>SDBT01017996.1_pt1 | contig 11124 bp, 9 predicted proteins | sample 2277101 | NCBI WGS metagenome assembly SDBT01 (sample SAMN10404973, study PRJNA504765) | marine sediment metagenome | isolation source: marine sediment core GS10_PC15, 103 cmbsf | place: Arctic Ocean: Southern Knipovich Ridge | collected 2010 | reverse complement strand
CAAACCTAACACTTAAAACCTAAAACGTGATGAATTCGACTTTTTGCGAATTCATCAATATTACCTCTTCATATTAATAAGCTCTGCAAGCATCTGGTCCGTCACCGTAATAATTTTGGAATTGGCCTGGAAGCCACGCTGGGTTGTGATCATCTTGACAAACTCCGTGGCAATGTCCACGTTCGACTGCTCAAGGGAGTTGGGCGAGATGCTGCCCAGGCCGCTGAAGCCGGGTTTGCCTGTAATGGGGTCGCCGCTGAGCCTTGTCTCCCTGAAAAGGTTGCCGCCGACCTTGAACAGGGCCTGATTATTCTGAAACTTGGCCAGGGCCACCCTGTAAAGTGGGATGACCTGCCCGTTTGAGTATTGACCCGTAATGGAACCGTCCGTTCCGACTGTAATCGACTGCAGGTCACCTGCTCCGTAGCCGTCCGCCGACTGAAATGTGGTGGTTGAGGCCGACGAATACTGGGTGGTAGACAGGGAAGCATTGGCCCAACTGCCGCTGCTATAGGAAGACCCGAAGTCGAGCCCGATATCCATATCGGTATTTGTGCCCCCGAGAAAATCTGCATTAAAGGTAAAATATCCGTCTGTCGACAAATGGTCCGTGCTGATATCGGCCCAGGAATAGTTGCTTGTTAAATCATTGGCATCTCCAGCGGCAACTGTCACTACAATCGTATCGGTATTAACAAGGGTACCGGCCGTGAAGGACAATTCTACTCCTGTGGGGGCACCATTGGTACTGTCAAGGATCGTGCCTGCAGTATAATTGGCAGGAACCGTCAGGGTGCCGCTCCCCACCGCCGTGTCTGTCCAGGGAATAGCGATCGCCGGGGCACCTCCTACCGTGCCTGCCGGTACAACGAAAGTATACACCTGTACGACAGGCGTTTCATCCGGGTTATAATATAAGGTAGCCCTTGATATACCTACGTTAAGATCAGTAGTTAAATCCATCCCAGGCCCGTCTCCGATGAACTTTGAAAAAGTGACGCCCTCTATGGAACCGGAGGCCTCATTAAAGGTTATGACCCCCTTTCCAAGCATCCCGTAGCCGTTATCATCGGCCGCCAGTCCAATGCCGGTTCTCGAATCTTCATTAGGATTGCAGGTCGCGATGTATTCATACTGACTAGCGTTATCAACAGCATCGTAATAGATGGTAATGTCATGGGTGCTTCCCAAAGAATCATAGACTTTAAGTGTTGTCTGGTACTCGTAGGCGGTTTCACCAAGGTAATTACCGTTTGCTTCAGCGCCATCCCATTCTTCGGCAAGAACAAGCGATTTGCTGGATGCATCTGCATCAAGGTTGGTAATCAACGACAACTGTTCGGTCTTTTGGGGCCGTGACGTAAAGGACTGGAGGACAACATCCGTGATCGAGCCCTTGTCTTCCCCAGAGGTCGCGTCGAGTTCCCATCCGCGCACAATGTAGCCGGCGGGGCTGGTAAAGTTGCCGTCCTTGTCAAACCGGAATTCGCCGGCGCGAGTGTAATATTCACTTTGGCTGTTAGGATCCCGAACAATAAAGAAGCCCTCTCCTCCAATCGCCAGGTCGGTAGTGCTGTCGGTCGATTCAAACGATCCCTGGGAAAAACTGGCGGTGATATCCGCCAGGGATGTGCCGCGCCCCACCTGAGCCGAGCCGGCGGTTGTAGCCACGGTCTGGCTCAGGACATCCTGAAAGGTGACCCGGCTTGACTTAAATCCGACCGTGTTTACATTGGCAATATTGTCGCCGATAACGGTCATGGCATTGCCTAATGTACTCAGGCCGCTTATGCCTGAAAAAAGTGAACTTGCAAGTCCCATTTTATTTACCTCCTTTGTTTTTCGTTATTTGTTGTCCGTTTATGGTGAACGGTGAACGTAATCCGTTGTTTGTGCCTTTCTTTACCTCTGATCTCTGACTTCTGACTTCTCTTCTCCCAGCAGACTAGAAAGTCCGCCCTACGACTTCTGACCTCTGACTTCTGACCTCTGACTTCTGACCTCTGATCTCTGACTTCTGACCTCTGACTTCTGACTTCTGACCTCCGACCTCCGACGTCTGACTTCTAACCTCTTATCTCTTCAGCGCTATCAAGGTCTTAAGCATTTCGTCAGCCGTAACCATGCTCTTTGAATTTGCCTGAAAGGTCCTCTGTGTAAGGATCAGATCTCCAAACTGTTCTACCAGGTCAACGTTTGAAGTTTCAAGAGAACTCCCTATAATGCTACCGAGATCTGAGCTACCCGGGTTATCGGTTATTAAGCCTCCACTTTCGGGATTTACCTGGTAAAGGGTGGATCCTATCCTCCGGAGGCTACTGGAAGGATCCATAGAATTGGCAAGCCCGACCCTGAAAACGTCGGTAGTAACACCATTTTCAAAATCTGCTCTGATGATACCTTCACTGCTTATTGAAAAACCGGTCAGATCGTTCTCCCCATAGCCATCTGTCTTTAAGTCTGTTGTGTAAGATTCATATGCATACTGGGTCGTGGTATTGGTGTTGTCATTTTGCCAATATCCATTAACAAATCGGGCACCCATGTCAAACTCTATATTACCGGCACCGGCAAAAGGGGTAAAGGTAAGATATCCATTAACATTATCGTTAGGATCGTACGCTATCCATGCGCCCGCATTATAATTGTCTTGGGTCATATCGCTTATATATCCATTTCTGTTAAAAGTGATGGTACCTTTTGCGCAAACTCCATCATCCACGTTTGTCCCGCCTCCTTGAGGGAGGGATGTGATTAGATATTCCCAGGTGTTATCCTGTGACATTCTGTCATAATAAACAACGATTGAATGCCTGTCACCTGAACTGTCATATATATCCTGCTTCACCCGGTATTCATAATAGTTTGAGCTGATTGGTTCCTCCTGAGTTCCATCCCAGTTATCAAAAAGTCCCGCCAGGGAATTGTCAAGGCCGCTTGCATCGAGATTAGAGATTAAGGTTAGTCTTGTGGACGCTTTGGGAGTGGAAACAAGTCGGGGTGAGGGGTCGCTATCATAGATGGTAGGTGCAGGCGTTGTAAGTTGGAGTTGGATGTCGGCCAACGTGGTCCCTTCTGTCCCGTCACTATTAAATTGATAGCCCTGGACGATATGGCCCGTTGGGTTCACTAAATAACCCTCTGAGTCAAAGCTAAATTCTCCGGCCCTTGTGTAATAAGTGGAGCTGGTATCCTCAGAATCACGAAGGATAAAGAAACCATCCCCGGAGATCGCCATGTGAGTGGAAATATCATCGGACTGGATGGACCCCTCTGAAAAATCACTTTTTATCCCTGTTGGACTTAGCCTGACACCACCGGTGTTTGTCGCCTCAAAAAGGATATCTTCAAAACTTAACTGACTGGCCTTGAATCCTGTTGTATTAACATTTGCGATATTGTCTCCGAGTGTTCCCATCTTATCTCCAAGGCAGAAAAGACTGCTCATACCGGTATATAAAGAACTTGATATAGACATAACTAATTACCCCCTTTGCCTCTAAGGCGTTTCACTTAAACTGACCTCAGTGATGTATTGCGGATTAATCAGATAATCCCCGACTATCAGGTAAGGAATATTGTCCTGATAGGTAACGCCTGTAACTTTTCCTGATAAACCGGAGTTTACAACGATCGGGGAGCCAACATTATCAACTGCCTGGACAGTAAAGGAATAATCGCCATCAAAGACAGGATAGCCATTGCCGTTTTTACCATCAAAATAAAAGTCATACTCCCCGGATTCCTGGTCACTTTTGTAGATTGTTCTTATTTCAAAACCTTCGCTGTCAAATATGGATATAGTTACATCCCCAGGCTCCGCTAACGTGTATGAGCCCCCGGATGCCTTTCCATCGTACACGATAATGTTGTTTTCAGCCGATTTAACCTCTTTTCCAATATAATCAAGGAGGTTTTCAGGGATCTGTTCGTTATTTGTTTCTTTGATTACCTCGAGATGATCATTGATACTAAATAACTGCTCCAGGCTGGAGAACTGCGCTAACTGGGCGGTAAATTCCGACGATTCCATCGGGTTAAGGGGATCCTGATGCTGGAGTTGAGCAACCAGCAGCCTCAGAAAATCATCCCGTCCCAACTCCTTTTCGTGACTGGTATAAGTTGATGTCTCCTCATAAGTTGTTCCAAGTCCTTCTATAAACATGGCCCTGCTCTCCTTTCTTATTTAATATGCGTTCAGAGTTCTGGGTTACCTTCATCTTTATGCCACTAAATTCAATAAACGATCGTCTGAGGCCCTGTTCCATGGCCCTGATACTTGATCATCCATATTGTCTTCTGCCACTAACAGGCTCTTGTCTTGCTCCTCAATAAATCTTTGCCTCTCCTTCAAGTCCTCTTTTGAATTAGCTAAGGATTGGTTGAAATCATGGTTGACCTGAACGTCTAACTTCTCGATCTTTACCCCCTTCTCCATCAATGCATCTCTTAGTTCATGAATACTGGACAGCAAAAGTTCTTTTACCAAACTGTTCTCGGTTATTATCCCGAGCCTCAGGACATTGTCTTTAATATCCATCTCGATCTTCACGGCCCCAAGCTCAGGGGGTCTCAATTGCAATCTGATGACCCGGTCTCCCTTAAGGATAGCCCTGGATATCTGTCTCCCGACCTGGTCGATCAGATAAGTCGACATAAAATTCTGAGGACTATCATTCTGTTTGACGTTATGGACCGTTTCTGAAGCTGTAGAACCGGTCATTTGCTGGAAAACATTGACGGTTCTCGTTTCTGATTTGAAAGCATGACTCCCTTTTTTAACTTCGTGTTTTAAATCCTGGCCGCCGTTTAATTTGGCAGGTAACTTTTCATTCTTCTCCGTTCCGACGGTCTCTTTTATTGAGAACGACAGGTTCTTTTTATCAACGGCTTTATCTTTTTCGCTAAATGGCGACAACAGAACATCATTGGCAGTGGGCTTGCCTTTATCCTTTAACGACGACAATAGCTTCTCTTTCTCAACCGGTTCACCATTGCTTGCTATCTTTTCGTGAGAATAAAGATCAGTGTGTTTAGAATCCGAGACGAACGACTTAAAAATTGCGGGTTCAGTTTTTTCATCTGAAATAACTACCTTTGCCAATATATGCTCCATGGTAGTCTTAACCTCAGCCGGCAGCCCATGTTCTACATCCGGCTTCCCAACCATCTGCTCCAGTGATGATATGAAATCTTTTAGCGAGATCTGACCATTCCGGCCTTGTTCCGGGATATGAACACCCAGCATCTTAAGTCTGTCTGCAAGCTGGTGGTCCAGCTTCTGAACGGTGGTGAGCGAAGTCTTTATACTTTGCTCTTTAGTGATTTTTCTTAATTTTACGACAAATTTTTCCAGATCCAGACGTCCGTCCTCGATCCTTGCAGCACTGAAAACACGATCCAGCTCTCTGGGGGTCATACCAAAATTTCTCAATATCAATTCAACGTGGGGAATGGCCGCCGGATCCAGTAAGTAGCTATGTTGGTTTTTGCTTTTTGGCGGAACAAGCTCGGTTATTTTTTGAAAAAACCGGGAAAGATTAATTTCTCCCCTTGGATTATTCTCCAGCAGATCCTTTAATAACCGATCCACTTTTTTTTGTGAAAGACCGCACTCAAAAAGAAACTTTTTAAATAGAGAAAGGTCATCACTCTTTAAATAGACTTTATTTAACGGTTTTCCTTTGGATAAAAGTGCTTTTTTAAGCGATTCGAGATAAAAATGAAATCTTTCTTCTTTGAATGACAATCCGGTCCGGGAATGTTCATCAACACCATGAGAAGATTTTTTTGGTACTGAGTTTAAGGGTTTTATGATATTGGCAAAAAGATCCTCACTGCACTTTACTGATTTCAAAGACCCGTCCTTATTATTTGCTTTATAATCAATAAATGTGGAAATAATTTTTGTATTTATTGGCATCATGATTATCCTTAACCCCTTACAGGGAAAATTTTGGATTTTAGAATTTGGATTTTGGAAGTCTTGATCTTGAAACTAATTATAGCAAAAGGTATACCAAAAGCTTGCAAGGTATAAATTATTAAATGAATATTACAAGTTCGGATCTCGTTAAGTTGTCGAATAATTGAGTAGTTAAGTAGTTGTAATGATAAGAATAATAGCCATTTTTAAAAGAATTGGACATACAACAGTTTGCAAATATTAACATATTGATTTAATTATAAATCTTTTTCTACTCAAAAACTTAACCACTCAACCATTTGACGATGTCTGAAGTTAAGTTGGAATAAAAACCAAGGAAAGTAAATTTTAAAAGGGAAATAATTTACCTAAAGAAAAGGGTGCAAAAGGAAAATATTGCCTAGCAATAAAAAATCTTGATTTATGAAATCTATTATTATATATTGGGGAATTTAGGAATTGGTTGGTTCTTTTCGGGTTAGGTAAAGGAGTAAAAATGACTATTGAAATAGGAAATAATTGGCCGTTGATAGTGGCTACCCCTCCTGGAGAGAAGGCCCTTCAGAAAGAATCAGCTCCTCATCTCCCCTCTCAAAATCTACAAAAACCAGTAGTCCTGGATAACGGGTTAGAGCTTGAATCCGACACCTTCTGGGAAAAAGGGGCATTTGTCGATATCTATGTATGATGGTCTCGTAAAAAGTAGAAAATCGTCTTTTTACTTGGTTTTAAGTTTTAGGTGTTAGGTTTTAAGTGCTTAATTTAAATACTAAAAAATATCTTAAACCTTAACACTTTAAACCTAAAACTTGATGAATTCGACTTTTTACGAATTCATAATGTATGATGAATTCGATATTTAATCTCGCTTAACAATCCCTTCACTTATCTTAGCGGCTTTCTCTATATTCACAAATGAGAGGATTTTCCCTGCGTTATCCCCTTTCATTTTAGCGAAAAGCATTATAGCTAACTTTATGTCCAGCTTTTCAATCAAGCCTGCCGCGCTCTGTGGTTCCATGGCTGAATACACCTTTACAAGGTGTTTAAGCTTCAGCTCCTTAACCTTCTTTTTTCTGGCAATATCGGCTCTGATTTCATCCCTTAATTGAGTAAGTTTTTCAATTTTTTTGTTTATCTCCGCTTGAATAGCCACAAGTTCCGCCTTTTGCTCTGTAAGTCTTTTTTCTTCAAATTCAAAATTCTTTTTGTTAAGAACATTTATGTCGTTTTTATCTTCCTTCGCAATATTTATTCTTTCCTCTGCTGTGTTTTCAGGAACTGTTTCAAGCTCTGATGCTATAGCAGCTGTTTCCATATATGTGAAATCTAAGCCTATTTTACACATAAATATAGAACCCAATACAAGCTTTATAATAATCAAGAAAGCCAGAATAATTTGTGTCCGCAACTTCATATTCTTTGCCCCCTTTCTATTACAACAATTTCATCCAAGACCTTTTGCTCTTCTCTTTCTGAGTTTTTCATGAACTCTTTATACTGTAAATCCTTTAGGGTATCCAATGTCTTCTTCTTTATCGATTCCTTTTTTAGAACCGCCTCTTGAGCTATTACCTTCTCCTCCCTCTCTTTTAAACTAATGTGGGCTCTTTCAAGATTATGGTCTAACTTTTTCAGAAAAGCTTGATAGATTTGATACATGGGAACAACTATCCCCTTAAATCCTTCATCACTACATTTTTTTGCGATTTCTATTCTTTTCCTGGCCAACATTTGAATTTCCTCTTCACTTCTCATATACTCATGCCTGGCATTCGATAGATCTACCTGCGCCACTTTTTCAAGGTATTTTCTATATTTAAGTATCCTATCAAGCCGAAATTCGAACAGCCTCATCTTTTATCCCATATTACTCTCAGACCTTGTAAAACTCCCTCTTTTGCTTCAAATAACAAATTACAAGCACCAAATTACAAACAAATTCCAAATTCCAATATCCAAATCTCAAATAAGATCCAAAACCAATTGTTTGTTATTTGTCTTTTGGTTATTGTGATTTGTTTGGTATTTGTTATTTGTCTTTTGTTTTTTTTGACATAAAAACGTAAAAATCAGATATAAGTTACTAGCAAGTCTGGATCACATTCCTATAACCTGAATCCCGCTATAACGGGAAGCATTTTTCAAAGGTCTTACTCTGCAAACAATGTCTTCAATCCGGTAACGCTTTCTTCAAAGGTTACCTTTTGATTAATATCCTGCTGCAGAAATGAGTTAATCTTTCCAATCATTTTTTTAGCATAATCTATTTGGTGATTGCTACCATCCACATAGGCTCCTATATTAATCAAATCCTCAGCCTCCCTGTAAGTGGAAAGGACCTTAACCATTTTTCCGACATTATCAAGATGGTCGGAATCAACAATATCTTTCATTACCCTGCTAATACTGGATAATACATCTATAGCAGGATAGTGTCCTCTATGTGCGAGCACCCGAGATAGCACGATATGCCCATCTACAAAGGAACGAACAGAATCTGCTATGGGTTCATTCATATCGTCCCCTTCAACCAAAACATTGTATACCCCTGTAATACTTCCCATTTTATCAAATGTTCCAGCCCTCTCTAAAAGCTTTGGTATTTGGATGAAAACACTCGGTGTATAGCCTTTTGCCGTAGGAGGTTCGCCGGCAGCCAATCCCACCTCTCTCAATGACATGGCAAACCTGGTAATTGAATCCATAATGAACAAAACATCCAAACCTTTATCCCTAAAATATTCTGCCAGAGTAGTTGCCAAATGAGCCCCTCTTATCCTGACCAGGGCTGGAGAATCGGATGTCGCAACAATAACAACCGATTTTTTTAGTCCTTCTTCACCAAGGTTCCTTTCAATAAATTCTCTCACCTCTCTGCCCCGCTCTCCGATTAGTGCTATTACTATTACATCTGCAGTCGTGTTTTTGGCTATCATACCCATCAACACACTTTTGCCTACACCTGATCCTGCCATTATAGCTATTCTCTGACCTTTGCCCACTGTATGTAAGGCATTGATAGAACAAATACCGACATCTATCACTTCCTGAATAATCTCCCTTTTTAAAGGGTTTAAAACATCCCCATAGATCGAATATTCATCTTCAGCCCTTATTTTTCCCTTTCCATCAATGGGACGACCAATGCCATCTATAATTCTACCTAAATATGCATCTCCTACTTGAACGGTAGGTCTTTTGCTTATATCGATAATCTTACTTCCAGGCTCTATACCTCTCATTTCACCAAACGGCATAATAATAACCCTCTTATCATTAAATCCTATCACCTCAGCCTGGATATTGTGACCATCTGAATTTTTTATTGTACAAAGGCTCCCAACGCTCAGTCCCGGCCCATTCGCCTCGGCAACAATTCCTACCGCTTTTACTATCTTACCCTCCAATCTAATAGGTTGACACGAGCCTATGGCCCTTTTGTATTTATCCCAATCGATTTTTTCTTTTAGCTCAATCATCCTCGTTCTCAGTGTAAGTTTCTTCAAGGCATTGGTAGATCACTTCCAACTGTGTCTCAATACCGGCATTCACATCACCATAAGGAGTTTCTAGAAAACAACCTCCTCTGGAGACTGCAGGGTCGGAATTGACTATTACAGACTTCAGTTCTTTAAATTTTAAAAAAAGTTCCGGTCTTATATTTTCAAGATATTCATAATCTTCCGGATTGACATGAAAAATAACATTATTTTTTTCAGCTGCTAAGTTTAGGGCATTAAAAACAGCTTCCCTTAGAACCCCTTCATCAGACTTTATCTGATGATGAATAATCTTTTCAGCAATTGTAAAAATTAGATCTAAAATCTCCTTTTCAGACTTCTTTATAAGTTCTTTCTTCAGATGTCCAATTTCAGTAAATAGTTTCTCAATATTTTCAAGTATTTTTATTGCCTTCTTTTCTCCCAATTCAAACCCGTCTTTTTCTCCCTGAGCAAAACCCTTTTCATACTCTTCCTGCTCCAAAAGATCCGCCTTTTCTTGAGCTTCTTGTAAAGTATCCTCCATCTCTTTTCTTTTGTTGCGTTTATTTCCCTCCTCCGCAAAAGGAATAAAATCGGTCTTCTCTCTATTTCCTATTTTAAGAGAAATAAAGTCCGAATTATCCTTTTTTACATTTAAAGAAGGAGATTCAAATGATTCCATTTCATATTTTTCCCATGATTCTCCTTGTTCTGATATTTTTTTTAAATGATTAAACATAGACATCATCTTTACCCTCAGTCAGAACTATCCTTCCTTCTGATTCGAGCCTCTTTGCGGTTTTTATAATATCTTGCTGAGCTTGCTCAACCTCACTCAACTTAATCATCCCCATGACCTCCATATCTTCTTTGAGCATTTCTGAAGCCCTCTCGGATAAATTACTCATTATCTTCTCTTTCATTTCATCAGTGCCTGTTCTTAATGCTTTGGCCAGTAACTGATTATCCACGCTCTGCAGGATATCCCTAAAATACCTGTCATCGACCTCTAAAAGATCTTCAAAAACAAACATTATTTGTTTTATCCTGCCTGCCAGATCGGCATCCTCATTTTCTATTAAGGATAGGACGGATTTTTCTGTATCTCCATCAACTTCATTTAAAATATTTGCCAACACATTAATACCATCAATGCTCGTCGTATTCATTCCAATTTTTGAAATATCCTTTTTGATCAACCCATCGAGCTCGTCTACAATATCAAGATCAATCTGCCCGATATTCAGTATCCTAAAAGCGATGTCGGCTTTGAGCTCCTCCGGCAAAATATTAAGTATTTCTGCTGCCTTCTCATGTGGAAGGTAGGTCATTATCAGGGCTATAGTTTGAGGATGCTCTCCTTTAATAATATTGGTCAGGTTCTCTACGGATATGTCTGAAAGGTCGCTAAAAAGGGTATTTTTGCTTTTGTCGCCTATAACCTTAAAAACCTCTCTTGCTGTTTCTTTACTCAAAGTCTTTGAAACAACTTCCTTAAGGAATTCCTCTCCCGAGACCACCAAGTTACTATCGCTTTTAAAATTTTTTAAAAAATCATCCATAACAGTTTTTATAATATCAGAAGGAATATAGGTTATCTCTGTCATATATTTTCCAATTTTTTTAATACTATTTTCATCTAATTCTTTAAAAAATGATGTTGTATATTCCTCACCCATTGTCAGAAAAAAAATAGCTGCCTTCTGAGGTCCG
>SDBT01017995.1_pt1 | contig 11124 bp, 19 predicted proteins | sample 2277101 | NCBI WGS metagenome assembly SDBT01 (sample SAMN10404973, study PRJNA504765) | marine sediment metagenome | isolation source: marine sediment core GS10_PC15, 103 cmbsf | place: Arctic Ocean: Southern Knipovich Ridge | collected 2010 | reverse complement strand
AAAAGGGTTGAGATCTCTTCCTCAGGAGTTGAGACAGCGACATGCCCCTTCACAATAAAGTACATCTGCTGCCCCTCATCTCCCACTTGAAAGATCTCTTGATCCTTGGGATCGAAATCTTCTGCCGTATGATCCAACTTTGCTGCGATTCCGCGAAGCTTCCAGTCAAAACCAGTTTTGGTTTCCTTGCCAACTTCACTGTAACCCTCTTTGGGAGCGTAACTGGTTGAAGTTTGCCGTCGCTCGACAATCTCAAGAGCCATCTGTTTGTGAATTGGTATATTCACATCCTCATCTTTCTCTTTCTTGCTCATGTCATTCATCCTTACGAGCCATTATTCTGTTGGAGGCGATTTTTTGCCTCTCTTTGGCAAAGCCCGAGTTTTACATTCGGGGCATTTGCTTCCGTCACTTACCAGAGCCATGTCACATGCAAAGCACCAAAACTTTGTTTTGCGTGGTTGACGTTTTTTGTCTCTGTTAGTAGGTTGATATTCCATGTCATTTTCTCGCGGGAAAAAATAGTCCTTTCCAGGAAAATTTCTTCTTCAGCCATTTGGGAAGTATGGCACCTGCCTCTTTGAGTTTTTGACGCCAACTATCTCCTAATTTACTTTGCAAGTATGCTGCATACTGCCCTTGCAGCTTAGCTGTTATCACTCTAGGAGTATCAGTAAGCACCTCTCCACGATGATAACAAGGCTCGCCGTCGATCCAATAGATTCGGGCTAACACACCGATTGGATAGAACTCATCTACCAAACAGTACAGAAGTCCGTCGTTACCTTCCATGACATTTCGTTTGTCTTCAACATCTTCATATTCCATAGTGGGAACGGCTGGATTCGAACCAGCGACTTCATCCTTATCAGGGATGCGCTCTGAACCAACTGAGCTACGCTCCCAGATGCTGAGCAGCCTATCTGTCGGGCTCACTTACGGTAAGATAGACAAACTCAGCATAGTGGGCACGAGAGGACTCGAACCTCCGACTTTCTGCATGTCGAGCAGACGCTCTAGCCAACTGAGCTACGCGCCCAACACTGGTATTATACGTTATCGCTATTCACTTGTCAAAGAGCCTCAAACTTACTGGACGGGATTCGAACCCGCGACAACCTGGTTAACAGCCAAGTGCTCTGGCCAAACTGAGCTACCAGTAAGATGTAACTCCTGGGGCAGGACTCGAACCTGCGACGGGGGACAATGCCCACTTCTGATTAACAGTCAGATGCCTGCTACCAACTCGGCTACCCAGGATTATGTTACTTCCGTGAGAACGACCTTTTTAATAGTTATGTCCTCAATCTTGCAATCGTTCACATCTTCAAGCAATTCCTTGAGTATATCGGAGTTCACTTGTTCCTCAACTTGCTCGTAGGAATAGCCGTAGATGCTTTCTTCTCCATTGCCAATGCCCTCTCCATCAGCTTTCTTCACTGCGATGAAAAAGATTTCGCCTATTTTCATTCGTCGTTCCCGTCTTCCACGACAGTCGTGATTGAATCAGAGCTTCCTAATCTCACATGAGTAGGATATTCTTTGCCATCATACAGACCAATCCAAACGCTGTTATGGTCCATGTATTCCATGTGCATTACGCACTCGTCGTCGATGTAGAGCAGGACTTCATCTATGCTGCCGTCATCTTTCTTTCGGACTTCAATCCTGCGTTTCATCGTTCATCCAATGGGCGAGGAGGGATTCGAACCCACGATCTTCTCCGTGTAAAGGAGCTGCCCTAGCCGCTAGGCCACACGCCCTTGTTTTGTTACATTTTCGACAAGCCAGTACGAGATTCTTTTTGTCCCAAGTTCCTCCTTCGGACAACGGAATTACATGTTCGATAGTAGCTGATCTGGGCCGCTGTCTTCCGTGGCCAGTCCTGCTATTGGCGTCATATAACGTCTGTCTTTTGCACCAATGACAGGTTTTATCCTGTTCCCAGAGTTCTTGGCGATATCTACTCGCCCACCACGGTCTACTGCGTTTCCTGCGTCTCTTACCAGCCATAAAAAAAGCCCTACGACTTTCGTCGCAGGGCGGTTATCTTTTACCCTGCAACTTACGTGCTATTAGCGACCACGCTAATGCTTGCGGCGTTAGCCGCTGCGGACGATGAGTTGTAGGACGATACAAACATTTCTAAAGCTCCAATGGTCCCGTCACCTGACGAGACACGAGTAGTATTGCAACATTATACGCCAAAGTCAAGCGAAATCCTCCTTTTCTTGGAAATTTTTTGAAGGCCGCAGAATTTTGATTGATGCAGGTCTGAGGCGACTTTGAGTGGAATAAGGGAAAGGAGGCCCACTATATGCCGTCGCCAAGCAAAGGGCATTGTGATTTACGTCATCTCGATGTGGCATCGAACAATCTGTGCGATTTGTTCGACGCCGTAAAGCCTGGCGACAGACTTCCTGCTCGCTGCACATTTTGCTTGCACTTCGTTAGGAAGCCAAAGAAAAAGAACTCTAAGAAAGATATCAAAAACAATAAGTAGCTTTCCCCTTCTAACATTTACCCCTTATCAAAGGAGAACAAGATGTGGGACGTATACCTTGGTGGATTGTCCGCTCTATCCTGGCGCACCGAACTAAAAAGTAAAATATCTGACGATATATCTGTTTTTGACCCGACCGTAGATGGGCACGAAGAGTACGATGAAGGCCAACGGGCTGATGAAATAGCACGTCAACTTTCTGTTATGCAGGAAAAGTGTGCTGTCATCGTTTTCTATCTTAACTCTGAATGGAAAGGGCATTCCACTCTTTTGGAACTTGGAGATGCCGTTGGTCGTGGAGCCCAAGTCATTATGTGCCTGGATGGCGAAGTCAAAGGCAAAGAAAAAGTTGAACGTTACTGTGAGTATCACGGCGTCCCTATCGCAGATTCATTGGAAGATTTGATTACTACTGTCGAAGAATATATGGCTGAATTAGCGATGGTTAGCGAGGACATTGAAATTTGAAGTGTATAATGATTAAGTTAGATGAACAGAAGAAAACTGAAACCCAAACAAGAAGTTCTGATAGTCTATAATCAAAGAATAGGATTTACAGAAGATAAAGCAATCTTCCTAAGATACGAACAAACCCCATTCGGGGAAACGACACTTAACATTCCCTTCTTCGATTATCAAAATGGTGAGCTATCAGGGTTGGAATGCTTTTGGATTCTTCCTGATGACATTCGCTCTCCTGAAAAATTACAACGCCTTCAATATGAGCTGATCTCAGTCCAGTTGAAAGTGTTGGAGGTTGCTCACGAGTTGGGTTACGAAATTCCTCTCAAAATCAAAGACAGGAAAATAAAAGAAATGGCACAACAATCTAACGAAAACATTGACACGTTGATTAAGAAACTCGGGTTTGATCCCCGTGATGAAAGTTGGATTGAAAACGATTTGGCTGAGAATGAGAGAGAAGCTAACTGGTTTCGCTTTGAAAGAGACAACGCCTTGATGTTTGCTGAAGAATGGGACGACATGGTTGATGTGTTTAACAAGCGTTACGAAGACAGCGTTTCGTTAGAGCAGGCTAAGAACATGTCTAAGAAAAGGATGCGTTACATTCTTGGGGCATATCACACTCGTATGAGCGGAAGCGCCAAGCGAGAGAATTGGAAGTCATCTGCAAAGACGTTTGAGAAGAAGCATCGTGATCGAGAAAACAGGATGCTTACTTGGACCCTTGCTCGCAAAGAGCGTTTCCCGTTAATCAAAGTAAAGAAGCCAATCCGTTTTTTCTCTGGACCTTTCTTTCCTCAAATCACTGAAAAGGTGCCTCATCTTTTCACTGACACTTTTTTCAATCGAATCAAAGAAGGCGTAGTTCTTAGAGTCCTGTCCTATGATCCTGTCGATAAGTATATCCGTCTGGATTTTACCGAGGAAATTCGACAACTAATCAGAGGAACAAAAGACGAGAAGCCATGGTTGAAGGAGTCATCAGATTATGACATGTGGGTGAAACCCGAAGAAGTCGGTTCTCACCTTGAGCCCTTGGAGTCTTTATGAAAGTGCTTATTACTGGGGGAGCGGGATACGTAGGTGGGTATCTTACGGACTATCTCTTAGAGCAGGGGTACGATGTAACAGTTTTTGACAACCTTCTATACGAATCCAGATACCTCAAAAAAGTGCCATTTGTTTTCGGGGATATTTTAGATTGCGACAAATTATCAAAGTTAGTGCCCCAATTCGATGCTGTTATTTGGCTTGCTGCAATTGTAGGTGATGGAGCCTGTGCCTTAAACCCACCCCGTACCGTAGATATCAATCAAAAAACCGTGAAATGGCTATGTAAGAACTACGACGGCAGAATAATTTTCATGTCTACATGTTCTGTTTATGGTATCAACGACGTTCTTTTGAATGAAGATTCTCCTACAAACCCCCTGTCTGTATACGCTGCAACCAAACTCAAAGCTGAAAAACATATTAGAACTAGATCAAATGATCATACTATTTTCAGGCTGGGGACATTGTTTGGTCTCGGGGACACTCATACTCGTATTCGTTTGGATTTGGTAGTGAATATTCTGACGCAACGAGCAGCTATGGGTTGTCCACTGCGAGTCTTTGGAGGAGAGCAATGGAGACCTTTGCTTCATGTTAAAGATGTTGCAACTGCATGCCATACGGCTCTACGTAAGGGTAATGCTTGTGGGACATTTAATCTACACGACGAGAACTATCAAATCAAAGACCTTGCTTCGGCTATCTCTAATTTGGTCAAAGGGACTACTATTGAGTATCAAGAACTGAAATTTGAAGATCTACGAAACTATCGAGTTTCATCCGATTCTTTCCGTGAATATGGCTGGATTCCTCAACACACACTGGACGAAGGTATAATTGAGATGAGAGATTTAATTAAGGAACATAGAATCAAAGATGTATATGATTCTGCTTATTCAAACGTATTGGCACTAACAGACATACATGGCTGGCTTTGAGGATTAAACATGAAACACGATACCCCTTTCCTGATGAAGGGTGGGCGAGCCGTTGATGACCGTGGCGTTCTCACCTTTGTTAATGACTTCGAGTTTCTGGGAGTCAAAAGATTTTACCAGGTTTCAAATCACAAAGCACGATTTGTTCGGGCTTGGCACGGCCATAGAAAAGAAGGCAAATATGTGACGGTCACCAGAGGCTCAGCTATTATTGCCTGTCTCCCAATTGACGATATTAAAAAGCTTGCCGAACAGTATCTTCAACGACATGTCATGTCGGATGTCAATCCAGCCGTGTTATGGATTCCCCCTGGTTACGTCAATGGTGCAATGACTCTCACGGATGACACACTTATTACTTACTATTCCACGGCCACGATGGAAGAGTCTAAGGACGATGACCTTCGGTTTGAAGCCCGATGGCTTAACCATATTTGGAACGTGGAAGAAAGGTAGGAGATATGATATATCTACTCGGTTCAACAGGTATGCTGGGTCACCAGGTTAGGGACTATCTTGAAAAAGGGATTGTATTCATTCCTCTGGCATCGCATGTCCACAACTTTAAGACAGAAGCAGGGATAAAGGGGTTCTTAGACATTGTTAAATCAGATGACCTGGTGGTCAACTGTAGTGGTCGCATTAAACCCACAATGCCCAAAATCCTAGACGAGAACAGCCTCCAAGAAATATTCATGATAAACTCCTATCTGCCCAGAGCCATCGTATCCAAATGCAAACTGATCCAGATTTCCACTGACTGTGTTTTTGATGGAGTGAATGGCTGGTATAAGGAAGACAGCGATTTGGCTCCTCAAGGTCTTTATGGTATGACTAAAGCTCTCGGAGAAGATCCCCGAGCGATGGTAATAAGATGTTCTATAATAGGACCAGAGACCAAGAATAACCATTCTCTCTATGAATGGTTCCTAAATCAGGATAAAGCGAACGGTTTCACTAACCATGCATGGAACGGAGTAACAACGCTACAGTTGGCAAAGTGTATCTACAGAATTATTTTCAAGGACATGTACAAACCAGGTATTTTCCATGTGCATAGTCCACACGCTCTGACCAAATATGATTTGCTGTGCAAAATGAACGAGTACAGGGATAACAAAGCAGAGATCACTCCTGTTTCCGCTCCCAAATCCATGTGCATGACTCTATCAACAAATCACACCCTTTTAGCGGATCTGGATGTCCCCGACTTTGATACCCAAATGAAGGAATTGCATTCATGAAAGTAATGACCATTACGGGCATTCGACCTGATTTCATTCGAATGGCAGAGGTTTTCAGACGTTTCGATGAAGAGTTTGATCATACTCTTGTTCACAGCGGACAACACTATGACAAAATGCTTTCGGGCGTGTTTTTTGATGAACTGGATATCCGTGCTCCAGATTACAACCTTAATACAGGTCAAGACAATTTGCCATGGGAGCAGTGTGCAGAACTAATTTTGAAGGCTGTGAAGCTGGCCAAGAGAATAAACCCCGATTTGATTGTGTTTCTGGGAGACTCCAATTCTGTAACAGTCTCTCTGCACTTGAAGAAGGCAGGTTTTAAGATTGCTCATATTGAAGCGGGCATGAGATCCTATGACAAACGGATGCAAGAAGAAATCAACCGAGTCGTTTGTGATCATTGCAGTGATTTGTTGTTCGTTTATCATCAAGATTACTACGACCAAGCTGTGAAAGAAAACATCCCCCGACGTTCTATTCATGTGGTTGGCAATACCATCGTCGAGATTTACAACAAGTTCGGTCGTCCACCCCCTGAAAGTGAGGGGCCTGCTTCACGCAGGGACCACATCCTGATGGATATTCATCGTCCTGAGAACTTTTTGGACAAAGGTCGGTTGGCCAGGATTTTAGAGTTCGGATGTCATTCGGCTCATAAGTTCGGATTACCCATCAAAATGCTCAAATTCAAAAGAACGATGCAAGCTCTGAAAGAATACGGTTTGGATTCGGGGCGAATAGAGTACGTAGATTTGATGTCCTACTTGCAGTTCTTGGATGCTCAATACCATGCTTGCTTTATGATTTCGGATTCAGGAACAGCTCAAGAAGAACCTGCGTTGTTTAATACTCCTGTGCTTGTCCCTCGTGATTTCACCGAACGGCCACAGTCGTTGGAATACGATAATTCGCTTCTCGTAGATGTTAATCCTGCCCGAGACCGTCAGCAAACGGTGTTGGCAAAATGGAATGATATTTGGGCGTGGGTCCGTCGCGTAAATGCTGACACAGACGCAGGTAACGACATGGATACGTCCTGGCTGGGAGACGGAACAACGTCCCAAAAGATTGTCGATATTATCAAAGAATGGAAAAATATTCAGATTCCGCAGGAATTGCTTGACAATCGGAGTATAATGCGATACAACTCCCCTGCGTAGAAGAGTTAAGCAGGTTGCCCGTCCTATATGGGCGGGAGAAGGAATGAATCGATGCGTACACTCAAGAAACAAAGCTTCATACGCTTTACCAAGCATTGCTTGGCTTGAGGAACGCTCGCTAATTGCGAATTACGAATTTGCGGAGCCTCAAGTCATTTGACTTGGGGCTTTTTTTGTTGACAAAAACGGCCATAGCGAGTAGAGTGTGAATATGTGGTTTATGTGGTTTGTAACTCTTATGGGTTTGTGGGTGCTATGGGCAATTGTGCGTCATCCGCCGATAAACACCAGAATCGTATCATGGCTGGAGCGTAAGTATTATGGCCCAGACGATACATGACGAAAAGCTGAAAATGTACATCCTGGTGCGGGACAGCACTCCGCTCGGGATAGCAATCGTGAACGTGGCTCATGCGTCAATTGCTTGTTTTCGCAAGTTTGAGTATGAGGAAGTGATGTTGGAATGGATTTCAGGCCCCTTCTATAAAGTGGTCTGTGCCGTGAGTGACAAGGATTTTGAAGCGGCCAAGAAGCTCGGACAGCATGTTGTCATCCATGAAGGTGGTTTTGGCGAAGTGACGATGGCGTTTTGTCCGAGATGGGAATGGCCAAGGAAGTTCAAATACTTCCGACTGTATGGAGCAGAAGCTACATGACGAAGAAAGAACTCATGAATGCCAGGACCAGAGAGATGGTCAAGACAGAGCTTGTCGGACGACTGGTCCCTGATGAGCTTGTGGATCGCATCTGGAGTTTACTTGTGCCTCCTGAGCGGTTGGAGACAAGCAGTAAACACCGCCGTTGATGAGGGCTTTGTGAGTACGACAGGGACGTAGCTCAGTTAGGTACGGGAGCGTAGTTCAGACGGTAGAACAACGGACTTTTAATCCGTGGGTCGCAGGTTCGATTCCTGTCGCTCCCATATGACAGAAGAAGAACTGAAACGAATTCATCGGCTCGCATCGCGTAACAAAGATGCGATTGGCAAAAGCAAACAATGCGGATGCTTCTATTGCAAGCAGATTTTCCCCGCATCGCAAGTAGAAACGTATGTCCTACAACGGAGAGACGACGATAACGAAACGACAGCAACTTGTCCTTTCTGTTTCGTTGACTCGGTTTTGGCAGATTCGCAAGTAGAGTTGAGCGAGTCAATGTTGGTGGAAATGAGCAAGAAATGGTTCCGTTTTGCCAATGCTAAGGAGATAAGGAAAATGCAGATCGGCGATCTGGTGATAACGGATGATGGTTATTACGCTATCGTGACAGACGTAACAGATACGATGGCGGATCTGTTTCTGTCCAACGGTCTCCAAATGGCGTCGTCGGTAAGCCAGGATACGTTGCGACGATTGCCTTTGAAGCAGCAACAGTCGTGGACGCCGCTGGCAGCCACAGCTAATTTTGCGGAACTTGTAAGGAAAGCGACATGAAGGAAGTTGCGTTTATTGTTTTGCCTTTGGTTGCGATTGTTGTGGGAATAGTGTCTATGGTCTATTCTCGTAACGCTAAGAAACATGCAGCCGAGGCGATTCAACATGCGGCTGATGCGACGAGATATGCCGACGAAGCGACGCGGCATGTGCAAGAAGCCAGGAAGAACATGACATGAGAATTATTGCGGACAAAAAAGACTATTACGATTGCATCATGGCCATGGGCATTGATCGCACGAATGTTTTTGTCCGTAAGTCCGAGGAAGTGGTACTCAAACGGCATAGTTGGCCGTTTCCGAAGTTTTACGGCTATCACGGCCATCATTACATCATCGGGTTTTGTGGTAATATCTACCCGCTGATTGAAATACAGCCGCCAGATAGCGAAGATTTTGTGCATGTGAAGCGGAAAGGACTCAATCCGCCGATTCCGCCGAGCGTCAAATGCTTTAACTTGGCCGAATGCGATGCTTTCATGGAAAAGCATCTGAAAAAACGAGAACTGCAAGAGTATCAGGAGAAAATTCGTCATCGTCATCGTTATCATTATTGGTACAGGGATAACAAACGACAGCACTACGTTGACTTTTTCAGGGAGTGCGAAGAACAGAAAACGAAGTATGCAAAAATGTTTCAGGAGAAACATAGTCCTATTTTCGTGGCTTGCGAGCACAGCAAAGGCAACGGAGTAATTGAGTGGAACGCCATGCTGAATGAGCATGCGTTTTACAGGGTCTTTGACCCGTATACGGCGTATGGAGAGCTTCAAATGTTCATGAGTAACTTGGCAGTCCCGTCGAAACCGATGCCAGTTATTGATGACGTGACCAAAGCAGAATCGAAAGGATTTGACAAATGGAGTTTTAGAACTCCACCCTGTAGTTAGGAGCGTAACTAATGCCACTTACTCTGTCTGCCAGTTATAAAGTCGAAGGAATGATTGGCTGTGATGCTGAGAAGGATCTTGAAATTTTGGCTGTTGTGGAGCATGAGCCGTGCGATACAGGGTCAGGTTTTGGAGAAAGAGATATCGTTTGGTACTTTGATAACTTGGAGAAAGCAAAAAAAGCACAAACACAACTCGATTTGATAGATGGAGTAGAGACATCATTGAGTTGACAGCTTCGGGAGATGCACGGTGAGTAGTGAGAAAGATTACAGGGTAATCACTACCTTTGGACATTATTATTATATTACAGCCGAGACACCTGAGGAAGCGTTAGAAAAAGCGAAGAAGAGAATCCAATGCGAAGGCGAGGAAATCAAACAGGTGTTGGAAGCAGTGATTACATACAAAGAGGTTTGGAGCCATCCCGATTACGTCAATGGCTTTAGACAGGCAACCACTAGGGAGCGTAGCTCAATTGGCAGAGCATCTGACTCTTAATCAGAAGGTTGTGGGATCGTTTCCCACCGCTCCCATTATGGACATTCACGAAATCAGAGAGATGCGTGACAAATGCCAGGAAATGGCACGGGCTAAGGTCATGAAGATAAAGCGGGCTCGACGTGGCCGCATGAGTCGCAATACGTATCTGGGACTGATTTCAAAGTATGCTGCGGAGTATCGACGCAATGTAGAACAGGAGATATTGGAAGCCGATGAGGCAAAGTGGTTAGCCGAGCGACAAAAGCAGTCGGAAGGTGACTGGTGAAAATAAGGGTAGGTAGCCAACCTGGTGAAGGCGCGTGACTGAAAATCACGTATGACGTGGGTTCGATTCCCACCCTGCCCATAGGGTGCGTAGCTTAGTCTGGTTAAAGCCGCAAACTCATAATTTGAAGATCGCAGGTTCGAATCCTGCCGCACCCATATGAGTAAATTATCGATCATAAAAGAAATCAGAGTTCGGACTTACTTGGGCCTATTCGAAGCCAAGAAGCTCTACGATGAATGTGAAGGTAACATGAGTCGTATCTTGGAGTTGATAAGATCTCGTGCAGACGAAGTGAGTGAAGCATGTGACCACATTGTAGAAGTCATTGAATCATCGGCTGGCCCAGGACTTCCGGTCAGAGCAGTAACAATCAAACAGTCGGACTTTGAGCATACACAGCAATGGCGAGATTTCAATAAGCGTATTTTCCAATGCATCTTTTGTCCGAAATGTGGTAAACGATTGAGGCCAGATGAACAATGAAAGCTAAACCCTGTCCTAATTGTGGAAACACGGAATTGGACATTGGGGACTGCGGATACAGCAGTTTCAACGTGGCATGGGTGAAATGCCCCAAGTGTACTCTCGAATGTAAAGAGTCCTGCTGTGATGATGCAGTGCCTTCTTGGAATCAATGGTGCAAAGATCCTATCAAAAATCT
>SDBT01017994.1_pt1 | contig 11125 bp, 8 predicted proteins | sample 2277101 | NCBI WGS metagenome assembly SDBT01 (sample SAMN10404973, study PRJNA504765) | marine sediment metagenome | isolation source: marine sediment core GS10_PC15, 103 cmbsf | place: Arctic Ocean: Southern Knipovich Ridge | collected 2010 | reverse complement strand
CCGCCCGATGTCGTAGATGTAGCCGCCGTCCACGCGGAGGCGGCGGCCGTCGTTGGTAATGCCGTTGGTAATCGACTCCCACTTCCCCGTGTACGGGTTGCCCTGAGTAATGCCTTCGAGCAAGTCCACGAGACCGTTCTGGTCGATCTCCTTCCCCGTCAGCTTGCAAAGGAATTGGCGGACACCCTCGATCCTCTTGTAGGTGTCAGGGTCCTCGACGGCGCCCGCTAGAGCCCCCGCCAACTCCTTGAGCAAGCCCGCACCGGCCGCGAATTGAATCATCTGCTGTTGCCTCCTTGGATGTCAAACTACTGTCGGGCTCTGATAAGAGATCCTAGCAAGCGCCTTCACCGACTGCTCCCTGCGGACGAACAGATCCGCCCTGCGGTTGATGTTGCCAGGGGCGGGCAACAGCTTCTCGACCTCGCGCCGAGTGAGCCATTTCACCTTGGTCAACCACTCGTAACCCAAAAGCCCCAGCCCATCCACGGTGTGCGCCGCCACCAGGACGCAGTGGAACCCAGCCTGAGGGTCGTGGATGGAGAGGCAGGTCGCCGGCAACAAATCCTCCGTCGCCCACGGCGAGGCGTAGCGCAGCGCCACCACACCCATCTTGCGGTCCGACACACTCGGCGTGATGGCTGAACCGTGCCGTGCTCCGGCCACATCGACCAGATGCTCCCAAGTGCCCCGGTTACGGTCAGGGCGCGGCGGGTCGAGTCCAAACATCAGCGCGGCGTTGGCGGCCACCACCAACCGACAGTCCGACCACTCCTGAGTCTGCGCGATCCAACCGCCGTCCGGTGTGTTGAGTGCGTTCATCACCAGGTAAGAAACCTCACCCAACACGAGTCGTGCCAGAACCACCCGTCGCACTTGCGCCGCCGCCTGCGGCCGCTGGGTCGAGGCTTCACCTCTTTGCCGCAAGCACCACAACGGCGATGGTTCTGCGGTGGCGCTCCGAAGATGAGGGGCTCGTCCTTAGCCTTCATGTGCAGGAGTAGCCGCCTTCCTCTGCAACGCCGCCAACCACTCAGCGAAGGTCAGCTCGCTGTCCGCCTCCTCGTAGCTCTTGTAGAGGGCTAACGCGTTGGTGAGCATGTTCATCCCAGTACCTCCCGCCGCGAACCCTGCCAGAAACCCACGCTTCGCGTTCCACAAGTCGAGTATCGGCCGCCCATCAAGATTCTTACCGCCGCCCTCATCACGCCACGCCTTGTGAGCCTCTCGCGCACTACCCACAGGCGTCGGCGCAGAGCAGTCTGCGCAAGCCTGCGCCCATCCCTCTGTCGTCGGTCCCAAATCAACAGAGTCCCAACCCTCCGGGTACTCAGGGATGCCATGCGCCACCAAACAACCGGGCTTAGTGCAGGCGTCAGGATCGCCCAGCCAGGTTCCACGCCCTACAGCACCGCACAGGTCGCAGACGAAGGTTGGCGCCTCACTCATCTCGTTACCTCCTTCGCCCTGGGGTGCTCCACCCGCAGACAGTAGTCCACCTGGAAACGTACGTGGTCCCCAGGTAGCCCGGTCACAACCTGCCTCGGCTCCTCGGGGTCGTACACGTAGAGCACAACCACCACACGATGAGGGTCCCCATCCCGCGCGCCGCCCTCCATAGCTTTCGCTGCCCGCACGATGTTCTGAACATGCTCCTGAGGAGATCGCGTCCAATACGCCTGGGTCATCGCGGCCGTACCGTCTTTGGCCTCGAAAACGGTCTTGCGCACAGCGACCAAATCGAACCCAGGCACACCCGGCAAACCGTTGGCGACCAAAGCATCCAGCGTCAAAGGGATGATGTCCCCAGGCTGCGCCTCTCGAAGCCGAGGGACATCGTCCTCACGCACCCGGCGCCGCATGACCTCCAATACCTTCATCGCCGCCGGGAGATCGTCGCCGCGGTAGTGCGGTACAGCGTCCTCCATGATCGGGAGATAGCGGCGAATGTGCTCGATGTGCATCTCCTCCGCCATTTTGACGGTAAGACGCACCTGAGTGCCCATACCGCGAACGCCCTCCTCTGGCGCCTCAGTCCAACCCTCCTCAGCTCGTAGCCTCTCAGGTTTCCGCCCCCCCTCTTCCAACGCAGCGACGAAAGCCTGAACCTCCTCAGCACACGCCTTCCACCCGCTCCAGGTAAAGGCTTTCCGCTTCCAATGCTCCATCTGATCTTCGGCATGGTCCGCGCAGCTGTCCGGGGGCCCGTAGTAAACAACCCACCACGCCTCAAACGGTTTTGAGACGACCCCTACCTCACGGTCGAACCACTCCTTCCCTAGATCACCCATTAGCTATCTCCGCCGCCGCTCAGCTGCGGTACTTTCTCGCAGACCATCGTGCTTACCAATGCAGTACCAGCAAGCAGCTAGCGCAATACACGCCATTATTTCAAACATCGCATCGGCTCCCGTAGGAAACAATAGCCGCTCGCTGCGCTAACGTCAACCTTTCTCTGCTTCACGGATTCGCCCATCAACCCACTCACCGTCGATCACCCGCTTCAGCCGCAGGTACTTACGCTCAAGTCGCGTCTCCGGTGTGGAGTCCGCATACATGCGCTTAGCCGTAGCTCGACCAACAGGCCCCGTGATACGCATCCCCCACGACCCGTTGTTGAGATAGACGGAATGATGGGCACGCGCCAACAGCTTCACCCACTCAATAAACGGCCTAGACCCACTCGTGAACTGAACCGACCGTGCCTGCGCATCAGCGTGTCCATCACCATCGAAGTACCCGCGCACGAACGCCCAGGTCAACGGCCCCCCATTGTCCAGGCTTGGCGGCTTCAGAATCTTCGCCTTGCACGGGACGATGTTGTAGAGCGCCGACAAAGTTCCACACCATTTGGGGCTCGTCACGTAAAACCCTGAACACAGCTTGCGGTGGTTGTTGACGTAGTCCACCACCGGCTGATCGACACCGGTCGCCTGCTTGAACACCTCCAGGAGACAGCGATCCTTCCGCGCCAGACCCACCTTTACCGTGTTCCCAACGACGCTGCCATCCGCCGCCAGGAACCCCGCCCAATAGGCGCGGGTCAGATCAACCACATCCCACCAGTGGTGATCCATGTTGACACGGTACTTCCGCGTGGTGTTGTTGATCTCCACGCCAGCGCGCCGCAGATGCTTAAGCACCACGCTCTGGGAGAACCCAAGCTGCTCGGCTATCTCCCACGTCGTCTTGGACTCTATCTCGTAGAGGTCGATGGCCTTCTCCACGGGAAGCCGGACCGCGTTCACCTCACCAGGAGACCGTTGCGTTACCTTCTGCCGCCGGAGGGCAGCGCGGACGGCGATGACGGACACGCGGTAGCGCCGCCCCAAGATCACTTGGCCGTCGCCGTCCAAGTAGTCCTGCGCGAGCTGCACCTCCTGATCATGGGGGAGGGCAAACCGATGTCCCTGAGCCTCCACCGTGCCTCGCCTGGGGACACCTTGGCGGTCCAGCGCGCCGAGTATCGCCGTCTCGGAGACTCCGTAGCTCTCGGCCAGGGCGGGCGTGGTGGCGCCGGCCTCATAGCGCTCGGCGATCTCCACCTCCTGGGTGTCGGTCAATACCCGCCTGTGCTGACCCCTCTTACGGATCACCACCCCCAGCCGCCGGAGGTTCCTAGTCACCGTGGAATCCGTGACGCCCAGCTCGCGGGCCAGCACGGTCCCGTGCTCGCCGGCCTGATAGCGCTCGGCAGCCGCGGCCCACACCTCCTCAGCTACCCGTACACGGCGCGACGGGCGCCCTTTCGAGCTGCCCGTCGTCTTTCCGTTGTCTTTCCTAGCGCTACTCACTAGGCCGGATGATACCGGCGGTGAGCCGAACCTTCAAGGCGCTTCCTTAAGCCGTTGTGGCTAAAGGATTTCCGCTCCTAAAGATTCGTAAGTTGGAAAGTTCCAATCTGGTCACCATTGATTATCTTGATTACGTATTCCGTCAGCAGGGCGAAGTCCTTGCGGAAACCGCGGACGTGGATCGGGGCCTTGTACAGCTCAATGTAGTTCCCCAGCACGGCGGCCGTCGAGACGAACTCCGCACCACGGTGGGTCAGGAGACCCTGGTCGCGGGGGTAGGTCGGGTCGGCGTAGACGTCGATGTCGTGCTTGGTGAGACGCCCCACGTAGCGCGGACCGGCGATGCCGTCGTTGGCGAACCGCTGGCCCTCGAAGCCGTCCTGGAACGCCACGGCGAACAGGATGGAGGGGTGGATCACGCAGACGTTGGGACGGACGACCTGGGTCGCCTCCCAGATGAGATCCTGGAGCCGGCTGATGAACAGGCTCAGGGTCTTGAGGTGATCACGGTAGCTGACGCCGACCGGAGCCGTGTTGTCGAAGATGACCGCGCCGCCGGTCGCGTTGGCGCGCAGGGTGTTGACGACGTGCTTGAACTTCTCCTGAGCGATCAGACGGGCGCCGGCCTCGATGATCGTGGGCTCGGCGTCGATGCCGAAATCGTTCAGGAAGTCGATGACCGCCTGCTGCGACCAGGACGCACCGAGCGCACGCGGACGCGCCTGGACGTTCTCAGCCCTGAGCAGAATGCCGTACTCGGGGAGTTGGAGCGCCGCCTCGATGTTGTACTGGTAACGAACGGTGACCGTGCCGGAGGTGGGCGCGGTGAAGCGAACGCTCACCTGACGGGTGAGGTAGTCGATCGAGTTGGTGATGCCACCACCCGGTGCGCCGACCGACCCAACCAGGTTCCCGTTGCGATCGTCGCTGACCGTCTGGGTGCCGTCGGTGAGGCGCAGCGTGCCGGGGATGATCGGGCCATAGCCCAGGATCGGCGTGTAGTCGGAGCCACCGGCCACGCCCACCTGCTCATCCTCGATGTTCTCCGAGGAGAACTGCTGCGTGCCGCGGAAGCCACTCAGCGCATCGAACATCTTGGCGCGGTCGGGGATGTTGCCCTTCGCACGCTCGGTGACGATGTCGAGGTAGTGGATACGGGCCGCACGGCTCGGGAGCGGCTGGACCGAGATGATCCGGTCCGTCACGTCATCGGCCTGGGCCGAGGCGATCAGGGCGAGACCGTTCTTGATCCATGCCGGGAGCGAGGCGCGGGACGTCTCGTTCAGGTTCATTTCGAGGAAGCCCGACTCGTAGTCCTGGACCGTCCTCTTGATGAAGTTCTCCATGAGCTGAGCGGTCTTGGTCGCCACGACCGGGTCCTGGAACCCACCCCCGTTGCTGGCCTCCAAGACCTCCAACGGGTTGATCGACTCGTTCAACCCATAGTTGGGTAGGTTGAACGACCGAAACTTCTGGACAAGCTCTCGCTTGTCATCGACCAACTGTTCCTCCAGTCGCCGAACCTTGCGGCGCTGGTTTCCCATCAACATGGGCATAGCTTTTTCTCCTTAGCTGCGCGCCAAGCCGATTGCTCGCCTGGCTCCTGGTTTGATCTTACTCCCCGCGACGGCGTTCTCGGTAGTCCTTGACGCGTGAAGACTTAGTGTCCCTCTTGCGCTGGGAACCGTTCCCGCCGAGTGCCGGGAGTGAGCCCACCCCTTCCGCCAGGGCGCCCACAGTAGGCGCACCCAAGGTGTTCTTGCTGCTGGCCGAGACCTTGCCAGTCGTGTCCCGTCCGCCGCTCATGCGTGCGGGCGCTGGGGCGGGCGGCTCAGTCTTGGCGGCGTTGGGCTTGAAGCCCTGCGCCTCGTGAATGACGCCGAGGAACTCTTCCGCTTCCTTGTCGAGCGCTTCGACCGACTCACAGACCCCCAGCTTCTTCTTGAGCCTGGTCAGCTCCGGGCTCTCGCGCAGGATGGTATCCAGCCGGTGCTGCACCCGCTCCTGCGTCTGAAGCTTCGCCATCGATTCGACCAGCTCCGTGAGCTGCGAATTCGCGGCCTTGAGCTTCTCGTTCTCGGCGAGCGCGTCCTGAAGCTCCTTGGTCGGACGTGGGTCGAGCCGGGACTCGTCCTTCTCATCGTCCTTCTCGTCGTCCTTCTTCACGGCCTCGTCCTTCTCGTCCTTCTCATCGTCCTTCTTGTCCTTCTCGGACACCTGCTTGGCCGCGGCCCCGGACTGCTTGGTGGAGGCCGTCGCGGAGCCACCGGGGGCGCCGCTGCCCGCGTCCTTCTTCGCCGCGTCAGCCGATCCGCCGCGCTGGGTGTCTGGGTCGAGGTTGTAGGCCGGGTCCACACCAGGAGTCGCGTCGTAATTGGGGACCGTCGCTGCCTTGGTGGGCATGGACGTACCAGCCTGCTCAGCGAACACGCGCATCATGGCCGTGCCGTTGCCCAGGGCGGAGACGGCCCGCTTGACCGTCTCGTTGACGCTCGCGGGAATGGTGGCGGGGTCGACCTTGTTGGCGCTCTCCACCTTGATACCAGGGGCGGCGCAGTAGCCATGCCTCTGAAGCATCTTCCCCGCCTTGTCCCACTCCCGGACCTCGACCATCTGGTGCGTCTCGTTGAAGTAGAACTTCACGAACGAACCGGTGGTCCGATTCTCGAGCTTGAAAGCGTAAGAGGGCGCAGTCCCAAACGGCGTGACGTTAGCGGCGGGCCTCATGGTGGACTCATCCTTCTTCTTGCCGCCCCTGGGGCCGCGATGACTGGTGTAACCCTTGCCCGCCATCCAATTGGAAAGCGCAAAGGGGTTGTCGATGCCGGGGTCGCCCTTCATGGCCTTGGCGGTCCCGCCCCAACCCTTGGCGACCGCCTCATCGACGCCCTCGGCGTAGCCGTGGATGGTGTCCGTCGAGTCGACGTCATAGGGGCTGGGGCCTGAGTCGGCACGGTCGATGTCAAGGACAGGGTCGTTGACGTCCACATCGAGATCGATGTCCTCAGGGTCGTCGAGCGTGGGCTCATAGCCAAGGTAGCCCGACTCATCCTTCCCCAAATCGTCGGCCGGACCACTGATGTCTTCAGGCCCACCGGGAGGGGATCCCTGCGACCGCACGGCGCCAGCGCCCTCGAAGCCCCAACCGAACATCATCGCCAGGTCATCCATGCTCGGGTTCATGGGCGGGGCGGCACCGTAGTTGGCCCGGAGCATCCCAGCCATCCCCTGCCCCATCTCGTAGGCGCGCTTGAAGCCGGGCTGCGTCATCTGAAGCGGGTGCGTGTTGGGACCGGCCTGCTGACCGGAGGTCGGACCCACATCTGGCTGATGGCCTCGATCCCCAGACCAACCGGTGTAGGTTTCGTAGTCACCAACGCCATGCACGGGATCCCGCCGGGCGGACCCACGGCTCCGCCCACCGCCCGCCGTATAGCTCCCCTCCTGACTCGTCGCACCCGGAGTCGCGTGCCCACCACCACCGGAGTAGCCGACCATCCCGGGCGAGTGCTGTTGAGGCTGGTCCTGGCTGATCTCGTACGCCCAGGGCGTAGCCTTGTGGCCCTGCTGGCTCGGGTAGCCACCGGAAGCTGCGGGGGCGCCGGGCGTGTGCGGGTAGGTCGCGCCCCGCGGGAAGATGGCTGTCACGCCGGGGCCGTAGTCGTTGGGGTACCCCTGCGCACCGTCACCCCCTTCCTCAGCCATCGACGCACGGCCGACCTCCGCCATGTAGCCGGCCATCATGGCCATCATCTCCATGGGGCCCATGGGCGGCATGCCCTCGTAGTTCTCGTTCTTCCCCTTGTTCTTCGCCGGGGTGACCATACTGCCTCCCACCCACGCGTACGTGGGCACATCGATGTCATCGTCGGCGTCCTTCGCCTGTCGAAACTCCTCAGAGATGTCCTGAACGCCCGGCTGAGCCGGACGCAGCTTGCTGACGCACTCCTTCAGCTCGATGCCCCGGTGATCAAGCACCCGACGCACGTGCGCTTCCGCCTGCGAAGGACAGTCGTAGCCGGTATGGACCACGACCTCGCCATCGTCCTTCATCTCCACACCAAGGAAGCCGGCCTTCTCCAGGTACCTGGCCGCCTTGCGGGCTTCGTCGTCAGAGTCGAATTGGTGCAGGTAGACCGAGCTGCCAGAGACCGAGTAGCTGTCCTTGACCTTGAACCCCTCCTGAACCGGATCCGTAGCACCACGTCCGGGGAGGGCCGTTTGAAGGTGGCTCTCAGCCGCCGTCTTCGCTTCCAGCATCGTCCGAAGCCCCTCCGCCACCATTTCCGGCCTGAGATTGTGCGCCATGAGCCAAACGTCCCACTGCGCGCCGTTCTGATACGCGCGGTAGTGGCCGGCGCCATCCGAGGTCGTGAGGAGGACTTCGTTGTAGCCCTTCGGAGCACCACTACCCTCACCCTCAGTCAACACGCCCACGCATCCACCGCACGTACCGCCACACGCGCAACCGCTTCTCAGAGTACACACATCTCCGTCGCACTCTACCAGAATTAGCTGCTCGGTCCTCGTCCTCGCCAGAAGCGAGGCTGCTGCTTCGCTGCCGCGGGACTCCGCGAGGATGGCTTTGCGATCCTTGAGAATCTCCTGCGCCGCCCAATCAGAGAGCCTCTGGCGCGCCTCCACCATCCCAGCTGGGACCTCGGCGCCAATGGTGGACTCGTCCAACACGGTGTCCCAGGTCACCGGCTCGAAGTCCTCCTGAACGATGTCGGCGTCACCGTTGTTGATCGTGGACCCGGCGCCCCGCGATGAGACGCCAAAGCCGAAGCCGTCGTCGCAGTAGGCCGTCACGATCTTGCCGTGCGGCGTGGACATCGTCTCGAAGGTGATCCAGATGATACCGGTATCAGGATCAAGGTCGACCGCCGTGATGCCGATGGCGCCCTTGTCCATCGAGCTACGCCCGGTCTGCGGGTGCTCCACCTGACCAACACAGCGCCGATTCCTGATGCGCTCCGTGAACAAGGTTCCTGGCATCAGGTGACGCGCCCACGTCGAGGTGGGGTACCGGCGGCCGTTGCGGTTCTTGACCTCCATGTGCTGGCCCTTGCACTGAATACGGTAACGGCCATCGTCCAGCTTTTTGATGTAGCCGTAACCGCCCGAGCTGTTCTCCTGGAGCTGCCGGACGTTGACCCAGAAGATCTCCTTCAGCTCGCGGAAGGGGGTCATCGCGCCGTGATGATGGTTGTTCTGAGCCACGGCTACCACAACTTGCTCCCAAGGTAACGGCGGAAGGGCGACACGGGCGGAACGTGCTGACGAGAGCGCCGCTTCGCGGCAGCGGCGCGATCTTGAGTCGGACGCCTGGGGGCCGCCTGGGTACGCGCGTCGTGAATGACCTGCTCGATGAGGGTGGGCTCATCCAGGTCGGCGATCTCCTGAAGATGCCCGGTGGTGGGGTCCATCGCGACGTGCTGCGACACCATCAGGGCGTCCTTCAGCTCACGAGCGCGCGGCAGGTGATTCAACCAGGCCACGTCAGCCGGACGATCCATACTCAGGACGTAGGTCTCCGCGTCCGTGCGATCTTCGTTCGGGACCTGGAGCACCACGCGCGGCTCCGCCGGATGATCCCTATGAAACAGGATCATCTTCGGAAGGTCGCAAATCTTGGGTAGCTCAAGCCGCTTCACGCGCGCCTACTTTACGCAAACACCAACACCCCACCACCACCACCAACAGCGCATCATTGAGGCACAAGGGCGTCCCACTCCAGGAACGCGTTGATGGGGGCGTAGTCGATGCTGTGACCGAAGTTGGCCGTGACGACCCCGGTCTGAGCGACGGCTGGGACGTAGGCGAACGCCCCGGACACGTAGTCCACGACGCCGAGGCCGCCCTCGCTGCCGACCAGATGGCCAAAACCATCGTCAAGAACCGTCTCCGTACCAAGCGGCATGGTCATCACGATGGATCCGGGGACCAGGCTGCTGAACAAGCCGTCGGTGGCCGTATTCCCCCACACCGCTTGCGCGATCCGGGTGACCGGAGGCCCACCCAACGATGGGGTGACGTCGTCTCCGACTGAACGATTGGCGGACTCCGCCTGATAGCGCAGGCGCAGGATGTTCCTGTCCTGCTCATCAAACGCGGTCCCCGTCGAACGGCCGGGCATGGGGAGTTGGTGCTGGAGCTTGCCCATGTTCACCAGCTCACCCTCCTGAGCGGGGGCGAACGCGGCATAGGCCGGCACATCGATGCGCTGAATGAGTCGGCCTGGGGTGCCGGGGGTGTTGTGAAGAGTGCGCAAACCACCAACCGTATGCCCACCACCCACACCACCGGAGGGGGTGCCCGCCGAGATGGAATAGGGCGGGCCGCCGCCTGCGACGTTGAAATGCGCGGTGAGATCAAACGTGCGCTGCGCTGGTCGCGGCGACAACTCGAAACGGTAGCCCGCAAGAGCCGGTGACGCCTGAACACCATCGGACTGCTGAAGGCTGGACGCCCGTTCCATGCGCACGTTGACCAGCGCGTCCAGCGGTACCTTGTCGAACACCAAGACGCCTGGCTTCTTGCGGATGAGGAGGCGCTGGCCGTTGGGCAGAGCCTCGCTGATCTCGACCCCGGAGCCGCCTCCAAGGTCGAGCCGCTCATGCCGCTCCTCCCTAGGTCCAAACATGGTCCGCCTCCTCTAGTCGGCGATCGAGGTTGCTGCTACCGAGTGTTGGTCAGCAGCCTCGGGTCGTTGTCGTGGCCGCCAGCCGGGAAGCCGGAGAACGGATCTTCGACGCGGAAGGGCTCCTCGGAGAAGTGGGACCACTGCGTCACGAGGTTGGTGTTCGCCGCGACCGTGCACTCCCCATGGAGGGCCACCTTGTTGTCGAGGATCATCCCCGTGCCCCAAGCCGCGTTGGTCAGCTCGGGGATCTGGCTGAACAGATCAAACAGCTTCTTGCCGGCGCCGGGGCGCAACACCGCCGCGAACGGGTTGATCGTGAACAGGGTCGCGATCGTGCCGGCGAGGTTGCCCGTCGCCGTACTGATGTCGATCAGGCCCGTAGCGTAGTCCACCACGCCGACCTTGTTGTTGTTGGCGTTCGTCTGGATGATGTTGCCCTTACCGTCATCGACGAACGTCAGGGCACCACCCTCCGAAATGGCGATCGAGCCCGGGTTGACCCGCCCGATGTCGACGCCGAGGAGTTGCGTTTGGATCAGCTCGGACGTGCCGCCCGAACCGCCGCCGCCCGTCGCCTTGGAGGCAGACAGCTGGAGCGTGGCGAAGTCCTCATCGTCACCGTGCTTGTAGGCCAGGGTCGCCGGGAGAGTGACCGCCGCCGTGTAGTCGAGATCGATGATCCCAT
>SDBT01017993.1_pt1 | contig 11125 bp, 11 predicted proteins | sample 2277101 | NCBI WGS metagenome assembly SDBT01 (sample SAMN10404973, study PRJNA504765) | marine sediment metagenome | isolation source: marine sediment core GS10_PC15, 103 cmbsf | place: Arctic Ocean: Southern Knipovich Ridge | collected 2010 | reverse complement strand
GTAGATAGAAAGAAAAGGATAATGTGGAAAAACGTCTTAAACGCAAAAGGTAATTAGTAACACCGCAGAGTGAATGGGATGTCGCTGGTCTCAATAATAAGATGCAGCAGCAGTTGAGCGCTATAGAGAAGAAGCTGGATATCTTAATCAGTCAGCCTTCAAAAGGGCCTTTTGAGAAAAACTACCCCCAAAAGCCTTCTCAGCGCTTAAATTATTCTCATCGCTATGGCAGTGGCAGAGAAGGCAGTGGTTTCGGGGAAAGAACTTATGCTCGGGTTATTTGCGCAGACTGTAAGAAAGAATGCGAAGTCCCTTTCAAACCGAGCGGCGACCGTCCGGTATATTGCAGGGAGTGCCTTCCTAAGCGCAGGCAAGACAACTCATTTAGCGCAAACCGAGATAACAGACCCAAAGAAAGAGATTTTCCTCGGGAAGGCCGTTTCAATAAAAGGCAGAAGCCCGTTAAAAATAAAGAGCCATTTTTTACACGTAAGAAAAAACGTGCTTAAATATCCGGATAAGAGTTGTTGGTAATTTGCTATTCTATTATCGTTTTGCTCTAAAGAACAAAAACCTAATTGATCCTGAGTGTCAAAATATTTACTAAACTAAAAAGGAGGTAACATGGGATATCAACAAGATAGCGGTGGATTTGACAGAGGTCCGCGAGAGATGCACAAGGCGACTTGCGCAGACTGTAAGAAAGAATGCGAAGTCCCTTTCAAACCGAGCGGCGATCGTCCGGTATATTGCAGGGAATGTTTTTCAAAGCGCAAAAGCGACGGCCGGTAAAAGTAAGTAGCCAAGGCTTGTAGATGAATTTGTCAAACTTGTAGAGTTAAAACTGTTCCAGAAATTGCGGTGATATAAAAAATAGCAGGGTTACTGAATCAGGAGTATGATCAGCAAAGCCAAAGGAGACCAGCTATGTCTAAAGGTCATGATGCTAAAAAGAATGTAAAAAAGAAGCCGACAAAAACGCTAAAAGAGAAGCAGCTTGCGAAAAGAGAAAAGAAACGGCAGAAAAATTAGGGATGAATTGGAATCGATGATTAAGGATAGATGCATAAAGGGCGACGCATAATCCCAAAAGGTTGGTGACGCCCCGAACCACGCTAAATACCCGTAACTTCCAGAATACTATTTATTTTTTCTGAATTTTCATCGAAAAAATAGTTACGAAACTCGTCCAACTGGGGGGAGTTTTGTAGTTTTAAGCCCTCTGTTATAGAACCCTATGGCAGAGGGCTTTCTTTTTTAAAAAAAAACATTTGACAAAAGTGTTTGTTCTTGGTATTATTGAAAACTATTTTCAATAATAGAGTAATAAAATATGAGAAAAGAATTAGAGATGTTAAGAAACTACATTGAATCAAAAGATTTGAGGAATACCCCCCAACGAGAGGTAACGCTTAAGGTTTTTCTTGAAACCGAGAGGCATCTTTCTGTTAATGAGTTATACAAGATTATTAAGAAAAGGGATAAATCAATAGGGTATACAACAGTGTATAGAACAATGCAGCTTTTATCAGAATGTGGTTTATGTGAGGAGATTGATTTTGGTGATGGTATCAAAAGATATGAACATAAATATGGGCATGAGCACCACGACCACCTTGTGTGCACAAAATGTGGTCGCTATATTGAGGCGGTTAAACCAGAGATAGAAAAGATGCAGAAACAATTAGCAAAAGAAAAAGGTTTTAAGATAACTCATCATAAGTTACAGATATTTGGTATTTGCAAGAAATGCAGGAAGTAGGATTTTTTTTGAATATTGTTGAAAACCATTTTCAATAAGAAGGAGGGAAAAATGAAGAAGTTTTTGGTCGCATTATTTTTTGGTGCATTGGTATTTGTCATTAGTCAAAATGCATATGCTGACAGACGTAGTTATGTATGGACATATGAATATATGACAATGCCAAAAGGGATGCTTGAGGTTGAAACCTACATAACTTTTGCAATTCCTAAGTTAGAGGATTCCGATAATAATACCATCAAACCACAGGTTGAGTTTGAATATGGTGTTACAGACCGATTCGATGTCGCTTTATATCAGAATTGGAAAATTGAGAATAGCAAATCCGATAATCACGGGGAGTATGAGGGTTTTAAAATTCGTTCACGCTATCGCATTGGTGAGAAGGGTAAGTATATCATTGACCCATTACTGTATCTTGAATATAAGCGAAATGATGATTTTCATAAACCTCACGAGATAGAAGCAAAAATAATCATTGCGAAGGATTTAGGAGATTTTAATATAAGTTACAACCAGATTTTTGAAAGAAATCTTGAAAATGAAGGTAAAAGTGAGCACGCATATGCCTCAGGCATCTCTTATGCGTTTGGTCCTCGTTTTAAGGTGAGCCTTGAGTCTAAGGGAAATTACAGCGAGAGTAAATACTCGATTGGTCCGACTGTTTCATATTCTTTTGGCAAGTTCTGGGCGGCCTTAGGGGTGCAGGCAGGACTTACTGACAAGACTGATGAGTTGCAATCTCGTTTGATAGTTGGGGTGCCATTCTAATTGATAGATTAAAATGCTGTTGGAAAATTGACCTCTTTCGGATATAATAATTACATTCTTTGCAGACGTTTAAGATAAAGGAGGTCAATATGGATTGGAAGATATTTTTAGCGACATTTTCAGCAATCTTTATAGCCGAGCTTGCTGATAAGACGCAATTAGTTGGTATTGGTATGTCAGCAAAATCAGGCAAGCCATTAACCGTTTGGCTTGGTTCAGTTTCAGCGTATATCATCATTACCGCTATTTCTGTTTTACTTGGAGCTGTTTTAAGTAAATACATAAGACCAGAGTTAATACGCTATACTGGTGCTTCGCTGTTCGTGATTATAGGCGTTTTGATGTTCTGGGGCAAAATTTAAACCCAACCAGCTCTATTTCTTTCGCCTCTTCTGTATATAACCAGTTGTGAAACTCGTCCAATTGGGGGAGCTTGTATTTTCCCCGGCAGTAGCCGGGATTAATTCAACTAATCACTTTTGTGCGTTACTGTTGGTAACTTCAAAAGCGATAGTTTCATTGAATAACCCTTTGTGGGGGGATTTTTTTAACCCTCTGTGTCAGTTCTAACCTAGCGACAGCCTTAGGCATAATCTTTTGTTCTGAGGCCAAAATAACCTTGCCTAAGCCAACCTTCCCAGATAAAATAGCTTATTAGATAAGTCTGTGTTAATGCTTTTAGATGACTTGTAGTTTAAGGGCTTTGAATTATCTCGGAGATGTTTGAATGAGAGTAGTTTTATCATTTTCTTTCCTTTGCTTACTTCTACTAATGGGGAAATTTTTAAGGATAAGGATAAAATTATTTCAAAAGCTCTATCTTCCTTCTTCAGTTATTGCCGGTTTTTTAGGATTAATAATTTTGCAAATTTTTGGTTCTCATATCCCTGCAGATTATACTGCTGGATGGTCTAAATTGCCGGGATTTTTGATTAATATTGTTTTTGCCGCATTGTTTCTTGGTGTTTCTATTCCGCCGCTTTCGACTATATGGAGAAAATCAGGCCCCCAAGTCGTATACGGCCAGATTGTTGCCTGGGGGCAGTATGTCGTTGGTATCGGAGTTGCCATTCTTGTTCTCAAGCCTCTTTTTTCTGTGCCGGGTTTTTTTGGAACACTTATCCCGGTTGGATTTGAAGGAGGTCATGGTACTGCAGCCGGACTCGGAAAAACTTTTGAAACGCTTAATTGGAGCCAAGGCCTGGATTTTGCCCTTGCTTCTGCCACAGCAGGTATTGTTTCGGCAATTATAGTCGGAATGATACTTATCAACTGGGCAGTACGTAATAATATTACTAAAGGAGCGGCAAGTTTTAAACCTATTTCTGAAAGCAGTGTGGTTGGTGTTTATGATGTTAAGAAAAGACCTTCGGCGGGATGTCAAACGGTTTCGGCAGATTCTATAGATAGCTTGGCTTTACATCTGTCAATTATTGGCGTGAGTATTCTAATCGGATATGGATTAAGAGAGCTGTTGTTGACTTTAGAGAATTTTTCTCCGGCATTGGCTAAAAGTAAGTTGCTTGCAGCCTTTCCGCTTTTTCCTCTTTGTATGATAGGGGGGTTGATCGTTCAACTTATTCTTTCGCGTATTGTAAAGATTAACCTTATTGACCATCAACTTACACAGCGTCTTTCCGGAACAGCCTTGGATTTTCTAGTGGTTGCGGCTATATCAACAATGCATTTATCGGTAATCATGAAAGACTTTTTGCCTTTTATTATCTTAATTGCTGCGGCTATTGGTTGGAATGTTTTTTGTGTATTATTTTTAGCCAAGAGGCTTCTGCCAGATGCCTGGTTTGAGAGATCGATTGTTGAGATGGGCCAATCTATGGGAACAACAGCTACCGGTCTTATGCTCTTGCGAGTTGTTGACCCGGAAGCAAAGACTCCGGCTTATTCAGCTTTCGGGTATAAACAACTTTTGCATGAGCCTTTTATGGGAGGTGGGTTGTGGACCTCTATAGCAATACCGCTGGCAATTATTCGGGGGCCAGGAATTGTTTTTTCTATAAGCATAGCAGCAATTTTGTTATGGGGTTGTTTTTGGTGGTGTGCTTTTCGTAGAACAGCTAAATAACAGAGTCAAAATCAGAATTAAGGGGGACACCGTACTTAATTCTTCCTAAGTCAATACTTACCAATTAATAACCAGTTGCGAAACTCGTCCAATACGGGGAACGGTTTAATTTTTCAATTAATAAGCCCGTGCTAAACACGCGAAAGTTTTATTTTGGCCGCCCCCTTTACAATTTTATAAATATCTGTTTAAATAGGGGAGCATTAAAGGAGATACTATATGGAAGAATGGAAAGAAATTTTAGCCAATTGCGTTACTGATGCAGAAACATTGAGTAAATTGTTAAGAGTAGACAGAAAGAAGCTGGATAAAGTAGTTAGTAAATATCCCATGGGGATAAATCGTTACTATCTAAGTTTGATAAAGAAAAAAGGCGACCCTATATGGAAGCAATGTGTGCCTGATGTTTTAGAAACCAAGCAGCGCCTCGGCAGAAGCGATCCGCTTAAAGAAAAGAAATATTCCCCTGTTGAAGGAATGGTTCAGAGGTATAAAGACAGGGTACTTCTTGCGGTATCAGATATGTGCGCGGGATACTGTCGCTTTTGCACGCGGAAACGACACATGGGGATTAAAGAAGCAGTTTTGCATGAGCGATATGTCCAAAAAGCATTTCGCTATATTGCCTCGCATAAAGCTATAAGAGATGTGATTATTTCCGGCGGAGATCCGCTCACATTGGATGATGAAAGAATAGAATATTATCTTAGGACTTTACGAAAGATTAAACACGTTGAAATTATCCGGATACATAGCCGTATGCCTTGTGTTTTACCACAGCGGATTACGCCTAAACTGTGCGCTATCTTGAAGAAATATGCGCCGATTTATTTTAATACCCATTTTAACCATTATCAGGAAATAACCAAAGAGAGCCGCCGGGCATGTAACCTACTGGCTGATAGCGGTATCGTTATGGGAAACCAGACAGTTTTGCTAGCAGGAGTTAACGATGACGCCAAAACCCTTAAGAAATTGTTTGAAGGGTTGCTCATGATGCGGGTACGGCCATACTATTTGTATGTCCCCGATGCAGTGCGCGGCGCCTATCATTTCCGTGTAAGCATTGCTAAGGCCAGGCGGATTATGCGGGAACTGATAGGATATACTTCGGGATTGGCGATACCGCGTCTTGTCCTAGACTTAAAACATGGTGGAGGGAAAGTCCCGCTGTTACCTAAATATATAACTAAACGCAAGGGGAAAAGATACATCGTAAAGAATTTTGAAAATAAAACATTTTATTATGCCGATGTTGCCTAACGAAAGTGTAACTATATGAATATAGGAATATGTGCCGAGAACCGTCCCCAGGAGAAAAGGGTAATTTTGCTGCCGCAGAATGTTAAAGCACTTCTTCCTGACCATACTGTTTTTGTTGAACAGGGCGCAGCCGCAGGTATAGGCATTGAGGACGTTGAGTATGAAAATGCAGGCGCAAAAGTTGTTGACCGGCAAACGGTTTACGGCGCTCAGTTGGTGGTGCGTCTTAAAGAACCAAAAGAACAAGAACTGGCGATGATGAGGGCAGGATCGGTGATATTTTCCATGATGCATCTTCCCGGTAACGCTCATCTGCGTGGCCTTTTAAAAAAATACGATATAATTGCTATTGCCATGGAAGAAATCAAGGATCTGTTTGGGTCACGTAAAATAGAAGCCTTGCATCAGGTAGGATATTTAGGCATGGAAAAAGGATTTGAACTTTGGGGTGGTGAACCATCCAAATGTTTGGTAAAAGTTATGGGTTACGGTAATGTAGCCTGCGGGGCAATACAATACGCAGCCAGGAAATTCGCCCGGGTAGCAATATTGAATAAACAGGATTTTAAGAATATGGCTGAGCATATTCCCGGAACCGACATTCTGGTAAATGCTATAAATTGGCCGCATGAGTTGCGGGGGAAAGAGTTTATCCTTAGGCGGGATATGCTGAAACTTTTTAAAAAAGGAGCGGTTATCGTTGATTTAATTTCTAACCCGCCTGGTCAGTCTCCTATAGAGACTATACATCCGACTGCTTTAGATAATATTTCTTATGTTGTTGACGGCGTTATCCACACTTCTTGCTGGGGGTGGCCGGGGCTGGATGCGGTCAATATTTCAAAACGGTACAGCATGCAGGTTGCGCCTATCCTTAAGGAGATAGCTAGTTGCGGTATTGATAATCTTCCTGAGTATATCCAGTCGGCAATGTATAGGTAGTAATATTATTATAAAATAGAACAAAGGACTATTTCCTAATAGTTCAAAAAGCAACAGGGTCAGACCTCCACTTTCGAGACTAATTTAACAAGAGTAATAACTGTGTCAGACACTGAAAGCCGAATATAATTAAAATCGTGTGTAAATTCAAAACCAGTCTTTTTTAAACCTTATCTTTCGTGCGTAAACGCAGACATCCGAAAAAGGTACACCTAGTAAGCAGGGTGTACCCAAATAGGACGTCTTGCATTTCGATAAAAAAGGCAAAGAAACAAGGAAAAGAGGGCGGCCAAAAAAAGAAAAATAAGTGTGACTCCTCCCTATAAAATATTGGACTTTAACAGTTTAATGCGTAGAATAGAGTAATTCTAAAATTAACGTATATGTAAATCGTTTAAACCAGGAGAGAGAAAAATGAATGAAAATAAAATTATTAATGAAAATAAATTGCCTGCGGAAGTAAAGAAAAAAATTATCCCTTATCTAAAAAAGATATTTGATATCTACGAGAGGAATCTAGTTTCTGTGTTTATATACGGTTCTGCTACTGGGGATGATTATGTTCCCAAGCATTCTGATATTAATTCAGTTTTTGTATTTAAAGATATTGAGTTTTCAATATTAAAAAAGAGTTTAAATGTGATTTCTAAGGGAATTGATAAAAAAATAGCAGCACCTTTGTTCTTAACCAAAGAGTATATTAATTCATCCCTGGATGTTTTTCCGATAGAATTTCTGGATATGAAAGAAAATCATATTCTTCTATATGGTGAAGATATTCTTTCTGGGCTGCAGATCAAAGGTGAGCATATTCGTCTTTTTTGTGAACAACAAATTAAAGGAAAATTGATCAGGATTCGACAGGCGTATCTAGAGGTAGGCCTTAAGAAAAAAGGTCTAGAGGCTTTATTGAAAGAATCTCTTAATGCCCTGATTCCTATTTTTAGAAATTTGATTCGATTAAGAGGAAAACAACCTTCAGTTAGTAAAATAGAGATTATCAAAGAGCTTTGTCAAATATTTGGGCTAGATGAGAATGTGTTTTTACCCATATACAAGGATTCAACTAATGATGAAAGGATAGCTAATCAGGAAGTAGTTACTTTCTTAGAAAAGTATTTAAGTCAGATTGAGAAATTATCCGCCATGGTAGATGAATTATGATAAAGATGAATGACAAAATTTTTAAATGTCTTTTGGTTTTTGTATGCTCTTTGGCATTGTTTTCTTCGGCAATTTTTGCAGCAGAGAGCATGCCTATTCCTTCCCGCGGACAAGATTATGTAAATGATTTTGCAAAACTCTTAGATAATTCTGATAAGCTTATTATAACTAAATTTGCTGTTGAGTTAGAGAAAAAAACAACAGCACAGATAGCCGTTGTAACTATTAAAACAACTCAACCCGAGACTATAGAAGGGTTTTCGGTGAGGCTCTTTGATAAATGGAAAATTGGACAAAAAGGCAAAGATAACGGTGTATTGCTTTTAATGGCAGTTGATGATCGTAAAGCATGGATTACAACAGGTTATGGTATGGAGGGGGCAATTCCAGATATAATTGCTAATAAAATTGTTCAGGATGTAATGATTCCATATTTTAAGCGCGGTCAATATTCTAAGGGTGTTACAAATGGTGCGATCGCCATTATTAGCCTTGTTGCCAAAGAATATGATATTGAAATAACTGGGCAGGAAACACAGGTATATCAGGCAGTGCATCGCAAGAAAAGTGTTTTAGAATTGATTTTTACAATACTGATCTTTGTCTTATTTATTAGTATGCGTTCAGGATTCTTTAGTTATTTTCTGTTAGGTTCTTTGCTTGGAGGTCGTAGACGCGGAGGTCATTGGCATGGAGCCGGTTTTGGTGGTTCTAGCGGAGGATTCGGCGGAGGTTTTGGAGGTTTTGGTGGCGGCATGACTGGAGGCGGCGGAGGCGGCGGAGGTTGGTAGCCGATAGGTAATTTAGTGATCCAAGGGTATTTGGCGTTTTAGGATTAATTTGTATTTATAGCTTACAAAAAATATGGATTGTGTAAGTTAAGTGCTTAAAATGCTATTAAGGGGGTAGTAAAATGAAAAAAATTTGGATTATACTAGGAGTTGTATTAGTTTTAGTTATTATGTCTTTTAGCTGGTATAGAAGTGGCTATAACCAGGCTATTTCTAAAGATGAAGAAGTAAAGTCTGGTTGGGCACAAGTTGAAAATCAACTGCAACGAAGAAATGATTTAATTCCTAATCTTGTAAGTACAGTTAAAGGTTTTGCTTCTCAGGAAAAAGAAATCTTTGTAGAAGTAACTCGCTTAAGAAGTCAGTGGGGAAAGTCTGCTTCTATTGGAAGTAAAATAGAAAATGCTAATGCAATGAGTGGAGCGCTTTCTCGTCTTTTATTAGTTTCTGAAAATTATCCTCAGTTAAAGTCTAATGAGAATTTTTTAGCTTTGCAAGTTCAGCTAGAAGGTACGGAAAACAGAATAGCTGTTGAGCGTATGCGCTATAATCGCACGGTAAAAGACTTTAATCGCTTTCAACGTTTATTTTTTGGCCGGTTTTTTTCTGCACAAGCTGGTGTTACTGAGTCAGCAGTATACTTTGAAGCCGAAGAATCTGCCTCAAAAGTTCCTACGATTAAGTTTGATTAGATTGTGGGTGTTTAATAAAGAGAAAAGGCGTGACCCCTTTTCTCTTTTCTCCGATTACTGTAAAGGTAACAACTTCGAAAGTGGAGGTCTGACCCTGTTATTCTCAGGGGGTACTTGGGATAAATCTTATTGAATTTTAGCCCTCTGTGATATAAGATACTGCAGAGGGATTTTTTTTCGTGATATAATGGTAAAAAGGGAGGCTAATATGGAAGAGCAAGAGATCGGGGTAGTGGACCATTTTTTCGGTAAGATTTCTGTGGGAATGATTAAGTTAACCGGCGTGCTTAAAGTAGGAGACACTATCCATATCAAAGGAAAGCATGCGGATTTTTCTCAAGAGGTTGCGTCGATGCGCATAGAGTTTGATAATGTGACTGAGGCAAAAGAAGGGGATAAGGTAGGCATAAAAGTAGCCCAACCTATTCATGCCAACGATAAGGTATACAAGGCGATTGCTTAGAGAATAACGTAATACGAAAAATAGCAGGGAATTAAGTAAAGTACTCCTGTCTTTAATTTTTCCAGTAAATAGAAGCCTCGTGAAGGCGGCTTTAATCCTTATGCAGATAAGACAAGGTGGCATCGAAAATATGAACAGGGAGGTTTGTTCATGTCTCAATTAATATTCAAAAATTACGGTAAAAGTTATCAGCTTAGAATCCAAAATGCACAGGATTTGGAGAAAATACAAGTTCTTGATGATGCACACTGGGCAGCTACCAGTGTTCCGGTTAACAGCCTTAATTGTGACTCTGCATTCATTTCTTATGTAGATACTGATAAAAACGGTCGCATCAGAACTAATGAAATTAAGGATGCACAGACTTGGCTATTTCGATTTCTTACTAATCGCAGTCATTTGTCCGAAGGTACTGATATCTTAGATTTAAACGATATCGACACCAGTCATTCTGAAGGTAGAAAAATACGCGCAGTAGCAGAGCTTATTCTAACCAATCTCAATTTACCGGATGCCGGGAAGATTAGTTTAGCGCAAGTACGTGATGTTCAAAGTATTATGGCTAGCGCAACGAATAACGGCGATGGTATTATTCCTCCGGAGGCCACATCTGACTCCGATTTAACTCAATTCATTACAGCGGTTATAGAGACTGTTGGCTCTGCTTTGGATGCCAGTGGTAAAGCAGGAATCAGTCAAGAGCAGCTTAAAATATTTTTTCATGAAACAGAAGGATATCTTGCATGGAAAGCGAAAGGTGAAATTCCTAAGGAGGGTGGCACCACCGAGGTTATGCCTTGGGGGATCGAAACGCCACAAGCTTACGAGTTAATGACTGGCCTAGAAGATAAGATTGAGCAGTATTTTGCACAATGTGTAATGATCAAGTTTGATGAAAGGGCTCAAGCTCAGATGCAGTTTCGCCAAAAGGAGCTCGAAGAAATCGATTTTACTAATAAATCAATAATGGAAGCTCGGATTAAAGATGGTCCATTAGCCGTGCTTAGCCCAAAAGCTATCTTGGACTTAGAAGGGGTGATTAACCCTTTATACGTTGAGAGTCTTTCCTGTCTTAAGGAGAAGGTTTTAAAACGCGTTCTCGGGGAGTCGGTTAAACATCTTACCCTAGAACAGTGGGATAAGGTAAAAAATATCTTTGCTTCATACCGGACGTGGTTAGAAAGTAAACAGGGC
>SDBT01017992.1_pt1 | contig 11125 bp, 8 predicted proteins | sample 2277101 | NCBI WGS metagenome assembly SDBT01 (sample SAMN10404973, study PRJNA504765) | marine sediment metagenome | isolation source: marine sediment core GS10_PC15, 103 cmbsf | place: Arctic Ocean: Southern Knipovich Ridge | collected 2010 | reverse complement strand
TCAGGAAAAAGAGCTGTTTTATCGGGGAGTAAATTATATGATGTTCTATAAAATTTTTCTACCGGTATGTTGTTGTCAAGAACCACGAGAGTCGGTGCGTTATAGACGCTATTGATTGAAAGTAATATGAAGCTTGCTGCCGATGGGGTGAGTCCTGAAAAAACGGGATTAGCATTAAACGTACTTTTAGCAATGTTTAAATTTCGTGCTATGCTCGACAATAAATCAGGCAAAGATGTTTCACGTGAAACAGTCATTTTGATTTATAGAGAAGGACGGACAATACGCCGACATCTGCAGGCGTAACCCCGGAAACCCGCATTGCCTGGCCGAGCGTTTCAGGCTTAACAAGACAAAGTTTTTCCCGAGCCTCATTTGACAGGCTGTTAATTGAACGATAATCAAAATCAACAGGAATGGCAAATTTCTCCTGCAACTTCAATCGTTCAATTTGTTCCTGTTGACGAACTATATATCCGGCATATTTTATTATTGTTTCTGCTTCTGTGTTAATTTCGTCGATTATATGTTTATCAAAAGTAGAAGAAGTGGCGTTTTTAGAAAAACGTTCCGGCAAATGAGAAAGCTCTACCCCCGGTCTCTTTAGGATCTGCCTTGCGGGTTGAGAATGTTTTATAACCGCTCCGTCAATATCCGAGAGTTTCTTGTTTATTTCTTTCGGCGTGACACTTTTATTCAGGTTTTCTACAAGCCGTTCAGTTGCTTGTATCTTGTTAAAAAGAAAAGCATAAAATTCATCATCTATCAGACCATATTGTTTCGCCTTGTCTGCAAGGCGTTGATCGGCATTTGAGTATCGCAAAAGCAGGCGATGTTCTGCTCTTGAAGTAAACATACGATATGGTTCCATCGTATCCTTGGTTATAAGATCGTCTATTAAAACGCCGATATAGGCTTCGTCGCGGCGCAAGGTTAGCGGTTTTTGTCTTAAAACACGCTTTGCAGCGTTAATGCCTGCAACAAGCCCCTGGCCGGAAGCTTCTTCATAGCCGGAAGTTCCGTTTATTTGTCCGGCAAAATATAATCCGTATATATGTTTTGACTCAAGCGTGGCTTTCAATTGGGCAGGTGAAAAGAAGTCATATTCTATTGCATAGCCGGGTCGTAAAAACTCGGCACGTTCTAATCCGGGAACTTGGCGCAGGGCCTTGTTTTGGACATCTTCCGGTAAACTAGAAGAAAATCCATTAACATAAATTTGATCTGAATGGAGCCACTCCGGCTCTAAAAAAAGCACATGCGAACGGTGATGAGAAAAACGATGAATTTTATCTTCTATCGAGGGGCAGTAACGCGGGCCCTCGCCAAAGATATCGCCTGAAAACAACGGAGACCGCTCAATGTCTTTAAAAATAATATCGTGACAGGAAGAATTTGTTTTGGCGATATGGCACGGTATGTTTGGTGGATTAAAATTCTTTGTTCTGTACGAGAACGGTACGGGGTTTTCGTCCCCTGTTACCGTATCTAATTTTTTCCAATTAATTGAATTTTTAAACAATCGTGGTGGCGTTCCTGTTTTAAGACGTCCGGCCTTAAAACCACGCTTGATTAGAGATTCTGTAATTCCAGTAGAATTTGATTCGCCCATACGACCGGCGGGAATTTTTCTATTTCCTATATGGATTAGTCCATTAAGAAAGGTGCCACATGTTAAAACCACGGAATTGCATGCAATTCGATCTCCGTTACGCAAGATAATCCCCACAACCGAATTGTTAGTATCGGCGATGTCTATAACCTCTCCCTCAACAACCGTGAGTTTTTCAGAGGCTTCAATTAAACGTAGAACATAACTTTCATATACGCGTTTATCGGTTTGGGCGCGTGGCGACCAAACCGAACGACCTTTTGAGCGATTTAATAACTTAAATTGTAATCCTGCGGCGTCGGCAGCAAGTCCTACAATGCCGCCAAGAACATCGACTTCGCGCACAATTTGTCCTTTTGCCAGGCCTCCGATTGCTGGATTGCAAGACATGCGCGCAATGGCATGCTTGTCTTGGGTTATAAGGGCAGTATTGGCACCAAGACGGGCGCTTGCAAGAGCAGCCTCCGCTCCCGCGTGCCCCCCGCCAACAACAATTACATCAAATTTATTGGACGTGCGTTTCACGTGAAACCTATTTGCCGACACAGAAGCGGTTGAAAATATTATTTAAAATATCGTCCGGTGTGGTTTTTCCTAAAATAGCGTCGAGAGAATCCAGCGCTTCCCGCAATTCAATTGATATAAGTTCGTAGGCGCACCTTGGATTATTTAAAAGTTCAATGGTTGCATTTAGTTTGTCAAAACAATGTTTTAATGCACGCTGTTGACGGCTTGTTGTTATCGTGATATTGTCCGATAAAGAAGCGCTAATCCCAAGAGATGTTTTTATTTGCTGTTTTAATCGTGCAATATTAAAACCAGTCTTGGCCGATAAAAGCAACCGCCCAGGATGAGAATGCTTAGTGGAATCTATTTCTGTTTTTGTGAGCAAGTCGACCTTATTCATAATTTCTATAATAGGAATAATCTTTGGATATTCATGAGGGGGCATTTCGACTAATCCGGTGTCGTGGACCAAAATGACAAGGTCCGCCTTTTTTAAATAACCGAAAGTTCTGCTTACGCCCTCCAGTTCAATTTCTTCCGTGGTCTGACGTATTCCGGCGGTGTCAACTAAATTTATCGGTACGCCTTCTAAAATCAGCGGAACATTGATAGCGTCGCGCGTTGTTCCTGGTAAATGGCTCGTGATTGCCCGATCGGTTTCAGACAATGTGTTTAACAGGGTGGACTTACCAACGTTTGGCGGTCCGGCAATAACAACAAGGGCTCCGCTATTAAGCATTCGAGTCTGTTTGTATGAACCTAGCAGTACTTGAATTTGTTTGATTTGTTTTGTTATAATAACTAACATTTGATTGTTTAAATCGGGCTGAAGTTCATCTTCAGAAATATCAAGTTCAAATTCAACCATTGAAAGCGCATCTATTAATTTTTGCCGAAATGTATTTAACTTGTCTGATAGCTCACCATGAAGCAAGCGTAAATTTAAATGACTACTTTCTTCCGACCGCGAATGGATTAAAGAAGCAACGGCCTCAGCCTGTACAAGATCCATTTTTCCATTGATAAAAGCGCGCTTTGTAAATTCTCCCGGCGCGGCTATTCTCGCACCGAAATGACAACAGGTAGATATAACCTTATCCACAACAACGGGATTGCCGTGGCATGATATTTCAATTAGGTCTTCACCGGTATATGAATTTGGTGCCTCGAAAAACGTTACAATAGATTCGTCTATTGCAATGCCGTTCTCATCTTGAAGGTAAACCAGAGTTGCGTGTCGGGGCTTTAAGTCTGAGTGCAAGTCATTGTTATTTAATAACTTATTAAAAACCAACAACGATTGCTGACCGCTTAGGCGAACAACCGCAATTCCGCCAATACCATAAGGTGTCGCCGGAGCAACGATTGTATCGGAGATCATTTTTTTGTGATTTTTACTGGTTGAGTAACCGGCTGTTGGTGTGGCGTTAAGTATTTTTGTTGAAGAATAGTAAGAACATTAAACAATGTATAATAAAGATTTAAACCCGAGGGAAATTTATAAAAAATGAAAATGAAGAATATGTTCATAAAATACATCATTTGTTTCTGTTGTCCAGCCTGTCCCGTTGTTGGAGTCATGCGTTGTTGCAGCAACATAGAAATACCCATTAAGAGCGGTAGAATGTTTATTGGAAAACCACCAATTTCAAACAAAGTGTCCGGAGCAGAAAGGTCGGTTATCCACAACATAAAAGGCGCACCACGCAATTCAATTGTTGATCTGAAAACCTGAAAAAGCGCAAACAAAAGAGGCATTTGGATTAACATTGGCAAACAACCACCCATGGGATTGACGCCCTCTTCTTTATAAAGTGCCATTGTTGCTTTATTTAGTTTTTGAGGATCTTTAGCGTATTTTTCTTTTAATGCTTTAAGTTTGGGCTGAACGGTGCTCATTTGCCGCATAGATTGATAACTCTTTCTTGTTAGTGGATACACAATTATTTTAACAAGAATTGAAAAGATTATTAATACAACACCATAATTTGGTATGTATTTATGCATCGCAACAAGCGCAGCCAAAACGCCCCTGCTTATTGGGCGAATCAAAGAAAAGCCCATTGACATGGTCTGTTCCAAGTTAACGCCGAGCGAGGAAACATTTTTATACTCTAAGGGTCCCAGATATAAAGTAAAAGAATTACTAGAATTTACGTGTTGGTTTATCGATATATCGAAGTGAGGAACCTCAGATTCGTACGTGCCTCTTAGAGAGGCGCCAACCGCATTGTTGTCTACGGGCATAATTGCAGTTAAAAAGTACTTATTTCGCGTTCCGACCCAATTTGTTTGTCCACGGTACTTCTCATCAAGCGTTTTTTGTTTGCGTAATTTTTCGGAACTGAGCTCATCTCCTTGGTAGACATATGCTTTATAGTAAAACAATTCATCTTTCAAGTTTTTTTCTGTAGAAGGCAAGCCGCCGTTCCAAGATAATGAATAAAGGCCCTGAGAAATTTGCTCTTTTATAGCTGACAAATCGAAAGAAATGTTAATATTATACGATAGCGGGTCAAAAGTAAGGGTTTTTGAAATGGTCCTTCCTAACACCTCACTAGTGAACGTTAAAGATTCGGACCTGTCTGTAACGCTAAAGCGTTTTTTTGAACCGCTTAAGTTCCACGGTTCGCTTAAAATTAAAGGAAGACCATCAACGGAAATCGCCTCAAACAATAAATTGTTTTTATTGAAGTTATCCACAAGTTGTACAGATGTTGAGTCGGTGGCTTTATAGTTTTTTAGAATAAAGGATGTAAAGGAACCACCGTTTTTATTACTTATGGTTGCTGTATAAAGCGGTGATTCAACGGTCACAAAATCTTCCGCAACAACGTACTGCTGCATGTTTTCATAGGAAGGGGCATTAACAGGATACCTTGCGGGTTGCGTATCAATATTTAATTTAGTTGAAAGAGGTTTGTTTTGTCGAGTAGTTATTGTTGTGACGGAATCGCTTGGCGATACCGGCGGTTCTTTTGGCGCCACAATTTTCATATAATATGGCATTAAAATCAAAACGACAGCAATAAGAAAAAAAGCGATAAGTGTTTTTTTGTCCATTATTTTTATTTTACGGGATCATATCCACCACTATGATAAGGATGACATTTTGACACCCTTATTATTATAAGCGGCAGGGCTTTAAAAAAGGTTTTTGTATTTAATGCGTCGAGCGCATACTGAGAACAGGTCGGGTGAAACCGGCAGTTATTCCCGAGAAACGGTGAAATAAAAAAGCGATAGAGTTTAATAATCGCTTTTAATGTGTTTCTAAATATATATTCGATTGTGTTAAGGATAGAGCGCATTAGGTCGGATTAGGCAGATAGTTTTTTTCGGCCTTTTTTTCGTCGGCGACTAATAACATTGCGACCTCCCACACTAGCCATGCGGGATCGGAAGCCATGTTTGTTTTTCCTTTTACGTTTACTTGGTTGATAGGTTCTCTTCATTTCATCTCCAAATTTAGACCCGGAAAATACGTTTATTGAACACAAAATCAAAAAGAAATAGAAAAACTAATTATATCACTTTGCAATAAGGAAAAAACAAGAAAATTTTATTAAAAAAATAAAAAGGGTTTTGTATTATATGTAAATAGCTTGGTAATTTTTGTTGACACACTGCTGTGGATAACCTGTGGATAATATTAAAATAAATCACATAAATGTTTGGATGGAGGTAAAAGAGAGCCTCGTGCGGGACTTGCCGTCTCACGCCTATAGTACATGGTTTGAACCGATTTTGCCGATCGCATTAAACGACAAAGAGTTAGTATTAGAAGTTCCGAATCAATTCTTTTTTGAATGGATCGAAAGTCATTACCATGATACAATTGCGTTAGCAGTGAAAGAAAAATTTCAGGACGGTTTTTCTGTTAAATATACAATTGCACCTACCGGGACAAATGGATCACAAATTAATTTGGAAAATAGTGAACATGACCAAAGACCTAAAAAAAGGAGCTTTAAGCCGCCTGTATTAAACGAACACTACACATTTTCAACATATATTGAAGGGGCAAATAATCAATTTGCGAAGGCAGCTGCGCTTTCTGTAGCAGAAGCCCCTGGAGAAAAGACATTTAATCCTTTAATTGTCTATGGCGGTGTTGGTCTTGGCAAAACCCACTTATTACATGCGATTGGCAATAAGTTGCTTACAAAGGATGAAAGATTTAATATAATTTGTGCCTCCAGTGAAAAATTCATGTTAGATTTTATTTCAGGAATTCAAAAATCGAAAACGATTGAATTCTCTCGCTTTTATCGACAAGCCGATGTGTTATTGATAGATGATATTCAGTTTTTTCAAGGAAAAGAACAAACACAAGAGCAATTTTTCCACACCTTTAACGAATTATATCAATCCGGTAAACAAATTGTCCTTACTGCGGATAGATATCCGGGTGATATGAAAGGTTTAGACGATCGGCTGTTGTCACGGTTTAATTCAGGCCTAGCTGTGGATATTCAACCGCCTGATTTTGAAACAAGAGTAGCAATATTGTTAGAGAAGGCAGAACAGAATGGATTAAATCTCCCCTACGCGATGACAGAATTTATGGCGACACATATAAAAAATAACATTCGTGAATTAGAAAGTACCATAATTAGTATTTTAGCGTATTCATCCTTATCAAATAAAGAAATTGATGAGAAATTGGTGAAAAAGGTTGTTAAAGAACGGCTCGGAAAAAGGTTTTTAGCTGAAATAAGACTTGAAGATGTGATACGTAGAGTATCGGAAGTAACAACAATTGCTGAAAAAGACATCGTTGGACAAAGCAGAAAAAAAGAATTTGTTGAAGCCAGACAGATTACAGCATATCTCAGCAGGGAAATATTGGGAGCGTCGCTTTCTAGCATTGGTATATATTTGGGAGGTAGGGACCATACAACAATTTTACATGCTTGTAAAAATATTGAAGAGAAAATAAAATCTGAAAAACGAATGAAGCATCAGGTTGAATCAATAAAAAACGAACTTTCGGCAGGCACGCTGTAATAATAAATATTGTAATGACAACAGCGCTAAAAAGAGTTAAATTTTATAGAACGGAAACGGAAACTTTATTAATAGGAGAGAAAGATGCAAAAAGGTAGTTTAAATAAAGTACAGCTAATCGGACACCTAGGCGCGGATCCAGAAAGTCGGTTTACAACATCAGGTAGCGCAGTTACAAATTTTAATTTAGCCACAAACGAATCATGGAAATCAGCAGAAGGCGACATCAAAGAAAAAACAGAATGGCATCGCGTTGTGCTGTTTGGAAAAATGGCAGAAACAGCAGCAGAATATATGAAAAAAGGTCAATTGGTATATGTTGAGGGGCGTTTGCAAACAAGGTCTTGGGAAGATAAAGACAACGTAAAAAGATATACCACCGAAATTTTATGTGATAATTTTACTATGTTAGGACGCAAAGGCGATGATACCGGTGCTAGTTCGTCTGCGAAAGTATCTGAGCAAGACGACGACCTTCCTTTTTAAATTATAACTCACAGAATTGAGGGGCTTTTATCGCCCCTCTTTTTTTTATCAAAACCAATACATTCAATCATGATAGAACGGGATCTTAATAAATATTCTGTAAGGCCAAAAGCAATCCGGTATTTACTAGGATACTTAGTATTGTTTTTGGGAAGTGTTTTTGCAAAAACAAAGATTAAGGGAAGTGAAAACATACCAAAAAATGGATCATTCATTATAGTCTGCAACCATTTTAATAGACTGGATCCGCCATTTGTTATTTTTGCCATTAAAAAACCAATCAATTTTTTAATGGCAAGCGACCAACCGCGGGTCGAGGCTCAAATTATGTGGGCTCCCTGGTTATATGGATTTATTCCAACAAATAGGAAAAACATCGCCCCGACGACCATAAAAAATTCTTTATCAGCTCTTAAAAAAGGTGAAATTGTAGGAATATTCCCGGAAGGTGCAGCTACTGAACAAACAATTAGACCCGCCAAGAACGGGGCAGCCTATTTAGCAATGAGAACAGGTGCACAAATATTGCCTATGAGTATAATAGGAATGGACAATATCTGGGATAATTGGTTTAAAGGAATAAGGCCAAAAATACAAATAAATATTGGAAAAGCATTTCTACTAGCACGAATTCCTAAAGTACGATTCGAGAAAAACGAAGCAATAAAAATATCCGGAGAGGAAATAATGTGCAGAATAGCAGCCCTAATGCCCGAGGAGTATCACGGTATTTATACCGGCGATGAAAGAATTAAGAATTTTCGGTTAAAGTTGCCCTCGAAGAATTAGCAATAATAAAATAAACTCCAAAGAGTATTAATATTCCGCCTGCTAAAGTTATAATAGGAACTTTCTCCAAAAAGAATATCCATGCTAAGATAGACGCAATAATAGGCTCTCCAAGAGGTATAGACGCAATAATTGTTGGTGAAGTGTATTTGATGGCATAGTAAAACAGACTATGTCCTAAAATTGTAGGAACGATACCGAGGGCAGCCAACCACACTATATCAATTGAATGTATTGCAAAAATACTTTCTCCGCTTAAAACCGATATTATTAATAAGAAAAAAGCAGCAATCGTATACAGTAATCTTGTATACGCTATTGTATTTGAATCAACACGCAATTTGTCTGCCAAAATGTAAACCAAGGCAATGAATAGAGCTGCCGACATACCGAACAGTTTTCCTAACAAAGAGCTATCATTCAACACAAATCCCGAACTGGCTATAATTATAGTTCCGCATAAGGCAAAAACGAGTCCAATCAGTATTGACGGATTAAGCTTTCGTTTTAGAATTAACCGTTCAAATAATATAGTAAACATTGGAGCGGTTATTCCTAACAAAGTAGCATTAGCGATGCTTGTTAGTTTTACTGCCGCATAAAAACACGTAAAATGCAACGCTAGAAAAAGACCTGAAAAAACATACAATTTATAGTTTTTTTTATCTATGCGTATTTGACGGTAGAAAGCAGTATATATCCAGACAAAAAAACCGGCAAATGCAAGACGCCAAAATGAAATTACTACAGCCGAGACATCAGGAAGAAAACGTGCAATAATCGATGAAGTACTTACACTTAAAAGTGCGAGGACGAGAATAAGGTTTATTTTAGTTTTCAAATAATTATTAAAATATAATAGGGAAAGAGGTAGAAACAGTTCTCTTTAAGGAGAACTGTACCGGATCAGTTAATTTATTGATCACCCAAACCATCGTTACCACTATCTAAAATAAATTTCCATATACCGTTATTGTTTTTCTTCCATATAGAGACATATGTCCCCCTTTGTATCTTTCCGCCGGTATTAATTTCGTAGGTACCATAGGTATATCCAAGGTCTCCTGATTTGGCAACATCTGCATGAAGCGGTTCCCAAGTAAAGTCGGTTTCAGAATCGTCACGTTGAAACAAAGTTTCAATTTCAGGTTTTCCCACGAGGGGCATTCGGTTGGGACGCAACATTACACCATCTTCTGCAACATAAGATAAGAAGGCATAGTTCATACCCTTTTCTCTGCTCAAAGCAGAGAAGGCTTTGTCGATAGCGATTAATTCCTTGTTCATATCTAAGCTCATATGTTTATTACATCCAAGGAGTAGAAATAACAACAAAAAGCAGTTAATTTCATCTCGTATGCACTTTAAAAAGAATCGTTAAGTATTATTTTCCTCCGGTTCGGTTGAGTCAATTGCCTCCTCGGCCTCTTTCTTTTTGAGTTTTTCTGCTTCTTTCTGCAGCTGCATTGGATTTGGAGGACTTTTGCGTTGCTTGGTAAGCTCAATTGTTTCGTACGATGTTGGTGGAACAAATGAATTATTGTTGTAATCAGCATCTACTGTTTCAATGTGAGGATCTAATACAATCTTCTTAACCGTTTTTTCGAACACAAACACTTTTGACACCTCTTTATCATTATAGCGCCATATTTCAGCAGGAATACGCTCAATCTTTTTGTCGCCATTTTCAAACTCGAATTCAACTATAAGTGGCATTACTAGTCCGCCAAGATTCTTAAATATAATTTGATAATAATTATAATTTGAGTTCAAAAGTTCGAGATCTTTAGGTTCTAAACTGTCAATGTTTTTAAAGGTGATTTGATAATTATTATAATTTAAATTCAAAAATTCTATGTCGTCGGGTCTTAAGCCGTCAAGATATTTTTGATAATCTGTTGAATCGTTTGATGTTATTTTTGAAGGATCATAGGTATTATAGAAATCAACGAGTGCCGTGTCGGCATCTATTGCACGAACTGGAATATCGATTTTATCACGTAAAGATGTAATGTGTAACGGTTCATCATCTTTCTGTTTCTTTTTGTAGGATTTCTCAACACCAGGATTTTTTGTATCGAGTTTAAACCATTTGACATCAGCAAGTTCTATATCAACATGATCAATTGAGTAAAACCAGCCTCTCCAGAACCAATCCAAATCAATACCGGAGGCGTCTTCCATAGTTCGGAAAAAGTCCGCAGGAGATGGGTTCTTAAACATCCAACGGTTAGAATAAGTTTTGAATGCATAATCAAACAAATCTCTACCGAGCACCGATTCCCTTAGAACAATTAACGCATGAGTGACCTTTGCATAGGCATTATCACCAAAGTGAGTTAAAGATTCAGAGTTCGTCATGATCGGAACTTGTGTGTCCTTATTGCCGCTCATATATTTGGCTATATATTTAAAATCTCTGCGGTGGGGGTAATCTCTTTCCCAAGCATTTTGAGCAAGCGTTTGTAGGAAGGTGTTTAACCCCTCATCCATCCAGGTCCACTGTCTTTCATCGCTATTTACGATCATTGGGAAATAATTATGACCGACTTCGTGAACGATTACACCAATCATCCCATATTTTGTACCCTTTGAATATGTTCCATCATCTTCAGGGCGGCCACCGTTGAAACAAATCATCGGATATTCCATTCCAATCCACTTTGAATGAATTGATGTAGCGTGAGGATAGGGATAGTCAAAAGTAAATTTTGAATAATT
>SDBT01017991.1_pt1 | contig 11126 bp, 10 predicted proteins | sample 2277101 | NCBI WGS metagenome assembly SDBT01 (sample SAMN10404973, study PRJNA504765) | marine sediment metagenome | isolation source: marine sediment core GS10_PC15, 103 cmbsf | place: Arctic Ocean: Southern Knipovich Ridge | collected 2010 | reverse complement strand
CTGCTCTTTGTGCCCTTCACTTTCTCCAAAGCCCCGGTAATCGAAAGTAAGCGCTGCATAACCAGCATCAGCAAAAATAGAGCAAATCTTTGGAGAACGATAGTGTTCCTTAAGTCCAACGGTACCTTGGGGCATTACAATTCCAGGATAGGGTCCTTCTCCATCAGGTAATGCAAGCAGACCGGCAATTTTTAGTTCATCACTAAAAAAAGAAACTGGTTTAGGGTCTTTAATCATTTCTTCTCTCCTTTGTAAATATTATCGCTATCTTTATAGCTACTTTGAAAACCAATAATGTTATGGTTTTATATAATCGAAGTTCATAACAATTTTAATATAAAATTTAAATTTAATGCTTAAGAGAGGATTTAATTCCTTTTATTTCTTAAGTACTCTACCCCTTTCGACCTGAGGAGGGTTAAGAAACTAAAAAAGAACAATCTAATGTTTTAAATTTGTTACATGATGCGAAATAAGTAAGAAAAGTTTAACTTATTTTCTAATTATTCTACTTTTAAATTAGAACCCTTCTTTTTCTATAAATATATTTGTAAAAAATAAAAAGCCTTTCAGCAGATGCCAAAGGGTTTGAATTTAGCAAACTCTCCAGCCAGGACGAGTTTCACAATCTTTTAATAAATGAAAACAATAAAATTTATCATAATCTAAAAAAATTATTTCCAAAAAGCTTCCTGCTCAATGAATTCCTATCTGGTATACATTTTTTACAACTTCATTTTTATCATTCTTTCATAATTATTTAATCGCTTAAAAAATTAACTAGATCCTCAATAGCAATTTTAAGGTTTTCGGTAGGTACATTTTCATTATACCCATGTACATTACAACCTTCTCTTTGCACGCCACGATTAAAAAATGGAATATTTAATTCCTCTTTAACCCAAACTATGTCATTTGCAGAAGTTGAACAGCCTGCCGGAAATAATTTTTTATCATCTCTTGCAGCAATTTGCCTAAATCGTAACAAATCCGGTAAATTATCAGGGCAAACTGAGGCAGGCATTCCTTTTTTTACATAAAAGTTTGCTTTGATTTGGTAAGATTGTTTCACTCTCAGGATTAAACTAATTAATTCATTTTGCGCATCCACCATTGGATTTTCACTCTCATCCGGAATTACGGTACGGTTCCCCTTAATAAGGCAACGATCTGGCACCGAATTTTCTGAAAAACCTCCTGAAATAGAAGTTATATTTAAATTTGGTCTGACATAAGCAATCGGTAAATCAGAATTACATGGATATTTTGAAACCCTTTGCTCTACATCTACTTTTAAATTAATAAGTTCATTTAAAAAAGGAACAGCTAAATTGATAGCATTAATACCAGTAAAAGAATGGGCAATATGGGTGGTTTCTCCCAAAACTTCAATTTTAAAATGGATGATACCTGTTTTACCGATACATATTTCATTTTGGGTTGCATCCAAGGAAAAAAAGAAATTCCCCTCAATAAATTTATTACCTTTTTTGGTTTCATCAATAAGATACTTAAGACCGGAAAAACTCCCTACTTCTTCATCGGGAGTAAAGCTAATATCTAAGTCATATAAAATATTTCGATTTTCTCGATAAATAATTTCTAAAGCTTTTATTAAGGTTGCCATACTACCTTTCATATCACAAGCTCCACGACCATAAATTCGACCATTAATTACCTTTGGCTCATAAGGAGGACATATAGTCCATTTTTGAAGATCTCCCGCTTCCACCACGTCATAATGTCCATTTAAATGAGCTTTTGGTTTTCCAGGTAATAATGTCTTTAAAATCAAAATTATTCTTTTATGTTGGGTGATTTTCTCAAATTCAGGGAAATTTTTATAATATTCCTTGGGGATAGCAATTTTATCGATCTTCATTTTAGGCAGCTTATTTCTGACTACGGATTCCATAAAATCAATAAATTCTACGTAACCTTTCCCTATTGGAGATTCAGTGGGAATTTCTACCAACTGTTTTACTAATTCAACTGTTTCATTAAGATCATTTTGTGATAACACAAATTTTTTATTCATTTTAGTTTGCTCCTTCAATTAACAATTTTTGCTGATCAGTACAATTTTTATTTTTTTCATAAACAAAAAAAGCAAAGGCTAAATCCAAAGCGGTAAGACCTTGAGGTATTACTACAATCTTTTCAAAATTATTTTCTCTACCTTTTTTCTTATCACTATATATTTCTCCTAGATCTCCGTATAATTTATTTTTTATTTCCTCTTTGGTAGAAAAGCCTCTTTCTATCCATGCATGTATACTACCTACCATGGTGCAATATTCAAAATCATCAATGATAAATTTATTTACTTGATTGATTATATTAAAATCTAATTCTTGACTTCCTCCCAAAGAACACATAGTTGCTCCTTCTTTTAGCCATTCCCCTTTGACTAAAGGTTCATCTGCATTAGTGGCGGTTAGTATTATATCTGATCCTTGAATAGCTTCTTCAGGAGAGTTAACGGGAAAAAACCTAAGATTAGTTTGTTCTTTCAAATCTTTTATAAAGCTGACTAGAAAATTTTCCGAAATATCATAAACTTTAATTTCTTCTAAAGAAAATAAAGTAATTAATCCCAAAAGTGCAGTTCTGGCAATTTTCCCTGTACCCACAATACCCAAAATTTTCGAATTTTTCTTTCCTAATTTCGATAAAGTTGCTGCCGCGGTTGCTCCTGTTCTTAAAATATATTGCGAACTCTCGTTGACTAAAGCAAGTGGAGCAGCGCTTAATGGATCAACTAAGTAACAATAACTATAGATTACGGTTTCTTTAATTTGATGATTAACCCTCATCGGTGTAAAACCTATTAATCTAAAACCGGCAATACCTCTAGAAGGAATACTTGCTCCTTTTACTTTAAAATGAGCTAAATTTTCTTTAATCTGCTGAAGAGTAAACCCTGGAGGTTCGGCGGTAAAAACATTTCCCTTACCGTATTCTTGATAGATATCTTCTACAATTTTTATTCCTTCTTTGATAGTCAAACTTTTACGCACTACTTCATCAGGAATATAAAATAGATCATTCTTTTCAAATTCCGTCATGTTTTTGACTCCTTATTATTTACTCTAAAAATAGTAACTAAATTTATTCCGTTACTAAATCCTTGATGTTCTGCGCCTGCTGATATAAAAATTTCAGGATTCTTTAGAGCGGAGACTAGTATCCCACTAGCTACCGCTCTGATTAATCGGTCTGATCTTATATCCGTATTATAGATACTTATTTTTTCTCCTAACAAAATACTATTAGGATTAATAGCTACTTTGGAGAAAGCAGCGATTAAATCCTTTGAATGATCGTTTTTAATAATCTTCATTATGCTTTCGATATCCGTTAAATCTTTTATGATGGTATTATTGATAATTAATTCATAATTCCCGTTAACAGAGTTTCCTAAAATTAAAACACGACAATCTTCAACTTCATTGCCAGAAAAAACAAAAGCTTTTTTAGAAAAAATATTAAGATCTCGACCAATAATTTCCGCTTTGATTAAATTTTTATTTATTTCACCTAAAGCTAACCCTACGCCTAAAGCTGATGCTGCTCTGGTAAGTGAAATCGAGCGTTTTGGATCAAAGGAATATTTCGAATTATAATTATGTACTTGCACGATAGGAGCTTTTACAAAAACTACTCCTATATCCTTATAATTAGAAATGCCTGAGTTTAAATAAGCTTTTTTAGTAGCTTCTTCTACTAAATAAACTTGTTCCAAGGTTCCAATTTCATGAGGGGCTAATTTACGACTTTTAGCTTTACCTAATACTAAACCTTTTTTAGTTTTATAATCATCATTATGAAAATCTTTTTGGTAAATCAGATAACCATGTGGAGCGACAATGCCTTCACTCCCGGAAGAAGTAATAAAAGTTATATTTTTACGAATTAAATCAATGGACATATCTAATTTTTGGGAAAAATAATTTAAAAAATTTAATTCCGCTAATTGACGAGAATAATCATTTGGCTCCCCATTCCCAGTTGTTTTACTAATAACGGAAACTACTTTTAAGGGAGCAATTTTCTCTTTTTCCATAATTTTGTCTAAATAATTTATATCACCAGGAAAACCTATCTTAAACTTTTTTATGGATACTTTCATAGCATTTTTCTCATCAATTTATAATTTTTAAAAAGCAGAATCTAATGAATAATTTAAAAGTTAACTAATCCTGAATCAAGAACCAGGACCAATTTTTATTTTACGGATAACTTCATCAATTTTCTTCTAATTTTTATATTTTAAACTATTAAGCTGCCTACTAATTCATTTATATTTTTAATATTTTTTTCTATAAGATATTTTTCTATTCCTTCTATAATTTCAATAGTAACATTGGGATTCATAAAATTCGCTGTTCCTATCTCTATTGCCCGAGCTCCAACGATAATAAATTCGAGAGCATCTTCAGCCTTTACTATTCCCCCTATCCCAATTATAGGGATATCTACTGTCTGAAATACTTGCCATACCATCCAGAGAGCTACTGGTTTTATTGCTGGACCGGACAACCCTCCACTGACATTGGTTAATTTAGGTTTTTGAGAATTAATATCTACTACCATACCAAACAGTGTATTGATTAGGGATAGACCATCAGCTCCTCCTTCCTCTGCAGCTTGAGCAATTGTTTTGATATTTGTTACATTAGGAGAAAGTTTTACAATAAGTGGAAGAGTGGTAACTTTCCGAATATTATTTACTATTTGATAAGTTAAGCGGGGATCTGTCCCCCAAACCATTCCTTCCCCTTGTACATTAGGACAGGAGATATTAATCTCTAAAGCAGCTATCTTCTTATCTGTAGAAACTTCCCCTAATCTCCTGGCTAATTCTATATATTCTTCTATTGTGTCTCCGCAAATATTTATTATTATCGGAGTATTAATTTTTTTTAAATAAGACAATTTTTCATTAATTAAAACTTCTACTCCCGCACCCTGTAGACCGATGGAATTAAGCATCCCCGAAGGAGTCTCTATGATTCGAGGAGGAGGATTTCCCATCTTAGGATTCAGAAATATCCCTTTCAATATCATAGCTCCTAATTTATTTAAATCTATAAAAGCTGCATACTCCTGTCCATAACCAAAAGTACCTGAAGCAGTTATCACGGGGTTTTTTAACTTTATTCCAGCTATTTCCACTTCTAAATTAGGTTTATCAATCATCCCAGACCACCTTACTTCCTTCAAAGATGGGTCCATCTATACAGACTCTTTTATATTCATATTTAACTTTATCTTGTTTTTTATCCTCATTTTTTATCTTACAGACACAGCCTAAGCAAGCACCTATACCGCAAGCCATACGTTCTTCTAAAGATACCTGACAGTCGATATAGGCATCTGAGGAAATATTTGCGATCTTTTTTAACATAGGTCTCGGTCCACAAGAAAATATTTGATCTGGCAGCCATCCTTCCTGAATAGCTTCTTCTAATAAATCAGTAACAAAACCCTTATATTTATAACTCCCATCATCAGTAGCAACATCTACTCTTGCTCCTAATCTCTTAAAACTTTCTTCACTTAAAATTAACTCTTTTTTCAAGGCACCTATCAAGACTCGTACCTCTTTACCTTGCCTTATAGATTCTTCGCATAAAGCTAGTAAAGGAGCAACTCCTATTCCTCCTCCTACTATCATAATCTTCTTACTTTCCGGATAGATATTAAAACCATTACCGATAGGTCCCAGAATGTCTAAATCATCACCAACTACCCTTTGAGCTAATAATCTAGTACTCTCTCCCACCACTTGAAATAATATATAGATCTTTCCCTTTTTTTTATCTATTTTATTAATACTTATAGGCCGACGCATTACATGGTAATTATCTTTACCACATTTGATGTGGATAAATTGTCCGGGGAGAGCTTCTGGAGTAACAGAAGGAGCTGATAATTTAATTAAGAATGTGTTAGGAGCCACTTCTTCTTTAAATAAAATCTTTATTTTAATATTTAAAATTGCACTCGCCTGCTTAATTTATTTTATTTTGTTAAATAGTTAATACAACCGTTCTTACCTTTATCAGCTGAAATTAAAGTAATTATTTTTAAATCATAAGAATCAGTAGTTTTCCAGTAAAGTTCCATAACCATAAATTTTTCTTTGATCCCCATAGGTTCTTAATAAATTCCAAAAACTGGCTTGATTACTAGTAATTACTGGAATTTTAATTTTGGACTCCAATTTACTAATCATTTCAAAGGTATTTAAATTGGTACAACTTATAAAGATTGCTTGAGTTTGGTTAGAATATCTATTAAACAATTCTAAGGAATTTTCATAAACAATTTTCTCATCTATGCCACCTATTTCAATAACGCTTTTACCATTCAATCCCTTTATATCTAACACTTCAATTCCCGATTTTTCTAAAAATATTTTTTCTAACTGATTCATTTCTTCGGTATAGGGGGTAAAAACAATAATTTTTTTCACTTCTAATGTTTTTAAGGCTTTCATCACTGAACTAGCAGTAGTTAGTGAATTTACTCCGGTCTTTCCGGTAAGTTCATTGATAAATTTATTTTCCCATTCTTGACCTATTACTATACTGCCAATGGTAATAGCATAAAGAATAAGATCTACTTGCGCAGTGGATAATTCTTCTCCAGCTCTCATTGCATATTCTAAGGTTAACTTTATCTCTTCAATTGTAGGTTTTCTTTGTAAAACCCTGGAAACATAGATACCAATATCTTGGGGTGAGATTAAGTTGAATTCTGGTTCAAGAACAGTATTGGAAGAGGAAATGATAATTCCAAATTTTACCCTTTTTTTCAAAGCTTGTATCTCCTTAAATTTAATTTTTATCCTTAAATTTATCGATCAATCCTAAATCTATAATAATTTAATGGATATTTTTTCTAATCTATTTTTTTTAAAGACATAATTCTTCTAACTTCTCTTGGGAAGGAATGCCTTTTTCATTCCACCCTCTCAATTGGTAATACTCCGGCAACATTTTATCTATATCAATAGTTTCACCCTTTGAATTCCCCTCTGGAACTGGCTCCAATTTAAACCGATCTGGAACTCTATCTTCTTTATAGGTTAAACCCATTTTTAAATTATACATTCTTTCTAAATTAACTATCCTTTCACCGATAGTAAATAAATCCTGCTCACTAAATTTAATCCCAGTCAAGGTAGAAGTTATTTTGGCAAAATTGGCCATACTTAATTTAAGAGGCATAGCTACAATTTTACACATTTCCAGACAATCTGTAACCGCACTAAATTCTTCTGACCACTTTACCAGTTGAGCTTTACCTTTATAGGCAAAACGATTAGCTACCTCTTTGGTTCCAAAAACTTCTTCCGCATCTTTTTCACTCCATTGTGATTCCGCAATAGGAAATGCTCTTAAATGATCAGCTCCTCGAGAGGCTATTGCCCAACCTAATCCCATAGCTTTAATACCTCTCACTCCCTGAGCTGCTACCTCCAAACCCTTAATTTCCAGCGCATATTTCCCTGAATTAGGAATATATTCGGAGGCTTTTTTTACTCCTTCAGCTAATATAGAACCAAGATTCTTCAGTAATTTTTGAGGTATCTCTTTATCTGTTTGGGCTAGTTGTTCATTATTAGAAATTTTTTCTACTAAATCAATAATGGCTTTGTAATTGCCCCAGGATAAATCTAGATCATTAGCATTTTCTTTCTTAATGAGTCCTTTTTCATAACATTCCATAGCAAAGGAAATAACAGCTCCGGTAGAAATAGTATCCAATCCATATTGATTGCATAAATTATTGATATAAAGGATTGATTCTAAATTGCTATTATCACATCCTGAACCAAAAGAAACTAACGTTTCATATTCCGGGCCTTCTCCTTGGGTCCCCGCAAAAGGACCGGATTTTACTTTGTAATATCTACTACAATGAACCGGGCAGGAGAAGCAGGCTTTTAATTTGGTAACGTGTTTTTTATACAACAATTCTCCACTTATTTTTTCTGCTTCGTGATAATATGCACCTTGTGAATTTCGATAAGGAAGATTACCTAATCGATTATTTAAATTAAGCAACATAGTTGTTCCGAAAATAGAACGAGCTTCGTAATAAGGAGAAGAATAAATATCTTTTACCATTTCTTCTACACTTTCAGAGAATCCTTTTACATCATATACCTTAATCCCTTTACTCCCCCTTACTACTACTGCTTTTAATTTTTTTGATCCCATTACTGCTCCCATCCCTGTTCTTCCCGCCGCCCTACTCAGATTATTCATTATTCCAGAAATTTTTACTAAATTTTCACCAGCTTGACCTATACTAGCAATTTGGATATCGTTATCTGCTAAATTTTCTTTGAACAATTTTTCTGTTTCCCAAACATTTTTCCCCCATAAGTGTTCAGCATTACATATTTCCACTTTCTCATTAATTATTTTTAAATATACCGGTCGTTCTGCTTTACCGGTAACAATGATCTGATCATAACCAGCTTGTTTCAACTCTGCTCCCCAAAAACCACCAGAATTAGAATCACCTAAAATACCAGTTAAGGGAGATTTTGCGGTAATATTGTGTCTTCCACTACTAGGGACAATGGTTCCAGTTAGTGGTCCAGTTCCAAAAATCAACGGATTATCAGGACCCAAAGGATCAGTATTTTTATTAGTAGTATCATATAAAGCTTTAATATTTATACCTCTGCCACCAAGAAAATTTTTTAAAACTTTTTCACTTATTGGTTCAGAACTAATATTTCCGGTGGTTAAATTAACTTTTAAAACTTTTTTATTCCATCCATAAGAAGCCATTTTTATACCTCATTTTATTGATACTTTGTAAATTTTTCTTTTAAAGAATTTTTTACTTTTTCCTTATAATCTAAGACCTGATTCGGGCACCAATTAACGCATTGAGGCGCACAATCACAAAGGTCACATTTTATTGCTTTACCTGAATAGGGAGATAATTTAATGACGTTAAATGGACAAGCGCTGATACAAGCTTTGCACCCGGTACATTTTTCTTCATCAATTTTTAAAATACCCAAATCAGAAAGATAAAATGCATCAACGGGACAAGCCAATTTACATACTTGATTATTACAATGGCAACATATTATCGGTATATCTATGCCCTTGTCCTCTACCTTTTTTATGTAAATTCTTGCTGCTGCAGGATTAAAAATCCGATCATGATAAAATGAACAGGCTAACTCGCACATCTTACAGCCGGTACAATTCTTCCCATTAATAATCATCAATTTATCCGGCAAAAATATCACCTCTTTTTTAAATTTATATCATTATATCTAAGGATAATTAATGAATGCTTTAATTCATCTTCAAATTACTAAACATAAAATATATTTTAAACTAATATAACATCCTTATCATATCTGGTTTCTTTATATTCCTGTAAATCAACTCTAATGGCTTTCTTGAGACATAAATGTTGACAATTACGACATACGATACATTCATTTAAAGCCTTGACTCTGGGTTTTCCATCATCTTCTATTTCTAAAACATCGGCTGGGCAGGCTTCAACACATACACCACAAGAAATACATTTTTTCTTATTAATCATAATTTTTAGCATCTTTTTTTCCTCCAAACTTCTTAAGATGTAATTCTTGTACCCCTTGGAGTACTTTTACTAAATCGGTATCGTAAGGAATTGTATCAACTTTATACCAAGAAAAATCTATATCTTGAGTGGATATAATCATATCTTCTTTAACCTTTTTAATAATAATGTTTTTTAGCCACTTTTCATTATCAGTAAAGGGGAAATCGTATCTAAAATGTACTCCTCGAGTTTCTTCTCTTTTTAAAGCAGATAAAGCAATCATTTCACAGCATTGTAACATATTTTTAATTTTAATTACCTTTTTTAAATCTTGTAAATTTTTACAAGAAACATTGGCATTAAAATCATTTTCTATTACTTTAATTTGTTTAATTGCTTTTTCTAAACCGGTTTTAGTTCTAACTAATCCAACATTTTCCCACATGGTATGCTTAATCGCTTTTTCTATTTCTTTCAAATTAATTACAGATTCTTTTTCAAATAATTCTTCTAATTTTTCTAATTTTCTTTCTATCAACTCAAAATTATATAAATCAGAATCTTTTAAGAATAATGATTTTTTTGCTGCATCAGCACCGGCAATTGCTCCAAACACTAAAGCTTCAGCAAGAGCATCTCCACCAAAACGAGCCGCTCCATGTACGCCACCAGCCACTTCACCAGCCGCATTTAATCCGGGAAGAGAAGTTTCTCCCTCCTCATTAATTAGTATCCCCCCTAAAGTTGTAATTACCCCGGGCATTACATGGATCCAATCTTTTTTTAGATTGTATCCTCTACATAATACATGTTTTAAATAAAGAGAAGATTTATCCACATTCCAGGCTTCGTCAGGAACTTTACTTAAGTCAAAAAATACTGCTCCTTTATCACCTCTGTTTTCATAAACTTCAATCCCCATAGCCCGAGAAATTATATGCCTAATATCTGGATTATACACGCAATATTGGATATGAAATGGTTCATTATCATTATCGGTAAATTTTTTAAGATATTTTGGTAAAAAATCATCTCCCAACTTATTTCTTAATATTCCAAACCAAGCTGCGTATGCTTCTCGCCGATCCATCATGGGAAGATCGTCTTCTGAATGAACAAAAGGTTCAAAGTGTTGCATCTCCATATCCATAAGAAGCGCTCCGGAGCGATAAGCCATCGCCAATCCGTCACCTGTAGCTGTAACTGCAGTATCGTTTCTTTTAAAAACCTCTCCCGCTCCTCCAGTAGCTATGATAATATTCTTTGCTTTAAAAATTATAAAATCTCCTGTGACACTATGAAAGCCATAAGCCCCCACTACTTTATTATTAAATAATATAAGATCTATCATATTTACATTCCTAAGAATATTCACCCCTATCCTTTTACAAGCTTTAATAAGCGGGGTAATTAATCCGGATGCATAGGGGAAAGAATAATAGTTTTGTAATCCTTTTTTATCCACTCCGATAAGTCCAATTACCCCAAAGTCTTTAAGCTCGTATTTTCTAGCGGGAGCTTCGAAACACAAAATTTCAGTAAGTTTTTGA
>SDBT01017990.1_pt1 | contig 11127 bp, 13 predicted proteins | sample 2277101 | NCBI WGS metagenome assembly SDBT01 (sample SAMN10404973, study PRJNA504765) | marine sediment metagenome | isolation source: marine sediment core GS10_PC15, 103 cmbsf | place: Arctic Ocean: Southern Knipovich Ridge | collected 2010 | reverse complement strand
GTCGAAGAGATCCTCGGACTTGGGCTCCGCATACTCGGCGTCGCCTCCAAGCTGTATATCTAGAGCCACGGCTCGAACCATGTCGGCTAAGAGCCACCTTCCCTGTTTCTTCCAGTCAGTCGACGTTGGCGCAAACTTGATCGCACCCACAACCGAAACTGTGAGAAGATGTTCAACCTTGGTGCATGAGAGAAAATTGGACGAGTCGTCTTGCCCGGGGACGACGATGATGACCGTATTCTGCGTGCCAGTCACAATCTGACGGCCCTCATACAGATATGCCTGATCGACGTTGTGATGGTAGGGCACCTGTTTATTGATCGCGCCCATGTTGGCAACGAGCCGCTCGAGTAGCCGCTGCACAACCGGGTCGCCGTCATGGGGATACACCATTACTGATCTATCCTCTCCTCGCACTCCACGGCGATGGAGTAACCAGACGGACCTGTCTGCACGACCGGCATCGGCCCACGGAACCGTATCTCGTACGTCCCCTCTCCGTTGTCTGGCGTGTAGTCGAACGTGAGCACTCCGCCGTAGGAGCGTGCGTGCATATCAAGAATCGACTCCACAGTGCCAATCGTCGCAAGCGCCCAGACTAGATTGATCACGCGCCATGGGCGCTCGTAGATCCGCCGGCCAACCGAAAACAGTTGCTCACGTGTGGTCTGTAGCCCGCGATGGATTTCAGACACCGGCTGTCGGATCGGATTGCACCCGCCGAAGTTTGCGACGAAGTCGGCCATTACTTTGCAGCCTCCTGCAAGCCCCGGGCGACTGCGTTGCGGATACGCTTGATGCGATCCTCGCGAAGTTTCTTGCTGTTGACCGTCTTCTCAAAGCCAAGCCTCGCGGGGATCTTGACTTGCCGCTTGAGGACCCACCAGAACTCGACGCCGCCACTGACCCGGCGACCGATCAGGAGGTTACCCGCTTTCGTTTTCGTTAGGAACCAGCCAGGCTTGCCCCTGACGAGCGAGGGGCGCTCGATGCGCGAGCGTCCAGTTCCAGTGAGTGCAGCCGGAAGTGGAATCGCGAGCCAGGGATTGCCGAGGATTACGCGACCTTCCTCCTGAGTCACCGCGTATTTGATCGTTTGCCTGTTGCCGATATGAAAAACGAGTTTCAGATTCTTGAGACCGCTTCCACCTACCGTGTAGCCGATCGAGCCTTCAAGCGCCCCAGATCGAGTTGCGAGACGATCCGATGATGGGTTGCGTCCATTGACGAGAGATCCGCCGAAACGCTTGCCCATCTCACGCTTATATACTTGGCCGTGCTGATCGAATGCGCGACGAATATGCTTCTCTAAAATCTCAGGCGTAGCACGCAGTGTCTTTTGCACTTGCTTGCTGTTGATTCTAAAGGACGCGCGTACCATCAGACGCTAGCCCTCCGATGGTAGCCCAGGAGGCGCTCAACCTCCTTGTGCATCATGTACGGTGCGTTGAACGTCGTCGATGCACCGGGGATGGTGGTGATGTCTCCACCAAGCGTGTTGAGCCGCTCAAGCTCGTACTTAACCGCAAGCTCGCACGCGTGGGCAAGGTCAGGGAAGTCGGCAATGATGTTCGCTGCCGCGCCGCCGAAGCCTCCGTCATAGATGACTTGGATATACCCGGGATTATTTGCACGTGATTTGAGAAACCGAATCCAACCGCCAGGCTTATTGAGGACGTAGAGCGACGCGGAGGTTTCCGCGACTGTAGTCCAGTCGTCGGGGATCGATGCATTCTCTCTAATGCTAGACACCGAGACGATTGGCTTTGCGTCAAGAGACAAAACGCGCGCGTGTTGCCGCAACTCATACACTTCAGTTCTAAAAGGCTGCGGACCTGATGGCGCGCTTAGCCTCGACAAGTGGAGACCGATGTGACGCCCGATCATCGCAGACTGGTCCGTGATAAGCCGAGCCATCAACTCGTCCGCACCCTTGTCGTCGACGTTTTGGGGGATCAGTTCACGAACGCGATCGACCGTTGTGAGATCGATTACGTCAAGTTGCGTGTCAATGTTCACCGATCAGCCTTCGTCGTCAGTCTCCGAAGGGGGTGGCGATGTAGTTGAAGGAGTCGATGGTGCGAGGGCCGGCGCTGGCTCACGACGCACGCTCGGATGCGGATGGCATCCGCCTGTCGCAAGCATGAACGCGCCGCGATTATTCGCGACGCAGGGATGATCTGATCGCACAGCAACGCCCCTACGAATCGGTCCGTCCGAATCGTCAAACTCGTATCCGGACCGGGGAGTGACCAGCGTAGCTGCAGCCCTGTCTGACTGCTCCATTCGGTTTGCGTAGTTGTTCATGGTTAGGGTTATCTCGAAAGAGTTTCACAGTGAAGGAACAGACTCATTTGATCTAGCACCTCTCCGTTTACCGCACGGATGCGCATTGCATCTCCGGGAGAGAGAACGAATGGCGCCATGACGTGAATGAACGTAGGGTCGCCGTCTTTGATTTCTGTGACAACAAGGTCTCTTCCGCGAACGAGATAGATGCGCGTGAGCATTCCAATCTTGGGCGAAGCGCTTTTGTCGAGACGGAGTGTGTGTACGTCTATCCCGTCCCTGGTAATGGTGAGTTCAAGATCGCGAGGCAGGCCTCCCATAACTGCCGTATAGATAAGCTCGATGAACGTTGGCTCGACAACGTGCAGCTTCCCAAGGTCTGCGTTTACGTCGAGCGTCTTGTCGTGACTGTCGGCAGACGTCTCGCTATAAACAGAATGTGTGAGATTCTGCCCTCCACTAAACGCTGGCTCGTGTTTCTCCCAAGTCATCTTATTTTCTAAAAGAGTTGCGAGCATCGCTCGTTACGAGTTAGAGGCTGATGGTTCCGATGTCGTCTTCGGTGATCGTCTGAACCTCGCCGCCTCCTCCAGGGGGGGGTGGTGCCGCGGGAGCAGGAGGTGCGCCAGCTGCGGCCGGTGACGGGCTCAGGGATGCAGGCGGCGCACTGGCCGTCCCTACTGCCGGAGGCGCGCCAGGGGCCGCGGGGGCGGCGACAGGGGCAGCCGCTGCGGGAGCCGGCGACAGAGCCGGAGCCGAAGCCCCACCATCGCCAACCACAATCTCCTCAGCCGTTTTCTTTCCGCCGCCCTCTTGGCGCCCGTCGTGCTTGTCCATCAGGCGCTTGATGTACGGATTGCCCTCTGCGCTTTGAACGATTGAACCCTTGGGAATAGTCTCGCCTTCCTGTAACTGACGGAGTTTGTGGCGCTGCATTCTGATAATCCCCCGGAGGACCGGATGGCTAGCTTCCACGTACTGACCTGGGTTAGCCCAAACGTTCCCGCGGCGAGCTACTCCGGGTTGCGAGGGGTCAGCAAAGAAAAGAATGCGTCCTATCCGTACTTGGTACCAACCCTCGGGCGCTTTCACAGTGTCCATGTTTCATTCTCCTGCTAGCAGTTGTGCGGGGTAGGGGCCGAGTACAAACCCGGCCCCCGTTCGTTTGGTATCCCGTTAATGGGAGAGCGTTAGACGTCGAACGCCAATTCGTCCACACCGCCAACCGAGTAGTCGATGTGCTCTCTGGAGTCCCTCGGGTTCATCAGGAGGAGCGTCACACCGCAGTCGATGGCCGCCGTCGCGATCACGCCGTTGAGCTGGAGGAAGCGACTAGCGTTTTCGACCATCGCGGCTCCGTGAAGGTCGATGACGCCAATGAGACGCGTGTCGTCGCTGGTGAGGCCGACAGTGATGAGAGCACCGGCCACGTCGGCGTAGGTCCCGCCTGAGGTCGCCGACGCTTCCACTTGAAGCGGCCACGTTCCGGCGCTGTCGCCGACGTTCACGATCATTACCGCATAGCGCCAACCGATCGTGTCGATGGGAGTGTCCACGTCTGCCGCGTCCACGGCGGCGGCGTGCGCATCCGGGTCGATCCATTGGATAACCCGGAGCCAGTTTTTGAAGTCATTCTGTGTCATTGGAGTAGTTCCGTGTCTTGGTCCTTTGGAGTGGTCCTCGAGTTCTAGCCGTTACAGGTTAGAGAGGTCGAGACCGGAAGACACGGCGAAGGCACCCGGTTGGGTAACTGCGGTGTCGACGTCGATCGCGGCAACGATGTGGGTCTGCCGCTTACGCATGGCTTGATCGGCCACGTTGCTCGCTTCAAGGATCATGTTCCCGAAGGTGGCCATGATCAAAGATTCCCAGTCACCGAAGATCACTTCGGCCTCGGTCTCGCCAAGAAGCTGCGTACTCGGCTCGTAGGGATAGCCAAGCAATTGCTTATCGGTTCCTAGCGAGATGGCATGCCGAGCCATGTCAAGAGACTGAGTGCCCACTGAGGCATTCTCCGACTTGACTTGCATCATGGCCCGAATCATTTTCACGGGGATCGCCCAACCCAGCTTACCCGCGCCAGCAAAGGCGTCAGCGGATCTCAGTCGTTCCTCGAAGAGGAGCATCGTTTGGTACAAGTCTGGACCGACGTCGTTCGGGCCAATCGTCACGCCGGACATATCCACGCTGCCGATCCCCAGAGTGTTGAAAATGCCAACGGGCTGCTTACCGCCCGTTCCCTTCAACGCCCATTCGTTCCAGGTAGTTGCGATCGTCTTGGTCATCATTCGAACAAGGATCGTTTCTGTGCCCGGACCAGCAGCCAGCAAACGTCGCGAAATCTCCATATAGGATTGCGCGGTGTGCGGCTCCAAGCGAAGTTGCCCGAGTTCGGCGTCGCTTGCATCGCCAGATTCGTTTTCAGCCAGAGCGTCGACGTCCGGATTGGTCACTTCCCTGGGGATATCGACAGGCGTCGTAACGAAGTCAGCCTCGGTCGCTCCAAGGATCGTTGCAATCAATCGCGGACGAAGCAGCGGAATAAGCTGCGCAAGCAACACCTCGCCAGGGACGAGGAAGCCGCCAGAACTATCCGGGCTTACACCCATCGCTCGTTGCTGATCCCGAAGCTGATCGCTCATTTCCCATTCAAGCTCAGCCTCCGCACGCCAAATCTTCTCAGGCTCATTGCAAGACTTGAGTCCAAGAGATCGAATGACGTTGCCGAATAGGAACGTATTCCCATCGGTACCCCGGGCATCCGCAGAGCCGGGCAAGCTGTGCTGCCGAGAGTTATCCTCAATGGCCGCAATTCTGGATTCGATCGCCTCCATTCGTTGGTTGCCCTCTGCGATTGCCTCAGAGAGTGTCTTGGTGCCCGCTGTGACAGCCGCTGCGATATCGTCACGCATCTGTGCCCGCAGGAGCGTGCGAATCTCGCTCGCAGTCTTGGGTCGTTTCGGTTGTACAAGAGTCTTCATAGTCGTCGGTTCTCTTCAGGAAGTTTCGACGAGGGATCGCAGATCCGCGTCGCTAAGGTCGTCGATGAACTCATACACGCTGGGTCCCTCGGCATCGGGATCGCCCTCGTCTCCCTCGGCGCGGGAGACTGGATCGTCCCCGTCATCGTCGGATGCGGACTCGGGCAACATAGACTCCTCAAGGAACGCGATGCGCTCTTCAAGGTGTTCGTTGGTTGAGCGAAGCTCTTGGCACTCGGCAGCAAGCCCACGGATGTCGCTGGCAACACCAGCCAACTGATCGCGCGGCTCGGGCTCGGCCAGAGCTCGTTCGAGTTCGGACGCGTCGATCGGAACCCCCATTCGGTCGAGCGCGCGAATTGTCGCAGAGAGGTCGGGGGACGACGTGCTTCCGGTGTTGTCTATACCGTCATCGGTGCGATTCTCGCTGGCCGATGCATCATCCGAGGTATCGTCGTCCCCGTCTCCCTCGCCGTCTCCACCGACGAGCCGTTGTGCAATGGCCGTTTCCAGCCGATTCATTTCTTCAGTTTCCTCGTCGGTCAGTTGGTCTTCCGCGCGCTCCTCTTCGAGTTCGACTTCGATCTCAAGGTCGGCGTCGTCGCGCTCTTCGACCGGAATCTCGTCGTCAGCAAGGTCACGGTTTACCGTATCGCCCATCGCCACATGCGAACGCCCCTTCGCCGCGGGCTCGATCCCAAGCATCAAGTGCCGGAACTCGGCGACAATCTCCTCGTCGTACCGACCCTCAGAGATGGCCAGCGCCAGCCGCGCCTCAATACCCTCCTGGCCGGCGCAGCGACGCTTCACGGCATCGGGGTCCATACCCACCGGGACGCCGGAGAACTCAACGAGCGACGCCTTGGTCGCAATGAACGAATACTTGCGGAGCGCCTTGTTCGCGGTAAGTTCCTCTTCGGTCGGTGCACGCGACTCCATGATCCGGAAGCCCACGCTGCCACCAGGCATATTGCCCGAGGCGACCATGTCGTGTGTCAGGTCGTTGAACGGGTTGAGACCCTCTTCGGTGAACTTCGTATTGCCCGCGAGAACGTCTTGACCCTTGACCTGATCTTCCTTTGCACCCTTGAGCAGCCCGTTCATCGTCCCAAGCGGATGACGCATGTCGTAGATGTTGTGCCCGAACAGGAACGGCCGACCGCGCCGGTTGAAGTCGACAAGGTTCCACCCGCCAACCTCAACGATATCCCCGAATGGCCCCACGGGGTTACCCGTCGACATCGTGTACCGGAACGTTCGCGCAGGAAGCGCCCCCGCCTTCTTGGGCTTGGTCTTCTTCGTCGGATGCTCTGCTCGATCTATACGAGCCGTGAAGTCGTCAGACGAGACACGAATGATATCCGTGCCTGCAACGTCTTCCATCAGCTTCAAGCGATCTTGGTGGTCGACGCCCTCGAAGTCGTTGGGATCGAGGCCGTAGAAGCCATCGGCGTACTTGGCGGCGAGCCGCGCGAAGAGAGTCTTGTCCATGATTGGTTCCTGGTCCTACGAGTTCAGGTCATCCTCGAACGCAGCGGCTTCGAGTACGCAAACGCAGTTGACAACGTCCTCTGCATCTCCGTTGGGATCGTGCGGATGCAGAAGGCCATTGGGAAATTTGGCATCGAAGGCGATCTCACCTGCAGCCGCTGCGTCGAGATGCGTTTGTCTAGGGTTGCCGGATCGTGTGCGCCAACGCTTCTCGGATACACCGGCCTCGCCCATCTGCAGGAAGTTGGCTCCCTGTGTCGCGCGATTGGTTTCAGTGATCGAGATAGCGAGAGCCCGCGCATCCTTGGTCCCGAACACCAAGCGCAGTTCCTTCGTGAGTTCGGGCAGTGACTGCTTGATCGCCTCACGCAACGACATCGACTCGTCGAGCCCAGATAGGACGCGGATGATCGCAGAGCGAACTCGCTTGGATGTTGTAGACGTCACGCCCTCAGACAACTGGAGCACTTGAGTTGCGATCAGATCCAAAACGCGCGGATCCGTTGCGCCGATGAAAGGACCACCAACCGCATCGCGTGCAGCCTTGAGTCCATCGGACCAAATGCCCTTGATCGGAATGTTAGTTACACGCGCAAGCGCCTTGGCCCACAATGACTCGTTGAGAACGAGGTTGGCGATGTCCTTGTGCGTGAGCTTGTTCGGATCGATGCGCGGCGTGTAAATGTCCCTGGCCATTCCGCGCGTCGCAGGCTTGCGCCCACCGTTGGCGTACACGCCTAGCCGCGAAATGATGTTCTTCTCGTATCGCTTGAGCCACTCGAGAACGCGCTTCGTGAGCAGGGTATCGGCGTCGCCTGGGAAGGCGCGCCTCGGCATCTCGACCCAGCGTGTCTTGCGCTCGTTGAGTAGAACACGAATCTTGCGACCTTTGAGGAGCGGGACGAAAGATTCTCCCCCCATCTTGCCAAATCCGAGCCCCTTCGTAGTCGGCGACCCCGCCTTCGCGCTCGCCATCGCAACAGCCACAGTCGACGGCTCTCCCACTTCTCGAAGCGTGTTGGCAACGTACGCTTGGTCTCCGTGCTCTGCCGGCTGAACTCCAAGCTCCGCCTGTGCAGTCGCTTCGTTGTAAGAAACGCCTGTGCCGGATGCGGCGATCTCCGCGCACTTCAACAACTGCTCCGTACGGTCCTTCTTGAGAACCTCAATGTTGGACGGGTTGTAGAAAGGGAAAAGCTCGCCGGCCTGACCGCGCATTTCAGACGTACCGTCAAGCCGCGCAATCAACTTGTCCCGAAGTACGCCTTGCCGATACGCCGCATGCGCGAGAACGCCGTTCACTCCAGCCCACATCTCGCGGCGTGCTCCCTCGAGACTGCTACTGAACGCGTTGTCGGAATACCAGCCGATGATCGGAGGCGGCACACCGATGCCCGCGCAGATCGCTTTCAGGCACCAATCGAAGAGCGTGGAATACTCCATGTCCTTCGGCGTGGTGGGGTTCGGCACGAACTTCGCCTTGCGATCAAGAACCTTGTACCGCCCTGCATTCTCGGACGTGTACGTGTCATCGACCATCGCCTGCCGTCGATCGAGTTCGTCTTGGCCGATCGACTCGTCGAACGTAATGAATCCGCCGGGGTCGCCTCCGTTTTTCACAATCGCATCCAGGTATCGATACGACTGGAACATCAGGTCGATCTCGCGTATGAGTGCGCGCACATCGCCGAGTCCACGGATGAAGTTGTACGGATCGTATTCCATGAAGTGAATCACGGACTGCCACGGGAACGACTCACTCCATCCTCCACCCACAACTCCGTACCGGAACTCCGCAGGGAAACCCGAGTCGTCGACTCTGTGCTGGACCTTCTCGCCTCGAACGGACAGCAGTTGCTTCGGAAACTCGGTGATCAGGCCGTTGGCATCGTTGACCGCAACGGGCTTGCCGTCTGCGTTCATCAAAAACCAAAACACCTCGCCATCGTGCTTGTAGTCGATCGTATGCGCACGAACGAGATCGGACCCCGACTGGCTACGATTCGGCTTGTTCAGAAGGTCGAGCAGGATATGGTCTTCGATCTTCTCGGACGTGTCTTCCGAAGGCGGACCGTCCCACAGTTCCTGCGGCATGAACGCCATGCCATTGGCGAACGCTCGGAGCCCCGTGCGCACGACGAAGTTCTCCTCGAACGGTCGAGTCGTCTCCTCACGATCGGAAAGCGAGAGCGCAAACCGGACCACCGCTTGCCCGGAGAATGCGCCACCGCCGATTCCACGAAGCATGATCGGATCGTACTTCTCAGGCCCGCTCGCATTGCGCTGCCTGGCTAGCTGATCACGGACACCAGGGTTGAAGAAGGACGGCGCAGGAGCAAGAATTCCTCCGTCTCCACCCAGCATATGAACCTGCGGACGGAGGCTCCCCCCGCCGTGAAAAGCGTCTGCACGAGTCGCCGCAAGCCACTTTCGGTGCTTGCCTGGCCTGGGCTTTGACTTGCTCTTCTGAGTGGTCCGTGCGCGTACCATCGATCTCGTGCTATACACGACTGATCGCAATCGCTAAGTTTTTGTGGTCCATGAACCCCTCGGACAACAGCGGATGGCAGAAACCCCGAAGGGGCGGTCGACCCAGTATGGGTAAGCATTTACGTCTGATTCATCCGATGAAAACGCGCTTCCGAGACGACGACGTTGATTGGATCGGTCAAGCCCTTGCGATCCTGGATGAATCGTACTCATCCTGGTCACGCCGCACGCTGGTCGAGGCCGCGAAGCGAACCGTTCTCCGTGCTCGAAAGACGACCTGATGACGTACGCAACACTCACCGCCTCGACCAAGCTCTCCGAACTCGCCGCGATCCTCAACGGCATCACGACGCGGCGCACCGATCTGCAGCTAACAGGGAGCTCGACAACCGGCATCGTTACGAAGACGGTTGGCTACGCGCACGGCATGGTCATCGCGGAACTGATCCGCACCGGCTGGCAGATCCCGAGTCGCATCGATCGAGCAGTTGACGCAACGCTTCGGCTATGGGGCGCACCGGCAACGAGTGAAGCCTCGGTAGAGATCAGCATGGATGTTGCGCTGCTGTCGCTTGATCCGACTGCGGGCACGCTGCTCGACGCCGCTGCCACCGGTACGTTGCAACTGGTCGACCAGGCTGTAAGCGGCACGCTCGGCACGCTCGAGGAATTCTCCCTCACGATCGCAGCCGCGACGTTCTTCACCGATCCCGACATCGACCGTCTTGCGATCGAGATCGAGCGTGTGACTGCGACCACCGACCTTGTTGGCGAGTGGGAGTTGGTTGCCGCTGCGATTGACTGGACGATCGAGCGATGAGCCGTGAGCCACGTGCGCGATCTGACCAAGTGCTGTCGGTGTGGTGACCCGCTGCCGCATTACGATTGGGGGATTGGCGAGTGGTACTACCCGATGCGGATGGGACCGTGGGGGCCGTACTTTGCTGAGCGCGGTCCCTATTGCACGATGGCTTGTCTCAAGCGGGCCCGAAGTGAGGCAGGACCTCGCGGCGACGGAGAGGGCCTGTGACGTTCACCCACAACAAAACTACCGGCCCGATCTTCTGGTCAGATATCCGCAAACTACTCAGATTGAAAGCGCTATGCACCCCCTCACACTCACGCCCGAACAAGACACGCTCCTCAGATCGTTCGTCCTGCGTCACGTCCAGACCATGGTCGACGCGGCCGGCAAGGATGAAACGTTCGCACCGGAAGCAAGCGCGTTGAACCGCGGGCTGCTCGGACTCGGAACGATGCTCTACATCTCTGCGCACTCGATAGGCGACACGCTTGGCAAGGGCGGGTGCAGTCGCGAGGACGCAGAAGAGCGCCTCGAACTGATCGTCACAGAGATGCGTGCGCAGTTCGCGGTGGGGCACGTTTCGGGATCAATGGGCGTCGTGCCTGACCATATCTAAGAAAGCGCCCGCCCTCGGCTATGAGTAAAGGACGGGCGCCCCTTCAGTGTCGCTACGCAGAGGTTCTCTCGACCCCGCCCAACGCGATTACACGGTACGCTGCGATCGTCTGGATGCAAGCCCTACTCGGGCCGCTCGCCCGAAAACTGAACGTAGACGTCTGCGCCCACCTCGAACTGGCTGGCTGCCTCGTGCGTCATGAACAGCGAACTCTTGCCAGCCGGCCCCACGTCGCCCAGAGCGTAGCCCGTAGCGTCTTCGGGATCGTCGGAGCCGACCGCGCACAGGTGGACGGTCTTCATGGTGTAATTCACTTCAACGTCAGGCGGATCCTCCACGCCTTCTGCGGTCTCGTCGGGGACCATGTGCGTGGTGCCGTCGGCGACGGCGCTGTCCTCGATGAGCGTGCAGTTGAGCTTTACGACTACCTTGGTCATGTCTGGTTCTCCTATTGG
>SDBT01017989.1_pt1 | contig 11128 bp, 22 predicted proteins | sample 2277101 | NCBI WGS metagenome assembly SDBT01 (sample SAMN10404973, study PRJNA504765) | marine sediment metagenome | isolation source: marine sediment core GS10_PC15, 103 cmbsf | place: Arctic Ocean: Southern Knipovich Ridge | collected 2010 | reverse complement strand
AAGCCATTTAGCCGACAACAATATCAAAGCCCCAATCGGAGTGCAATGCATCTATTCTTTCCCGATTAGGTGTGAACTCTAAGACTACTTTTCCCTTTTCTCCTGAGAATAGTCTGGGTGGATAATCCTTAATCTTCAAGTCCTCGTCTTCTGTATATGGTTGTCTGACAACTAGTTTGTCTCTTGATTCATTTTTTGCATAAATCTCTTTTCGCTTTATTTGTCCAGGAATCGTTTCTTGCCAATCAATTATGGCATTGCCTGATTCATTGACTGGACATCTTTGAGTGCAGGCTTCATCTAAGTAATAAGATATTGGTGACTTCATACCTCATTCACCTTCCGTGTCAATGTATCAATAAAGACTATCTTCTCATTCTTTAACTTTCTGTCCAGTTCTTTTTCCTCATTTGATTGCTCCATATGGACTACAGGCTGTGATTCTGCTTTGGGAGGGTCTTCCTTGTTTGGATCTTCTTTTGGATCTTGTGGTGGTCCTCCACTTGGAGGCTGACTAGCTTGCAATGGATCTTCCTCTGGGACATCGATTCCGAGTTCTTTTGCTGCTTCTTCTATTGAAGGAACCTTCCATCTGAAGTTCTCCATTAGCATGACCAAAGCTTGTTCTGGACGAATCACTCTGGCATCTATTGCAGTCTTGATTGCTTCTGGAAATTCTAAATTAAAAGAGTCTTTGGAACCCCACTTGAATACAACTTCTCCTGCCATTAATCCAGTGACTCTTGGAATGACTTCTCTATTCATGAAGATTCTAATTCTCTCCATGATTCCCATGATTCTGTCATCGTCCTGGCTGCCTGCTTCCTTTGCATCAGCCATTGCAGAAGGTTGAGTGATTAGTCTGTTCTTTGATGAGCCGAGTCCAGATTCTACTTCCTCGATGATCTTGTTAACGTGTTCTATGAATCGAGCATTGCCATCAACTGTCTCCTGCATGATCATGACTTCTTTGTTTAATACAATACGATCTCCTGGATGCATTCCTTCCACCATTGGAGTCACCTCGTTGTCGATCTGTTCTCTGGATGCATTTGGTACAGTGTAGATCACTCTTGGACTGGCATATTTGTGATGGATCTTCATGTTGTCCTGGAGGGCTTGTCTGTAGAGTGACAATGCAGGAACAGGATCTCTTCCATCGATGTCCAACCATTCTGTGTTCATCAATGCATCAAACATTCCTACTGGCCATGCTTCACGATCTAATTCGATATATGGAACTTCCAGGAACTTGGTTGCATCGAGCTTTGTGTCTCTGCCATGTATTGTTTGAATATAGAATAAAGTATCTCCATCTGCATTTCTAGATTTGCCTGTTATAGTTTGTAATTGCACTGGCTTCCAGTCTTTAGGAGAAATAATATGGACACCACAAATGATCCAGTTACGGACCATCTTGGATAGCAAACCTGAGATATTGTGTTGCTCTTCCCAGTCTTCCATTGCCTTTACTGCATTTTCGTTTGCTTGGCCTCCTTCCTCATTTCCAGTGTCATAATACCATTCTCGATTGATGATATCAAGGACCATGGACTCTGTTACATTCTGAACTCGTCCAATTGATAAATAGAAATTCTGTCTGTCTTTGAATGGTATTCGTGGAGGTATCCTGGTATCAAATGCAGATAGATGAGATCCAGATCCTGCCTTGGATGAAGCTTGTGATGATGATCCTTTTGCTTCAATCACTGGTCCTATTGCCAATGGAACTTCTTTTTCTTTTCCCAATAAATTAAATGGGAATTTCATTATGATGCCTCCGAAGGATGAACATATGTTCTTATCAACTCACTGCTTGTTTGTTCTCCCGACTTTGTAAGTTGTATCTCAATCCATAACACACCTGGAATAGAAGGTCTCTCAGATGATGTCCAAGCCCATGTTCCTTCTCCACTTGCCTGGGTTGTCCAGGACACAGTGATGTCACCAATGATCTGAGCTACCTGGCCAACTACTGTGAGAGCCTTTGCGACATCTCTGAAAAAGAAAGCTCTGTCACCGTGTCTTTTGAATGACTTCACGACACCAGTATATCCAGTTGCATTGAAAGGTGTAATTCCATCTTCACTGTAAAGTTTGAAAACTATATTTCTCCCAAAATCATATCTTGCGAACTCATACTGATCAAAGACTAGTCGAAGCACACTCTAAGAATTAATTTTGTTAATTAGAGAACTAATTAGAAAGAGCCTTTGAGCTTTCGAATAGCAATAGCTCCTCCTTTGAAATGCCAGACTAGCTGGGAGATACAATCTCCTGCATCAAAGCGAGATAGATTCTTGTTTGGCATTCCATTCTCCTTCCTTCTCACAGCTTTGAGTTGTCCTTTGATCTCTTCAAAAGTTGGGTGTATGTTAATTTTTAGGTCCGACACCATTCTCTCTGCCTGATCTATCATGTCCACACCCACTTCATTGTAATTGATTCCATAGGCATTGTAATGTCTATCTTCAAATGTCTTTATGACTCCTGTATGATGTCCATCAACCACGAGGTTTGAATAACCGATCTCATCGAGTTCCCTTTGTATTCTTGCAGTTCCTTCATCAGTCGATGGATTGTCCAGCTCAAACCAACTTCTGAGGTAAATCTCTCCATTCTCAATCCATCCTCCCACCCCAGCAAATTTAGATGAAGTCTTTGTTCTGATTTCTCCATATGCAGGATCAATGGATAATACATTAGGAAAGTCTCTAATATCTTTTAATTTGTAAAACTCCTGGCTGCACTTGTCCACAAGATTAGAATCAAAAATATTGCCAGATCCGTGTCCCCATATCCTCAGATAGTTTCTATTCCAGGAAGGTGAATCTCGTATTAGATCCAAGTCTTCATTCTTGTAAAGACTGGTCATTGATTCTGGATGGACTACTAATCCGATATTGTAGTCATAGAGGTGTTTCCTGTAGATACTTGGATTCTCTGTTTCGATATCATACGCCACCCCAGCTGGTACATGACCAGCAGTTGTGATGAGGACAATGATGACATCAGAGCCACCAATATAATGTTCGAATGCATCTCTAACATTCTGTTGTTCAACCATTTTAAAGAATGCTATCTCATCGATGATGATCATTCTCATGTTTGGCTGCGATCTAATAGAGTCCACGTTGTTTGCAGGATGGGCTCGAAACTCCACTGAGTTTAGAGAGAATTCTTTCTTGTTGTTATAGTCCTCATTGATTTCTAATTTTGTGATAACTCTTCCATTCCTGGAGTTCCTAATTGGAATGCCTCGATGGTCCTTGTAAGAGATAATCTCTTTAGATCTGTCGATCATCTTCTCTGCTTCGTTGCCACCTGTTCCAACTACAATGGCCACTTGACCATTTCTCCAGTCTCTGTTGTGTGTAGCTTCATGCAGAGCAATTCCAAGCCAGGTCTGTGAAGCTCCTATTTTTGGTGGTTTACCATAATAGAATAATTTTGTTCTTTTATCAAAATACTCCTGGAACGTTTGTTCTTGCCATGGATAAGCTGGATGCCTCTGACCGAACCGTATCGGCAGACCAACCCAGTGCCACCAACAACAGTCTGCACCATCTGGAATAACCTTTGTTTTATCGTCAGGATCGAGGTAGTGTTTACACCAATGGAGTGGTGGAACATCAGAGATAGATCGAAGAGGATGTTGAAGCCTCTCGATATCTAACTCATCTTGTAAGAGGTTGTTGCTCGCTTGTCTCGCTGGTTGGGACATACTTCCCAACGGCATCCACCTTCGCTTTGATTGCTGATATTACTGGATTCGATAATGATATCTCTTCCATTCGTTTATTGGCATTGATAATTGCCTCTGATAGTCGGACCATTCTATATTCATCAACTTTCTCTTTACCCTTCATGTTCTTCCATCTTCTCATTAGCCCTTCCAGGACAGACATGATCTCATCTTTTCGATCTCGTTGGTCCCTCACAAATCCAATCCTGGTGTGTTCATTGAAAAAGATATCCAGTTCTTTGTCTGATTTGAGTTTATTTTTCCATGTGTAATAGGTGTCTCTCTTGACTTTCTCTCCTGTTCTTTTCTCGATATATTCTAATGATTCTTTCTCTGTGAGTCTATGTGTAAGACAGTCCTGTACTAAAATCCTCATCATGCCTCTCAAGCTTTTATCTCCCTCACTGGAACCATACTTTTAGCTGACTTTTTAGCTTTTAATCCAGTCACGGTTTCCCATCGTTGTATGATAGCATCACAATAAGCAGGCTCGAGTTCCATTCCATACCAGTTTCTGCCTGTAGCCTCACAAGCAATTAATGAAGAGCCAGAGCCTGCAAAGATATCCAGTACATTATCACCCTTCTTTGTACCGTCCTGGACGAGTTGAGTGATCAATTCGACTGGTTTACTAGTTGGATGAATGCCTGAGGAGTTGGGTCGTTTGTATTCCAGGATGGTTTCTCTTGTATCTTCTGCATAAAATTTGTGAGTTCCTTTCCAACCATAGATACAGAGTTCATGCTTTGGATAGTAGTCCTTCCTGCCAAACACCATTCTGTCTTTAGCCCAGACAATAAAGATCGAGAAGTAAACATCAGAGTCGATCATAGCCTCTCTGATTTCGTGTAGTTTGGGAGAGCCAGTCCAGATATAGACTGTGTTGTATTTTGCGAATGGAATGTTCTTAAAAATATCGTTGAACCAGGCTCTATAATCTGTCTTTGAATCATCGCTGCCATAGTATTCGTGAGACCTTCCTCCCACCTGCTTTACTACAAATTCATTCTTGGATGCATAATCGATTCCATAGGGAGGATCGGTGTTTAGTTGATGGACCTTCTGGTCTCCTAATAATGCCTGATAATTTTTTGGTTCTTTATTGTCCCCACAGAGCAATTTGTGAGACCCCATCTCCCATATCTCTCCTGGAGAAGTGACCTTTGGTGCTGCTTGTGGTGGAGAGGTATTTCCCACGGTGAGAACATCTGATATCATATAATCTGGAAATGTCATCTCGAAATCGTCAAATGCAGCAGGTGATATTTCATCGAATATTAGCTGAACGTTCTCCTTTACCCAGTCTGATTCGTTTACCTTGTTATCCATCAAAAGGAACACTTTCTTTTGTTCTTCGCTAAGATCGTCGAGAAATATGCAGGGTGCTTTGTCCATTTTTAGTATCTCAGCAGCATCTAATCTGCCATGTCCTGCCCAGATATTGTATTCTCTATCAATAACAATTGGATCTTTGAATCCAACCATCTCCATTAATTTGATAAGATCATGGATCTGTTCTTTTGGGTGAAGCTTGATGTTCTTGGGATTTCTCCTAAGCTTTGATATTGGAATGAGCTCAGGCTTTGGGATTTTTATTTGCATTCTCAGCCTCTTCCTTTGCTTTCATTTCCTTCAATAAACAAGCAGGACAATCATCAGCTAGTCTGAGAAGCTTGCCACCACAAGTTCCACATTTGTAATCACCCATTGATTACAACCTCTCTGAGTTTCATCTTCTTCAATGTAGTCCACTGGCTCATGTATTTATCATGTTCACCGAAGCAAAATAGCTGAAATTCTTCAATAGATTTATCAGAATTGTATTTTTTAATGGTCCTCCAGGAACCACAGTTCTCACATTGTTGGCCATAAAAGCCAAGATCCAATGCCTGCACAAATGTATCTGGATTAAAGATGTCCTGGAGTCTCTTAACATGACCTCTCTCTAATTTGCCAGCTTGCTTTGGAGTGAAAGAAGCCATTCGATCTATGTTCTCTTTGATGTATTTTTGATATTTGTGATAAGCATGATTGAGTGAGTATTCTGAAAGACACCAACCCATGATAAATTGATGTGATGTTAGAACCTTCTCTCTTCCATCCCAAGCCTCTCTGGCTCGAATAATGAAATGATCCCAGGTAACATAAAATTGATCAGCTTCATTCTGATCCATCATGGGTTCCAGGATGATATCTTCAGTTAGTCTTGATTTGATTTTTGATAATTCTTCAATGGTCCTGTCTAAAAATGATATGTATAATCTATTGACTTCTTCTGCATTTCTTAAGGAACTAATTTCCTGTGGATTCTCCACAGAAAGTTCGTCTTCATCGCTGATACTAATATTAGGATTCTTGTACTTGTATTCTAATGTTTCGGACACATAATGTATTGCAGATATCATTCCTGCTCTTCTTAGCTTGGCTGAGATGTGAGATGATATCGTATTGACATCAGCATCATACTTTCCTAGGTCGTGGAGTTTCTCTAGATTTGCAGCCCACCTTGTGATCAGATCTCTCCTGGGGGAGTTTGAGACCCAAATCGAATTTTCAACAGATCCTGATTGGAAGATTTCCTTCTCTATCCATTCATTTTCTTTTACAAGCTGTTCCAGAGATACATCCAAGACTCTGGAACTATTTGTTGTTTACTTAATTAAAAGCAATGGAAGAACTATTCTTGACTAAAAATTAACAATAAAAATTTTTTTGACAATTAGAACATTCATGGTCCTTAGGAATTCCACTTGAATAATAAGCTCCTTGCATTCCACAACTAGGACATTTTGCATATTTCAATGCTGTATTATCATGAGTTGTTATCACTATCAGTTCCACCTGTCTGTATTGATATCTAACCACCTCATCTGTATTTTTCAGGTCTTTCATAAGTTTTTTCCCAAGTCTCCATCTTCTCGACTAACTCTAATGTCTCTTTGACAAATTCCTTAAACTTGTCACAATGCTTTATGTGAGCCTGGAACACCGTTGTCGTTTGGAATGACATTCCACAAGGGCAGCTAAATGGTGGGTTCATAGTCGTCATTCCTCAGCTCCACAAATGTCGCAATGTCTTGGCAGATCATCATAGCCATTTGGGAGAAACTGTCGAATGTCACAGCATTTTCTACAGAACTTAAAGACCATGTTTTCTCAATCCTAGTTGTAAATCTTTCAAAGAAAGAACAGCTTCGTCCAGGAAGCCAGTTTCTATTTGGTTCTGTATTGCATCGATTTCTTCTTCGAGTTTCATTACTCTTCCCTCCTGGAGACACCAGAATGGTTCTGTACTCATCTTCTTGAAAACAAATTTTTTGCCTTCCAGGAAGATGATGTCATTGGCTTTGGCTTCTCCGAAGTTCATAGTACAGGACCATCCTCAGTTTCTGTTTGGTGGCTCAAGTCACAGAGAGGACAATAGAGATCTCCATTCTCATCTTGCTCGCATTGTGTTCCACAGTCCATGCATTTGTTCTGATCTTCGCCTTGATTTCCAGTGATATGTTCGTCCAGGCGTTCTTTGTCTATTTCAGTCATTTCTTTACTGCCTCCTTCTCTTTAGTTGTGATCTTGAGTTGGTCCTTAAGATCGTCTATCTGTTCCATGATGTTCTTTCTAGTCTCAGCCTCAAGATTTGGGTCGAGTGTAAATGCATGAGGAAGATTTCCGTCAGTCTCTAGTTTTCTGTAGAGTTTCACCAATGTTCTAATGTTTTGTGCTTTTGCTATTCCTACCATCTATATCACCTCCTTCTTTTTTTTCTTGTTTTGTATTTTGTAGGCAATCATCATTGCCTCTAGTCGTTGAATCTCTGGATTCTTTTGCTGGATTCCATCAGCTAAGATTCCTGCTTCCAGGATCTCTTTAGCCATTTGATGATGTCTCAAGGCTTTGCCTCCATTTGACATTTTGCAGAGCAAAAATGCTCTTCTGCTGTATGGCCATATCTGAAGACATCAATCTTGCCTCCACAGTTCTGACATTTTGAAGGAAGTGTTTTCATTTCTTCTCCTCCCATTCAATGTAGATTGCAGTTGAACCTACCTCTGGATAATCCATTATTTTCCATTGGATTACTTTCTTGGTCCTGAAGATGTCGTCTACTTTGTCAGCTTTCTGTCCCAAGCCAACAATGATGTAATTTTCGAAGTGGCTCATTATTCTTTCAACTCCTTTTGTGCCAGTTTGTATTGGTTGATTGCTTCTAATCTGGCTTGGTTGGCATTGTCATCTCTGACTTTGACAGTGATTTGTGGTTCTCCTTTGGCATTGTCTTTGATTTCAATTACTACTTTGAAATCGTCTTTATCTTTGACTATTTCGAGGATCTCTTTTTTGGCTTCTTCGATGCCCATTATAGTGCATCTCCATTACATTTCTCGCAGATGCAGTTTCCAATTTTGGCTTTTTCTACATCAAGCTCTGCTACATGGCAGACTATGCATTTTTTGGGTGGTGGATATCCAGTCATTAGTCAGTGCCTCCCATTGAGATAGTTCCATCATCTTTTACTTGGTCCTTTGGATATGGTATTTTGATTTTTGGTTTCTTTTTTTCTTCCTGGATTGTTTTGTTTAAAATTTTGGCCAAGTCAGCAAGTGCAGCTTTTTCAATATCTTGGATAGTTATTTTTTTGCCATCCATTATTGATTCAGCTCCGTTACTTTTTGTCCATCGTATCTATGATTCCTGTCACCATAGGAATCGCTCATATTGTAGATGTGGTCAAAAACAGAATGTTTGTTTTCAAAAACATTACCACAGGTACATTTTTCTTCAATCAGATATGTTCTGATTTTTTGTGTTTTTTGGATTCTAGCCATGAACGATGGGTGATTCCACAATTATATAAAACTTTATACATTTTATAATTTTTATATACTCCATAAATCAGCTATCAGACTATGCGTGAAACCATAGCAATTTCGATTGATGCTGACCTCGCAAATGAGATCGATGAAAAAAGAGGACTTGTTAGCAGATCTAGTTTTTGTGAAGATCTGCTCAAGAAAGGACTATTGGTGAATATACCTTGAAATCCCAATATGCTGGAAAATGCAAAGGATTCAAAAATTCTGATGGAAACACCATAATCCACTCATGGGAAATTGGAACAGATATTTTCTACCAGAAAGAGCCAAAATGCATCTGTAGTGACAAAGAATGCTTTGATGCTCAGTTAACAGCAAATGGTCCTTCTACTCCAGGAGGAAATGTAAAAACACCAGCAGCAACAATTGAATGCAGAATTGCAAGCTTGAAGGCATTCATAGATTCTGTCAAAGGATTGGACCCACAATGTTGGCCAGCTTGTGCAGGAGTTTGGAATGCAACCAAGTGATGATTGCAGCCATTCCAGGATTGTTGGAGACAACTACAAAGAAGAATGTCTTGATTGTGGGGCGATTGAATGGCACCTGGATTAGATCTTTGTGAAAACTGCCACCACTTCAGTGAGAATCATGCAGCTGTCTGCAATGGTTCCATTGAATGCCTCTGTGAGAAATACATCTCTCCAGTGATCCTGGAATTTGCTCAAGCCATAGAAAAATACAAAGCTTCAAACAAAGCAATCTATGATCGTGTAAAATTCGTCCTGGAGAAGATTCCATCTTCCAGGAATGCTTCTGAGAAACAGATAGGAGATATCTACAGAGAGATCTGGTATGGATTCAAGATCAGAGCAACTGGAACTTCAATTACGACTAAGGAGAGAAATAGAATGCCTGGAGATGATTCTATCAACAGACAGAAAAGATTTGTCAAAGCAGATAATCCACAACTAAGAACATACGACTCTAAGGTCCAATGGGAACAGTCAGCATTGTATCTGGCAATAAAGGAGATGGCAGTTGGGATATGAGACACACTGACAAATGTGATTACAACATGAGGCATAAAATAGACTGGCCAGATGTTGATTGCTGGTGCCAAAAAAGAATAAAGGAAAAATGGCAAAGGGATCATCTTGGTGAAGATTGATGTCTATCAGGCTAACTGGTCCTGGGGTAAGGACATGGATAAAAAATTGTTCAAGTTTTGTGAAGGAAAATTCACTCTTAATTTCCCATGTGGAATGAGTCCAGTAGGAGATATCAGAGCAGATATCCTTCCAGAATTAAAGCCAGATGTAATTTGTGATTTGAAACACCCTCCTTTTCGTGCTGGATCATTTGATGTAGTAATCTGTGATCCTCCATTTTCATTATTCAATCGTTTTAGATGGCTTTTACCAATCAAAGATTTGGCCAGAAGCTATTTTCTATTATCGACTCCAAAGCTAGCTCCACTCATGAGAGGATTCAAAAGAGAAGTTCTCTGGACATCTGTCAAAGACAAATTGTTTCTTAGACCCTGGCTTCTATACACAAAGAAGAATCAGAATCTTCCTGACTTCTTTAAAGGACCATGAAACCAAAAAATTGGTTTCGTTATGGAGGACCATTACTTTGTATCTATTGCACAGCTGGGAGTCATGACAGTTGTTATAATGATCGAGTTTGCCAGTGTAGTTGTGAATTTAACGAACAAAAGGTCATATGTCTGGAGAGCTCGAAAGAGCGAGAATTACAAATATGACGATGATGACAAGCAACGAGTTATTGATATCTTATGGCAAGAATTTGGTATTGCTGCTGTTAGGGGTGATCCTATTGAAACTGCTTCTGGAAGGAGAAGAATTCCTGACCTCAGAACCACCAATCACTGTCCTGCTTTTTATGTTGAGCTTGATGGTGATTATCATGGGTTCGGTGACGATCTCACTACTTCTGACGCTACTTTTAGAAGGAACGAAGATTACGAGAGACTAGGTGCCAAGCTGATCGTTATCAATAAATCAGAATCAGATGGCTATTCCAAAAAATTTATTGTTGAAAAATTAAAAATTTTGGGAATTAAGGATCAGAGACTTTAGGATGCAGCTTCTTCCATTGCTCTTGCATTTCAATAAAAAATTTGTCCTGGCTTTTGTCAAGGACAACTTCATTATCTGATTTTACCTTGTAACCATCATCCCAGTGATCCTGGCATGGACATTCACATTCTCCTCTCTTGCAATGTCTGTGATCAGATTTGTCACATTTAGAACAGCGTTTCATTTCTCTCCTAGAATTTCTGTTCTTAGTTGTTTGCCAGTAAAACTAAAAGCATCAGTTTTTCCAACGAGAAGTTTTTTCAGGCGTTCTACAATTTCTCTATATTTTAATGTCAAAGTTACAATCTCAGGCTGATTACGATATTTTTCAGCATCCTCTTGATTCTTGAGGATTTCCAACATATCATCATATTGAACTGCTAATCTCCAAAGCGTATCTTTATCGTTATTAAAAAAATCATCTTTAGTTAGTTTCATTTTTCTCCTAGTATTTTTTGAAGTTC
>SDBT01017988.1_pt1 | contig 11129 bp, 10 predicted proteins | sample 2277101 | NCBI WGS metagenome assembly SDBT01 (sample SAMN10404973, study PRJNA504765) | marine sediment metagenome | isolation source: marine sediment core GS10_PC15, 103 cmbsf | place: Arctic Ocean: Southern Knipovich Ridge | collected 2010 | reverse complement strand
TTACCCTGAAGGGTTGTAAATACCCCTTGGGGTGCATCTCTAATCGCCCTCTTCAGCAAGGGAAAACGGCAGGGCGCCCGAAGGCGCCTCATCGCTCCGGCGCACTTGCGCCGAAAAACTTCCATGGCGGGCGGAGCCGCTGCGAACCGTAATCCCCTGATCACCTGCAACTCCCCTCCTCAAACGGCACCAGCGTGCATGAGCACCCTGCCACAGCTCAAGGAGTTCGTCACGACAGGGGATTTCATCAAAGGCCAGATTATTGGCTTCCGACTCGATCCTCGCATATGCCTGGTGTCTAGCGGCCGTGCTCTCGTTCCTCTGGGACGACACAGTATCGTAATTGGTCGTCCATCAGGCTGACGGTTTCGAACGGGTCCTTGGCCAAGGCCGTTTCAGGGTCGGCGCAGATAACGATGTCCCAGTCCTCCGGGTTCGTACACAGGGCAAAGGTGGCCGCCGGGCGGACGAACACGCGGCCATGGCGCCAATTGATTTGTGGCGAAAGCTGGACCGGACGATCGCTTGTTCTCGCCAGTCGACGATACAGCTGGCGGGCACGTGTCTGGTTGGCAGTGCCGACCAAGATGTTCGCCTGCGAAAACAGGCAATTGATCAGCGAGATCAGTCGGGCGGTGTAATCTTGCCGCTGCACGAGGAGCTGGCCTCGCGGAGTGCCCACGATGGCTGCCAAAACTTTCCGGTCATACGCGTCGAGCGTCGGATCTTGCAACACCGACGCGTTGGCACGGCTGAACTGCGACCAGAAAGTGCGGTCGCGAACCATTACCTGGTAGCCGTGCTGCTTGAGGCAGGTAACAATTCTTGGCACCAGACCGGCTGGCACGAGTAACCCCCCGCACTTGTCGATGGTGTGAAAGATCATTGTGGTCTCAACCTGCCGGAATCCCCGTGGGCCGCCCGGTTCAAAGTCTTGGACCGGGCACTCCAAGATCGACCGCAAAAGGTCCGGGAAGGGCGGTTCGATTCGGGCAGTGTGCTTGCGGATCTCGACGCGCAACGGTTGCGCATTTGGGCGGGACGGACGGCGACCACGGGCTGATCGGTTATTAGTCATCGGAAACCTCCTGCTGAGAAGAGTCGTTGAACGCTGCCAGCCACCGTTCACTTGCGGCTTCGACTGACGGCGCGTTAATTACGAATAATGCGACAAGAAAGAACTCCGGCCAATCGAGCGCATCCAGTCGCTCGGCCAGAAGTTCGATAGCTGGCCGTCCCTCGATGCTCACGTCGCGGAGAGCCATTGATTCTCCAAGGCGTTTGAGGACAACGTGGATCAGTCGCTCTGAATCGGCGAACAACTCGTCATCCTCGGCCCGCTGACCCTCTTGTTCGATACGATCCCACTGCTCCACGAAGACGGTTTCCACGGACTGTCCCGGAGCGATGCTGTGGTGGATCTTTTTCCCCTTGCCCTTTCCGGTATGTTGGCTGCGGCTCTGGCGTATTTGCTCGCACGCCGCTTTCTTTGCACGGAGGATCACCTCCTCGTGCGCAACTGGCCGCGACGTGTCGATAACGCCCTTTTCACGCACGATGACGGGGGAGTTCATTGGATCGATACGCCTGCCTCCCTGTTTGGCTGGCTGGCCGGACGCTGCGGCGTTATTGATTGGCGACGCGTTCGAGGGTGCGTCAGCAAAGAAGAAACCTTCCACCAACTGCGACGGGCGACAACGGCATGTGTGGCAGTCGAAGACTTCCCTCATTGCCCGGCGATTGATGGCCACTATTACGCTTGCGACCTTCCCGAGCCAGGGGACGGCAAATCCCTCTCCGAACTGCTCGATTTCTTCAGCTTGGAAACGCCCCTTGATCGGCAACTCTTGGAAGCCCAGCTTGCAACGCTGATTTGGGGCGGTCCACCTGGAACAAGGCCAGCCTTGATGATTACCGCGCCGGCTGGTCGAGGGAAGGGCAAGACAAAACTGGCCGAAGCCATAGGTCGGCTATGTGGCGGGCATATCGACATCAGCCCTCAGGAGGACATCGGCACGATCAAGCAACGGCTCCTGTCCCCCAACGCCTCATCGAAGCGAGTCGCCCTCTTAGACAATATCAAGAAATCACGATTCAGTTGGGCGGAGTTGGAGTCGCTGATCACGATCGACACAATCAGCGGCAAGCGAATGTACGTGGGGGAAGCCAGTCGGCCGAATCGCTTGTCTTGGGTACGTGGCCAAGCGTCGGCAAGAGCGGGGCCGCAAGAAGGACTCCACCGTATCCGTGGCGACAGTTAACAAGGAACTTCGCCATATCAAGGCCATCCTGGGGATTGCCCGAGACTGGGGCTACATCCCGGCTGTACCCAAGGTGCGAATGCTCAAGGAGCCAAAGAAGCTTGTTCGATACGTCACGCCCGAGCACTTTGCCGCGATGTATCGGGCGTGTGAAGTTGCGAGATACCCCGCCGACTGCGAACAGCCCGGCGGCCTGGTGGCGGGCGTTTATCGTGTTTCAGTATATGACCGGCTGGCGAGTGTCCGAGCCGATGGCGTTGCGGTGGGATGACGTGTCGCTCGATGAAGGTTGGGCGATAACCCGCCACGGCGACAATAAGGGGAACCGTGACGAGAAAGCCCCCCTCCATCCGGTGGTGGTGGAGCATCTTCGGAAGATTGTCGACTTCGGGCCGGTCGTCTTTGCGTGGCTGAACTCGGATGCGCTGCGATACCGGGAATATGGCCGGATCCAGGACGCTGCAGGGATTCACTTGCCCTGCCCCGAAAAACACGAGCACACCGATGCTTGCTACCGATACGGATTCCACGATCTGAGACGGGCTTTTGCCACGATGAACGCGGACAAGCTCACTGGGGACGCCTTACAAGCCCTGATGCGTCACAAGAGCTACCAGACCACCCAGAGGTATATCAACATGGCCCGGCAGCTTGACGGGGCGGTTGAGGCCCTGCACGTGCCGAAAGTGCTGCGGTCGAACGGCGATGAAATGTAGGTTGGCTATTGAGTGTTTATGGAGTGTTGGATCGACCGTGCACGAAAAAGCCCCGCCGCGACTTGTTGTAAGTCGTTGCGGGGCCTTCGTTTCCGAAAGAGGCGCCGCCCGGATTCGAACCGGGGATAACGGATTTGCAATCCGCTGCCTTAGCCACTTGGCCACGGCGCCAACAGGCCTATGTTTATAGGCCTCGTTGCCATCCTTTTAGGATTCGGGGATTTTTCTGACACCCCTTGTGTCGCCCGGACCACGGGAAGGACTTTGGACAGGGATAAGTCTATTGAAAAACGGGCCTGTGTCAAGCCTGCACTACCGAAGGTCGTAACGTCTTGGGGCTTCTCGACGGGATTGATAGGGATTGGACGAATTGCTGCCGCGCATGTTGCCGGACGGCGTGGATTGGTCCAGTACGATCGGCTCGTGCGTTTCGTCGTCGCCGAGATTGCCCGCCTCGTCGCGGACCTCCAAACGCATATAGACTTGCCTTGGTGCGTCCGGCGGGAGGGTCCACGCGTATCGGCCCGTGTTCTCCAGGCCGTCGGCGATCGGCGTCCAGGCCGCGTATCGGTCCTGGCGATAGAGGATTCGTACGGGCCTCTCGGTCAGTTGTGAATCGTCGGCTTGCCAAGTGACGATCAGGCGGTTCGAGTCGTAGCCGGTCCCGCGTTGGGCCGAAACGAGGCGAGTTTGCGGCCTGGTTACGTCGACGCCGACCCAGACATCGGGAAGTTCGCCGCGGGCGGGTGGCCGGCTGACGCTGCCGTTGTCGGAAGGAGTGATGATCCGAAACCCGAAGATCCCCTCGCGCTGGGTCGTCACCTGCAGCGAGCCGGGCTCGGTTCGGTCCGGGTAGAAGCGGGTCCACGTTTGCCCTTGGTCGGCAGTACCCCACAACTCGACCGGACTGTTAGTTCTAGAGTAAGAAGAGGTCTCGGGCGTGTACTCCAGCAGGAAGGTTCGCGAGTTGACCATCCGCACGTCTTCACCCGGCGGCAGGTCGGTCGATTGTTGGTCGGCACGATTAGTCTGCGCGTTAGTCTCTTGGCTCGGTGCTGAATACTGATTGCGAACCGGCGGATACGCGTCGGCAGCCATCGAGTTGGACGGCATCGGATTGGATGGGGGCGCACTGTGGCCATAGGCGGGTTCGTTGGTCGGGTAACGATTGTCCCAGCTATCGTGTCGGGTTTCCGTTTGGGTTGGATTGCTCATCACGGATTGCGACTCGGTGGGCGGCCAGGATGTCGACTCATTGGTCGACTCATTGCTTGGGGCGGTTCCTTGCCAGGGTGTTTGCGCTACTTGGGATCTATTCGAGGACGGCGTATCGGCGATCCTCTGGGCAGCAACGGACGCCTGGGTCATGGCGAGATTGCCGGCCGCGTCGGTCACCTCCGCCCGAACCTGGACTTCGTCGGCCCCGTTCTGCGGCCACCAGGCCACCTCGCCGTTTTGGGTGGCCCCGGTCGATTGACGATCGTTTCGGCCAATGGCCACCGGTTGCCAAGGGCCGTGGGGCGTGGTTCGATACTGGATGCTCAAGCCGTCGGGTTTCGGGTGGGATTCGTCAACCCGCCAGGTGGCGACAATCTGTCCCGCATTACCCCGCTGGGCCTGAAGTTGGAGGCGTGGCAACGTCGTGTCGATCAGCACGCAGAGCTCGGGCCGATTGGTCCCTTGGGGGCGCAATTGACCGGCCCGGTTGAGCGTGCGAACCAGGAACCAATACTCGCCGTCGCCGGCCGCGCGAAACACGAAGCGGCGCGTGGCCGGTTGCACCTTGCTGTGTAACTGCCAAGTAGCGCCTCGGTTGCCGGAGACGAACAGTTGCACTTCCACCGGTTCCGCGGCGGTCGATCCCACGCCGTCAATTTGGAAGGGAATCGAGAAGACCGACTGGCGGGTGGCGATGGGATCCGGAAGCTGTTTGTTGATCGGCAACGGTTCAGCAGCCATTATGCCAGACAATGGAAGCCATACCATTGCCAATACGATCGAAACTAGCCGCATGAGACGCCCCTTCAGCAAGGAAGGCTTGTGGGTGGGTCGGCGCATAGGCCGAGTGGGCAGGACGACACATAATATGTATCGGCACCCGCGTTCGTGCGACTTAAGAGGGAGGCATCGAGTGCTCAAGGCAGAGAAGCTGGGGAAGCATGAGTAAGTTTGCCGGTCGGATAGACCCGGGAAGCATTCCACGCATGAATCCAAGAAACGCGGAAACTCGCGCCGTCCCGAAATGCCACTTAGTACAGCTCGTTCAAGAACACGTCGTCTTGTTTCTCGCCGCCGGCAATCGTGGACTTGGCCTTGATCGACTCCGCGTCGAGCCCCTCGAACAGCGAGTGGACGCTTCCGTCACAATGTAAGACGTTGACGATCCCGGGATGTTCGCTACTGATTCCTTGGCCGCTGAGATCGTTGATTTCGCCCTCGATTTGGTCGATCTCTATGTCGCGAGGTTCCATCCAGTTGATTCCCGCGTCCGAGGCTTCGACCACCAGGATCGTGCGGGAGGTCCCGTCGGAGATATCACTGATGCTGACGGTCTCCGCGGCGTTGAAGACGGTGCCGGGCCCCGTGATGACGACGTAGCTGGTCTGTTGCCAGAGCAGCGCCGATCCGCTCGGGCAGCGGTACACGTCGGGCATCAAGTCGGCCAGTGCCCGATTGGGAGGGCTGTCCCACGGTTCGTCGAGCTTGATCTGGTCGTACAAGGCCTCTTCTTCCATGTACGGCAGCAACAACACGCGCCAACTGTGCAGCGGCCGGCCGTTCTCGTCGACCGTATAGGCCGGCGGAAAGCATCCGTATGTTTCGTGGTAAATCAGCATCGCCAGGCCGATCTGTTTCATGTTGTTCGTGCACTGTGCTCGCCGGCCCGCTTCCCTGGCCGCCTGGACCGAAGGAAGAAGCAACGCCATCAGGCTCGGGCCGACCGACCAGGCGACCATCAGTAACACTATGATTACGATCTTGACGACCAGGGCGGTCGACGTTCTCTTGGCCGGAACGGCCATGGGGGCGGCCCCCGCTTGATGTAAGGGAACCGTGACCGTCTGGCCGCATTGAGCACAGGGGCCGCTCTGCCCGGCGAATTCTTCCAAGACGTTGGTCCCCGCGCCGCAGTGGGGGCAAGTGAATGGAATGGGCATGGTTGGGCCTTTTGAGCCGAAGGTCGAATGGGCGGTTTCCCGAAATGCCACTTAGTACCGCTGCTGCAAGAGCAGGTCGTCTTGTTGCTCGCCGCCGGCGATCGTGGACATGGCCTTGATCGACTCCGCGTCGAGCCCCTCGAACAGCGAGTGGACGCTTCCGTCGCAATGCAAGACGTTGACAACTCCGACGTGATCGCTTCGAATGCCTTGGCCGCTGGGGTCGTTGATTTCGCCGTCTAGTTGTTCGATGGGGATGTCGCGCGGCTCCATCCAATTGATCCCTGCACCCGACGCCTCGACGACCAGGATCGTGCGTGAGGTCCCGTCGGAAATATCAGTGACGCTGACTGTCTCCTCGGCGTTGAAGACGGTGCCGGGCCCCGTGATGACGACGTAGCTGGTCTGTTGCCCGGGCGGCCCCGATTCGCTCGGGCAACTGTACTCCCCGGGCATGAAGTCGGCCAGTGCCCGATTGTGTGGGCTGTCCCACGGCTCGTCGAGCTTGATTTGGTCGTACAAGGCCTTCCCGCCCTGTCCCATATAGGGCAGCACCAGCACACGCCAACTGTGCAGCGGCTGGCCGTTTTCGTCCGTGGTGTAGGCCGGCGGAAAGGAGCCGTTCGCACTTTCGTAGTTCAGCATCGCCAAGCCGATCTGTTTCATGTTATTTAGACACCGCGCTCGTCGGGCCGCTTCCCTGGCTGCCTGGACGGCGGGAAGCAACAACGCCACCAGGATCCCGCCGACCACCAGGGCGACCATCAGCACGCCCACGATGACGATCGTGACAATCAGGGCGGTCGACGTTTTCTTGGTCGGGATGGCCATGGGGGCGACTCCCGCTTGATGCACGGGAACGGTGACCGTCTGGCCGCATTGAGAACAGGGGCCGCTTTGGCCGGCGAATTCATCCGAGACATTGGTCTGTACGCCGCAGTGGGGGCAAGTGAATGGAATGGGCATGATTGGGCCTTTCGAGCCGATGGTTAAAAAGGTGGTTTCCCGAAACAAGGTTCTGTGCCGATGGAGCTTCTTCGCACTGCGCCTACACATTAGAGGGGAAGACGGTACCTGTCAACGGTTTTCCGAACGACTTTCGGCCTCCCTGCTGTAGAGGGGATGGCTGTGGTTCATGCAAAAGCCATCTGATCGTCAGTCCCCCCGGTTAGACTATAACGATCAAGAATGCTGGACTTGGAAAGGCGTTATGTGCATAATGAATGGAGTGTTGTGGTCAAGCAGTCTAGGCCGTTTGTGGGTGGTGGCGGTGGAAGGTTTTCCGTCGGGTTGGCTACAAACCCCCGCCGATCGATTGGTAGTTTGTATCGCCATTCTTGCTGTGGTGGCTACTGTAGCGATTTACGTTCTCCACAAATTACGCGGAGAGGTCGTACAACACGAACCACCCGCCAGTGAATTGATATCAAAATTCCGTGAAATGCACTCCAAGGGTGACCTCAGCGACGAAGAATTCCGAACAATAAAGACAACGTTGGCGGCACGGCTCCAAGAAGAGTTAAAGGATAGCGGGGAAACGGGTTGCGACGAATGAACCCGGTTGCTCCGACCCCGGAGGATCGACCAGATACGCCGGGCAGAGCGGTTTTTTTGACCACGCCGATTCAAACACTCTTCGACCTGGAGCCGTAGAACTAACATCTTTGGACAATTGGATAGCTCGAATTCGTTGTGGACACGGAGGGCCCGCGGCCGAACCGCCTAAGGTTGGCTTGGCAGTTCGAGCAACACCTTTGAAACAACCAACAGAACTTGCCGCTTGACGCGATTCCAGACGATCTGGATTGCAGCGGAACGAGAAAAGGAACAGGCATGCCCTCAGGACGCGATTTCCCCTCCGGTCGCCGAAGTGGCGGAACGACCAAAAAGAACGCTTTTTGTTCGTTCTGCCGAAAGAGCTATCGTGACGTTGGCCCGTTGGTCGAAGGCCCGGGTGACGTCTACATATGCGGCGAATGCATCGACCTTTGCCAATCCATTTTGGAACAAGAGCGCCGCCGCCGCGGTACCAGCAAGCAGCTCTTCACGAAGGTTCTCACGCCCCGCGAAATCGTCGGGCGACTCGACGAGTACGTGATCGGCCAAGATCAGCCCAAGAAGGTATTGGCCGTGGCCGTGCATAGTCACTATAAGCGGCTGATGCACACGGCCGGCAATTCAGACGTCGAAATCGACAAGTCGAACATCCTCTTGATCGGGCCGACCGGCTCCGGCAAGACGCTGCTGGCCCAAACGCTGGCTCGGATTCTGGATGTCCCGTTCGCCATCGGCGATGCCACCACGCTAACCGAGGCGGGTTACGTCGGTGAAGACGTGGAGAATCTGCTGTTGAAACTACTGCACGCCGCCGATTTCGACCTGGAATCGGCCCAGCGCGGGGTGCTCTATATCGACGAGATCGACAAGATCGGCAAGACTTCGCAGAACATCTCCATCACACGGGACGTTTCCGGTGAGGGCGTGCAACAGGCCCTGTTGAAGATGCTCGAAGGCACCGTAGCCAACGTTCCACCCCAGGGCGGCCGCAAGCATCCCGAGCAACAATACATCCAGATGGATACCAGCAATATCCTCTTCATCTGCGGCGGTACGTTCGTCGGGCTCGACGACATCGTGGGCAAGCGGCTCGGGAAACGTACGATCGGATTCGGCCAGGACAAGGTCGTTCACGACGACTTCGAACTCGGCGAGTTGCTCCAGCAAGTTACCAGCGACGATATCCTGCAGTTCGGCCTGATTCCCGAATTGGTCGGACGGCTGCCGGTGGTCACGTCCCTGGGACCGCTCGATCAGGAGGCCTTGGTCCAAGTCCTTTGCGAACCGCGCAATGCGTTGATCAAGCAGTTTCAAGCCCTGTTCGCCATGGAGAACGCCGAGCTGGAATTCACCAACGAGGCCCTGCAGGCCGTCGCGCAAAAAGCGATCGAAAAAGACACCGGCGCCCGAGCGCTGCGGTCGATCATCGAGGAAGTGATGTTGGACATCATGTTCGAGTTACCCGAACAAAACGCCGGCAGCAAATATATGATCACCGACGACATCGTTTTCGGTCGCCAAGAACTCTTCCCCATGCCGGAGGCGAAGCCCAAGAGCGCCTAGAATACACTCTGTGATTCTGGGGAAAGTCTGCCCGGCCGCCGCGTCTGCGTTGACTACCCGAGGCGACCGCGGTCGATGATTGCCCGAACGGCACTGCGGGTGTCGTCGGACCATGCGACATTGGCGACTCGATCGGCAGTTTGCAAGCGCGGGCTTTTCCGCCTTCGCCAGACATTCAGCCCCATGCCCCCCAGGCCCAAGCACGACCAGATGATGAACGTGGAGGGCTCGGGAACCACGTCGTCCGCGGGACAGACGCATCCGAATCGCCAGTTCCCGTCTTCCCAGGTCACGACACCATCCATCACGATCGTCGGGGCAGCTATGCCGTCATCGTCGTAAAGTGTAATTTGCCACTGGGAGGGTTCGGCGATGTCGTTGTTGAAACGGGTGATCCAAGAGAATGAATTAGGGTTACCGTCGCCACCGATCGAAGTGCCGGATGCCGTGGCAGACGTAACAACATTCACGCCGTCAACATTAAACACTTCGCTCGTCTCTACCACGCTCCATTCGCCAGCCGAATAGGGGGTAAATGGGCCGCTAATGCCGTCCGCAGACGCGAAAGTATCGAGGTACGGGTCCTTCAGGTTGTTCAGCGGATCAAGACTAGTCACTTCCACCCTGTTGAAGGTAAAGCCGCTGACTCGCGTCTGTATACTCCAGCTCGACTCCGGCTGGGCATCCAGGAGAATGATCGAGGCATCCGCCGGAAGAGCCATCGCGGCCCCAACCAACAACACTAATCCAATGAGCAACCGTCTCATTATCTCGACCTCCTGAATAAATACCTGGTCACACGGGCCAAAGACCCCTGACGTATACTTATAGGCCGCCGGACCCCCGATCCTGACAGATTTTATTTCAAAACCATCCTGTGGTGGGGTGAAAAGTTTTTGTACATCGCGGGCGGCGTGCAAATGGGCAGGATGGGTAAGCTCCACGACTTAGGGTCAAGTCTTACCCCCCCGGCGTTCAAGACCAATAACGAGAGCCTCAGACGGGTCCAAATGCGATGATGCGGGCGGATCTGGCCGACGGCGCCCCGGGGAAACAAACGGGGAACGAACCTTGCACAAATCGGTCGGATCGCCATACTCTTGGAAGCTTATGAACCGCGATTAACCCAAAACCCACAAAGGAACCTCCCGTGGAATCGACTGCCCTGGAATTCTTCAAAACGGCCGTAGAAACCCCCAGTCCCTCCGGCTATGAGAGCCCGTTGCAAGAGGTCGTCCGCGACTATGTGGGTGATTTTGCCGACGAAGTGACGACCGACGTACACGGCAACGTGATCGTGGCCAAGAACCCGGGCGCGCCGGTGCGACTGATGCTGGCCGGCCACTGCGACCAGATCGGGCTGATCGTGCAATACATCGACGACGACGGGTTCCTCTACGTCAAGCCGATCGGGGGCTGGGACCCGCAGAACTTGATCGGGCAGCGGATGACCGTCTGGACCGACGCCGGGCCCGTGCCGGGCGTGATCGGCAAGAAACCGATCCACCTGCTGACCGACGAGGAACGCAAGAAAGTCCCCAAGATCAAGGACCTTTGGCTCGACATCGGAGTCGCCGACAAGGAAGAGGCCGAGAAGTTGGTCCGCGTGGGCGACCCGGTGACCGTCGAGTTGGCCCTGCGTCAACTGCCCAACGATCGGGCCGTCTCGCCGGCGATGGACGACAAGGCCGGCATGTGGGTGGTCATCGAGGCCTTGCGTCGGGCGGACGCCAAGAAGCTGAATTGCTCGCTCTATGCCGTCTCGACCGTGCAAGAAGAACTGGGACTGCGCGGCGCGAGGACCAGTTGTTACGGAATCGATCCTCAAGTTGGCATAGCGGTCGACGTGACCTTCGCCACCGATTGCCCCACCA
>SDBT01017987.1_pt1 | contig 11129 bp, 8 predicted proteins | sample 2277101 | NCBI WGS metagenome assembly SDBT01 (sample SAMN10404973, study PRJNA504765) | marine sediment metagenome | isolation source: marine sediment core GS10_PC15, 103 cmbsf | place: Arctic Ocean: Southern Knipovich Ridge | collected 2010 | reverse complement strand
GTTTGCATACAGCGACCGAAAGCGGCACCTTAGTTTGGCAAGAAACACAAACAGACGTGGAGATGAACAGCGCTGATGGCTCGTTTAATCTGGAGCTTACTTGTTCGGGCACATTCTCTGATTGCAATCAAAATGGCGGACCGGATTTTAATACGACTGACTTGTATATCCAAGTAGAATTTGCCCCAGTAGGAGATGAAAATTTTACCGAAACGTTTTCTCCTCGAAAACAGTTGTCGGCGGTGCCGTATGCTTGTAATGCGGATACAGTTGACGGGGTGAATATGAGTACTACCACCTTAGCTCCTGAAGGATCAGTGACTGGCTCTGTGGGAGACATAGTTTTGAATACCACTAATGGGGCGATGTATGTTAAGACAAGCGGCACTGAAACAAATACCGGCTGGGTCACTGTTGCTTCAATTGCCGATGCCGATAGTGACACTCAAGTACAAGTAGAAGCAGCCGGTGACGAAGACATCATTCGATTTGACATTGGTAACGCCGAGGGCACGGCCTATAACGATATTCTTAAAATTGGCGGCGATACTACCGGTGGGTTTGTTTGGAATGATGCAGGGACCAGCGGAGCTGACTTTCGTTTGGAATCTGACTGGCTTTCGCATATGTTTTTTATGGACTCATCCGCAAACAGGATTGGAATTGGTGATTCCACTCCAGATAATTTTTTAGATATTCAGTATGAAGGCGGCGACGTAATCTTGTCTCTTTCCGCCTTAAGCGGCGGTAACGCTGATCCGGTGATAGAGTTTGAGCTAAATGAAAACAATCCGGCCTTTTCCATGGGAGTGGATGATGGTGATGGGGATAAATTCAAAATCGGCCAGCAAACAATAGATAACAACACTATGTTTACTATTGATCCTGTATGGATTACTGACGAGGGGGCTTTTGTGGGCATCAACACTGAAAACCCTGAAACAGCGCTACATGTCAAAGGGGTAAGTAGCATCAATAGCGAGCTAGTTCTTTTTCTTGAGCCTAATGATTGGGATGCTAGCGGGGATTATGGCGAAATCAGGTTTGGGGATACAAATCATTATATTCGCGGAGAGTGGGGCGATGGCATGCAGTTTTATGATACAGCCAAATTTTCGTTTATGGGCAGTAACGTAGGTATTGGCGACGCCTCACCTGATGACCTTTTGAACGTTCACTCGGGCTCAGCTAAAGCAGCCATTGCCATTACCTCACTTGGTTCTAACACTGATGCGGTACTTAAATTTGAACTCTCCGATGGAACGCCAACCTTTACTATCGGGGTAGATGACAGTGATGGGGATAAGTTCAAAATTTCCACTACAGGACTGGGAACAAATGATCGGCTGGTGATTGATTCTTCTGGTGATGTGGGAATTGGTGTGAATGATCCGGATAGTGCCTTGGAAGTGAATGGTGACATCAAGATAGATAACACCGTAGTGGATGGAGGCAGTCTAATATTGGCTTCTTCAGGAAATGAGAATTGGGAAATACATAATGATTCTGAACAATTTAAAATTTCCCATCCAGGTACAAGTGCACCTGGAGATTTTTTTAACTTAACCAATAACAATTTTGCAAGCTTTGGTGACGACACACCTGATAATTTATTGGATCTTCAGAACGGTGGTGGCAACGCAATCTTGTCTCTTACCGCCTTGGGCGGCAACTATGATCCGGTGATAGAGTTTGAACTGATTGAAAACAATCCTGCCTTTTCCATGGGAGTAGATGATGGTGATGGGGAGAAATTCAAAATTGGAGAGAGCACAATAGATAATAACACCATGTTTACCATTGATCCTGAGTGGGCCGGTAGCTCTGGAGCTCTTGTGGGTATTAACACTGAAGATCCCGCAGTGCAGTTACATATTAAGGGAGGGGATACTAGCGGACAAAGTGTTGTAGAAATTAGGCTTGAACCTAATAAATGGAGTACTAATGATATAGCTCTTATGTGGTTTGGTACTGGCTATAATTACTATATACAGGTAGCAAAGGATTATGGCTTCATGTTTGAGGCTCCTACGGGTGAACCATTTTCTTTTAGCAATAGTGTATATATTGGTGGTGCTGTAAGTAACTATAGAAAACTGAGCGTACGGGATGAAAATTCTAGTGACCCAGTGGCTAATTTTCGAAACACCACTGGCTATTGTGAGATCGATCCGACCAGCACAAGCTTGATTTGTTCTTCTGACGCGCGGTTGAAGGAAAATGTCCTTACTTTGGACGATTCCTTGGAGAAGATTTTAAGTTTGCGTGGAGTGAGTTTTGAGTGGATTAGTCAGTCGAACGATGATCGGCATCTGGGTTTTGTTGCTCAAGAAATGCAAGAGGTGATTCCGGAAATGGTTTTTGAAAATGAAGATGGCTTTTTGAGCGTGGGCAGCAGCATGCTGCTGCCGATCTTGACCAATGCCATCCAAGAACAGCAAGTGCAGATTGAATCACTGGGAGATGCAGTGGGCAGTGGAGAGTTTTTAGCCAGTGCTTCAATTACTAACGAGGAAATAATTGCGGCAGTTAAAACCGAACTTGGCCCAATTGCCTCTTGGAATCTTAAACTGTGGACATTCATTGGTGAAGTGACTTTTAAAGCAAAAGTAATATTTGAAAACAGTGTTGAGTTTTTGGCTGATGTTACCTTTGGTGGGCGAGTCACTTTTGCTGATCAGGATATGGCAGGTTTTGCTGTGATCAAGGAAGGGATGGCGCAAGTAAAGATTGAATTTGCAAAAGAGCATCAAAACAAACCAGTAGTTAATGTTAATTTAGAAGACAAGCAGAATATTGATTTTTACTTGAGCAATATTTCTACCACTGGTTTTACTATTGAATTAGATAATCCCAGCACTGAAGATCTTACTTTTAATTGGACAGCTTTAGCAATCAAAGATGCCAAAACATTCGAAAGTGAAGAGGTAGCAGAGCCGACACCTACCGAAGAACCAACTCCAGAACCTGAAATTAGTCCAACCCCAACTCCAGAGCCTAGCCCCACTCTATCTCCTAGTCCATCAACTCAACAGATAAGAATATTAGACAGTGAGCTTGGATATGTCCGAGTCAGACAAGAACCAAATACAGAATCAGAAGAAATTGGTCAAGTAACTCCCGGAGAAACATACTCATATGACAAGGTGAGTGACCCCACTTCGCCAGAGCTTCGCGGGGCAGGGATAAACTGGTATCACATTGAGTATGAGGAAGGAGTATACGGTTGGGTTAGCGGGATATATGTGGAGGAACTTTAGAAGTTAAGAAAAATTTAATAATTTGATTCTACAATTAGGCTATGCCTGAATCGCTGACTGAGAACACCAAAAAAGCTTCAAAATTGAGGAGGTTTGTCAATATAAAGTTGTTACCAAAGCTTATTTTCGTTTTGGCGCTTATCGGTTTTGCTGCTTGGTCGTTTTATAATTACCGACAGTCACAAAAAGAAGTGATGCGGTTGTCGACCATTGAAGGACAACAAGAACTGCAGCAGAAAGAGATTGAAAGCTTGCTGGAGAAAGTAAAGGCACACATGATGTTGCCGGAAGATGAAGAGCCAACAGTGGCCACTATTTCCGACGTGGATGCATTGGTAGAGCAACAGCCTTTTTTTAATGGAGCGCAGAATGGCGATAAGGTGCTTGTCTATGTAAAAGCCCGTAAAGCCATTATTTACAGTCCCGAGCGAGATGTGATTGTTAATGTAGGCGCGGTGATTGTTGATAATAGTCCAGTTGCCATTGACGAGACTGATGAGGAATTTGGACTGCTTAATATTGAATTGCGAAATGGCACGCATACTCCTGGATTGACACGGCAAATTTCAGCGCGCCTGAAAGAAGAAAATTCAGCCTTTGACTTTGCTGAACTGACCGATGCCTCAAACAAAGATTACAGCAAAACTGTGGTGGTAGATTTAGGTAAGACAGATAATAAAGATCTACTTACTTCTTTGGGGAGTGTATTGGGAGTTTCAACGATTATTCAACAACTCCCTGAGGGGGAACAAGAAAGCCAAGCTGAGGTGTTGGTGATTGTGGGGCAAGATCAAGTGGAACCTCAAGGCCAAGAAAAGCCTAGTGAAGAATGATAAACAAATACTTGCGTCGTCTATTGCCATTGCTTTTTTTCATTGCAGCGGTTGCTCTGGCTGCGCCAACTGTATTAGCCCAACAACTGGAAAGTGATAACTTTATCATTTCTAATGATGAGTTGATGGTTGGGTCGCTTGAAGGTGAGAGCACGAGCTTTACTGTCATCGGAGAAAACAGTCCTCTGGTCGGTTCTTCGGAATCAGATAGTTTTAGCCAGGAAGGGGTTATACTAGGAGAAAATATTCCATCTCCTACCCCCTTCACCACCTATTCCTGCAACGAACCATGTGCTACTGATAGTTCATGTAGTGGAGATCTCGTTTGCTATGGTGGTCGTTGTAGAAGTACTGAGAATCTTGATGATACGAGCTGTCCTTCTCCACCATCGACAGCTACTCCGACTCCAACTCCAACGCCGGGACCGTTTAGGAGATTTTTCCGGGAGTTATTTGAAGAATTACCAGGACAGCTGTTTGATATTAGTCTTGAGCTTGATGATACTACAATTGACAACATTAAAGAACTTGTTGCGCGCGTTATTTTTGAGAGCTTTGGTACTGAAGCCACACCTGTTGATATGACGTTCGTTAGTGTGGATGAGGGAGGTCAGGAGATGTATCAGGTATTAGGTGACATTGTTGTAGAAACGGAGGCGGTTTTTACACAAGCATTTGAGAATGTTGAAATAGATTTTCCCGACGGCAAATACACTTTAATTTTAACTACGCTGTACAGTGAGTATGTTGAGGATGAATTTAGAGTGGACTTTTGGATAGGTATAAAACCACCCATCACCCAATCTGTTTGGTTTTGGATTGGAATAGGTGGTGGCCTTCTCCTTATCACAACAGCCATCATAATTGTCATAAAAAGAAGAAAGAAAAAAAAGGCAGACCACACTTAATCCATTGAAACTTAAAAAGGCATTAGCAACCAGTTTTTTTACAGCGGCGTTGATTTGCACAATAGTTTTAGGGTTTTTTTATATTTATTCGGAGAATAGCTCACAAACTCACCGCGTACATGAACATTTAGAATTCATCATTGAATCAAAGGTAGAGCTTATTGAAAGTTTTTTGGAAGCAAGAAAGGCAAGAGCTGTAAATTTTTCATCTGACGGGTTTATTAAAAGCAGCTTGGTTAAGTTAAGTAACGATCCGTTTTCGGTTCAGGTGATGGAAGATTTAAGCCGTCATCTATCTGTTAACAAACTTCCCTTAGAAAAAGATTTTTATGGGGTTATGGTTTTAGATATAAATGGCAAAGTAGTTGGAACAACAAATCCTGAAGAGGATTTTGGAACTGATTTTTCTGATACTCACATGTTTTTAATGGGGAAAAAACAACCCTATTTAAAAGAGGTTTTTTATGATGAGGGGTTTGGGCATAAAGGTATTGCAATATCTGCGCCTGTTTTAGTAGATGATAAAGCTTTAGGGGTAGTTGTTATTAAACTCCTGCCAGAGAGTTTTTATAGGATTGCAAGTGCCAGAATGGAATTTGGAAAAACAGAAGACATTTATATTGTGAATAAAGAAAAGTATTTGATTACTCCTTCGAGATTTTTGAAGGGGGAAGATAAAGGTGTTCTAGTTCAGAAAATTGATGATGAAAACTCCAGAGCTTGTTTTGATGAGGGTACAATTGGCCACTCCGAAAGAGACGAACCTGTTATTTCTTTTTTAGATTATCGCGGCGAAGAAGCTATTGGGACTCATCGAGAACTTTTAGGGGTTAATTGGTGTTTAGCTACCCAGATAGATAAAAGTGAGGCAATAGATAAGCCTTTGAAGAACTATATTTTGAATCAAGTTATTGTTTCCGCGCTGGTTATTGCAACCGTTACATTAAGTGGATTTTTTGTTGGAAAACTTTGGGACAAAAGATATGAAGTTAGAAAGAAATGAAAAAGGTAGAATTAGCAAAAAAAATTATTAACAAAAAATTTTTGTTTGGTCTAATTTGTATACTTTTTTTAATACTCTTGGGTTTTTTGGTAGTTAGGGATTACTCCAACTTAAACAAAAATTTAAAAATTCGCAATGCTAGCACACTCGACATTATTGACCAGAGAATAAATTCCATTTTCTTGGAGATAAACAATTTTCCTGGGAATGCGGCGAACGAGATTATATTTTTAAGCAAACTATCTTGTTTTAAAGATGTAATAAATAATGAAGAAGGAAGTGAATTAAAGATAAATGGTGTAAAAAATATAGAAAAGGACTTTTTAGAATTTTTAAAACAAAGCAGTGCCTATTACCAATTAAGATATATAGATAAAAATGGTAGTGAAATAGTCAGAGTTGATTTTGACGGTGAAAATTATAAAGTAATCCCTAAATCCAAACTTCAGGATAAATCGTGGAGGTATTATTTTAACCAAGCAATGGGCCTAGATGAAGGGGAAGTGTATATTTCTCCTTTGGATTTAAATATTGAGAACGGAGAAATAGAAAACAGAGGAACAGAAAGGAACCCAGTTTATGTCCCGGTTATAAGGTATGCCACACCAGTGGTTAACAACGAAGGAGGCAAAGAGGGAATTATTATCACCAATATTTATGCCGATTATTTTTTGGAGGATATTAGAAGATTCCAAAGAGAAGGGGAAGAAGTATTTTTAATCAACGGTGAAGGCCACTATCTTACCCACCCAGACAAAAGAAAAGAGTTTGGCTTCATGCTTGATAAAGACAACACTTTTTATAAAGATTACACAGAGGTTTCTGAAGAGATTCTGCAGGATTTTAGCAAGAGAAGACTTGAGACAAAAGATTATATTTTCTCCTTTCGGCACATTTACCCAACCATTGGGAGTTTTGAAATATATGAGGGTTCAAAAAAAGTATTTGGAAAAAATTCTGAAGAGAGTTACTACTGGACTTTGGTAATTGTTTCGGAAAAAAAAGAAATAGAAAAAGAGACAAATAATCTAAAAGAAACCTATATTTTTTCCATGGTCTTTTCAGGATTAATCATATCTACTATTGCAATTTTGGCTTTCGTTCTTGTTTTTAAGTATCGCTCTGGCAGAGTTCGTGTGAAAAGAAAAAAAAGACGATCAATACTTAATTTATTGAAACTCAAAAAGTAAAAAAGAATGTCAAAAATAAAACTCAAAACAGCAATAGTAATCTTTTTTTTCATTCTAGCAGTGATTGGAAGCCTTGCGGGTCCACTTGTTGTTTTTAATAATGTGGACGATTATTTAACAGAAGAGGTTTTTAATCACTTAAGAACGACTGCGCAATCAAGAGCAGATCATATTAGTAATTTGCTTAGAGATGAAAAAGAAAACGTAGAGGTAGCAGCCATACATCCAGAGCTTACAGTTGAGAAATTAAAGCAAATTATGGAGCTTAATAGTGAATATTATGAAGTGTTTGTTTTAGATAAAAATGGGAGAGAAGTAAGAACAACAAATCCTGGGGAAGAACCTGGAGAGGATTTTTCAGAAAATGTATTGTTTTTGGAAGGCAAAAAGGGGTCCTATATTGGTGATTACGGTTATGATGAAGAATTTGATAGATATGGATTTGGTATATCAACCCCTCATTCTGGAGGAGTGTTGGTTGTGAAAATGGAAATAGAAGAAGAAATAGGTGAAATAACAACAGACAGAACAGGCTTGGGAGAAACAGGAGAAGTTTATTTAGTTAACAAAGACAAGTATTTAATGACCCCCTCAAGATTTTTTGACAATTCTCTTTTGGTTCAAGAAGTCCACACTGATAATTCAAGAAAATGTTTCTGGGACATGGCCAAATATCATGGCGAATCTTTAGGAGAAGTTGTAGAACACGAACATGATATAAGTGCTTTTTTAGATTACAGAGGAGAAAAAGTAATAGGAACACATTCTTATATCCCTGAAATGAAATGGTGTCTGCTCGCTGAAATTGATGAGGCAGAAGCATTAGGCAAGACAAGGGGCAAGCTTCTTAAGCTTGTTTTTATTGTTTCCGCAGTTATTGTTTTGCCTGTTGCTTTGATTAGTTTTCTAGTTGGAAAAAAGATAGAGAAAGTTTATAGGAGGTCAAGATGAAATTGAGAACAAAAATAGCTGTATTAAGCATGATTATTGCCATAGTTTCCACCTTTGTTGCATCATATTTGTTCCATCAAGCGCAAGAAGATGTCCTAGAAGAAAAAGTCTTTTATCATTTAAGTTCGACAACACAATCAAGAGGAAAACATGTTGAGACTTTTTTAAGAGAGCTAAGAAATAAAATAGAAATAGCGGCAACACACAAAGAACTTTCAAACAAGGAGTTAAGGGAAATTGTGGAAATTGATAAAGTATTTTATGAAACATTTGTTCTAGATAAGGACGGGAAAATAGTTGCTTCTTCAGATGAATCCAAAATTGGTTTAGACAGATCTGATGATGCTTATTTTGTAAATGCCAGGGAAAGAACCTGTATCAAGGACATTTATTATTCTGAAACCATTAGGATTAAAGGACCCACTTTTACGGTTTCTACTCCATACGCCGGAGGTGTATTGGTTGCTAGAATTGGAATGGACAAATTAAATGAAATAACAACAAACAGGACGGGCTTGGGAGAAACAGGAGAAGTTTATTTAGTTAATAAAGAGGCCTATATGATAACCCCCTCCAGGTTTAAAGAAGGTGTTCTACTAAGACAAAAAGTTGATACCGTGAATGCCAAGAACTGTCTTGACATGCTTAAAAGAGTGGAAGAGGAAGGTCACCAGGGACACTCTTCCGTAACTTTATCAGAATCAGATTACCGGGGAGTTAGTGTCCTAGGAGCTCATTATCCTATTCGAGAAACAGGGTGGTGTCTGCTTGCTGAAATTGATGAGGAAGAAGTTTTTGGGATTATAGAAAACCAAACAGTTAAAACCAGCATGACTGTTTCAATAATCGTTGTTCTTTCTCTTATTTTGTCTGGGTTTATTGTCGGAAGCTGGCTAGAAGAGACTTATCTGGGAAGAAAGATAAAAGAGAGTAAATTTGCAAAGCTATTGTCTAAAATTAAAATAAGGTACTTCTTTATTTTTGCCTTGGTTTTTTCTATTGCTTATTTTTTCACTGCAGTCTCTTTTTTCCAGGGATGGCGAAATGCTAGGTTTTTTGACGCTGTCCCTGATTTAATATTTTTTACAATTGCTTTTAGTGTTTTTGGCGGCGCCTTTAAGTTAAAAGATCTAAAGGCAAGAAGACTCCTTGCTTGGGGGGCTGGCCTGCTTTGTCTCATAAAATTATCAGAAATTCCTTTACAGGAACTGCAGGCAATTAGAACAATCTCTCCTTTTCTCTGGTATCCTTCAATGATAATTTCTGTCTTGAGTTTCCTGCTCATATTAGCATCTTTTGAGGAGGTTGTAGAATGAGTGAAATAACTATAATTTCAGTTTTAATGGGAATATTTTTTTCCATAATAATTATTTGGAGAACCACTTTAGCGATGATTGGAAAGAAAAAAATACTTTTTTTCATGCCCTTTTTTATTTTTGGACTTGCCCTTTCTTTTTATGCTGGTTTTTATTTTTATGCTGTCTATGACCCAATATTTTGGCTATTTTATGAATCGTTGCTTCTGGCAGCTATTATTTGGATCTTGTTAAATTTAAGGAGGGTAAAATGACAGACACGAGGACCATTGTACTTATTAGTGCCATAGTGTATTTTGTCTTAGCTATAATTCTAGGAGGGATATTATTTACAGAATATTACAAGAGAGGCAAAAAGTTCAGGGGTGGAATACTAGGATATGGAGTATTTTTAATTGTAATTTTCAGTTTTTACTTTTCTGATATTTATAGAAATCTTATAAATCCTTCCGTGTTAGTTAATTGGATTTGCTTATTTTTAGCTTTTCTAGCCAGTGTGTTATTTGTATCAACTTCTTTTAAATATATTAGGTATCTAAATAAAAAATTATTTTTCTCTATTTCTATTTTTGCTGTAAGTATTATTATAATTGAAATATTAAGATTATTGCATGTAAATAAATCTTTTGAAATATATACTGCAATTGTTACCCTTATAGCAACTATTCTTACCTACCTTTTAATCATTGGTTTTTTAATTAATACCTCGAAAGCAGACGCAAAAAAATAAACGGAGCACAATATGGTTACACACAAAACACATAAAGCAAGAAAAATATTCTGGATATTAATAATTTTCTTAGCACTCAATTTGTTGAATATTGCATCGACTCAAGCGTTGAGCCTTGCTGTCCACGTTCCGGAAAAGTATACGGATGTTGTTGCCGGAGAAAGGTTTTATTTTGAAATTGAAGTTAAATATCCTGAAAATCCTTCAAGGAAAGATTTGAGGCTTACTTATGAGATTAAAAAAGACAATGATGTCATTGCCGAATCCAAAGTACTTAAAGCGGTTGAAACCCAGGCTTCTTTTATGGATTTTATTGTTATTCCTGAGAGTGCTAAAAGTGGATTGCATATCATAAACGTCAAAATTACTGATTATGAAGATTTAAGTGAGGAAGTTTCTGCTAGCTTTCAAGTTATAAAGGGAGAAGCAAGTCAAACAAAAATGTATTTATTAATTATTCTTGGAGCAGTTGGCTTTGTAGGTTTGCTGGTGATAGTTAATATTTCGATGGCGCGGAAGGGAGGTTAAGAGAAATTTAATAACTTGGTTCTATGTGGCTTCTATTCACATTCTAAAATCAATTTATGATAGTTCTTGCTTTGCGGATATTACTTGTTGATAATGCGGGGTTGACACAAATTTGACTTAATGGCGATTCGGGATATGGACACCAATCCTATTCCATCTGGAGCGGGATACGGGAGTCGAACCCGTCTCTCTACCTTGGGAAGGTAGTGTTGAGCCGCTCAACTAATCCCGCCTGTGCAAGATTATTATATCACGGCCTCTTTTTGAGACTATCGAGACAGAACGAACATATTTCCGGCGTGGATTAAGTCTGGATTAGCAAGCTCATTTTCTTGAACAAGATCGACCCACCTGTAACCGTCTCCATAGGCTCTAACGGCTATATTCCAAAGATTATCTCCCTGAACAAC
>SDBT01017986.1_pt1 | contig 11130 bp, 26 predicted proteins | sample 2277101 | NCBI WGS metagenome assembly SDBT01 (sample SAMN10404973, study PRJNA504765) | marine sediment metagenome | isolation source: marine sediment core GS10_PC15, 103 cmbsf | place: Arctic Ocean: Southern Knipovich Ridge | collected 2010 | reverse complement strand
GCATCAAAGTTACATTTTGATTTAGGGAACCATTCCTGATCTCCTTCACAATCTAACAACCAAGCTTTATCTAATTCTTTAATCAACTTAGCCTCTATAATAATCCCATTTTCTATATCCATCGTTCTTAAATCCTATACTTATTTTGAACGTTCATATCTCAATCTGTCGTATTCAGAGGCTAATAAAGCACCTGCAACCCTCAATCTGTCGATTTCACTTTTTGCAAGTATTGTTTCTCTAAATTTTTTATCCCAATGAAATGGCCATTCAAATTGTTTTGGATTTATAGCAAATAAAGCAGCTTTTACTAATTCATTATTGCTATACCATTCATCCATTGATTCATCAAATCCATGCTCATGTATTTGTTCATGTCTTTCTAAACAAAACGCTTGACATCCATCGCCAAACATTTCACCAACTAATTTTAATAATTCATGTCTTTTCATAATAACCTATCTTTATTTTTTATTTTATAATTTTTTAAGGTGCTTAATAACCATATCTGCGTGTTTAGGTTTATGCCAAAAACCATATTTAGCTGCACTTCTTAACGCTTCAACTAATTTTCCTATTGGTTCTTTAGGGTATTTATTCCTAAACCATTCAGCCCATTCTTTTGGTTCCATAATTATATTAAAAAGGTGTTTTATTAAATTCGATTTCCATATTTGGTCTTGCTACAAAAACGTTTTTATTGGTAGCACATTGTATTTCTTCAATGAATTGTTTTTCATCTGAATTGCCGTCTGATAAATGTATCAAGACAATGTTGTTCACTTTGCTCAGATCGTTGGCTAACAGTAGCTTCTTACACGTTTCTAAACTTAAATGAGATGTAAGTACCCGATTGCGAATAATCCCATGCAAATCGCCTGATTCATCCCTGGCATCCAATATTTTCTCGCTGTAATTGGCCTCAATAATAATGTTGTTGAGATTTTTAAAGGTGTATGGAGAATAGTAAGAGTCGGTCAGAAAAAGGACAAGACCACATTCTCGGTGCCGTATCAAAAATCCTAAAGGCTCAACAGCATCATGTTTTACATTGAAAGGTAATATTGTAAAGTTGCCAATCTTTTGAGGTTTTTTATGGTATAAAACCATCGCTCTATGGAATAAAAAAACAATTTTAGAGAATGTCCCTTGTGAAGCATAAACATCAATCCCGGCTTTTTGAACATCCAATACAGATTTATAATGGTCCTTGTGATTGTGTGTGACAAGGCATCCAACAACCTTAGAAATATCAAAGTTCAGAGCCTTTTTAATCTCCTTAAAATTAACTCCACACTCTATCAGCAATGCCTCATTCTCATTTTCTAAGATGTAGGCATTGCCTTTAGAATTGCTATTTATGACCTTGAGTTTCATAATATAACTTCAAATTCTCCACCACATGGGCAATCCATTGTAACCCATGATTCAAATGTGTTTTTGCTAGTTTCTTTAATATGAGTTTCTTCAACATCGGCATCGTAACTTTCTGTTTCACAAATGTTACATTTTACTTTAATTAAAACTCTAAAATAATTACTACTCATAAGATTGTTTAAAACAAAGGCCCACCTGGTATTTGAGTTTGCCCATCCTTATTAACAACAGGCTCTCTAACAGGTTTAACATCCAATGTGGGTGTTTTTTTAAGTTTCTCCTCATTTTCTTTAGGTTGCATTGCCAAATTTTTAGAAGTTTGAGTATCTTCATCTTCAACCCTTTTTTGAGCTTGCACAATATCCTCAGCATTTTCTTTAACATTTTCCTGAGCTTGCTCATTGAAATTTTTTGCTTTTTCTTCAACATTCCCTTTAAGGACCTTAATCCTTTCAGAATATTCGTCAGCAGTTTCACCGTCTTTTACAGGAATTTCTTTCCCATCCACTTCAATAACATCAATTGCCTCAACGTCAATAGTAATTTCCTCTTTGTTGGCATTTGTTTCAATGTCGTGTTCTTTGTTGGCCAAAGCATGATCTTTATTAAAATCACTTTCAGGATAGAACAAAACATTATCATCCGAACCACGTATCAATAATTTGCAACCACGATTGATAACTGTTTTCTCACACATTTGGTCGGTAAATATATTATGAGCTTTTGAATCGCCTTTGGCACCACCTTGCTTCCATGAATTTTGGATTTGTACCATACTCATAATCTCAGTATCAAAAGTACCATCATTGAATTCCATAACGGCATAAGCGCCTTTAATTTCCGTTTTACCTCCACCTAAACTTTCTAAAGTTTGATTGTGTTTTATAACTTTTTTTCTTCCCGTCTTTATGTCAATTTCAAATTCAAATTCGTCATCTTTATAAATAGTAACGGCATTAACTTCCTTCAAGTCACCATATCTTTTTGCAAGAATAATCGTTCCTGAATATTCGAGATCGCAAGAAAGTTTGTTAGCGTACATTATCAAGTTGCATTGCTTTTTCATAACGGAAAGCCCAAGTACAACCATTTTCAATAAAGCGTTTGCAATACTTTCAGGAGTACAATAATCTAACGCATATTCACCTTCCTTGTTTTTAGTTTCAACCAAAACAAGATATGCGGATTTCAGTGCGTTTTCAGCCGAATAATCTTTCGGCAATCTCATTTCCCCTGCTTGCTGAAGAACGTTTATTTTCGCTAGTACTTGAGAAGAAATATTTTTCTTAATAGTACTTAATTTTTTTGTCGTTGTTTTTTTATCTTTCATCTTTTAAAATTTAAGCTATTATTTTATTGTTAATTCAAATGTATTATTGCCCATGTCTTTAAGAGTAAAATCTATATATTCACCATTGCAAGTTAATTTCCAATCAGAAGGTTTTTTATTAAAATCTTCTAAAATAATGGTGTCTCCTGTTTTAAATCCTTTTGCAGCCATAACTAAGATATTTTCAATTCTTTATCCTTGGTAACTACCAACCTAATCAATTGTGATTTTACAGGTATCAGTTCGTTTACAGACTCGGAGTGGTCAACGAAAATAGGCGCGTTTACCGAATGATAATCGGAAAGCGTGTTAATGACATCTAAACCGATATTAATGCAAGCAGCACTGTTTAAATTACTAAATGGCACCCCTTTATACAGTGTTTCGCAACATGGTTTCAACCCTTCATTGATTTGAATTTCAAATAGCTTGAATTTAGCATACTTGAATTTGCTGTTTATTTTTTCTTCTAGCATATCAACCTTGGCCCTGGTGAATTCGTCAATGATAAATTCATCTTTTTCCAATTCGGAAATTTGTTGAGCCAAAATCTTTTCTTGGGCCTCTAATTGCTTGATGCGTTTTTTGGCAAGGGCAATAGTGTTTTCAGTAGCAAGCAATTGTTTTCTTTCATTAATAACGTTGTTAATTTTTAATTTTTCCTCATTCAATCCTTCATAATCAACTGTCGGCTCCTTGGTAAGTAATTCATCTAAAACTTTATGCTGTTTAACTAATTTTTGATATGTGAGAATATCTTTCAGATGGTCCTTTAACTCAGGTTTTTTATAGTTTTCAATAAGTTCGGTTTCCGGGTCAATTTTATTTTTTAATTTAACAAGTTCCAGATGCAACGAATTATGCTCCTCCAAATTAGAATTAATCTTTTCATTAAGTTTTTCAACTTCAGATTTTAATTCAAGGCCACTTTCTTGAATAGCAGCCAACCTTTCGGATTTGGCATCGTTGAAATTATGTTGATATTTTTTCTTCTTACTATCAATATCATCTTTAGGGTATGGCCTTTTACATTCATTGCAACTCGCATTAATTGGGTCAAATTTCCATACTTCTGCATTTATTTTTTCCAAATCCTTACGTAATGAATTCATTTTTTCGGTAATGTAATCCCTACCTTCTTTTAGTCCTTTTGTAAGAGATTCTAAATATTGGTATCTCTGCGTTTTAATACTGAATTTGACTTGTAAATCATCCAGCTTTGAACGTATACTCAACACCTCAGCATCTAATATTTTTTGTTCCTCAAATTCAATGGCCGTCATCTTACGCTTGATTTCAAAACCTTCACGTTTTTTTCTATGGTATTCTCCCTGTACTTCATCCAATGCCTTTGATTTGTTTAGAATTTTATCATCAACTTTCGCGAGATTAGATTCCAGGGAAACTACATCAAACATTAGTTCTTTAAAATCAAGTGCTTCAGGCATACCCCTGGTAGCCTCGTCTATACGAGTAGGAATAAGTTTCAGGTCATTGTTTAACAGCTTCTTTTTTGAGGAAATTTCCCTTTGATAAAGTTCAATTGTTTTTTCACCAAGACCTGTTATAAGTTTTAAAAACTGCTCATTGTCACCGATAACATCATCATTTGAGACATCACCGCATACATCAATAAGCACATTTCTCCGGTCCTTCCAGGGTAACGAATTAAAATAAAGAGGGCTTGTAATTAACCTAAAGATGCCTTCATCAACCAATTCATCAATCTTTTGCTGGTATTCATTTGCCAGGAGTGGCACATCATTCCAATAATACAAGGTTTCGTTGCCTGTAAATTCGGGCTCTAAAGAACCACGTTTTTTTACCCATTTTTCTTTATAAAGCCTTTCTAAAACAACTTCGGTGCCATTAACATCCAATATACCCGTTACAAAGTGTTCAATCTTAGGAATTGCAACATTGTTTTTATCAAGTGTCTTGATGTTAAATTGGGTCCTGTCCGTACTGTCTTTCCCAAAAAGAAGCCAGATGAAAGCATCAAAAACAGTGGTCTTGAATGTTTCATTTTTACCACTTATATTTGTGATTTTGTTTTGAAATTCAATAATAAGATTCCTAGCCCCTTTGAAGTTGAATAGCTCCAACCTTTTAATAAATATTGTGTTCATTTTTTAAAGTTTATAGTTTTAAATACATTCTTTTAATTGGTCAATCATTTCATCACGTTCAGCAATCAATGTTACTATCGCGGTTTTAACTTCCTCACTTTCACATTTTTTATAATCTTTCTGCATTAATTCAATCTTCTTTTTACATGAAGCGATTAATCTTATTGCCACTTGATTTGCCATAGTAAGTTATTTTAATTTAATATCATACTTAATATCTGTGGGTTCCCCATATCCTGGATTTGTCTAAAGAATACTCAACCATGTACTTATCTTTCCATGTCATATATTTCCAATTTTTTTACAAGTATCGCATTCGTGGTTTATAATAACTTGCTTTTTAACTCTTGGATATATACTCGCTAAAGTATCTCCTATTTGGTCTCCACATCTTGCACAATGGACATATCCAAGACAAACATCTGTTATATCACTATGTCCAATCAAACTACATACAATTGATTTTTTTTGGTTTTCGGATATTTCTCCAAGTGCTTTAATTTTTTCTTCTAACTGTTTTTTTGTCGTTATTTCCATAATATTATAAATAAGTTCCAATTAGTTTTCCTAATAACCAAGCAGCAGCAACTAAACATACTCCAACTAACATTCCGTCCCAAAATCTTTCTTCGGCTGATTTTTTCTTTTTCATAATATTTCTTTCATTAGATCATCAACTGCCTTGGAATTCTCAACCCAAAGGTCAAGAGGCATAAAACCATCATCCGAATAGACCGCAACCTCACTCGTATTAAGTAATTCCGCATGATTCTTTATAATCAATCCCCTTCTTTTTGTCATCATATTTTGAAGCGCAAGAGAAACGGTATAAACGCCACCTACTTTTAATGGTTTTTCACATCTCCACTTACCAATAATTTTAGGGAATTCGGATATGCAAACAACTTTTTGGTCTATGTGATAATTGATGCTCATAATTACGATTCTTGTAGTTCTGTAATTTTTGGTATAATCCATTCTAATTCAGGGAATGGTACAGCTAATAAAGCGTCTAAATAAACTTTAACAGCCTCTCTATTTGCTTCATATTTTCTTTTTGGATTACCTGTTCTAATTAATAATTCAACATCCACAAGCATTTTAGCTTGTTCTCTAAATCCTGGTGAATCCATATAATCTGTGTCACTACCACCACAGTAATAATGAATGATAATTTCTAATGTGAGTGGTGCTTTCATAATTTTATAGTTTAAAGTACTGCAATCTACGTTAAATTATTTTCTTGTACAAGAGAATAGTTAACTTTATTCGATCATATTATCTAATTTCTTTAAATTTTTAAGAAAATCCTCGGATTTTGTCCTTCCATTGAGATAAACCCAATTTCTTACATCCTTTTTTATAAACCCTTCCTCAATCATCCGAGTTATCGGCCTGGGGACCCCTTTTTCCATTAAAGAACTTCTTGTTTGAGCTAATTCCAAAAAATAATTTGTGTCTGCTTCCATTTTTTTATGATTTAATTTAAAAACAAAGTTCTTTGTCTAGATAGGTCAGTAACATAACTAATAGAGCCTACCTCCTTGAATCGAACAAGAGGAATACACTAACCACAGTAGCTCCTTACCGTTAGTTCGGCTTATTACTGTATCCATAAACAGCAACTAATCAACTTTACGTCTATTTCGCCGTAGGCCTTCATTACTATTTATTCAGGGTAAAGACGTTTTATGCCTTTATCTTTAAACAAAGAACTTTGAGTTGCTAAACTAAACATTTATTTTTTATTGTACAAGAAAATTTATCCAAACCGTTCCGGTTGGTTTAAGAACTCTTTTTATTTCATCCATCAAACTCCAAAGGTTTTCTAAATACATTTGATACGTTGGCTCTAAACCCCACTGGCCATCCCAACCGTAATCACGTAATTGCCAATATGGAGGTGAAGTGATGACACAATCAATACTTTCGTTAGGGAATGTTTTAATAACTTCTAAAGCGCAACCTTTATAAATATGATTTATTTTCATTTAAAAGTTTGTTTTAATATTTCTCTCCATATTCAACATTAGGACTTAAACCAGCGTGTTCAAAATCTTCATAAGTGATTATTTTAGATTTATTATGAATCCAAGGTTTTTCATTAAATATTTTTAATATTTTATCTTTCTTTGTCAAGATTTTTATTTTTTTAAAATTCCATATAAATCTTAACCCCAAGCCCTTTACATAGCTTAAACAGGCTATCAATATTAATATTGTAGGTCCTGCCCCCTTGTTGCAATACCTGGTAAATGGATGTACGAGACATCTCGCATTTTTTTACCAATTCGGTCTTTACAATACCATCCTTGGCAATTTTCGTTACCAAGACATTTGATATTTGCTTACGGTTTTTTACTTCTGTAATCATTTTTTATCGTTTTTTAAATTGAAATTCTCCCTGATTAACGTTTTCTTGTGTTATTATATTCATGGCGCAATTTAAAATGTAAAGTCCTGTTTCGGGATGTACGCAATTTCTTAAAACTTGGCGGTGGTCGTGGCTGTTACCCATTGTAATTTTGAATGGCATTTTAATACCCAACCATTCCTGTAAATCATTATAATTTGCATCATTTATAAAACCCTTAACTGTTTTTTTTGTAAAAATACCTATATTAAAATTTGTCCAAAATAAATGTCTTGCAACTTCTTTGGCTGGAATTAATGGTTTGTAATAAGGTTTTACGTTTTCGACTACCCATTTACCTTTATGAAATTCTTGTAAAAATATAATTTCTTGCCATAGATTCATGTCGGGATATTTATATAATCCATATCTTTTTGCATTAACTCTTACAAATGTCGTGTGGGTTTGACAAGGCGGACTACTCCAAATAAAATCAAACTCTTTGTAATGGTCTAATAAATATTGATGTGCATCTGTAATTATAACCGTATCATTTGGGAAGAAATCCTGGTAAATTTTAGCAATAGACGGATCATTTTCAGCAGCAGTTATTTTGTGTTCATCACCCCATAACTTACGGTTTCCTCCAATTCCGGCATATAAATTAAGGATTTTCATTCTTTATTGTTTTTATAATATTCATAACCTTTCGGAAATCTCATTTTTAAAATAATGCCAAACCCTTCAGGCTTAATTAAATGCTGCCCGTAACGTTTAAATAGCAGCCTCCTAACTGTATTCCATTTATTGTCTAATTCCCGGAATAACGGCAGCAAACCTTTATCAAACTTAATATTCCTGGCTGATCTCAGATGTGCAAAATCATTCCAAAATTGAATGACTATTTCATCAATACATTCATTGATCAGCCCTTCATTTGAAAGATTGTCTTTAACCTTTCCAACGAATTTTTTAACTATTTCCTTTGCTTTCATTTTTTAAATTAATATTTAAACATTTTTTATTCCCTCTATATAAAGATATGCTAAAAAACCAAACATTATTAATAGCCATAACCAAAAAAAGAATACACCAATCGATGCTTTTGGAACAAAATTATTATTTTTTATTGTTGATACCTGTTTTTTAGGCCCATGTTTTTTATCCCAAAAATGAGCGCATCCATGCCAATAACGAAAATAACCTTGTCCTAGCCGTCTTTTTAACGTAAATCTGTAACACTTTTTACGCAAAGGGCAACGAATATATTTGCAGCCGTCTATGATTTGGTCCATTTTTTAAAGGTTGTTAATTTCTTGTTTTTCTTCGAAAAGTTTTGACATTTCAAACCTATAATTTTTTTCTATGATATATTTTTTTAGCCATAATTCGCCTAAAAATTCTATCTTTTCATTCTGACATATTAAAGCGCATTGTTTGGCTTCTTCCTCTGAATCCCAATATGATATACGAGGTATGTTTTTTAAAAACTTCTGAACTAATTTCTTTCCTTTTTCTTTTAGTGTCATTTTTTAAAGTTTAAAATGGTAAATCAATACCATCTTCTGCTCCATCTTCATCAATCGTAATTGTTAATTTACCTCCACATTTACCCCATTCAATAATTCTTGAGACGCTTACATGTTTTGCAAATGATTTAGTTTCATTCCACATATCGCCAACAGTATCATTCCCAGCACTCATTTCTTTTGTGGCAATAACTCTTTTATAATTTTTAAATGTTTTCATAATCGTTAGTTTTTTAAGATGTTAATTCGATCTGACACTCAACATAAGGAATTTCGGTCTGAATATCAGTAAGTTCAAATTCCTGGTTGTCTGTTAAAATTTTTATACCTAACAAACGATCTCGTAATTTTTTTAACCTCTTAAGGCGTTTCTGCAATAACTGTTTGATTGTTTTCATAATATGGTTTAAAGTTAATTTCGTTTTTTTACTCCATTCTCCGGCTTACTATCAATGTGACAATAATCAATGTTACCATCCAAAGAAAGTTAACCAGGAAATACGGGTTTAAAATGTAGTCAGTCATAATCGTTTTTATAGTTAAAATATAGCATCTTCAAATTGCGTAACAATACTTTTGCAATCTTCCCACGTATTAATAAATTTAAGACTGCATGAATTATTATATGCTTCTTTCAAATTTTCAATAGGCAAAATATTATATCCACTATTTTTAGCTTCTTCAATTTCACTATCATTTAATAAATAAATTTTATGACAACCGTCATAAGCAAAATATTTATTTTTTATTACTTTGTTGTTAATTTTAATTTTTTTCATAATTGTATAGTTAAAGGTTTAAAGATACTGCAAGATATAATTAATAATTGAACTGTGCTAATTAAAACACAACTATATTTAATCTTTTTAAAGAAACCTACTAAAATTAATACCTTCAAACGTTTTTTGTAAATAAATATCAAAATTCTTTGTGTTCTGAATAAAATACAGTACATTAGTCAAAACTTTAAACTAACGTTATGGCAAAGCCCAGAGACTTAAAAACTTTACTGCAATTAGTATTGGAATATACTGAAACTGAAAAAGATTATGAAGGTTTGTGTGCTACTATTGATAATATGACATCAAATAAAAAAATTACGGACGCCGAATATTGTGAACTTGATACATATTTTGATAATAACCCTGCACCAAATTATTATAAAAGGGTTGACGGCTGGTGGTGGAACCCAGGAAATAAACCGCCACGCCTCAGATACCTTAAAAAACACATATCATTGAACTAAATAATTTATTATGAATTACATTTTAAAAGGGAAAAAACCCGTTAAAGAAAACGACATACTTAAATGGGGAAAATGGTTTGAAAAAGCCAACAGACACGTTCATTTGACAAAATGGAATGGTATGGAAATATCAACGGTGTTTTTAGGGATTGACTATAATTTTTCAGGACAAGGCGAACCTTTATTGTTTGAAACAATGATTTTTGGTGGAGAACATGATGAATATCAGGAAAGATGTTCAACTTGGAAAGAGGCAGAAGCAATGCATAAAAAAGCAGTTGTTTTAGTAATTAAAAAATAATGCTATGAAACGAAAATCTAATGAAACATACGAACAGTACAGAAGCCGGAAAAAATACCAACAAGTGCTAAATAAACGCTCCTGGGTGCTTTTTTGGCCTTCAAACCATAAAGACTATGGAACCTACACAATAAAAAAGAATGGACCTATTAAAGAAAGAATTAACCAACCTCTTAAGGAAAGTAAATAGTTCTTTAAATGATATACCACGAAAGGAAGATACTGACTACACTCCACAGGCACTTTGACGGGCATAAATACCAGCTATCAAACTCATATATTTTTTATTGGGAATCAGATTATTTCGGTATGACTTCTTCCGGCTACTGTTACGAAATTGAGGTTAAAATATCTAGGTCCGATTTTAAGGCCGATATGAAAAAATATAAGCATAGTGCGATAAAGCGTAAAATTGAGGGTAAAACAACTTACCTTCAAAGAGGGGCTACCGATTATTATGTTGAATTGCCTAATATGCGTATGGTAATGGATAAAAATGGATGGACCGGAAAGCGTGAACATGACGGTACTTATAAAAAAGAAACCGCCTGGTTTAATGGTGGAATCAATCCAAAACATAAGAATTTTAAGACTGAATTAATATCATCTTACATTTATATAAAAAAGGTGCCTGACATTCCAAACAAATTTTTTTACATAGCTCCTAAAGGAATGATTAAAGTACATGAAGTACCTCACTATGCCGGGCTTCTAACTATTGAAAATAATAATATAGTATGTGTTAAAACAGCACCTTTTATCCATAAAGAAAAATTAGATTTAACTAAAATACTATTAGATAAATTTTATCACAGATGTTTAAAATTAGAAACAAGCCAAATAGAATTGTTTTAATTTTTTTTTA
>SDBT01017985.1_pt1 | contig 11130 bp, 14 predicted proteins | sample 2277101 | NCBI WGS metagenome assembly SDBT01 (sample SAMN10404973, study PRJNA504765) | marine sediment metagenome | isolation source: marine sediment core GS10_PC15, 103 cmbsf | place: Arctic Ocean: Southern Knipovich Ridge | collected 2010 | reverse complement strand
TTTTTATGCGTAGCATGAAGTAGCTGGACACATAAAAAGAGGAGTAGGAAAAAGATGAGCAACTGCTTACTGTTCATCTTTGCCTCCTTCATATAATGGGTTAAACAATTATTTCAATTGTTATTACCCACTCTCCTATTTCAAATTTCACGATAGCGCGATATTATGTAAAGTCAATGAAAATCATCTAATTTACTAGTCACAACGATCTTCCATTATGTCAGAAACGAGGCCGCCTATCATAAGCACAGAAACCCCTAGCATAACCACCGCTCCAGGCAGTACAACGAAAATCATAATTGCCAATCTTTTGCCATCTTCAATTGCCTCCTTTCCAGCTGCTTGCGTTTCTTCTTGCGTACATTTGCCTTTTAAGCATCGTAGGTACACGCGCACACGCTTAGAAAAGGTGTTCATTTGATCTTGAAGCTGATCAATTTGTTCTTTTTCAGCTGCATAGCACGCAATATTTGCACTACCCGCAACTAAAAAAGCGAGCAAAAATAACGATGATTTTTTGATTCGATTCATACCGCTTACTCATTATTTACTGCCTGTATCCAACATCCCGCTTCAATAGTTCAACCTCTTGTTCAGTTGGCGCTTTTTTAAACACTAAATGTGCTAAAGCTTCCCATAAACCGGGCGTTTGAAGAAATGTTTCTTGTACTATTGGAATCCAAAGACTCATGGCATCTATATCTTGCTTGAACGCACTTAAAATAAACGCAGCTTGCTCCGGAGTCCTCATCTCAAACAAAAGCGGCGTATAGTGCTGCAAAATCTCATTTATTTTTTTTATTTGTGATTTTCGATGGCCAGAAATTATTGCAACGCCGATAGCAGTACTTATTCCCCATAAGGCAATTACACTGGCTAAAAATTCCGGGATTACCCGCACTTTCCCCTCCTCCTTGTATACTTCATAAAAGGTCGCGGGAAGTCCTATGGCAGTAAGACCACCAGTAATTGCCCCAGATACTTCTGCAGCTTTTTTCCACTTTCCTTTACCCGTTCGCAGCTCCTCAACTTCATGCAAATATTTTTCTTTTTTCTTTTCCGGGGTTAATGGTTTTCTTGTAAAATAATCACGGAATGCCGCTTGTATCGGCACGGCCACAAAAAGATGTGCGAGTAAAACAACAGATATAATCCGATAAGATACCTTCTTCATACCTATTCCTTGAAATTAAAACATACTCTATTTCACCCCTAGTATAGCCAAAAATAGCCCGTAATAACAATGGTTTAGGCCAAATCGAAACAGTTATTTATAGGTTCGGAGTTGAAAGAGAGTATTTTTGTCCCATTTTGAGGGCTACCAGCTGCTTTTCACCAGGTAATACTCGATTTTGCCACGTTGATTGAAGGAGCTTGAATTGCTCATCAAATTGATCATTACCAAAGGAAAAAGCTCCCCAATGCACGGGAATCATACGCTGTGCTTGGAGATCATCAAATGCTCGCAGCGCATGCACAGCATCCATGTGCGTACGTGCCATCCATTTTTTAGGCAGCCCAGGGGATATTGGCAAAATCGCAATATCAATTGATTTAAACTCATCATAAATTTGAGAGAAATGTTTGCCATAGGCGGTATCACCGGCAAAATAGATATGGGTATCGTTATAAGTAATCATCCAACTTCCCCACAATGAACGATTTTGATCAAATAAACCTCTACCAGACCAATGAATTGCCGGTAAAAAAGTAAAGGTAATTTTCTTGTTCTCTTGTTGCCACCAGCTATATTCTGACACTGTAAATCTATTTGCTAAAAACCATTCTTTACATCCTAATGGTACGAGCACCTCAAGATGTGGATGTCGTTTTTTGAGTGCACGCAGGGATGGTTTATCCATGTGATCCCAATGATTGTGAGAAAGCAAAATATAATCAATAGATGGCAAAAGTTCCAGTTGAATTCCAGGCGAAGTTAATCTCGGAAAGAATGTGGATACTTGGCCAAATACTGGATCAGTTAAAATATTAACGTTATTAATTTGAATCAATACTGTTGCATGCCCTATCCAGGTTACAATTGGGATTTTTGAACGAAATGGCACATTCTCTGCTGTTCGCCAATCAGCTTCAGTAACTCTTTGTTTTCGAAAAAGACGATGAAAAAAAGATTTGCAAAGCGAAGGAATCGTACCAAATAACATAGATTCCGGCTTTGCATCGAGCGTTGGATTATAGTAGCAATTGTTTTTCTTTATCGGAAACCATTTCATACGTGTACATGAGTAAATATTTTTCCCCTACCCAGACAGAATGTCACGGATAGGGGAAATGGAGGTTATCACCAGATTAAATGTTACGTTCAGTTCTAAAGAACAAGGTACAAGAAGTTTTAAGGAAAATCAAATTTTACAAAAAAAATTTGCAGCAGAGCGTGCAACATCTTTCGATCTTACGGGAGAAAGGAAAAAAACAAAACAAATATTTTCAAAAATACGTAAAATTGCAAAATAGACCTCCTCTTTTTTACTAAAAGAATTAGGAATGAGGTATCATTTTATGGGGGCTTTTATGCTTAAAAACATGATCATATGCGGCAATCATACTATTATTATCAAAATGCGCTCGAATCGTTTGTTGCGCTGATTGAGCCAATGCGTTGCAAAGGTAAGGCTCATTCATAAGTCTTTCTATGCTTGATGCGACTATTGTTGCATCATCAGTGAAAGCAACAATACCGTTGCGCATATTAGTAAGCACTGAATGCCTTTCAGATGCGCACGTAACCACGCATGCTTTGGCGCAACTCATTGCTTCAAGCAGTGCAATCGATATTCCTTCCCGCTGTGAAGTTAATATGAAGCAATCCATGATGGGATAATAGTTTTGAGCTGGCTCATCAATTACCCATATTACCGCAGCATCTATGGCAAGGTGGTGCGCGAGCAGGCGAAGATTTTCTTCTTCCGGCCCTGTACCAATCAAAAGTAATCGCGCATGCGGATACTGCCTATGAACGAGAGCAAATGCGTGCAATAAAAGTGAATAACGCTTAATTGGCACAAATCGACCAACAGAACCTATAATAAAATGGTTCATACGCAAGCCAATCGATTTTCGTGAAATGGATTTGTTTGTTGCAATCGTTTGCCAATCAATGCCGTTGTGAATAATAATTATCTGGCACGAGGCACGTTGATATCGAATAAATGTTTCTTTTACTTCCTCAGAAACAGCAACAATTGCTTCATTTGAAAAAGGCACGAATCGATCAAGTAGATTACGCAACCAACCATTTTGATCATAATTATTATGGAGTGCGGCAACAGATGGAATAGTGAGTTTTTTGGCAACAATACGCCCCATCCAATTTGCTGCCCATAAAACGGTATGTAAACAATTGGGTTGTAACTGCTTGAGAAGTTTGAATAAACGTACTAATGCGATTGGATCAAACGGCGTAACAATACCCTTAATCTGATACAGCGGTAATTCAAGCTCTTTAAATAATTGGTAATACGGGCCATCATGCAGATAGATCACCGATTGATGATACCCCTTTTTTTCAAGTTGACGCACAAGATCATATAAAACTGCTTGCGCGCCCCCTCGTTCAAGATTTGAAATGAAATGGGTTAATCTCATTGCCTACACAAAATCGAGTCGTTTTTTAATCAAATATATTGCATGTGCTGCAAAGAGTACCGTAAAAATCAATATCATGCCCGCGCATAACCAAATATTTAAAGAACCTTGCTGGCCAAGTATTGCGGCACGCGTTCCTTCCATGATGTACAGTTGTGGATTAATCAAACTTAAGCGGGCAAAAAATGGGCTCATATTAAACAACACATTGTATGAATATTGAAATCCACCAAATGTCCACATCGGAAAAATAAATCGCATCCATGCGTTCCCAATACGCTCTATATTTTTCACCATCCCAGCAAGCCATAAGGTAAAAGCGCCATAAAAAAGTGAGGTAAGCAAAAGCATCAGCCCATACTTTGCGATGCTAAAGTGCTCCAAACTAAAATGGTTCCAAAATATAAGTTTGCTCACCGGAATCACGCCAAAACAAATCACAAATGTATTGATTGCATAAAATATCATATAGGTGAGTAATACAAGCCATGAGGGCATTGGCAGCATAAAGTAAAATGAGATTACTTGATTCCCTTCAAAATCACTCAGCAACTGAACCGTACTTGAAAATTGCTCAAATACTCCTCCACTTGCTGCCATACTTGCAATCAAAAAAGCACCATAGGAAGCTTCAATACCAAAAGCAGGCAACAGATAAATCGTGACTATAGACATTACTATGAGCCAAATAAACATATCAATAAGTTTATCTACAATCGTGCGGGTTAATAATTTCAAATTTGTAGCTAAAATATACCACATCGTATGTATATAAGAGGGCATCATACTTAATCCTTTTGATGGGTAAGTTCAATAAATACATCTTCAAGTCGTTCTTTCTTGAATGATTTGAGCAATTGTGCGGGAGTATCGATCAATTTCACTTGCCCGCGATCAAGCACACAAACTCTATCAGCAAGCTCTTCCGCTTCATCTAAATAGTGTGTGGTTAAAAGCACGGTAGTGCCCTGGCTTTTAATATGCTCTATGAAATACCATAGTTGATGACGAATAGCGGGATCAAGCCCAACGGTTGGTTCATCAAAAATCACGATTTCAGGATTGTGCATGAGTGTACGCGCAATCATAAAGCGCTGTTTCCAACCACCTGATAATTCAGTTGATTTTCGTTCAAGATATTCTGCAATCCCTACTCGATCATTTAACTCATCGATTCGTTGTGCAATCGCATGATCGCTCATACCATAATATTTACCCGCAAAATAGAGATTATCCTTCAACGATAAAAGTGGATTTAAATTTGGCTTTTGCGGACAATACCCAAGCTTTGCACGAAATCGTGGCAAATCATCATAGATCGAAATGCCGTGGAACAAAATATCGCCCCGTGTTGGTGGATGAAGCGTGGCAAGAATTGAAGAAAGCGTTGTTTTTCCGGCACCATTAACACCAAGTAAACAAAAAACTTCACCCTTTTGAAGCGTCAACGAAACTCCTTTGAGTGCAAAAACGGAATTGAATTGTTTGTAGAGATCAAGGACCTCAAGCAAAGGCTTACTCATGGCAAAACCCTTTTTGGTCAAAAAAAACAGAATTATTATAAAAACAGAACCTTCTTTTACATATGAAAAGAATATGCAAAGCAGGTGAAAATCGTAAAAAAGAAACGTGGCGTAATGCCCGTTACACGATAATTGGTCGGATTAGTCTAACTTTCATGATAACATCTCTCCGGTAAAAAGAGTGAAACATGAAGATAAAGTAGCAGTTTGAAAGGTGAGTGTCAACAATTTATTCGTTCGATTTAGCCCTCAGGACCTTCTTATCAACTTTACCCGTAGCAGTGACTGCTAACTGATCGGTAGAACAAATAAAAGTACGCGGCACTTTATATGGTGCCAATTGTTGCATGCATAATGCCTTTAATTTTGCTTCAATGCCTTCCTCCTTGTGGCGCAACTGCACATAGGCAATTGGAATTTCGCCGTGGGCATTATCTTTTATGCCAATTACCCCAACACGAATTACATTCGGATGGAACATAATCACGTTTTCTATCTCTTGTGGATAGACATTGATACCTTTATGAATAATTAAATCTTTAGTGCGGCCGGTAATAACTAGCTTCCCTTCATCATTCAAGTACATTGTATCACCCGTATTAAACCAACCATCTTTAAGGACCTTTTGCGTAGCTTCCGGTGCATTATAGTAGCCAAGCATAATATTATCGCCCTTCACCCACAATTCACCAATTTTGCCCTGAGGAAGCGAATTTCCTTGTTCATCACGTATTTCAATATCCACGCCCACAACTGGCTTTCCTATCGTATTAGTTGGTTGTGCAATATCATCAAAATCAATTGCGATTAATGGCGAGGTTTCAGTGAGCCCATACCCATTACAAATTTTTCGACGATAAAGGAGCTCAAAATAGGCACGAATTTTATCCGGCATTGCATCACCTCCGGAAATGAAATATTTCACATTTTCAATCGGAGCTGTTTTGAACAAACAAAGCAAGCCATACAAAGCTGGCACACCTATAAATCCGGTTGGGTTATGCTTTAAGCCATCAAAAATATAACGTCGATCAATTTTTGGTACTAATACAACAGTGGCACCAATAAATAACGTTGACCAAACACACGCATTTTGCGCTAAAATATGAAAGAGTGGCAATACGCCAAAAAGCCGCTCCTGATAGCCAATCTGCAATCTTGCTACTCCCTGCAAAACATTGGTCATAATATTTTGCGAACTCAGCATTACTCCTTTTGGCAAACCGGTAGTCCCGGACGTGTATAAAAGTGCTGCCATTACCTCAGGATCTAAATCAATTGGTTCATCGGGAATAAAATTCTTTTCGGGATGAGGAAATTCATCGGATGTCATAACAGGCGGCATTTTGTTTACATCTGCCTTTTCAAATAACTCCACTCGATCTGGAGATGTGATAATTAAACGAGGGGTCGCATCATTAATAATATGCGCAAGTTCGTGCTCTTTTAAAAAAGTATTAACCGGAGCCACTACTGCACCAGCTTGCAATACCCCAAAATAGGCAACATAAAATTCAGGCGAGTTTTCAAAACAAATAATCACGTGATCACTTGGCTGGACCCCCTTATTTTTGAGCAGTTTGGTCAACGCAGAAGCGCGTTTAAACAAATCGTGATAACTTATTTTTTCATCTTGAAAGATAAGTGCCGGCAAATCTCCATACTTATTGGCTGCACGTTCGAGTAAACGACCAACATAAAGTAAGCGCCCATCTTTAGAAATTTCCTGGCGTAATTCATCAATAAATTGTTGTTCATTTTTTGTTGGATTCAACATCTATCTTCCTCAGAAATATCGGTTACCTGTAAACGGTAGAGGTTAAATTTTTACCCCTTACTGCCAAATTTATTATCGATACTGTTTTTACCAATTTAAAAGACATATAAGACATTATTCCTTATAATTAGCATAAATAGACAAATAAAGATAGCCGAGAGGGCCATATGAATAAGGGAAAGCTGATCACAATTGAAGGCATTGATGGATCAGGAAAAAGCACATTAGCCATCAATCTTGCGCAATCACTCACTGCATCCGGATACGATGTGGTACTCACCAAGGAACCTGGTGGGAGCACGCTTGGCAAAAAACTTCGCACCATCTTACAAACCCAGCCTGTGCCTATCACTCCGATTGCTGAATATTTATTATTTGCTGCCGATCGGGCACAACATATGCAGGATAGAGTCCAACCTGCGCTTAATCGCGGTGCTATCGTGATTTCTGATCGTATGGCTGATTCCTCCCTTGCATATCAAGGATATGGGCGCGGCATTGACTGTAATAAAATTCGTGAAATTAATGCATGGGCAATGCAAAATAGTACTCCTGATTTAGTGTTTTATTTAAAAATTAGTCCGGAGCAGGCAGCGCAACGGATAGAGAACCGTTCTACCTTAACGGCCTTTGAAAAAGAACAGATCGCTTTTGCAAAAAGAGTCGTACATGGTTTTGACGAAATATTTAAAGTTCGGCAGGATGTAATTACTATTGATGCCACCCTTTCTTTAAAAGAAATCACTACAATCGCCCAGAGGATAGTTCATTCATGGCAACCCAAAAAACAGCACCAACAACTTCAATAAATACGAGCTCCCTTCTTTCGATACCATCTCATATATGGATTGGCTCGCCGCCCGCGGTTGGCGCGCATCTTATTTCTATTTTGCAGCAAGAATTCTGCAAAAATAGTGGATGCACACAATGTGCTACGTGCCGTTCAATTCAAAAAAAACAGCATCACGCAATAATGTGGATCCATCCAGAAAAACAATATACGCGTGATCTTTTAGCGGCGCTATTCAAGCAACTTTCTTTTGCGCTTGACCTGAAAGAACGCTTTTTTTTCGTACTTGAGCAAGCTGATTTCATGCCCCCTGCATGCGGCAATAGCTTGCTTAAATCGCTTGAAGAGCCGCCACGAGGTTATTATTTCTATTTATGTGCGCAACGAGAATATACTATTTTGCCAACGATTCGCTCTCGCTGCATGATACATCAAATAAAATCAACCACTGAATCTTTGAATAATCATCCGTTATTTGATTATTTTTCAAGCACAATTTTTTATGACCCCACTCTTTTTTTAAAAGAATTAGATCAATCCGGTATTAATGAACGGCAAAGTATTGAGTTGTTGGATGCATTATTTTCTTATTGGATGCATAAAAATAAAAAAGCTCTCCAAGAAAACAATAAAAAAACGTATAGTCACACATCTGCGATTGTTGCTCATTTATCTGATGCGTTTAAAAAACCACCAATGCCGGGAAGTAGTAAGATTTTTTGGAGAAATCTATATTTGCAGCTAAAGAATGTGTGAATCATTTTAGTTGGTACTTCTTTATTTGGTGATATCTCGCTCCCTCTGGCATTAATTCCGATTCCATAAGCACAAATGCATCAATCATAAATGAAACCGGTTTAATCGATATGTCTTTTAACAACGAAAGCACTACATCAGTATCTTTTACTTTCTTAACTCGCATTACGGTACCATGGGCTACAAAGGGTTTATCTTCTTTTTTCTGTACCCATGGCGCCACAGCTTCCCGCACTAATTGAGCAAGCGTAGAAAAATACGGGCATATCACATCAACATATATAATGGCAACGCGTCCCTTTTTAATAAAAGCACCGAGCTGCCCAAGTTTCGCTTCGCACTGAGGATATGAAATTTTTAGGAGCGCTTGATCAATTTCTTCAACTTCTTGTTCTGGTATTTCGCCAATAAATTGCAAAGTTAAATGAGTATTTTCAGGTTTTATATAATTTCCTTCACACAGGGCTGCTTTTTTCATTACCTTGCCAATATGTTGCAATTCATCATAGACCTCCTGAGGAAAAAAAATTGCAACAAAAACGCGTCTCTTTTTACTATTTTTTTTATTCATTATTTTTGGTGAATGTATGAAAAAACGAACTTCACTTTTAGTTTTCTTATTATATCTTGCCAGCATCTCATGCGTGTGTGATAGCAAACCCCGTTCCCGCTCCATTCGTTTTCGTTCACTGCTAACTGCATATACTCTATTAAAAGAAAGTATCCCACGCAATCACTCATCTGATCATACAACCCTTGATTATGCCTATACTCATTTTCAAAAGGTTCCCGGTTTTTTAAAGACACTCAAATCTTTAACAAAAATAGTACATAACCTGAAAGAAATAAAAGGACACATGTTCGAATTGGCTGTAGCAAAAAAAATTCATGAAAAAACTATCAATCAAAAGACTGCTTCAATCTTAGGTTTTAATCAAACCATCCAGATGCCCCATGATCCAGAAATAAAACGACAAATTGATATTCATGCCACTATAAATGGCACCAACACATGGATAGAATGCAAAAATACCAATTGGAAGCATTGGAAAAAATATAAAAAACAGCTTAAGGAGCAGAAAAAAATTGTTGAGCAAATGAGTAACGAAAAAAAACGATCCCTTCAATACATTGTGTACTCAAAACAAAAAATTCCAGATCATTTAATAAACTGGTTTCAAAAAAATAACATTACCGCAGTAAAAGACGAATAAGTTATTTATTCTCAGAAATTTTCTCTCCCTGGCAAGATAATTCTTCATACTGGTAAGATAATTCATCAAAGTTTTTATTTGATACCGTAAGTTGTTCGAGTATCTTCTCTAAAATTTCGTAATTATGAAAATCTCCTGATTCCTTTTTTGCCTGCAATTTTAAAAGCTCGTAATCTGTTTCTGTTCGGCGCATTGTGAAATATTTCACAAACAAATCATTCTTTTTTTTTAAGCTGCTTTCAAATTCCTTAGTACTATCAATCTTTTTGTTTAACGCTTCTTGAAGCTCGTCACTCATTTCAGGTTTTTTTTTCTGATGATCAACCACGGCAGAATTACTCAGAGTAAGTCGATTTTTTTCAAAAGATCTGCGATTGTGATTAATATTACCATGAGATGTTGTTCTTTGAGATGTTGTTTTTTTTATTCCCTGCGTGCTCTCATTCTCTTGCTTCTCCTTTTTTTCCGGCCCTTTTTCATTATTATTAATGTTTAAATTAGTTTGATCTGCAGAATAACCTAAGCCCACACCGGCCTCATTTGGGTTCACTGCATATAATGAAACGCTCATAAATATGATAGGAATTGAAAGAAGTGATTTCATTGCGTCCTCCCAAAAACCTATGAAAACCATAAAGATACTGTTACCAGTACGAGCAACAAAAGTCAATAAAATGCATTGAGAAAACCATAAAAGCCTCCATTATGTAGCAATTAAAAGAACGTAAAAAAAGCCCGGGAATTTCTCCCAGGCCTTTATAAAATACTAAAAAGTGCTTACTATTTTTTTATTTGCCACAATGATTGTTTTAAGCAATTCTAGGTACTCTTCCCTCACCTTAGATACATCAATAGTATCTTGGTCTTGATATTTTATATCTAAATTCAAAACAATATTTTTAATTAGGTCTAGATCGTTTTCATCCACTCCGCTCAAATCAAGAATGGTTGAATTTTCGTTCGGCTTGGAATCTTGTGGTAGTTTCTCTTCTTTTTCCTTATTTTCTTCTTCATCACCATCGTCAAACCACTCGTTAAAAAACTGCTTTTTCCAACTTACTGTTTTTTCTTGAAGATTTGTTGCAGCCTCGTTTAAACACGTGCAACCTTCCCTCAAGCAATCTTTATTATCATCATTGTTAAGCAATTCTTTTACAGCGCTATCAAATTCCTCTTTCAAATCTGTACTCTTATGTTTTAACGCGCCATAGAGAATCGAAAATGCTTTGGTTACGGAAACGTCTGTATTTTTTTTCTTTTTTTGTTGTTCCAAATCACCACCACCAGCTTGCATTCTCATTACAGAGATAAGTAGCGTAATTGCTAAGATTTTTTTCATCGTTTCTCCTGATTAAAGTGTTAGGTTAGATTTCCGTTAAATACAATAAGCTTTTTTTTATTAAAAATCAATGAGTATGGTTACTTTTTCCTTTATTCCCCTTCACCCCATTATCAATATCTTTG
>SDBT01017984.1_pt1 | contig 11130 bp, 13 predicted proteins | sample 2277101 | NCBI WGS metagenome assembly SDBT01 (sample SAMN10404973, study PRJNA504765) | marine sediment metagenome | isolation source: marine sediment core GS10_PC15, 103 cmbsf | place: Arctic Ocean: Southern Knipovich Ridge | collected 2010 | reverse complement strand
AAGAGCACAATAGAATAGTGAGGACCACTCGTTGACCACGATCGAGGAAATCTTTGGCAAGTCCTTGGCGCCAGCTGAGCCAATCCAACCTCTCGCCGTTGAGGATGAGGAAGAGGAGCTCCTGTCTCCGATCGGCGTTACTATCGAGGATTTGTTTGGTGGACGGACTGTTGACCCAAGACCAGGGGTAAGCCTGGGAGTCAAGCAGAGTCCGGTGAAGGCGGCAAAGCAGCAGGACATCGCCAAATTTACCGGCTACCCTCGTGGGTTGGTACAAGAGGCTGAGGCGCCACTTGCGGAAGCTATGCGGGAGCAGGAAGTTCTGCGTGAACTTCGTGGGCTACCGACGACAACTGCTTTATTTGCTGACGCTCAAAGAGCAGCCATAGCCCAAGACTCTGTCAAGGAACTTGGGAACATTGAGCGTATTGGGGATGCTATTGAAAGAGGCTGGGTCAGCGTCAGGATTGGTCAGGCGGCTACAAAGCAGCGCGAAAATCCTGACCAAGCAACCGCCGAGAAACTTGAGCAGCTCAGACAACGATCAAATGAGCTGGGTCAAGATGGTGAAGGTCTTGTAGGCTGGTTGGGTGAGGCGGCTGAGGTCGGTGTTGGACAGATGGGCGCAAGACTGCTGACGCCGGAGGCTGCACAAAAGGTTACGTTTGGTGCTACGGTTGGTGCTGGTGCTGGCCTTGCCGCTGGTGGTATAGGTGCCTTACCTGGTGCTGCGATCGGCGGTGCAGTAGGATTGACGGTTCACCTCGCGACCTCGGCTTTTGTTGAGGAAGGCGGCCACTCCAACATAGAACTCTTGGATGCAGGGGTAGAGCCAAACCTTGCCCGCAACCTGTCCATCGGCGTCGGCGCCATCAACGCTGGTTTGGAGATGATAGGCTCCACAGCTGTGCTAGCTCCCCTTGCCATAGCTGCCCGTCAGGTATTCAAGAAGGGGGTTGTTGATCCAGTACTCAAGACAGTCATTAGGCAGGCTGCGGCGAACGCAGCTAAGGCGATGGCGTTGTATACGGCGGCTGTTACCATTGAGGTTGGGACTGAGGTTTCCCAGGAAATGGTCAACATCGCCGCCGAAAACCTTGCGGACTATATCCAGGAGGAAGGTGTTGAACTGCTGACCCATGACGAAAACGTCGAGCGGGTGCTGCAGATCGCCGAAAAGACATTCAAGGCTATGACCATCCTTGGATTGTTTGGCCTGACTACCAATCTTGTGACGGATGGACGAGCGGCTGTAAGAGCAAGACGCCTTGAGAAGGACTTGCTTGACCTTAAAGAGGCTGTGGACACTGTCCCGGCCCTTGGTTATGCACCTGATCTTGTGGTTGAACATACAGCCAAGGTGCTCGAGGATCGGGACATTAGTGAGGTGTTCATCCCCTCCGACATGATAGATGAGTTGGGGGTTGATCCTGATGCTCTTGGCGTCGCCGAGCAGATGGACGAGGCTCGTGTCCTCGGCACTGACGTTCGGCTGACCTCTAACCAATTCGCCCAGCTCCTTTTGGCAGACGAGTACGACTTGCTCAAAGATCATATCCGACTTGGCTATGGTGAAATGACCGCAGCTGAGGCGAAGGAGTTTGACGAGGGTGGGGTCCAGCGGCTGATTGATGAGGTGGGGATTGGGGAACAGGAGCGTGAGATTGGTGCGGGACAGCCTCCAACAGAGGGTTTAGTAGTTGCGTCGATCGGTGCTGACAACCGTATTTATTATGGAAAGCCTGGCCAATTACATTTTAGCTTAGGTGACTTCGCTGATGAAATTCGTGAGCGGGCAGGGTCTAAGAAAGGTGATCCTACTTTCCTAGCGGAGGGCTTTGCTGGGCCTGATGGGGTTTTCTTAACACGAAAAGAGGCTCTTGCATTAACAGATGAGAAGGTTAAGCCGACTCATCCTGATATGTTTAAGAATAAAGAGTTAGATGCGCTTGATCTACGAGAACAAGTAGGAACGATTGACCTCGCCGCTCGCCTCCCCACCGTCGCCGAGCAAGCACTTGGGCTAAAGGCTCTGTTCACCACCGGCAAAGAAGCTGGGATGACGGATAAGCAGTTTGAGGCTTATTTGAAGGCCGGCGCTGAGAGTACTGATGCCATAGAAGTTGCAAGAGCGCAGCGGAAGATAGCGGTAGAAAGGCGTCTTAACTCAGCTGAGATGAAAGAGGCTCGAGTACGTTTGGCTGAGGTAGCACGAGAGGCTGTTGATCAGCGTCAAGTCTACACAGCCCTTAACGCTATCGGTGTTGATCGGCTTGATCGGCGACTGGTGTTGGAGGTGTTGGAAGGCAATAAAGATTTGCTGAAGGAACTCCCCAAGTCTGGCCGGCGGCAAATCTACACAGCGTTTAACACACAAGGCCTCGACCCCAATCTTCACGCCGAACAGCATGGTTATCTCAACGCGGAAGAAATGCTGCTGGGGATGATTGATGCCGTCCCCAAGGCTGAGGCTGTCACGATTGAGACTGAACGACTCCTCCACGAACAGCAGCAACAGTTATTTGATCAGGCTGAAAGCCTTGATAGACAGGTCGAGGCGCTGCACAACGACAAACATCAAGCGGTGTTGATGATTGAACTCAACGCCATGCGAGTTGCTCAGAAGCAGAAGAAGCTCAAACCGGCTCTTGTACGTGCTGCGGCGAAAGAGCAGCTGCGGAAGTATAAGGTTGGAGAACTCGATCCAGTCAAATTCCTCGCAGTCCAACGCCGCGAGGCTCGCAAGGCTGGAGAGTTGTTTAGGAAGAAGGATCTCGTCGGCGCTGAGAAAGCCAAGTTCCGTCAGATACTCAATTACGAAATGGCGCTCGAGGCTTTCAGGGTCCGTGAGAGATTGACAGCGCAGCATAAATTCCTCAAACGCTTTATGTCTCGGAAGCCCAAGGTAGGCAATCTTGATATGTCGTTTCTTGAGGCCATTCAGAAGCAACTGAGTGACGTTCATCTGGGCGGGCGTCTGACCGTTGCCAGAAGGAAGGTTTTGGTGAACTGGTATAATGATGCCAGGGCACAGGGGTTGCCGGTGACAAAGCCGACAGCGCTGGTAGCCGCAGATGAAAAGACGAACTATCGTGACCTCTCGCTGCAGGATTGGGAAACCCTCTACAACAATGTGCGGACGATGCACAAAGAGGGAACGTCGCTTGGTAAGATGAATAAGGCTGTGGTCTCCGAGAACCGGGAGGAGGAGGTCAAGGCGTTTGTTGAGGCTATTGAAAACAACCAAGTGTTTAGGACTGACGAGAATGAGACACTCCTAGAAAAAACCTTTAATGGAGTCAGAGAACTTGGTCTTTACACACTCAAGGCTGATGCAATCCTTCGGCAGATTGATAACTTTGTTGATCTTGGGCCTGTCCATTCCATGATCCAGGGGCGCTACAACGATGCTATGTATTTTGGCTATCGTGAGGATCAAGAGGGATTTGTGCCTCGGTGGAAGGTTGAAGCAGGACTCCTCGCCGACATTCATAATATGTTCCCTAAGAAGGTCCAGGTAAACCTCGACAAACCTTTTTATATCTCAGGCGTCAAGGCTCGTATGTCCCATCAGCGTGTGTTGATGGTGTTGTTGAACTCAGGTAACACCGACAACCTGATGGCGATGCTTGCTGATACTAAACTCAAGCTGACTCCAGCAGAATTAGAGATCATTCACAACCATGCCTCCAAGGAAGATTTCGACTACATGCAGGCGGTGTTTGATTTCTTTGACAAGTTCTGGCCTGAGATTAAAGCGGCGACTGAACGGCGCCGTGGGTTTATACCAGAGAAGATACTGGCGGTTCCTATCGAGACGAAGTTTGGTACCTACAGGGGTGGGTACTATCCCATAGTCCATGACCCACGGCAGAGCCAAAGAATGGCTGGCTTCAGGGAATTGAACTTGGAGGACCTGGCTACCAAGTATAGGTTCGGCAACTTTGCTGTCATGCACACTCGGCATGGGCACACTGAACTTCGCGAGCGTGGGATCAAGGATGGTAAGCCACTGTTGATGGACGTGTTCAATACCAACGCGCAGGTTCAGCAGCTCCTGTACGATATTCATGTCGGCGATGCGACTATGGATATATTCCGACTGCTCCACCATCCTGAGGTAAATAAGGCGTTCGCCGCGCAGGGACAACTGGAGAAGTTGAGACAGCTTGATCTGTGGTTCGGCGATATTGTGATGGGTGAGATGCACTCGACAGCGGCTATTGAAAAGGTCGCTAGACACCTTCGTCTTGCGAACACAGCCGTTCTATTGGGCTACTCTATGACAACTACCGTCCTTCAGCCTTTGGGTCTGTTCAATACGATGGCGCTGTTGGGTAAGCGTAATACCTTTATGGCACTCAAGACTGTTATGACTAACAACCCATTCAAGGACGACAACCTCTATAAGTGGATCAGGTCAGTTGATCCAATGATGGCAGGCAGAGCTGACAACTACAACAGGGAAATATCTGAACTATCAAACTCGATGTCCACCAGTAAGGTACGGAAATTTACACCGGGAGAGTCTTTACAGCACTACAACGATATGGCTTTCTATACCATTAAGAAACTTCAGCTTGTCGCTGATTATATTACATGGCTTGCTGGCTACCGTGTAGGTATGGAACAGTTTGATATGAATGAGGAGCTGGCTATTCGACATGCCTCACAGTCTGTTGAACGTGCTCAGGCCTCTGGCACCTTTGGTCTGAGGACTAATGTTGAACGGGGAACCCTGACTGATAAGACACGACAGTCAGAAGTTATTCGCCTGATGAACCCGTTTATCGGCTACTTCGCCACCAAACACAATGTACAGTTTGAGGCGAATGCGAAGGCTGCGCGACGTGGAGCGCTTAACCCGGTGAAGCACCCACTGAAATTCGCCAATCACATAGTTGATATGATGTTGTTATTCACAGCTGAGGCCATTCTTGTTGAATGGTATATACGAGGGGATGGGCCAGAGCCAGAGTCTCCACCACAGGTTGTAGCAGGGGCAGCTGTGAGAGAGACTCTGTTGGCCTTTGGCGCTGGTCTGCCTTTCTTACGATCAGCCTTCTCCGTCATGGACGGCTTCCGGGGAGGAGGTGGTGTGACTATCTCACTTGATGCACTCAAACAAGCAAGAGATCAAATCGCTCAGGGAGAGGCAGATCAGGCTGCGTTTACCGCCATCTTTCGTGGTCTTGGTTTTCTTTTTAAGATACCTGGTGTTGGACAAATGATCAGGACTGGTGAGGCTACTGAGCAAAAGCTATCTGGTGAGGAGATTGGTATTTTTGAGTTCTTCTTTGGACCGCAGAATTGAGTGGGGGTATGGTTCATACCCAATGGGTATAAGCCATATCACCCTCGACAAACGAGAGTTGTGGTATGGCTTGCGACCATCTTGCACATTTATCCTCTTTAGGGTATGATTTACCCGTGAACGAAAGGCGAAGCTGATGACACTATCGATCACAAAACGGCTGAAGCGTTACACAGGTAACGACGCCGCGACCACCTTCGCCTATGATTTTCTTATACCGTTAATTACTGATATCGAGGTCTCAATCTTCGACTCGCTAACGTCAGTCACCACGGTGCTGTCCGGTAGCCAATTTTCCATCACCGGCATTGGATCAGCGTCGTTTGGTGAGGTCACCTATCCGCTCGCCGGCGATCCACTCCCCGCCACTTCAGACATCATCATCAAGCGCACGGTTCCCTACACTCAGTCAATGGATGTCACGAACCAGGGAGGGTTCTTGCCTGAGGTGCTTGAAGATCAGCTCGACGCAATCGTAATGCAAGTTCAGCAACTTGCAGAAGAAGCTGGTCGGACAATTCTTGGTCCATCAGGAGACACGTTTGATCTTGAGCTGCCCGCCAAAGCAAACTTGGTGGACAAGCTGCTGTTGTTCGACTCAAATGGTGATCCGATCGCGGGACCGAGCGCTGCCAATATCTCCGCTGCTGAGGCCCATGCGGCAGCCGCGGCGGCCAGTGCTGCCAGCGCCGCAACATTCGGCGCGCTGTGGGCGGATGGAGCTGGGGCAGCGGATGTTATCACAGCGGCCTACACTCCGGCGGTGACGACGCGGCCAGATGGGCTGATGTTGGGTGTGAGGGCGACAGCATCCAACGCCACTACCACTCCGACCTTCAACCCCGATACACTCGGCGCAGACACCATTACTAAGAAGGGTGGTGCGGCGCTTGCAGTCGGCGATATCGCCGGTGCTGGCCATGAACTGTTGCTGCGGTATGATTTGAGCAATACGCGGTGGGAACTTATGAATCCTGCCAGCGCCGCAGCTTCTGTCACCTTACCCGCGTCAGCAGCGCCGACACCTAGTACTGCGGGTGAAATGGAGTGGGATGATGACGATGATTTTCTAGTCATTGGTGATGGTTCAGGCCAGGTGATTATTGGTTCATCTCGCGGTCGTCGTACAGCTTTTATTCCAGCCGCCAGCTTCACTCCCACCATAACCAACGGTGCTGAGTTCGGGCAAGTTGAGTTGGCCACCAATGATGTTATGCTCAAGTCGCTGGACTTTGATACAGCGACAAGGGAGAACGCGCAGATAATGCTCTTCCTCCCCAAGGGGTATGATGGAGGGACCTTCTTCTGCATATTTGTTTGGTCACACTCAACCACCGCGACAAACTACGGTGTGACATGGGGCGCCGAGATGCGGGCATTGGCTGATAGTGGTGCGATCGATCAAGCGTTCGGCACTGCAGTGGAGGTGACTGATACGGGTGGAACCACCGACGACCTCTTGATCGCACCCGAGACAGCAGCGATCACAGCCGCTGGCGCACCCGCAGGTCAACAGTTTCTTTCCCTTAATATCTACCGTGATCCAGTCGATGCCGGTGATAATTTGGCGATTGATGCCAGGTTCCTTGGCCTTGCACTGATGTACGTGGTGAATCTGGAGACCGACGACTGATGCTTGCAATCAACCACCTAGCGGGCTTTGGCGCCATTGGTTCTGGACCACCTATCACGATTGTGGATGATGGTTCGGGTGCCCAGGATACTGGTGGTAACACTGATACCCATACCTTCACCGGCCAATCCTCTACTGGACCCTGGACCCTTCTTTGTGTTACACACAGGGATAACAGTGGTCGTTCAATAGATGCTATGGATTTTGATGGGCAACCAGCATCTGATATAATACAAGAGTATAATAATGATGTTGGCGGTGAGGGACGAATAGGTGCAGCTATAGCTATTGTTCGTGGATCGTTCGCGTCAAAAACTGTTACAGTTAATTTCTCAGCAGCTCAAGATAAATCAACGCTTACAATACTTTCATTGGATAACTTGCTGGGGTCAGTACCGCTTTGGACAGGCTTTGACAAAACACTGCCGCCGCCCTGGCTTACTCTAACAGGAGTGATTGCACATCCCGCTGGAATAATTATTGGTTTGGCTAGTTCTGGTAAATCAAGTAACAATTACACTGGGGAAAATTGGACGACTGAGCATGAGGACTCAGGTATCAACTCTATGAGAGTTGCCGTTTACTCTAAATTGGGTGTACCTTCAAGTGATCTAAAGGTACGTCAATCTGGTGATCACTCTCAAGTTCTGGTAGGAGCAGCATTCCGATGACTGGTTTTGCAAAAATATCCCGCGACCTCTCAACCATTATTGAGCGGAAGCATCAAGTCACTGTGGTCGATCCAGCACTGTTGCATGGGCTGAAACCGTATTGGGTGCCCTACAACAACATTGTGCAGGACACGACGACTGGCGATGATGTGGTGGTTGAGCCGCCAGTGGTAACGATCTTCGCCGATCGCGTTGAGGAGGTAAGTGTTCGACGCGATATGACGGCTGGAGAGATTGACGCGGAGGAGGACGAAAGTCTTACGCGGCTGCAACAACCAGGACAGCACACACGCGCACTTGCTAAGACTGTGCATGTGTTGGCTAACCGCATCGCTTATCTTGAGTCCGTTCAATCGCCGGTGGTTTCTGCGACGGCTTGGACGGTTGCGCCAACGTATAGCTTTGGCGCAGTTATGGTCTGGTTCAAGCAGTTTTTGAGGTCGTGATGCGGAAGATTGACACACTCATCTGGCATTGTTCGGCGACACCTGAGGGCCGTGAAATATCGGTCAAGGAGATCGATCGCTGGCACAAGAAGCGAGGCTGGTCAGGCATCGGCTACCATAAGGTTGTTCAGCTTGATGGTGCAGTGAATGAAGGCAGGCCAATGAACAAGGTTGGTGCTCATGTCAAAGGGCATAATACTGGCAGTCTTGGCTATGTTTATATTGGTGGCGTTACTGCGGCGGGAAAGCCGAAAGATACGAGAACGCCAGCGCAAAAAGCTACGATGGAACGACTGACACGTGAGGCGATTGAGGACTTTGGTGTGACCAAGGTTTACGGTCACAATGAGTTCGCCAACAAAGCCTGTCCTTCCTTCGACGTTCAAACCGACTCCACGATCCAGAATGCTATCAGGGGTCGCCGGCCCCCTGTTGCTACCCTTGACAGCAAGGTGCTGCCTGCGGCAATACCTATGGGTCGTGGAGGAATAGTGGCGATCATAGCAGTAGTTTTGGCTGCGATTGCAGCGTTCCTGAAAGCACAAGGAGTATGGTGATGTCTTACCTGGTTCTTGGGATGGTGTTTATCATCCTTGCGCTGATCGCCTTGGCGGCGTTCAAGCGCGAATGGTTCAATAAGGTGACAGTGGCGATCGGCTCTGCCGGTGTAGCGCTGTTAGCACTGGTGGAGATGTTCAAATGACAGTCACTCAACCCGGAAAGAACCCGACCAACAAGCTGACGGCTGCGAGCATCGCCGCTCTTACTGTGTCGGTGGCGAGCCTGGTCGTCAGAAACCTGGTGCCAGACTGGTACGATGAGGCAGTGTTCACAGCCCTAATGCCAGTCACGGTGTTTATCGCTGGCTACATAGTGAAGGACAAGCCCAATGTCAAAAGCTGATCCTTGGACAAGCGCGTCGAAATGGCTGATCGGTGGTGTTGGCGCAGTCGTTATCCTTGTCATGGTCGGCACAGCTAACTTCGTTGGTAGTGCTGTGTGGGATAAGATAGTCCAACAGATCGCCACTGAGGCACAGGCTGCAAGTGCCAAAGAGGTACAAGCCAAGTTCAAGCAACTGGAGGAGAGCGATGAAAAGACTCGGCAAGAAATCCAAAACCTCCGCTCGACGCAACAAGTGCTGATCAAAAAGACCGGCGATGTTGAGAAGGCTGTGAATGCTCAAGGGGTTATCAGCAATCAGATCTTGCGTATACTGGAGCAAGAACGATGAGCTGGATTAGCCTGCTTGGTCCGGCGATCCTTGCTGCCATTGTCGCCTTCTTCACAGGCAAGGTATATTTGAAGGGTCGCCGGGACTCGAGAGCCAAGTCAGACAAGGAGTTACTCAATGCCCTGGATGATGTTAGGGAAGATGCTAAGGCCGCTGCTGATGCTGGCGAGCGTGCTGCTCGTGGCGACCTGCGCGCCGACGATGGCCATAAGCGTAAGTAAAGAAATGCAGCGTATCGTGTGTGAGATATGGCTGCCGATCACTTGGGCTGACGCCGACACCGATGGAACGATACTTGGGGTGAAACAGAACAACGCTCGAAGGAATGAGTTTTGTAAATGAAGATGATGCTCATCACATTATTGCTGCTTAGTGCTATGGCTTCCACAGCATCAGCGGCCAAGTTCTGCCCTAACAGTAGAGTATTGTCTAAGCCTTATGGTGATGTGGTTAAACTCCTGTGGGACAAATATGGTGAGATCGCCGATCACTTGGGTACTATAGGTAATGGTAAGAATCTGCACTATTTGGTTCAGTTCACTAACAAGGACAAACGCTCTATGTCCTTAATCCTCGTAGATAGGGCGGGAGAAAGTTGTATGGTTTCCTCAGCGAATAACTGGCATCATACAACCCCCTCCTTACCAAACACTGAAGAGGAAGAGTTATGATTGTTGAGAACTTCTCGGCGGCGGTTGTCGGCTCGAATAAGATCGCGCTTGGCAAAGGTCTGGTCGGCGTTTCGATCTCCGGTGTTACTGCGGGAGGTGGAACGGTGGAGCTGCAGCGTCAAAATACTTTGGACACTTGGCTCATCGTTAAGATTTATTCATCGGATTTGGAGGAGACTATCGAAAACGGATTTTCGGGTAGGCTGTATCGTTTTGAATGTACGGTCCACGCGGGCGGAAACTACATCTGTGAACTTGGTGGCTGAAGGAGATAAATATGGCGACCTATCAAAAATTCCAGGTATTTGTGGAGCACATGGCTGAACAGATTCACGATCTATCAGCTGATGCTCTTACGATTGCCCTGACCAATGCGGCTAATGCGCCAGTGGTGACGAATAATGTGCTGCTGGATTTGACAATCATTGCCTACACCAACCTCTCTACCCGGTTGATCACCACAACCAGCTCAAGTCATACTACTGGCACCTACGCGCTGGTGTTGGTCGATCATGTGCTGACGGCGAGCGGTGGTGCGGTTGCGCCATTCAGGTATGTCGTTATTTACAACGACACTCCAACGTCGGCGCCGGTTGATCCGCTGATCTGCTTCTTCGATTACGGCAGCGACTTGACGCTTGCCGATACCGAAACCCTGACCGTTGACTTCAACGCAACTGGGTTGTTCACACTCGTTTAAGAGGTGTATTATGACTTCGATTGTTGATGTTAAAGGGTGGCAGAAGCGGTTCCATGAGGCGATGGCTGAGAAGGAAGTTCTTTTGGAAGAGCTTGCTCCGACTCGTGTGCGGTACGATGAACTGCGGAACAAGCAGACGGCAGAACTCAAGCCGTTGAAGGCCGAGATCAGGCGTATCCATGATTTGATGGCGCCGCTCGGTACGGAAATGGCGATCCTTGCGAGGGCGTTAAAGTCCAAGACTGGAAAGCCGTCATAGGTGGTGGAGTGGATCGTCTTTTATGACGACGATACCTCCTTCTCCTCCGACGATGGGCCGCCCAGCAATGCTCCACGTGAAGGTGTTCAGTGTATAGCTGTTGTGGACATAGGCTGCGGTCACTATATGCTTTCGGAGCAGGATTGGTACTGCTGGCATTTTGAGGATGATTGTTGGGTGCCCCACAGTCTCACTGGTATGC
>SDBT01017983.1_pt1 | contig 11130 bp, 26 predicted proteins | sample 2277101 | NCBI WGS metagenome assembly SDBT01 (sample SAMN10404973, study PRJNA504765) | marine sediment metagenome | isolation source: marine sediment core GS10_PC15, 103 cmbsf | place: Arctic Ocean: Southern Knipovich Ridge | collected 2010 | reverse complement strand
GGTATCACACGATCGCCCGTGTGACCGGGGTCCTCAAGAATGTTGCCGACGAGTTCTACCGTCGAATCGCTGCCCCTTACGAGGAGCAAGCCATCGAGAAGAACGGTGACGTAAGCGAGTTCGCTCGCATCATCGCCAAGCTGTGTGACGCGGATCGCGAGCGTCTGGCTGAACTGCTAGCAGATTAGTCCCATTTACAGTGCGTAAGGGCAAGTAGGAGAAAGAATGTCAGTCGAGATTCCTGTTAGAAGAATTGCTTTGGCCGAAGCGACCGATAACCCTTTGGCCAAAGGCTTTATCCTTGAGTTCGTCGTAATCGATGCCTTCACTATACACGCCGTGCTCCTGACCGATAAGGACCCAACTATGGTGGCTACGGACTTTATCAACATAGCTTCCGAAGATTTCTATCGCGGTGGTGAAGTGTCCGAAGATACTGGCGAAGTTGTGGCCGATTCTATCGAAGAGTTCGGAGAGTTCGCCGGTCGTGTATACACAGAGTCCGTGGCGTGGGCAATCGAAGAGATCGTTGATTTCAACAAAGCCAACACGCTAGTTGAGGCTCTCGCGGCCATCCTGCCGCCGCCGATGGACCGCTAGCGTGGCGGAACTGGACACCTGGGTTACCAAGTATGAAGGAAAACTCTGCGGTGTCCCAGCGAAGCATATTTACGCCTGCATCAAAAGAGACGGCTTCGATGAAGATCGAATGTTCTTGGGTGCTGAACTGGTTATTGATGAGGCTACCTACAAGATATGCGGGTTAGACGCTGCCGAGTGCGGTGACGGCACATGGATGCTGGTGTACGCGCACTACATTCCCCAAATCATGAACGAGAGTGAATGGCATGGACTTTACGGAGATCCTAAACTGGCTAGCGGCTGTTGATTGGATACGAGAAGCCATAGGGTGCTTCGCCATCGGCTGTGGTATGGTCGGGAAGTGGAAGCTCGGTAGTAACAAGAAGATCGGCTGGCTGTGGAGCTTCGTGGGGTCGTTCGGCTGGCTTATGTTCGCTTACAGGATCGAGAGCCCAACAGGTCTCATTAACAACTTCGTTTATATCTTACTATCAGTACGTGGTTACATGGTTTGGGAGAAATACCAGAGTTCACCTGCGGTGGCTTCCAACGCAGAATAGACGATTTTTAGAAAGGACCCCATGACAGCTCTAGCTATCATAGTAGGTTCAATTATAGTATTTTTCTCGTTGTGTATGTTGGTCGTGGTCGTCAGCAAGACTGCCGACCGTGCCTCTGATGTAGCGAACCTGTTCTTTGCTGTCCAGATTACGCAACTTCGGATGGAATTGGACGAACTTGGATACGAATGTCCCGCGTGGATCAAGGTGCTAGATAAGGAAGAGCAGCCTCTAGACATGGCACCTCCGACAGAATTGAGACTTCTAAAGACAGAGAAAGACAAAAAGAAGGAGTAGGCAAGTAATCTGCATGTAAGGACGTAACTCGGGGGTGTATTCTATGCGTATTTACATTGGATGTACATACTACGATTGGACTGACTATGGACAACATCGAAGACAGAATCGAGCGTCTTCTGGAAGAAGCCTTCGCGGACGCTGACCGGGCACGAAGAGAACTAGACGCAGCACATGCCGCCGGTAGAGAGATCATCCAGGTGGTGTGTGATCTTAGCACCAAGCGTGGGGACATCATAGATATTACCCCGACGCCTTCGGAAGGTGGCGAGGAAGGTGGCGAGGAAGGTGGCGAGGAAGGTGGCGAGGAAGGTGGCGAGGAAGGTGGCGAGGAAGGTGGCGAGGAAGGTGGCGAGGAAGGTGGCGAGGAAGTTGAAAAGAGGGAAGCCAAGGTCATCCTCTGTCACGCGATGACAGGTATAAACTCAGAGACCTGTGAGGTGCGCCACATCAACTACGCTTGGTGCTACGTCCTAAGGCCGGGTGACATTACCACCGAGGAAGATTTCGCTGCTCTGTATGACGACAGCGGGCCTGTAGAGGCTGCGGTGGTAGAGGCTGAGGTTGAAACGACGGTAGACCCCAACACGTGTTCCTGTGGGGCCAACAGGGAAATGTGCGAGCGTAACCAGAACGTGTTCGGTGGCCACCTTGAGTAGGAAGATCGATCCTTCTTCTCAGTAAATGTCTCTTCGAAACGCATTTTTCTCGATTTTTCTCGGCAACTTATACGCAACTACAGGTGTAACATGCGCGAGCTGACCCTAGGCTAAAGTAAGGAAACACCCTCGACACTAAGACAGGAGCATCGAAATGGCGGAGAACAAAAATAACGTAGACGAAGGACTCCAGCACGACGGATTCTTCATTGACGTAGTGGCTGGCGACATTGTAGACACCGGCACCGGCCCCCCGACCACCATAGGAATCGCTACCGCGATGTGGGTCCCCAAGGGAACCGTCCACAACGGCACACTTCTCCGATCGGCTGACGACGTAGGTCGCCGACCGTAATGAGTGGCGACGCATGTGAGAGCAAGACTCTCGAAGTCGAGGTGCAGTCGAACGGCATCATTCGCGACTCGAACGGCAACATTATTGCACGCCTTAATGAGAAAGTCCTGTACGAGACTCTCGGGGAGCGGACTACCTGTCGCTGCGGCGAGGGCCTCTTCACGAACGCAGAGCGCTACATCGGCAAGTGCGAACTTTGCGTAGAGAAGTAGAAGGCGACCAAATGATTCTTTTCCTTTCAGGGTACGTTGTAGGTTGCATCACGAGCGGTCTGTTCCTCATGCGGTTCTTGGCGGGCGAGGCGTGTAATAGTCCTGCCACCAAGGTGCCAGGCCACAAGGCAACAATTGACGGAGTTACTGTCCATGATTTTAGACAATTGCTCGGGCGCGGCCCGGGTCCCGGAAAGGGATAACAATGAGGTCGCGAACTTCTCCTAATATGATGCTCTGTGATTCGTGCGGCGGTAGTCTGCCAACAGCTCTAGCGTGCTCGATTCGCTTTGGCGTACTCCCGCCGTACTATTGTGGATACATCGAGTGTCCCGAGACACAAAAACGGCGCAAAGAGCAGGGTTTGCCAATCCTAGAAAAGTTCACTAATGATGATGGTGACGGAGAGCCTGATGACACTAGATCGTAACGCGGACTACTTCAAGAACACAGACGGAACATATCAACCTTACGGCATGATGCTATCGCTTGACATGTTCCAGTGTGATGCCTCCCTATTCAACAGGGACAGCATAGAGTCTTTCTTCGACCAGTTGTGTACCCTCACAGCTATGGAGCCTTGTGAACTTCATTTCTGGGATGACCTGGAGACGCCCGAAGAAGAGAAACAAACGCTTCCTCACACAGTAGGAACATCGGCCGTACAGTTCATCCTCACCTCTAACATGGTAATACACACTCTGGATAGGTTGAAATCGGTGTACATAGACTGCTTCACCTGTAAGCCATTCGACCCAAACAAAGCCTTAGAGTTTTGTAGAGATTGGTTTCATTCGGGTAGTGGGCGAGCTGTATACATGGAAAGGTTCTCGGAAGGGCTACTTCGTCAACGCCGAGAAGCAGGCTCTCTAGGAAAAGATCTGAAAACATGGGATTGGTAACATGAAAGTACAAATGCTAGAGCCGCAGGATGCGGACACGTCGCTGGAAGGCATACAACGATTTTGCGAGGACTACAATGCAGTTCGTGTAATTGTCCCCAAGAACGGCATGCTGGAGTTGATACACGTAGATCAAACACCTAAACCGTTAGAAGACTGTACTGAATTCAGGCAGAGAACCCGGGAAAAGCAGGACCAATTCAATGTGGTTCTTACTGTCCCCACCGGCATTGGTTGCGAGATTGGCGGTCACGCAGGGGACGGGGGTCCCTTGACGAAGTTGTTTGGGCCTCTCTGCGATAATCTGATAACGCACCCCAACGTCGTTAACGGTTCCGACATAAACGAGATGACACCTAACACCATGTATGTGGAAGGTAGCATTCTAACGCGCCTCTTGATGGGTACCTGCGGTCTAAATAGGGTCAGGACAAACAGAGTATTGACGATTCTCGACTACCACGAGGACCCCGAGGTATCCGCCTGGTCGATAAACAGTGTCAATGCTGCTGTCGCAACCTACGGTTTCACTTCCGTGGGTGTACATCAATTGAAAGCTCCTGTTCAAATGTTTACCCAGTGGAGTGAATCGGGTTGCGCCTCGGGTCACGTTGAAGAAGTGTCCGAGATAGTAGATGTGATGTGGGATAGGTTTGACGACTATGACGCCATAGCTATATGTACGCCCATCCACATCGAAAACTGGGAAAGTACAGCACTCTCCTATTTGAAAAATGGAGGGGTAAATCCTTGGGGAGGAATCGAGGCGTGCCTAACGCACACTCTTTCTCTGATGTTTGACAAGCCTTGCGCCCATGCCCCAATGGTTGTCGATAAGGACGATCAGCAGAAGTGGGGAGATGTAGGTATCGTAGACCCCAGGATGGCGGCAGAGTGCGTATCAGTTAGCTACTTGAATTGTGTATTGAAGGGTTTGATGGTTTCCCCCTCGATAGGGGAACGAGATAACAGTGACATCACAGCAGAGAATGTACACGTATTGATTCAACCGGACAAGGTTGTGGGGCTACCAACCTTGGCCGCAATGAGGCAAGGAATACAAATCATCGCTGTTGCCGAGAACGACAACATCATGATGAATTCTCTAGAGGATCTGGGGTACGATAAGCTGACGATAGTCCAGAATTACTGGGAAGCAGCGGGCCTTGTTTCTTGCTTGAAGGCGGGTATCAATCCGCAGACGGTAAGAAGACCCTTACAGGGAACAGAGCTAAGCGGGCTTCCACGGGAGTAGCGGAAATGGGAAGCTTAACGGATGCTGAATACCACCTAACCTTCGGACTTCATTCTGGAGTACCGCTGTGCTGCGCCATCGAGTTCTCCGAGGGCGGGAAGGGTGGCCCTTGTCCTCTCTGTAAGGAGAAGGGCGTCGTCTCGAAAGAGATGTTCTCAAAAATGCACCCATGTAACGAGAACAATCCCGCCTGCGTTCCGTACCTCGAACTGGCCGAGCGTCGGGTCTTCAAATGGTTCATGGATTGCCGTACCAATAAGCCCACCAACCTAGTCGAGGGCGGGCAGGACGACTTTACGTGGGGCGCGAGCCTCTACATGCCGATGGGAGGATACTTTAGAGACACCCTAAGAGAGTACGGCTACCGGCTAGTCCACCTCTGCTGGCCCGAGCCTTCCGTCTACTGGTACATCTTCCAGCAGGAAGGCGGCAAGAAGGGTGTATGTGGTATCTGCTCAACTGCGTTCTCGCTGAAATTTCCCACTACAGGGAAGCAATCGAAATGATCCCCCAAGATCCCGACTTCGCCTACTGCATCCCGAACGTCCTCCACGATGTTATTGTAAGGTACGGCGTCGAGGACGTGGATGTCCAAGATGTCGCCCGCTGGTGCGGCTCGCACAAGAGCCGAGGGACGCTCATAGAGAACACCAAGCCCTTCCTCGCAGACCACGGCCTAGCGTACCGCCGACTGCCATTCACCTTCGAGGGAATCTACGAGCACGTCCGAAAGGATACGCCGGTTGTTGCGACTTACTGTGCGCACGGGGACTTCTCACACTTCACGTCTATCCACGGCGTCCTCAGGCAACGCCACGAGGAGTGGATCATCCTCGATGACCCGCTCTATGGACGCATTCCCTTCGTCTTCGAAACTTTCAAAGTCCTATGGGGATTGGATGCAAGTTGGGCTAGAGTTGTGGTGAAATTATGAAACGCTGGATTCTAAGCTCAACCAGCTCTAAGTACGGAACCTGTGAGGAGAGCTGGGAAGGCGGAGGGATAGACGACGTTGCCTTCAATGAGCGCTACAAGGCCGGTTACTCGTTAATCCACAGTTGCCAGGACAAGGAAGACGAGGGCACTTATCATTACGTCTTCCAAAAGAAAAGCTCCAAGATGCTAGCAACCTGCTCGATGTGTGGCGTAAAGTGCTCCCTCGACCCGGAAGCCTTTTACGTCTACTCGAACGAGAAGATCGACCTCCGAGTACCACCCGGAACCAGAGAGGCTCTGGTTCCCGCGCTCCTGTCCCCCGAGGGGAAAATTGCCGGGTACGGACTCGTGCCTAAAGACCCTTTGGCGACAAGAGCGCGCAAGTAGGCTATATGAACTACTCTGAAAAAGAAGACGGCTTCGACAGACTGCTCGACTTGGTTACGCTGTGGAATCAGCGACGGTGGGTGATGCTGGCACTGTCTACAGTGATCTGCCTCTGCCTTGCGGTGCTGTTTCTGTGCCTAGGTCTAGTTGACGCAGTATGTAACGGGGGAAGAAGATTTTTCTCAAGTTGGGGCGGCGGGGAGCCGACATAGTAAGATGAGTAACGGTCGCGTACTGGACACGTTTTCCATGGACTTCGATAAGCAGCAGGCGGGCATCCCGCCTCTCCATTCGAGCTTCGATGACTGGCGCTACATCCATCACTGCGGGGATGAGAAAGATCCCAAGAGGACACAGTGGCACTACTGGTACACCCACAAGGAAAACGAGAATACTCTCAAGGTGTGCAACCACTGCGGTAAAAACATGATTCTTCTATGGGCAGGCGAGAACGTTAAACGCTACCAGCTAGACATCCGGGTACCGCCCGAAATTAAAGCCCATTTGGCGGGATAACGAGATGAATAAGCAATGGATCGGCAGTATATGCCAAGACAGCAAAGGCATTATCTGCGAGAGCTGGCGGGGTGGTGGGATCGCGAATACTATCCTCAAGAAGCGGTACGATGATGGCTACCACTTCGTTCACGCCTGCCAAGACACCCACGACGACGACGTGTCCCACTACACCTTCCAGAAGGACGACAGCAACGAGTTTCCAGGGTCGTGCTGGGTGTGTGGGATCAACCTTGCTATCGGGGAATACGACGGCTCCTCCCCTAACGAGCAACAAATAGATATCAGGTTGGCACCCCGAACCAGAGACATCTTAGAGGACCCTGCGACCAAGCAACAATGGTCACTGGGTACCAGACTTGCCAGGGCGTTTATCAATCGGTACGGCCTGTGATGCACTCTGGAGAAGATGATGCAATCGTGGCACTACTCGACTTCAAAAGTCTCTGGGAGGAGCGACAATTTGCACCATTCGCGCTAGTTGGCGCACTTTATAGTTGGGGGAAGAAGATTTTTCTCAAGTTGGGGCGGTGGGGAGCCGACATAGTAAGACCAAAGGACGTGACGAAATTACGAGCAGAGCGTCGGAGAGTACGTGAACGAGAAAGTACATAATGCTGACGAGGACGGTGCGCGAGATGTCGCAGAGACCTCTCTTCCCTCCGCCCCCGAAGCCCCTGGGGGACCCTTCGGACCTAAGGCGACCTTTGCCTCTCCGGGGAACGCCGGCCCGTGCAGTGCCGCGCTACCCTGCCCTTGTGGGGAATACCACTCCGCCGAGCCCGTAGAGACACCAGACCCGCTAGGACCCCCTGGTTCCGTCTACTTCGGCGAAGATAGAATCTGTCCGGGCTGTGGTGAGACCTGTGAAGATGACTTCTGCTTCTGCCCGGAAGACTGTGTGCTTTGCGAAGACATCGACCTCGCGCTGGAGCAGTTCACTTTCACCCTTCGGCCCGAGGATCTGGTTCCAGGGGACTCTAAGGTCTGCTGGAGCCCACCCAACCTGGTAGCCTTCTGGGAGGACGGCGTGCTTCTCGTCGTGGACACGCAGTCGGAGGCGAAGTACCGCGTCATGTCCTGCGAAGAGCAGACCCGTGCCCCAGCCAGCCACTACTACACATGGTTCTGCGAGCGCATAAGGGTGCTCGATCCCTGCACAGAGGACTTCATGAAGGCGATCTCATCATGACACAGGAATACAGGAATACAAAATGAGAGTTAGAGTAACGACAGCACCCTGGACAGGACAGCTCGGTACGATCGAGAGCACCAACGGCGCATACAACATCGTCAGACTAGACTCGTCCGCGCACGAGGATGACGTACAGGAGCTTTACCCCAACGAGTTCGAGAAGCTTACTCTTGAAGAGTCCTGGCAGGATCGCAAGAATCGTCGGTGCAGACGTTGCAGCGAGGCTGGCTTCCACTGCCCTAAGTGTGGTGGGCACTTCTTCGGTACAGACAGCTCCGAGGACAAATGGGTCGTCTTCTGCCACAACGAGTACGGTGCGTGTGGCTGGTCAGGGTCATACGACGAGCATGTGAGGAATAGCGGTGCGGGACCTATACACAAAAAGGGTTGAGGTGCAACCAGGCGACATGCTACTCCACGAGGACGGAGAGTCGTGGGAAATTCCACCCAATCTTCGGTATATATTGGTGCAAGAAAGCACCGAAATTGTGGGACCAGGCGGGGTACGCAGCGTTCGACCAAACTCCTGCAAGTTGCGTGTCTACATGGAGCGGAAAAGGAAACGAAAATGAGCCAATTCGCAGAAACCGGCATGTACGCCAAAGAGCGCAAGGCTCGCCCTTTGGAGGCGTTCTGTACCGAACTTTACCAGCAGAAGCAGGCTTTCGAGAACGTCAAAGCCAACCTCTTGCACGGACCATTTACGGTACGTGCAGCGCTTGACCCGCAAGGATATCTCGCGGCCAAATGCGAAGAGCAGATCGTTGAAATTGACCAACGACTAGAATCGAGAGCCGAAGCCCTCGCGGCCGAAAGGCGACAATTCGTCCAGACCGAGCGCAAGAAAGACAGGTGGGCTTCGCCGTCAGCGCCCGGAGAAGGCTGGCTGTGCCCGGACTCGCCGACCGGCGTCTGCACTTACGAGAACGATACACCAATACACGACAACTGCGATCACTGTGGCTTCCCTGAAGAAAGGAAATGATGAAATGATGAAATACGTTTGGCAATTCCACAACTGGTACGATAGGCAGAAGGAGCCGAAACGCTTCCTCATAATGCTGCTGCTCGTGTTCCCAGTAATTACGCTGAACATATGGGTCACGTCCCCTGCGCTATTCTTGGTGTGGGTAGCCTACCTCCTCTTGATGCTAGGTCCGCGTGTGTGGCGTCACCACGTTCGACTGAAGAAGGACGTAACCAAGAAACCCGCGACCAAGAACGCCGAGCGACCCGAGGGCGTGACGCTTCACTGAAGTCAACGGGGCACGGAGAGCAGATGGAATACTTCATGACGAACGACAGGTGCTGGCAATGTAAGAAGCTCATCCTAACGGAGCATGAGATCTTCCTCTTCAACAAGAGCCCTGACGCTATCAGGCTGCGTCCCGGGGAGGCCAATGCTGAGTGGCAGCCGTGCCCAGAGACAGAAGCGATACCAATGGACAACGGACCAAACCGAGTAGCTTACGTGTGGGGCGCAGGCAGCGCATCTTCTCCCACCCAACATCGAGACCGTATCGGCGATCCTGTCGTACAGGTCTTCGCAGGACCGCTCGCAGATGTTCTGTGGGTGCCGTGCAGCGCCGCCTCGCTACCCAACGACGTATGGATATGGATCTGCCTGCCGATAACGCCGAAGAACCCGGTGACCGAAGACTGGATGAGGAGCATATCATCATGACGAACAACACTGAAGAGTTCGATTACGAGCAACTGTCTCCAGGCATCCGAGACGCCGTTAGATGGTTCCACGCTTGGGAGTGGGATACATCAGACAGCGGAGACGGGTCGCTCTCCAAGGATGGCATGGAATGTGCAATGGAAGTACCCATGGTGGTTGTTCCCCTCGAAGAGTGCCACTTCATGTGCCACGACGCCAATGCGCTTGCCCGAGAGCTTGAAAGAGAAATGTCCCCGGAGGACTTCGACAAGGTGGACATACAAGCTATGTACAACCCCGGGGACGGCGTAGCGAGCATTCTCGTGACTGGCGAAGGGTTATTGAAGCTAAAGGCTAAAGGATAGAATATGTGCAACTCATGCGGAAAACCGGGGTACCAGCACGGCTGGTTCAACAGAGACGAAATGGAAGAGATGTGGAGAATGGGCCTCATCGTAACGATCTGTGACGGCAGCGACCCTGACGGGTGCGTCTGTCTCGTCACGCACAACACTGTGTCGGAACCAGAGAACCCCCACACAGTAGAATCACTAATGGAGATCTCATCATAATGGACATTCTACTCATTTACTCGATCGTGATAAAAGCACTACTCATTGGCTGCGTGCTTGGTGTTGCCTACACCGCCTGGTTGATTATCCAGAAAGCTCGTGCCCAGAACCGGAGACCTGTTGGCGACGAAGAGGAAGTCTTCATCAACATCGCCCTCTGCGAAACCAGATTTGGCATCTGCACGCACTACCACGATATAGGTGTCAAACTTCTCAAATACGGCGGCTACCCCATCAATGGTTACCCCACGCTCTGTGGCGCAGAGGTAGGGTGGGACGTGCGAAACCAAGACGCCGAGGCGACCTGTGAGACATGCAGGGAAGCCCTAGCGAAGATGGCAAAGGAATCCAATGAAAGCTGAAGACCTTGCACGCGAATTGTTGAAGCATCCCGACCGAGAGGTGGTGATTGCCATCGACCCTGAGGGCAACGCCTATCGATGGGTCGCCAAGGCTTGCGAAGAACTCTTCAACCCGGCCACCAACGAACCGGTGGACCCCAAGTACGAAGACACCAAGAACACTGCCCCTGTATTCATTCTGTGGCCCCACTGATGCGTATGCTGCTCGTCATAATCGTGGTGATGGTGTTCGGCCTGTGGGCTGGCGTGAAGCTGTCCGGGGGCGACAGCCACTACGTCGAAGCTTCTATCCCGCCGTTCGGTGCTATATCTAAGCCGGAGCCGGAGACAGAATGTGAAAACTATAGCGCCACAGCCTTCATGTGGCGGATTGAGACGTGGCTCAACACATTCCAAACCGGCCTCCAAAATAGCCCGAACATAGAGACTAGTATACGGGAGTGCATTGTAGACATGGAGAATATCGTAGACACCGACAATTTCATGCTGACGGCCTGCGCCCGCGACCTGAACGCGGAATTCATAACCCTCGCCCGCAAAGCTCTTGATAGACACCTCGCTCTGTGCGGGGCTAGCGCGCAGAGATGAACCAGTATTGCGACGCATGTGGTAGCGTGTTAGTCTACAGGACACAACCCGGTATGCTCGACCAGCTCCAATGCCCCAAATGCACGACC
>SDBT01017982.1_pt1 | contig 11131 bp, 28 predicted proteins | sample 2277101 | NCBI WGS metagenome assembly SDBT01 (sample SAMN10404973, study PRJNA504765) | marine sediment metagenome | isolation source: marine sediment core GS10_PC15, 103 cmbsf | place: Arctic Ocean: Southern Knipovich Ridge | collected 2010 | reverse complement strand
ATACATGCCACCTGCTTTAAATCTGTGGTTGGTTAGAACGAAATTTAAGCTGTAATTAACGGGTGTCTCTTATCTCAATCGTCTTTGGTCCTCTTAGCTTTTGGAATGTATGTGACCTTGATGACCCTTTTGAAATGCCTATGGATCCATTGCTGCGTATTGTCCTCGTCCCAGCCGTGTTTCCTTGCTATGGCCCTTATGGAGACGCCCTTATTTTCGAGCGCCTGTATTTTCTTAATATCGTAGTTGTATTTTTGGTTTCTGGTCATAATAAGACGCCCATGAAATCAATAGTGTTTAATTGTTGTGTTAATTCGGGTAAACCATCTTCTCCGATATTATCGTAATCCCATTCAGTGACTTCAAAAGCATGTGCCTTGTGTGGATATTTATCCATAATTTGACCACAGATTATTTTGACACCATGTTTTGATAATCCATTTTGGTTTCTCCAACCTTTAGGAATTGCCCTAGGTTTTAGATATTCAGTGTCTAAATATATATCGTATTTAATCATTTGACTCACTCCTTTATTTATCTCTAGTCCCCCTATTTATCTTGCCTAAACTGATGTGTCTGTGGCTAAGCTAATTCCTAGTTGACTCTTGCAGTGATCTCGTTGCTTCTCTTCAAACTTGATCTCTGATTCATTCATCTTGCAGTTGGTCATTCTTGCTAGCCCTTCCTCTGCTTTGAATAATCTCTCTGTCCATATTTTCTTGCTTTTCATTTCCTTCACTTCCCTTTCTTTGTTTTCCATACCTATATAATAGCACTGCTATCATTGTGAGTCAAGGGTTTAACGTATCGAATGTTTCTGTTATATAATAGCAGTGCTATGATTTTTGGATGTGTCTTATCTTGGTGATCTTTTTGAAATTCCAGTTGATCCATTATCGGGTGTTATGGTTTCGATGTCTCATAAAGGCAATTACAGGTCATTGGATTTCTTGGGAATTCTCGACACTCTCGGGGGGACGCCTTTACCCAGCCATTCTTTATTCAAAAAGTAATGGTTCGCAATTTTAAAGGATGGTGAACAGGATTTGCATAGGTATCTCCAAACCCCTGTGCCGCCATGATAGGGCCCGGTCAATGCTCTAAAACCACTTTCTCTCCTAAAATCCTCGGAGCATTTCTCGCACTTCTGCCAAAAAAACCAAGGTCGACATCGATATAAAAATTCATATTTTACCGTATGTTTTCTTTTCACTTCATTCTCCTCCAAGGTTACACAAGGTTACACAAGGTTACAGGACATTGCATTTTTCATCTTTGGGGCCTTTCAGCATTGGTATCCAATGAGTTGGATTAGATCTGTTCCCTTCCTGATGCTCCCACACACCCGGAGAATCCTCATCTGAAACCCCTCGAAAACTGACCAACTCTATCCATCCTTCCTTTACGTCATGCCCGGATGGTTCAAATGAAATAATTTCAGTCCCGTCTCTGGGTGCTGTTTCTATTGGCTGCCATTCTGGAAACCATCCGGATTGAAATTCCTCGATGGAAACTTCTGAATTAATCCGAAGAAGATCTCTCCTTCGATATCCTCCCAAGTTACCGGACATTAGATTCTTCCCCCCATATATTTTTGTTCACCCATTTCGCAAATTCTCTCAAGAAATCTTTGTCGGCGCCAGTTGATTCATCCACCATCTTTTCTATAGGTGATCGCGGGGGTGGGTATTTATTGCCCGTGTCCTTTTGAAATTGTTCAATAAATTCCTTTTTACCAAGAGCCCATCTCAGACAGCTATACCACATCGCCGGGATTAGGGCATTCTCTGGAACCAGATCTTCCAAAATGTCAGTTTTACCCAATTGAACAACCTCCCAAGTTACTGGACATTGGTCTTTTTAAGATGTGAATAAGTCTTTGCTTCATCAAAACAACTCGGGCTGTCGTTACAATATCGAACATTAGATTTGACTTCAAGACCTCCAATGTCTTCAATCGTGGTGATTACCGAAATAAATTCATCCCGGCGCACTTGATTACATATATGGCAGTTCCAAAGTAAATCATCCACGAGGATAACCTTCGAGGTTACCGGACATTGGGTTTTTTACCTCCGGAGGTGTTTCCCAAATCAAGTCGCAAAAACTTAAAGTCCTTGAAAGGCACTCCACCACAGTTACGGCACCCTTTATCCAGCCATTCTTTTATTATCGCTCCCGTCGCTTCTCCGTCGCATGGTGCTGAATTTACACCGGGACACCCATACCAACCATCATCGATAAACCCAATATAGTCAGCGAGCTCTTCTAACTGTTCGATTCTCTTTGCCGCATATTCACAGGTGTTTAATTCTGAGTGCAAAAGAAAATCTTTTATTTTATTGTTCATGTGAGTATACGTTTCAATCATCTTTTTTTTGGCTATCTGATTCGTCATGCTTTTCCAGTATATTTTTGCAGCTATGCCTTAATTGACTACTGAAAAGAGGGTTAATAAGAAGGAGTATCGAGAGGCTTTTATTTCCCAGAAAGACCCAGACCAAAACACCCATCACAAATGTGATTGAGGGATCTAGGTATCGCAAGATTGTTTGTTTTTCAACCAATCTCCTTATTACTTCCATATCGGCTGATTCGCGAAGTCGTGAAAGGTAAAAAAAAGTAATGATTGTACAAAATATACCGGCAACCAAAAACATTTCATACATCGATAAAAATCGGTCGATATATAAATGACCATGGCCGAGTGCTTTATAAATAAGAAACCCGAACCCAGTGTATTCGAATACCCTCCAAAAATATTTTATCAATTTAGTGCTCACGTTTTAATCCTTTCTATTTCATCCCATCTTTGTCTGTTTTTTTTGAAAACTTTCTGTTGTTTTTCTTCGCAGGACTCGCACAAAAGAATGCTGTTACAGGCATACTTAAATCTCGGACTACCGATGAACTCCATCTTACCGCATTCAATGCACAGCATATATCAGCTCCTTTGGTTTGACTTTACCGCATTTTAAAAGATCAAGCATTTCACAGGCTTTATCAAAAGAACCCTTTGACGTCTTCTCGGTAAAAACAATAAGCGGACACCATTCTAGTTCGCGCCCCAACCTTTTTTGGGCCCTTAATATCTTTGAATTATATTCTTCTATATTGTCGGAACATTCTAAATTGAACCTCCCTGTCAACTTCGACTGTTCTATTATCCAATTATTGTGTCTTTCCATTACTTCATCCTTTCAGCGTCCCATATGTGCAATTACAGGTCATGGGATTTTTCTGTTTTCTCAAGATGTTTTTTCCAACGCTTTTTAAGATCGTCATCGCTTTCGTCATACATCCGACAGGGTAGGCCAGATGGACGATTCATGATTTTCTCAAAAGGTTTTTTTGCGAGATGTTTCAGAATTGTTTTTCTTTTTTTTGACCCACGATCGTTTGACTTCATAATCTCTCCTCCATTACGAACCATCGGATTTTAAAATATCTGTCATTGGGAAATACCTCAAGACATAGTTATCTGGACCACCGTCATAAATCCGTTTTAGGACGGATATTCGACAATTTTCTGACAGCGACTCTATCAGTGTTTTTTGATTATTCTCGCTAAACATTGCAATAAGATACATCATGTTGTCTCTTATATTACATGTGGTCTCAACATGTTTTATTTTTCCCTGCGAGTATCCCGGTTCAACCCCCATGGTATTCCACAAATCAATACAATTCTTCTTAACTTCGCAAAATTCATTTTCGGGCGGCGTAGTATAATAAAGCCGTTTTTGTTCTCTAGGTGACATAAAAAGCCTTCCTAATAGGTTCCAAAGCGGTCAGTACCTTTTTTATCTCATCGTCAGTGACCTTGCCACTCTTTAGGTAATCGACCACTTCCTGATTATGTAGACCTCCCATCACGAGGCCAACATCAAAGGCAAATTTTTGTGAGTCAGTCATCCCATCCCTTATATTAATCATCTTTACATCCTCTCCCAGCGTGAGTGCTTTTTCTCAGAGGTTCCGGCTTTATTATTGGTGGCCGGCCTAGATGCTTATGCCTTCGGCAATATTTATAATTCGTTGGGGTCGGCGCATCGCATTCCTTGCAAAAGTGGTGCCATTTACCCATCTTTACCACCTGCGTGCGGCCCTAAACTCCACCACTTTGCACTTCTCGCGCAAATTCTATTTCGCTGACTTTCCAACAATGCTGCCATATCTCTGCAGCCAGTTTTTTTGCTAGGCATTTTATCTTTGTTCTGTATATCACGGTATTCTTTTTTTTCCTTAGTCAACGTCTGTCACTGCTTCTGGCGATGCCTTAAGTTGAATTTTAGAGGTTTTGTATGCAAAGACAACCAATCCTTTTCGTTGATTGAAATTGGTAACGTAAGTGATTTGGCCGGTGATAGATCGGGGCGTGTAACCTTGTTCACAGCAAAAAAAGGAAAACGGATCGTACTCTCGAAGGATAACAGTATCGCCTTTTTGGAAACCTCGGTCTTCATTGTTACGGATCTCGAAGGGTTTATCTCCGCTTAAGGCATTTTCAAAATGCGGCGGCAAAGTTTTTAGTTCGTGGATCATCTAAAAGCAAACCTACAGACTGCAATCCAAAAAACCAGCCAGAAGAAACTGTGGAGTTGGTCCGATATTTTTAACAATACTTCGCCTTCAGTCATCTTTGGATATTCCCTCGTTTCCCTTTCTTATAGTACCAATAATACCATATGTTTTAAGGAAGCGTCAATTAAGTAGCCTTCCAATGCATCATATATTTTGAGTCTAATTCGTGGGGCTTAAACCATATAATCTTATTACCTAACATAATGACAGAGTGATCCTTCGACAGCTTCTTTACCAACTTTTTTCTTTGTCTTTTGTTCATTTAGATGGCATCTATGATTGTTGATTTAACAATGGCAACGTAGAAACTGGGTCAAAATTCATCCACAACACTTCTTTTCTGGGCCTGGCGCCATCGGCCAGGGCCTGGCGTTGTATCTTACGCCAACCCGAATAAAGATCCGTTGAATACAATTCTGAGTCATACCCGGATATAATCACTTTACCTTTAAGGTCCAAAACCAAATCTGCTAATTCTATGTGCTGCTGCTTAGTCATTTCAAATTTGTAATCTGATCCTTTGTCCCGAGTCTCAGGTAAATATGGTGGGTCTAAATAATGCAGCGTTTCATTTGAGTCATGTTGGGCCATCACCTTTAAAGCGTCTCTGTTTTCGATCACGACGCCCTTTAGCCTCTCAATTATGTTTTCGAGGGCGTCTGGATAATTTGCCCAATCGTGCGCCGGTGTAGTATTTGACCTGTTACTATTTGCTCTGAATCCGGTTTTTTGTAAGGCGCCGTTTTTATTTCTGACATTATTGTCGGACACACGCCCCAAGGTTACGGCCGCAGATGCAAACCCCATGAATGATCTTACAACTGTTCGTCTAGCTTGTTCTAGCGGATCCTTGCAAGGGTTCCAAGCTTCTTCATATTCTATTCTGGAATACGGCGTTAAGCGTAAAAGCGCTTCAAGCTCGGTTCCTCGATTCCTAACAATTTTGAACAAATTAACTACCTCACTATCAAGGTCGTTGTATACTTCGGAATAGGTTCTGGGCTTTCTTAACAAAACGGATCCCGCTCCCCCGAACGGCTCGACATAGATTCTATGGGGCGGGAACTGTGAAATTATCCAAGGCGCAATTCGCCATTTTCCGCCGTGATATCTTAAAATGGGCCTTTGTTTTTTAGTCATCGCGATTTCCTATATGACATATTACAGGTCATCCGGGCTAATTCCAGCTCTTAGCATAATTACAATTTCCGCATGCCTTTTTTTTGCATCTTTCACATCGTGATAGGTTTCTCTATACAAATCATCATCCCCACCAAATATCATCGTTTCAAAGACATGAGGAGGGCCTTCCCAAATACTATACTGATCCAAACCTAAAAATACGGTTGAAACCCTAACACGAGAATTTATTTTTGTTTTTGAGATTATTCGATCTTCAAGAGATTTTTCAAACCATTCTGCCCATTCCAGTAAATCGTAACAAGGAATGACCTCTCCATCTATAAATTTATATTTACCTTTTGTTCGTATCATAGATTGTACTTATCCTTTCAATGTAGGGGTAAGATCGATTGTCACCCACTTATTTACGGTTTTTGCGCACAAACAGTTTTCCAATTGAAACAGGACGCTCCCACCGCAACGGGGGCATGCAGTCGCGTGGGTTTTATACCAGTCGTAACCCCGTATGAGCTTGGGATTATTTGTTTTGTGATCGAAACTTTTGCCGCAGGATTGAGACGGACATTTTATCTTAACTGTTAACATTTAACCCTTTTAACCCCACAGCAATACTTGGTGGACATGGAATCGTTTGGTCGGTCGGTCTCCAAAGATGTAAACATGCCGGGTGGTTGTTTACGTGCTCGGATTTTGGCGGATGATACTGGACCACTAGATCTTCCTCGTCCCAAAAAACATCTTTTATCTTACACATGACTCCCCAAGTGGGCATTTTTTTATCGGGGAAAGACACCGATACGTGCTCCCATCCTATTCCATCGGTTGCAAGGACAGTGGCAATTTTTGGCACGGGGACTTCAAAAAGCCCATTATTCCCAGATCCCTCTTTGGTTCCAAAAAACCCATCTTTAACCCTAAACTGTTCCGGTACTTTAAATGCCATCTGAATTTCCTTTCAATGTCTCGCGGTCGCCAGATGTCATTGGTTCACCATCTTTGATTTAATGGGCTCCAATATCGATCTTAAAGACAACGGGACGTAACCATAAAATTCAAGGGAGATCAGATGGTTAAGCTTGCCACCCTTTTCGTCCAGTCTGTGACTGAGATCGTGAAGGTGTCCGTGTATATTGACATCGAAATAACCGTCCCAAGTCCGGGGCCGATGTGAGAAAAGAACATTTACGCCAAAATATTTATTGTAAAACGTTTCGCAAACAAAATCCCAGCCATTCCTGAGATACCAAGAGTTCGATTTCTTATCGTGGTTCCCTCTCACGAGGATTTTTTTGCTGGCCATCGGAATAATAATGGTTTCGTGAACTTCTTCGTCGTTTCCAATACAGATGTCGCCAAGGTGTATCAGCGTGTCGTTTTGATTTAAGCCACAAAACTCACGTTTTAACTTCTGTTCGTAATCAGCTGGCCTTGAACAATAGTCCAATATTTTTTTATGGTTAAAATGCGTGTCAGTTGTTAAATATATCGCCATTTTTTACTCCTTTCATAAGCTCACAATGGTGGCAATTATTTCAGGTCCGATCGAGTTGTCAGTATCCGAATCGGCGCTAGACGGCACGTCATCCTCATCGTTATGGTTTTTATCTATTCCCACATACTTTACAGTCTTTTTAAAATTCCTTTTAATCCACTGTTGAGTGTTGGGTGGTGGCCACCCAAATTTACGTGATATGGCCCTAACGGAAAGACCCTGATTTTCCAAGGATTCTATTTTATCGATGTCATAGTTGTATTTTGGTTTAGTTGGCATTTTAGGAACCTTGTTCAATAAAATCAATTACATTCAATTGGCTAATCAATTCAGGAGCCCCATCTTCTCCGATATTATCATCATCCCATTCCGTAACAATGAAAGCGTGATCGATATTCGGGTGCGCTTTCCTGATCCTTCGGGCAAGTCCTATAGATTTGACTAGGGACATGTCTTTAACATCTACCCAATATGAGGGTATTGCACTTGGTTTCAAATATTCAGTGTCTAAACTTATGTCATATTTAATCACTGCTTGCTCCTTTTTAAAATTTTATCTACTTCTTTAAGAATCGGGTCAGTTATCCATGAAGGGTCAGAAGGGTTTACTGGTGGAAGTGTGGCGATTAATACCCCGGAACCTGTTTTTCCAGTCATGTTTGCTCTTATTTGGGTTTCATTATCGAAAAATTGGGGGGTTAGCTTATCTGTTTTCCTTATTGTATTTATCATTTTTGCTTTCATTTCATTTACTCCTTAGTTTTATATGCCCATGGTTTATCCTGTTACATCTTGTAATGGATCACCTTACCAATTCTCGTAAAGATTTTAGACAACTGATCTTCAACTTCTTGAATCTCTTTATCTGTCATATCATCCGAACCGCCGTACTCTTTCCAGTATCCCGATATATCACCTAGCTTATTCATAATCAATCTTTCTGCGAATAGCTTTGCGGTTGTTCTTTCATACTCAGGAATTGTACCGCCGTTTTCAGCTTGGTGATATCCTATATATTTCTTTATCATTTTCATTCACTTCCCTTTCTTTATGATAACAATACAATATCAATGATATTATATTATGTCATATCGAATGTTTGTGGTATATGATATCATTGATATGGTCTCTTAATCTCCTATACCTCGAATTACAGGTCATTCGAATGCTTCCATCACTATTCAGTAGCCTTTATTAGTTCAGTTAAGTACCACTGAGCCTTTTTCATATCCTCAAGGGCGCCCCCTTTTTTACCGGCACGTGTGATGTACTTAATGACATTCCCTTTGAGGAAACCGTCCAGCTCTTCCGGGGTAAGCTTGGCCCTAAGTATCTCTATTGTCTCGATACCGCCGCTTGTGTAGTGGTCTGGATGGTTTACTTGTTCACTCATATATCACCTTCACCCTGACAAAGTTTGACTCTGGCTTCGACGCATTGCCTGTCGTCTTGGTAGGCGACTCCGTTAAGGGCGTCAAGAATGCCCTTGAGGACGTTGTCGATATCTCCTCTACACTTTCCGTGGATTTCGACTTCAATTCTAAACGGGCCAGTGTGAAGAACATCTTTACTAGATCGGCGTAGTTTCGATATCGTCGATACTGCTTGCTTACGAACTTTGAGCGCTGCGTGGTCCGACAATATGGAATTGATTTGCCGGGAACAGTGAACTTTATTGACTTCATTTTGATATTCCTCCAGGGTCATTTTGTTAGACGTGGGCATTTAATATTCCATACTGCCCATTAGAGGACATTCAACTACGAAGATTGTCCAAGCTTTGATAATACCATTTATGTAAGAATCCTAATCTAAAGCTATAATCATCCTTTAACATAAGCCATCCCCATAAAGCTCTTCCTGTGCGCCCATTACAATCAGTAAGGGGGTGAAGTTTCTCATATTCACAATGTAGGTTAAACGCATGAGTCGAATTCTTTTCATCGTTGATACTCATAAGAAGAATTTGTAATTTATGTTGTATTTCATACCCTCCATCTTGTGGTCGGTGATTCCCGACGCGAACATTTTGTCCTTTCTTTCGCCTTATGACTGGCTTATTCCCATTGGTGTCCATCGAAGTTTGGTAAAGCCTGAATGCTAGGGTTTCTATATCTCCGATGGAAATAGAGTCCAAGTGCATAAATCTTTGATATGCATCATATTGGGCCGCTTCATCATAGCTAGTAATTCCCTCAATTTCGTTGCTTTCCTTAATAAAGTCTAAAAAATCTCTATCCATTGTTTATTCCTTTCAATATTCCATCATTACTTAGTTTCTTACTGATATTCCCTCTCACGATATCGCGTGCCTCCTTTGTGTATTCTGGGTCATTGTCAAAAAGGTGATTTAAAACATACGTTTTATCTAATAGCATTGGAAATGCCTCCAAGAACTTCTCCATGATCTCGACTTGTCTTCCTACAGAATCACTCACCCGAATCGCCCCCTAAACCATTTGAAATCTTCCGGCATTTTTTGCCATTCGTAAAGAGACCGAGCTTCTTGTCCAGACCCAGGCAATTGATTACGATCGTAAGCCCACCTTTTTACAAACAAAAAATAAAAAAGACGTTTTAGTTTCATTCCCTCACTCCCAGACATATATCAAATTTTCGTCTGGCTTCAGGGACCGACTATAAAGCCAATCAAAACGATACTCATTAAAAGTGTGTTTGTCTGATTTTAATTTGCATTTCTCACTATGTGTCCCTGCATTTCCGATCATTATATATTTAATTCCCCATTTTAGAATTTTACCCTCATTTACACCTAATGGGCTACTCTGGGGTATTGTTCGACCACCAAGCGTCGTTACCCAGCAGCCCACAACCACATTGGGTCGATACTTGCCACAGGCCTGCATCGCGTTTAATTTCTCAATCCTATTAGGATAATTCGGTATTGGCTGGCCAAGCTGTTTAAGCCGCTCCGCAATTTGAGGGTCTGCGTGTAGGCATGAGTCTGTTTGAGGGATACCAAGCTCTCGACCCAGAATTCCGCTTCCAGCACAGATTTCAATGGCCGTCTGGTCTGATGCGATCTGGGAACGCACCCATTCAACAAGCTCTTTAGTAACTATCTGGTAGAAATGGTTTTTTCGACACCACAGAGCAAGCGTCTTGTTTGGAATAGATGACACCTGTTTTGCTGAGACAAGTTTTTGATCCCCATTTTTATCTAACAGGATCTTATCTACTGAATCGTATTCGTCCTGTGAAATATCCTTAATTCTGGCATGTGGGCCTTTAATCATAAAAAAACACCTCAATTTTAATTTTCATCTTTTCTCCTTCGGATCTCCCTTAATGCCCATTACAGGACATCAGGCCCTTTTGTTCCATTCTTTTATAGCTCTTTTTACACTACGGAATGAATCTGTTTGGGGTCTAACTCGACAAGAAGGATTGCCGCACAGCGCAGAATTCGTATCGTTATAACGGTCATAATCCATTTCCGCAGGTTCATCGCAAAACGGACAAGTGGCTAATTTCACTACCTCTGGCATCTTTTTTCTCATGTCAGTGCTTTCCGTCCGGTGGGTCAGGTAGTGGCTGCCAGTGAGTCGGAGCAACATTATTTCCACAAACATCTTCCCAACTCCACCATCCGTGATTAGAAACTAACTGGTATCCCTTTTTAATATCGTCATGAGGTGGGCAAAATATCAATATATCCGTTCCATCCCTAGGTGCAGTTTTAATTTGTTGCCATTTAGTCATTAGTATAACCTCTGCCACGTTGAATAATCTTAAGCATAGCTTGGGCGCTGTTGTCTTTTTCTGTGTGTTTTTCTAAACAACTTTCGCAAAGATCGGCAACAGACCAGGTGACGCTGGGTTCTCCACATTCGAAACAAGGCTGTTCAAACATCCATTTTTCCCGTTTAGCCATTAACGTCTCCTTTCAAT
>SDBT01017981.1_pt1 | contig 11131 bp, 38 predicted proteins | sample 2277101 | NCBI WGS metagenome assembly SDBT01 (sample SAMN10404973, study PRJNA504765) | marine sediment metagenome | isolation source: marine sediment core GS10_PC15, 103 cmbsf | place: Arctic Ocean: Southern Knipovich Ridge | collected 2010 | reverse complement strand
CGCTGGAGTTGACGCAGCAAGAGTTGGCCGTGCAGCTGGGCACGAATCTTGTTAACGTCGGTCGTTGGGAGCGCGGTGAAGGCAATCCCTGGAACGAACTTCCCTACCGCAACACGTTGGAGCAGCTCTTGCAGCCCATCCCACACGCCTAGAACGTAGAGTGCTGACCGGGGCACGTAATTGGCTCGCCGGGATTACGACGTGGTTACAGTGCACGATGGCGAAGCAAATAAGTCATCGAGATCACAGGACACACTGTAACCGCCCGAGCCAATTCTAGAAAGGAGACCGTCAATGCGACTTCAACGTCCGCGAGCGATTCAGTTCTCGATCCACTTCACGCATGCGATGCATACATTCTATCTCACGGACGAGTGGCAACGCTCCAGCTATACTTCAGCCACGTGGCGACGTTGGCAGTGGGGCCCGTTTGTTCACACGAGACTAGGATAAGATATGTGTCAAGTACGATTCACATTCGAAGCTGGCTTTACTATCCGCGGCGCCCTTGTGACAGCGTTGAAGAACCAAGCCTTCCATCAAGACATTACTCTTCTTGTTGACGAGGATAAGGGCTGGCTCGGATCCAACTACCGCTTCACAGCGATAGGAGACCGAGCGAACCTCGATGCCTACATTCGTTGGACGAAAGAATTAGGGCGTCTGAACGCCAACGCCTAGAAAGGATAACACACATGATGATAATCGACTACGCTTATGGAGAGCTCTTACCTGAACACATGCGCGACGGTACAAAGCTCTACATCGAACAGGGGATCCCGCCCGGAGGCTTCCTCACAGCGGTGATCGAGAACGACCTCGTAGAAGCGTGTGGTCGAGCTGATCACATCAACAAGCGAAAGCTTACCGACATTGTGTCGTGGTTTTACAACGTCGCTCCTTCCAACTGTTGGGGCTCTCCTCGGAACTTTCAACTGTGGCGAGGTATGGACATGCGAACTGGGAAGCCCCTGCATCTGAAAGAAGCTCTCGAACATGACGCGTAAACCTCGACGTAAGACTTCCTCACAGGGAGTGATCGCGACTATGAAAGACTACCTCACCGAACCCGAACACTGGTGTCAGGGGACGTTGGCTCGAGATGCTCAGGGGGTAACGGTACCCGGTGACGCCTCTCGAGCGACCGCCTACTGTTTGATGGGGGCAATGAATCGGTTTGCGTCGTATGAAGAAAATGATCAGGGACGTCTGTCCTATACGGAGTCTTTCAAGAGAATTCAATCCGCTCTCCCCGGGAGACATAAAAACATCGCCGAGTTCAACGACACCCACACACATGCGGAGGTGTTGGCGCTGCTGGAAAAGGTGCTAAGTACTCCGAAGTAAGAAAGGATACGAGACTATGTTCCTCGTACGAAGACTGACGCGCATCGTGGGTAATGTGATTGCTGTAGCGTTCGCGCTCTTTGGGATACTGATCACGTTACTTATCTGTGTGCTGGGCGACAAACGGTTCCATGCAACCATTAAGGCGATTGACTAATGGAAATTAACTTCATCCGAACCTCAGGAGAGGCGACAAGCGTCAGGCGCTTACTCTTCAATGGCGTCTTCATCGTCGCCGTAGGCTACGCTACTTCATACGCGAAGACTCTAGGCGAGAAGGACGCTCAGCGTGAGCGCTTTAGTGCTTGGGATCAGACCCTAAAAGACGTAACAGATCGACGGACGAGACGTCGTGAAGCTCGCGAAAGGCGTCAGCGGGGCAATACTATCGGAGACGAGTAGATGGTTAAGCAAGAATCGTTTTTCGATCGCAAGGATCGAGAGTCCGCTGAGGCGACTGTGGCGCTCTCGCATGAACCAGATCACAACTGTGAGATCTGTCGGCGCGTGAGAGCTCGCAACAAGCTTGAGCGACGCTACCGAGAGGGCGGCTAGTCTATGATCTGTATCCGCTACGTCTTGTGGTACCGAAACCTCAGATGTCGCCTTAAGATACATTGTCGGTGGGAGTTCTTTAACTGGGGCTTCAACGCCTTCGATGGCATGGGAGGGATTGACACTCGCTACCGCATGTGCACCCACTGCAAGAAGATGCAACCACTAGAGTGGCCGTGGCGCGGTATGAAAGTACTGGAGGATCGATGGTAAACGAAGTACGCTACTGTGAAGTCTGCGATCGCAAACGAGAGATCATGGGCGTAGCCTCTTCCAGTTTTAGTGCTATTAGTCTCGCCTGGTGTCGGGAGTGTCTCGATCAGAACGCTGAGGCTCTCTTTGTCGTCGATACCGTTATCGGCATCCCCGACGATGACATGTTGCCTCTGCTTAGCATCGAAGAGCTCGAGCGCGACTATGGTACGTCCTTTCTTGACTACATAAAGGTGTTCCACGAGGGCACATACATCACAGTAAGGGAGTACCATGCCACTCGATCTGCTACCTAAGTACGAATACGGGGTGTTCAATGCTCAGTATGAAGACGCCTATGCCGGTCAAGAGATCCTCGGCGAGAACCCACTCGCTCTTGTGGCCTACGTCACAGAGCGCACGAACAATCTCAACTGGCCGATCTGGATCTCCGTAGACTTTCCAGAGGCCTTGTATGCTGGTGTGCGAGCAAACATCTCAGTCGCGATGTTCATGCAGCGTAAGGGCTACTCAGTGATCCACTACATGGACTTTGAAGCTCCACACAACCCGCTGTTGGCTTTTGCTCTGCGAGACGCGGAGTCTCGACTCACAGCTCTCATGTTAGACTTCCATCACAAGAGAGGCTTCCAACGACATGTCCGATGATACGTCACCAGTGGCTCGCAGTGGCATTCCTATTCATGAGGGGCGCTATGAGATGTTCCTGGAAAACAATAGCTATGGAGATCTCGAAGTCTCCATTCGACCCCTTCCTTCTTTGGTGATCTCTAATCTCCCTCGTAGAGTTCTTTTGTACCGCCCTCTCTTTGAAGAACGGATCTGGGCCTGGTTACATTTCCATAAGACTCCTTCTCTCGATGCTCGAATCGATGCCGTCGCCGAGAAGTTAGTCTTGGAACATATGCGAGCGGGATGGAAAGCAGAGACGGAACAAGAACGACTCACCAAACTGATCACCCGTGCACGAACGCGTCACGCAAGAACGATTGAGATTACGAAATGACTGACCAATTCGCGCCTGGCAGTGGCGTTGCGCTGCACGACGGTGAGTACGAGATGTTCCTCGAGTTCTCCCGAGGCTATAAAGACCATGTCGAAGTCTGGGTGTACTCCGCAGCGCGAGGTCCGCGGTATCCGATTTTCGATACCGTGCGTATTGATCCGCCACAACAAAAAGGTCGCTGGCGTTTCTGGCCGTGGCCCTATCAAGAAGTGCTCACGCCCCTTCCGCTTGAGGATCGCATTGTTGCAACAGCGGAGGGATTAATCCTTCAGCATCAGCAACGGGAAGACACGGCAGAGGCTACCGCGACCCAACTGGAGAGCCTCACCGAATCGATGCGAACCCGCTACCTCACAGAGAACACATCAGACAATACAGATCCTTTCGAGGACTGCGATTGTGGTTGGTGCGATCAATGTATGTATACGGCCCAAGACATCGCGGCCGCTCAACCCTTCACAGAGGAGACAAATACCGATGCCTAAGTTCCGTGCGCTACCTGTGGAGCGCGAAGCTCGCGAGTACCGTGCCACCTATCAAGGAGCACAGGAGATCATCGACTGGATCAATAAAGAGACGAAGTTCGATCCACGTTCCGGACACGATCCGGTAGCGATGTACTACTACGGGGCTCTTACGATCCGTACACTGGAAGGTGATCTGACCGCTTCCGATGGTGACTGGATCATTCAGGGCGTCGAGGGTGAGTTCTATGCTTGCAAGCCCAATATCTTTGACAAGACGTATGAACTTATCTCCGATGAGTAGAGTACACTCGATGGGTTCTGTGTACATGGTGACGACGCGTCGCTACGAGACTCCAGAGAGGATCGCTGGACTCTACTTAGCCTACGATGAGGATGATGTAGGGGAGGTTGTACGGGAATTAAACCTCACAGACTATCAAGTACGAGTCGAACGCGTGGGCTATCTTCAGACCTCTGAAGGCGTTGGTGAACAGCTAGGGAGAATCTAATGGCTAAATATCTTGCGCGACCCGCTACTTATGATCCTAAGAGTCGTCGCATGAGCGAGACGAACTCCGACCCCTGGCTCCCCGTTCGATGTCTGGGTTGCAACATCATTCTTCCATTTGAAGCCGCTCAACAGGGGCTGCATATTTGTCTGACACTTACGGAGGAAACATAATGGAACTGTATGAAGTTGAAGTGCGTGTAGTTGTGCATTGCGCGAGCGCTGATGAGGCCCGTGAGGTGGCGCTGGCGGAGCTAAGCGATCCGGACGATCGTATTATTGGTGCCGTAAGCGATGCGACACCGATCTCGCTCTACTCCGCACGAGGCGACGAAGTCTTATCTCACGCGGTGCGACACGACTATAATCCTGTAGAGAAACCTGTCGCCCATCTCGCAACGCCACGCGTACCCTTTGAACCTGAGAAAGAGACATAATGACTGTTGAAACATTCACCATTCCCCGCGATAAAGGATGCACTCCTCGGGTGATCACAATCGAAGCCGATAAGGTGACGATCCACCATGAGCGCGAATCAGGTGGTGGGTTAGTTGGGGTGATTCTCAGTGCTCGACAGTGGGAAGAGTTGACTAAGCGTGTTGTCTTGCGGCGTGAGCCGACGTTTATTTTGGTAGAGGAGATATAATGGAACTGTATGAAGTCGAAGTTCGCGTAGTGGTTCACACCTCTTCCGCGGACATGGCCCGAGACATTGCGCTGGCGGCCGTTGGCGCTGTCGAGATTCGTGATGGCCGTATCGTCAGTCCCGCGAGTGCGACGATGCCAACACGAGTCAACTACCTCCGCGGCAATGAAATCTATCTCCACGCAGGACTACATGGCATCCTCGCGACTCATATGGATCCTTTCGAACACCACTTCGAACAGCCCCGATTTCCAATGAGTGAGTAAGGAGTCTCTATGCCGAGAACTAAGTTCTGGACCATCTGGTTAAGTGTTTCGATCGGACTCCTCACGTATGGAGTGGTGTCTATACTCTTGGAGTATGTCTAATGTCTACAAAAGAAGCCGTGTGGAACCTCTTCGCTTCTATGGCCGCCGGCGGTCTGATTGGTTACCATGGACCCGACCTCATCGTGTGGCTTTTGCGTTAGAAAGGTGTATACATGAAATGCTATGAGGTTTCCCTGCGTATTATCGCCCACGCCGAAGATGAAATCGCCGCAACGACTATCGCCGCGGAAGCTGTTCGGCTTCTTGAGAGCACAGGCGCCCACGCGATCGCAGAGGCTTCTATTCACATGCCTTACGACAAGCAGTGGCTCGAAGGATGGCAAGCTACACGTCACGCGGAGTGGCACGGCTTCGTGCATCTCAATGCTGATGAAGTTCAGTCTTCACACTTTGATCGTCCGCAGAAGACCTTCGCGTAATGAGTCCCTGGACATATGGCGTCTGTGCCTGCTGCGAACAAGAGTGCGAATACCAAGCGCGACTTGATGGTCGACCCACTACAAACGGTCCACCCGCTAAGTATATCATCTGCGGACAGTGCCGAATGTACTGCTCCAAGAAAGCAATTGGTACAGAAGATCATGAGTGTTGGAGAAGAAGTGATGAACGGTCCTTGGCAACCTTGGGAACGAACGTGGCGACCACCTCATGACCTTCCTGGGGAACAACAAGAGTGGATGCGTCGTGGCCGAGAGGTGATGTTGTATGAGTTACATCTCTTGTTGACGGCTGAGACTCCAGGCATTCCCTATAACTGCGAATCGTTCCGGCCTCAGAAAGGGAAAACGTATTGATGACTAAATCCTGGTCTGATATCAAACGCTTTGAAAGCTCCGACGCGAACGTCTTGAAGTATGTCTTTACACAGGAGGATGCTGTCGCCGAAGCGGTACTCTATGGATACCCTACGCATCAAGATCGCACAGTGATCTGTTGCTCTACGCAGAGCGGCTGTCCTGTTGGTTGTACATTCTGCGGCACCGGAGAGAACTTTATACGCTCGCTTTCTGCCTCAGAGATCATCGCCCAGGTAGAGCATCTGATCATCGATCAAAACATTAATACTGCCAGCGTGAAGAGCTTTCAGATCATGTTTATGAGCATGGGCGAGCCTTTACTTAATTATAGGGCTCTGGCAGAGGCTTGTCGAACATTAACAGTGACTTATCCACGCGCTCGATTGCTCATCAGTACGTCGGGACCAGATGTCGGGGACGTATATGAAAAGCTTCGTGTGCTTTCTATCGAAGTACCGGCAATCGGACTTCAGTTCTCAGTACATGAGTCACTCGACCACAAGCGTAACGAATTGATTCCCTTTAAAGCCAAACTGTCCCTTATGGACATGGCCGAACAGGGAGAGTTGTGGAGTGGTGCTACCGGACGTCAGCCCTTCTTTAACTACTGCGTACATGAAGAAAACAATTCGGACGACGACGCTGATCGCTTGATGGCTACCTTCGTTCCAGGAATTTGGCAAGCGACGATCTCCGTCATCTGTGAGAAGGATGAATCGATTGCTCAAGCCAATACCCGTCAACGAGAGCTCGCAGATGCCTTTCAAGAGAAGCTCGCCGTAAGAGGGTACAGTACTCGAGTCTTCGATCCCGCAGGACAGGATGACATTGGTGGTGGTTGCGGACAACTTTGGTACGTGCAGAATTGGATGAAGGATCACCCAGAGATGGTTAGGAAGACGTACTAATGCCTGACGAGATTAGCGAATGGTACCATGCGGACTGCGAGGACTTAGATGTTCCCCCGAAGGGTCTACGAGCGGCCTGCGAGGAGATCTACCGACTAGGTTTCGTTCGGGGCCGAGAGATCTCAGACGACGAGTGGAAGACTTCACTAGATAAAAAGCCTCCTCACATTATGGAGATCGTCCAACAAGATGGTGGCTATGTCGCTTGCTGTCGCTGCAAGTGGGAGAGCTCACCCGCAGTCACGGTCTTGAAAGCTCTCGCAGAGTTTCGACATCACAAGGGTGAGTACAGCCATGCCTGAGAAACCTGTCGCGGTCACGTTCGTCTACGTAGAAGACTTCGCAGCCGTCTACTTTGACGGTGCGCTCTTCATGCAAGCTGAACAACTTGATGCCGAGATTCTCTGTGAGGGACTTCTTGGTAAGTTCATTGAAAGTATCGAACATAAGTACGCCGATGAGACTTGGTTCGACAAACGTCAGAGTCAGGAGTTCCCACTCGACTTGATCTACGTAGTCCTCGAGGACGAAGTTGAATGAGAGACCCTTGGCAGCTCAATTGTACCCAATGCAGTGTAGATATTTCTCGTCTACATGTAGTCCCTCATCGACTTCGCGACGTTGCTCCCGACGATCGACGATACTTCTGTACTTGGCGCTGCGTGGATATCTACAGTTGCACAGCGGCTCGACATAAGAGACATACCACGGTCGGGATTGTCTGTCCTGAATGTCACGAAGACGATCACCGACACGTAAGGCAATTCGAAATCCAGGACATACGACGTGGGATAGATTTTGTCTTCCGCACTTGGCTCATCATTGCAGTATTCAATGGTGTAATTCTTGCGTCGCTGATAGGGTCGGGAATGATATGACGATGAAGTCGGCTCTTCCCTTTCACGAGTCGCGGATCACCCTCACTAAGAGTCTTTTCTACGTAGCCGGATGTCGGTGTGGTTGGAAGAGTATCCACCATCACCGAAGTTCGCAACTATCCTTGCAAGAGTATCGCGTCCATGAGTCTACAGTGACGTATTCTAAGCGCTCTGGCTCTCAAGAGTTCAAAAGAACAGAAGACGAGTTCCAGGAGATGCGTAAGGTGATTGCCAACTTCAGTGACATCCGGATACGCCTCGACGATCTTTACTGGATGATTCGGATACCAATCAAATGACTCCTCCTGTTCACAGCCTGAATAGTATCCTATTACTTCCAAGTGGTCGTTATGTGTCGACGTGTATTTGTAGCTGGCGAAGTCAGAAAGTAGCGTACGCTCACGACGCTCAGACCGAATGGAATGCTCACTACACTAATCTCGCACGGCTGTTAAGATCTACTGACAAAGTAGTAGCTGCTGGCGACGAGCTTATGAAGGCTCGCAAGGTGATCAGCACCTATAGTGCTATCCATATACGCCTCTACGATCTCCATAAGACGATCCAGAAGCCAATCAAATGACCACTTACACAAGACATCTCGAGATCAAACTCGACGCCACTGTTGAGGAGCTCGGTAGGTATCGCGGCATGTGCAACAACTTCTCCTACGCGCGATCAAATATCGACGCTCTGAATCGCCGTATTAAGGAGAGTGCCACTGTGACGACGAAACCTGTACGGAGTACCTGGGACCAACTAAGGATCCTCGCTGAGCATGCTCACAACGAAGAGGCTTGGTGTACGGTCCACTTAGAGTGGTTCGAATACGACGTCGATTACGGAACCGGTGTGGGAGATGTACCCTTCCATCGATTTGGAGAAGTTCCCGAACGAAATCTCGGTCTCAGAGCCACTTGCGAAGCTATCGACCCTGATAGGCTCCAGGATTGGATCCTCGCTTTGATTCGCGGCGAACACCACGAGTTCCCACCAGAGGAAGTGTTCAAGTGAAGACCCCTTTTCGTAAGTCTAGAGTATCACCTAAAAGACTTACAAGACCTAATCCCTATTTGACCGATGACACCAAGAATATCGACTGGGTCATATACGAAGTAAAAATACTCCGCCAGGAGAAAGAAGATCTCATTCGTACTGGTGAAGCTCTTGTCTCGTCGTTTGGGCACCTCAACAAGATACTAGGTGACTAAGTGAACCTCTTTCGCCGTAAGAAGAAGAAGGTTCGTCCTACTCTGAGTCGAGACCCTGCGTGGCTGATGAACCCTTTAGTTCCTTGGCAGGGTAAAGATTCTCCTATAACTCAGGATCAAATAGACTGGTTGGGTCAGGAGATTATTAATCTTTGTATCGAGAGACGGGAACTCAGAGCTCAGCTGAAGTGCGGTAGAGAGCTCCGTAAGAACGTTGGCTGGCTCGCCTTCTGTGTACAGAATAGAGAGGAGGAAGACCCATGCGAGGACTTCTCGTAGCCTTCCTGAAGGGTTGGATTATAGGAACCGTATTGAGTCTGGTGATCCTTGGGATCATCTTAGGAATTGCGGAGCTTGTATGATACTTGCAACCGAAGAAGAGTTTGCCCGAGAGGAAGCCTACAATGAGGGTACTAGGATAGGAGAGGCCCAGGCCCAAGCGCGCATACGAAAGCTCGAAGACGCTTTGAGAATGGTAATCGACTTCGAGAGAATGGACGCCGACTTGTTCGAGATGGAGTATGGATTTCATCCTGAAGATGGTGGACTCGCTGGTGAGGTTGAGTCTGTCTTAGGAGAAGACAAATGAACCTCCTTGTACGGTTGATCTTCGCTCTGGCTGTCATTGGCGCTGCGCTCTATCTTACTACTACCGAGGACAATAATAATTGGCTGTTCCTTCTGCTCCTTCTTACTGTGACGGACGAGATCTTCTCTTCAGGGTCCGACGAAAAGTAGTTGTCTCATGGTGCGTTGGAGAGTTGCCAGGGAAAGGTTATTATAGAGATATGAGTAGAGAGAAGGACTGATGTTGGATTTTATGGTCATGAAGACTTTCGCGTGGTTCCTCCTGATCCTCAACCTAGGTTTTATAGCGTTAAATATTCATACGCTTTCAGTAGGAGAGGTCACGCTTGTACTCCCGATTTTCTTGATCGGGTTACATACGTTCACGGTAACCCTTGTAATAATGGGTCTCGTGAGAGGGATCTATAAGTAGATGTTCGCAATTACCTCTCTCCTCGCGCTAGCAATACTCATGGCGAACCTTGTGCTGTTCCGTCTGGAGATTTTTACCCGGACAGATCAGGTAGTTTACGCGGGCGCTATCTTTCTCATTTGGATTGTCGCCTGGACCCATTTTATGTCCCGGCGGCGGAAGTAGGAACATACACTATGATCTTTCTTATGATGGTCGCAATGCTCATTGCCGTCGCTGCGCTGCGCCGAGCAGAAATCTTCGACCAAGCCGACGTGACCTTCTACTCGCTCATGATCATCTTCACGGCTATGGTCGCCGTTCTCTTCGAGAATCGGAAGAATAAGTAATGGCGGACCTTCGGATAATGCCTAAAAACGTCTATAAAATTCGCGTCGCGGTTAATCTTGATAGTGGTGAGATGACTATGTATCCTCCGCCTTCTGATAGGAACCAGCTCGCTCACTTTCAACTCGCCCAGCAACGATTGGCGAGCCTCATAGAAAGTAGAGACGACTAACGTGGTCAAAGCCTACGACCTTCAAAAGTATCTTATGAATCCTCACATGGAAGTCTCTCTGACTCTTCCGGTTCTTGATAGGGCAATGCTCGAACGTCTTCGAGTCTCTTCTTGGGGTTTGATGCGGCTCATAGAAAGTAGAGACGACTAATCATGGGCGACTACTTCCCTTGCATCGCCTGTCGAGTACTTCTCACGACAAGTGAAATTGACAGACACGTCTGCGGCTCCTCGAGCTCTCGTACTACCGCCCTCCTTAATGGGGCTCCCTTCTTTGCAGCGGCGTCTCTTGAGAGACTTCTTGACAGTTCAGCTTATCTTTACTTCGTGACTAGAAAGTAGAGACGATTAGTATGGACTACGTGAAAGCCGTTCAGTACGACGGGACCATTGAAAGTCGAATGCTCATACTTAATTGGGCGAATACCTTCGCGGCGGGGGCTCCACGTGATCTGTGGGCTCAACATAATCTTCCGCATAACCGTCTTACGGTTTGGGCCCGCGAAGAGTTTCAAGAGGTCGCTATAGGTGATTGGGTCGTGCAGGGTCTGGAAGATGAGTTCTTTAGAGTTAAAGAAGCCGACTTCTTGCGCCTAGAACCTTCTATCGACTAGAAAGTAGAGACGACTAGTATGGGTGCAGACATTCACGCCTACATTGAGTACGATGTAGGGAGAGATCCCCCATCCCACTACTTTAGTTTCGGTGCTCGTATCTACCTTCAGCGAGACTATATGATGTTCACTCTCCTTGCAGGGGTACGATCT
>SDBT01017980.1_pt1 | contig 11131 bp, 8 predicted proteins | sample 2277101 | NCBI WGS metagenome assembly SDBT01 (sample SAMN10404973, study PRJNA504765) | marine sediment metagenome | isolation source: marine sediment core GS10_PC15, 103 cmbsf | place: Arctic Ocean: Southern Knipovich Ridge | collected 2010 | reverse complement strand
CCTAACCAGCATGTTCAGCAAAAAAACAGGAACCTGCCATGTCTGCCTGTCCGCTACCCCAATTGTATCGGCAGCACTGGATATTTGTGCAAGCTGTATAAAAAAAGAGTTTACGAAACTTCAACCTGAAATACATACTGTACATGCCACTATCAGGGCTGCATTTGATCTTCCTCCCAAACCTCCGAATAACCAGGATGGAGTGGACTGTAATTACTGTGCCAATCAATGCAGGATCGGTGAAGATGAAAAAGGTTTTTGCGGATTACGGAAAGTTCAAAACGGAAGGCTGGTTAATCTTGCGGGAACACCCGGTCATGGATTACTTAAATATTATCACGATCCCTTGCCTACAAACTGTGTGGCGGATTGGGTCTGTGAAGGGTACCAGCATCCCGGCTGCTACAACCTTGCGGTATTCTACGAAAGCTGCACAATGAATTGCCTATTCTGTCAGAACTGGCACTTTCGAAGGACATCTCCTAATAACGGCGATAGTGTCAGTACAGAAAAACTTGCTTCAGCAGCAGATCCTTCTACTTTTTGTGTTTGCTTTTTTGGGGGAGATCCATCATCCCAGATGCCACATGCGCTTTCGGCATCCAAATTATTTTCTGAGAAACAGGTACGAATTTGCTGGGAGACAAATGGAATGATGAACACTAAATACATGGAAAAGGCAATTAATTTTTCCATCCAGACAGGAGGTTGCATAAAATTTGACCTAAAGGCTTACGATAATGAATTGCACAGAGCCCTTACCGGTATTTCAAATGAACCTGTAAAGAAAAATTTTAAAAGAGCTGCTGAGCGGTCCTTCGAACGGTCTGTACCTCCACTTGTTGTTGCAAGTACTTTGCTTGGCCCGGTTATGTGGATGTTGAGCAGGTTCACAAGATCGCGCGATTTATTGCTTCTCTTAACCCTGAAATACCCTATTCATTGCTAGGTTTTTCACCACACTTTTACATGAATGACCTCCCATTTACTTCTGCACGGCATGCAAAAGAAGCAGAATCCGCAGCCCTGGATGCCGGATTATCAAATGTACGAATCGGGAATAAACACCTGCTGGGAATGGATTATCCTAAATAAATATGGGCAAATTGGTTGATCTTTTACAGAACTACCCTTTCGGGCCAGGGATCCTGCCTGGAGGTTCCCCAGAGCTTGCTGATATAGTCTATGGAGAAAAAGTCCTCAAACGCATGCAGCCAATATGTCCCTTTATCGGTAAGTACCACCTCCCCTCCGTCGTCTCTCAGGTATCCCATGAAAGATAATGGTTTAAGGTATTTACCATATATCCTGTCGAAATCCTTCTGAAATCTTTCCATAAAATCACTTTTTTTGAATCTCGTTTCATAGATCCTCCAGTACAGCCAACCCGCCATTTGCATTTTTTCTGTAAGATCTATCGAAAGTGCGGTCGCCCTTCCCCCATTTTCCATGGCGCTGATATACTCGGCAACATTAAATGTGTTTAGGTAGAAAACATCTTTCAAATAGGATCCACCACTGGCACCAAGCCCGATGTAGAGAGGCACTGTCACAGAACAATACTTTGAAACTCCCTGCTTCGTAAAGGCCCACACTGAAGTTCTTTCAAAACCGGAATGATAGAATATATCCTCAAGGATGCGAAGCATTCTTCTTCTTCGGAACATGGTGGGAACTGGCCTCCCATTTGCTTTTGCTTCTTTTCCCAACTGGGTATAAGGGAATCTGAAAAGCGGATAAGCAGCTACCTGGTTTATACCCATTTTAACCAGGATTTGTCCTGCCTGTTCAACTTCAGCATATCTCTGGTCTGGCAGGTCAAAAATAAAATCAACATTTACACAGTCAAATCCCTGATTGGAAACCCGGTTGACTGTTTTAATTACTTCTTCCGTCGTATAAGGCCTTTTGAGGGTTTTAAGATGCCTGTCCTGCAATGATTCCACACCAATGCTCAGGTATTTCACCCCCAGGGATTTGATCATATTAAGATTATTGGGGCTCAGGTGATTGGGGTGACTTTCCATATGGATGGAGCACTTCATATTAAAGTTTTTATAAATATGTTCCAATATATCTTTCATCCCGTTATTCAGCATGGTGGTTGGAGTTCCGCCCCCAATATAGAATGAGGTTACGGGTCTTTTGCCAATAATATCAACATAATGATCAATTTCCATTTTTAAAGCAAGGGTGTAGCTATTAGCCAGCTCCGGGTCATATATTTCTTTATTATAAGGACAGTAAGGACATATTTGCTCACAAAAGGGAATGTGAAGATAAATACCTAATTCATGAATATCCTGGAATTTAACAGTTAGCTCATCAGATGAAGGGATTCTGGCCTCCAAAGCCACCTGGTCTATGCCAGTATAGCGCCTGCTGATTTTTTTTCTGAGGTAATTATTAATCATAACAAATAATGAACACAGGTTTTTTCAACGTATTCCCTGAACTCATGTAAAAATTCAATTGCCTCCTTCTTGACTGTTTTAATATAAGAATCTTTTAGAAGGTCGGTATCGAGACAGCACTCCTGAAAATATTCAATTCGATAGCCTTTTTCTTCGGGACTGATCTGGTAATACCCGCTGGAGGAAAGCATATCGGGTATTATTTTCAGGTTATTCTCACTTGATATCATTTCAAAAACAAGTTCATGATTGTCCTGATTAAGCATCCTTCGCCAGGTGGATTTGTTTTCAAAAAATATAAACTTCCGATAGATATAGCGTACCTCATTCCAATTGTTTTCCTGCCGGACTAGTTCGACTGCTTTTGCTCCTGATGCATACTTTGATATGTGCTCAAAATCAAATACCAGGCTAATCAGACAATCGAGTTCTGCCTCCACAATAAAACTTCCACGAAATGAATAGGAAGAATCATCCTGGGAGAAATGATACTTAAATTCTTCGGTTGAACTCCCATATATCAGGACAGGAACACTCATCCATATAAGTAGAATGCCTCTGAATATCATGGTCATTTTACTATCTCATTTAATAAATGCCTTAGAGCCAGTTGACTGAATCCTGCTAAAAATATTTCAGGGCATTATAAATGGCTGATGGTCTCAATCGCAATGTCTGATTTATTTCTGCATAACTCATGTATCCACATTCCTGACACAGTTCCGGGTCCTCGTTGTATCTGCAACATTTATATATGTTGCCATCCTCATAAACGCGACATATATCCAGGGGCCGTTTCCAGTTATTCTTCAGGGCTGATCTCAGGCCGGCTCTGGAATTCAGGATTTTGTACCTGCGGATATATTGTAATAATTCCTGTAAGATTTTATTCCTTTCCCCGGGACCAATATATAAATCATCATATCCATAATAGGGTGTATGAAAATAGAAAAATACACCCCTGATCTGCTTGATACCCTTGATATATTCACAGAATTTCTGAATATCACCCTTATTTTGATGGTTAATGGTATAATTGATATAAAGGGAAGGATGATCTGATTCCCGGATGTTTTTCATTATCCTGTCGAATGATTTTCCCCGTAGTAAATCATTTTTTTTCTGTAGTCCGTCCACACTGATAAAAACCGTATCGGCTGAGGTTTTAAGAGCAAGGGTTCCGTTGGTGTAAATAATGCTTGAATGAAATCCCTTGTTATGAGAGTATTGAATGATATCTTCAATGGTATAATTGTTATCCTTCCAGAGAAATGGTTCCCCACCTTCCAGATAAAGTGTACGGCCACCTTCTTCGTAAAATGAATCAATAACTGATGCTGCTTCTTCAAAACTTATTGCTTCGGTATCACGGCTGGTTACCCTGCAGTGACGGCATTGCAGATTGCATTTGTTATGCAAGACGATCCCGCAAATAAGAGGGGTATCCTGTTTAAGGATCTGGTGACCAATTATATACTTAATACCGTAGAATAAAGGTTTCATATCCTTGTTTACTGATATCCAGGTTTATTTGTATTTTGACATCATAATTTTTATTAGTCTTATTACAACAATCCTCGGAAGAAAACGAATAGCAAAAACCTGTATCTTGTTATGCATGCCCGGGATAACCACCCGCTTACCCCTCAGTAAAGCATTGTAAGCAACTTTTGCTACCCTTCCGGCTTTCATGCCTCTGGTTTCAGTGACAGTTAATTGCTTTTTTATTGCTTCTGTTTCAAACTCGGTTATTGTTCCACCGGGACAGAGAGTGGTTACCGTAACACCTGTTCCATTCAGTTCTTCTGCAATGGCTTCAGACAGACTTAACATATATGATTTTGTGGCACAATAGACGGCGTTATACGGACCCGGGACAAAAGATCCGGTTGAACCAATATTCAGAATCCTTCCACACTTATTCTTTAACATATCAGGGAGAAAGAGTTTAATCAGATGAGTCGTGGTATTCATGTGAAGTTGTATCATTTTTTGCTCGTCTTCCCATTGGGTATCAGAAAAACTTCCATAGACAATAAAACCGGCGTTATTAACCAGAAATTCAATCCTGATATCATTTTTCTTTATCCAATCATAAATTTTCTGTACAGATTTCGACTGACTTAAATCGCTGATTATTACATTAGCTCTTACCTGGTAATTCTCTTCTAATTCCCTGGCTAACTGATTCAATCTTTCTTCCCGTCTTGCCACCAGGATGACATTATGCTTAGCCTCTGCGAATAATTTAGCCAGCTCGTAACCAATCCCGCTGGATGCACCGGTTATCAACGCATAACTCATTCTTCACTGAATTAAAAACGGGTTAATTGATCCAGACACGTTTACCAATAATCATTAAACTTACGAAAAGTAATAAAGGATTAAAAATTGCCTGAAACTGCCAGTGATAATTTCACTATGTCATCTTCGAGATTGAGGAACCCATTTATTTGGCCAGCACCATTTTTCTGAATTCAATAGTATTCCCTGCTTTAAACCTGATAATATAAGCTCCGGGAAGATGGCCGGCTGCCTTCCAGATACTCAAAAAGGTACCGTCCATAAAATCCTTGTTAATCAATTCTTCAACGAGTCTTCCCTGGACATCAAAAATTGATAAGTTCACATGCGAAGGACTGGGCAGGGTAAAAGAGATGGTTGCCTCGTCCTGGAAAGGATTGGGAAATACATTTTGCAACATAGGCTGATCAATCAAATTGACCGGTTCAATTCCGGTTCCAGGCTCACCTTCCACAAGAAACCTGATCCCCCAGCTGTCTAATATCTTTTCACCTGCTTTCAGACTCTTTTTCTGTGAATGGTCAATAATCCCCAGGATCCAATCCCCATTGGGATCCAATCCGTTAAATAAACCAAGAGAATCTTCCGGTCTGAAAATACCGGTATATGGTGCCTCGCCATCATCAACAGGGATCTCTGCCAGATCGATAAAGAGAGTGTTGATGAAATTCTCACCTGAATTTGGTGGTCTGTCCACAAGGCTGATAGTTCTGCCGGCATGTTCCAGTACCAGCTCCAGATCTCCTACCGAGGGATGTAACAGGGTGTCTATGTAACAGTTAATTCCAAAAATTTCTGTCTGGAGAAGGTTTACCTGTATTATATCATGGGTTTCAGCTCCTGAGATGTCTTTGTTTAAATCTGACCGGTTTTCAGGATGGCTTGTTGTCCCATCGCTATTCGACAATCGCATCATGTAGATCATTTTCTCTGCATTTACCTGGCCGGTTGTGTTCTGACCGGCTACAACATATCCAAAATCAGAGGTTGACATTCCAACACGTGCAGCCGCCGAAATATTGTCCATATATTTTTTCTGCCAGATTGAATCCCCGTTTGCCGCAGCAATCTTATACAGGAATATTTCTGTACTATTGTCAAGAAGGGTCTGTGTGCCGATTACCATAAGATTTCCATCCTCCGTCAGACAGGCTGCGTTCGCATAATGCGTATTGATACCTCCATATGTCTTCTCCCATCTAACCTGCCCGTTTAAATCCGTACGTACAACATATACCTGGGGCCGTTCATACACATTTCCCCCATAGGGGACATCCACTTCTGCATATCCCACCAGGAAATAGCCATCATCCAAAGCGACTACATCTGAAAGCTGGTCGTTTTCATCGTGCCCATACGTATGCGTCCATGCGGGATCACCATAAAATTGTGTCTTCATCAGGAACATATCGAATTTATTCTTGATCGTACTGCCGGCTATTACAGTCCCGCCTTCAGTCTGGGTAGCCCAATCTCCCCATCCGGGGCCACCATCACATAACAATACCCTGAGTGAATCAAGTCCGGGATATGGATAAATGTCAAGACTCGCGATGAATATACTGTCCACCCCTGAATAATTGTTCAATCCTGTGAGAATGTATCGGTTATTTGCTGTTTTCTTTATACTGTGTGCTTCACTCCATGCATATGTACGACCCATCAGGTTGAACCCTAATTTTTTTCCATGGGCATCTATTTCCATGACCAATATCCTGGCACGCTGACCCTGGTCACTCGGTTCGACTATGCGATAGCCCACAACACAGAAATTTCCAGTTTCAACCTGTGTAATCGCCAAGGCTTCTTCATTGTATGGGTTTCCAACAAAATCTGTAGCGGGATAAATTCTGGACCAAACAGTATCTCCCTCACTATTAATTCTTGTCACATAAACGACGCTTCTCCCGGGTTCAGTCATACTTCCAGCTATCACATAATCTCCATTCGAGGTTTCAATGATATCATTGGCTGTGAAATCCTGGGTGATCGCATCTGAAGGAAAGTGCTTCGACCATAATAATTTAGGGTACTGGGCGTTGGTTGTTCCAGAAATGGTTAACAATATGAGCAGTGTAGAAAAAAAGTATGCGAATCTTTTCATAATAGACAATAAGTTACAAAAAATCAGGATAGTGCAAATTGATAAAAAACTGTTCTAAAACAGGATGCACAGATGGTAATGACCCGATCAGGCAATAGCAGGTTTGGATGATAGGCGGAATCCTGACCAGATACCTCCCATGATCAGTCCGGCGATAAGGTGCCAGAGTCCCCACCATGCCGCGATAAATGCCATCCCGCCGACAGCCATGTCCGTAGGAAAGATTTTCGGATTAAACAATAACAGAAGGGCCAAACCCGAGTTCTGAATGCCCGTCTCTATGGATATGGTTTTTCTGTCCCTCCTGGGCAGTTTGAACAGGGAGGCGAATGACCAGCCAAGGCTCAAGGCAATAGCATTGTGAATTAGAACTATCAGGAAAATATACTTGATATATTCCAGAAAGAATTCCCAGTTCTTCAGAAACATTACTGCGATGATGGCTCCAAAAGCGACCAGGGACAATCTTTTGACATGGATCAGGATTTTCGCTGTGATTTTGGGAAGATACAGGTTGATCAACATGCCCAGCGTAAGCGGGATCCCCAGTAAAATAACCACGGTTTGCAATATGTGGAGAAAAGGAATATCGAGGGGCCTTACCAGTTCTGAAGCATTCAAAAGGGAATAGACTTTTGTAAAGAGGGTTCCCCAGAATGTAAAATTGAATGGAGTGATAAGTATAGCCCCCAGGTCAGAGATTGCTGTAAGGCTGACAGACAGAGCTACGTTGCCCCGGGCAAGTGAACTGAAGAAATTCGATACATTCCCCCCAGGGCAGGAGGCTACCAGTATCATACCCAATCCGATTGTTGGTGTAATGTAGTTCCGGAATGCAATTGCAAGGAGGAAGGTCATGAACGGCATGAGGATAAATTGTGAAACTGCACCTACCGCAGCCGCTTTCGGATTTAATGCCAGGTTTTTGAAATGCAATGGCTTCAGTTCAAGAGCCACTCCAAACATGATAAAAGCTATCGTTAGATTCAGGATGAGAAGACTGTCGGGACTGAAATTCAGCCTCAGGCTGTCAAGGGCCTTGAAAGTTTCAAGCATGGTATTGAAATTTGTTGTAGTCAGTACCTAAAAGTATTAAAATATTTAAAGTAATGCAGAATTTGGTATTTTCGTAGATAGAAATCAACCAATAACAGCTGATGAGTTTAATAAGATACACATGGGCTATTTCCTTGATGGCCATACTGCTCTTATCCGGATCCTGCGGAAAACGGACCGAAAAGCCAAATATTTTGCTGATCCTTGCTGATGATGTTGGCCGTGAAATGTTTAGCAGCTATGGGGGAACATCATATTTTACTCCCAACATTGATGACCTGGCCTCGAAAAGTATGCGCTTTGAACATGTTTATGCCGCACCCGTCTGCCACCCGGCCCGCATTACCCTTATGACCGGACGGTACCCGTTCAGGTTTGGAGATCCGGTTTGGGGCAGCTTCCCGGGACATGCAGAAAATCAAACGTTTGCCCATGAACTACAAAAAGCCGGCTACGCAACAGCTGTTGCCGGCAAATGGCAATTATGCATGATGAAGGATGAACCGGACCATCCTCACCGTTTGGGATTTGATGAATACTGCCTCTTCGGATGGCATGAAGGTCCCCGGTACCACAATCCCCTGATCTGGCAAAATGGAGAGATAAGGCAGGACGTTGCCGACCGGTACGGACCGGATGTGTACAGCGATTTCCTTATTGATTTTATGAAGCGAAACCGCAACCGGCCCTTCCTGGCATATTACCCCATGGCACTGATCCATGATGTATCTGATGACTTTGAACCTCCTCCTCCCTTCGGTAAGGCAGGAAGGTATGAAAATGTGAAGGAAATGCTTGTTGAGATGGACCGGATCGTTGGCAAGATGGTGCAGGCTGTTGAAGACCTGGGACTAACAGACAATACCCTGTTTATCTTCACAACTGACAATGGAACAAACCATAGAAGTATTATCCGTCATAAAGATGGTGAATTCATCAGGGAGCTGGTTTATTCAACGATTGACGGGGTGGAAGTCCCAGGAGGAAAAACAAAGATCACAGACTGGGGAATCCGGGTACCAACCTTCATCCGCTGGCCGGGCAGAATACAGGAAGGAAGCGTTTGCCATGAACTCATCGATTTCAGTGATTTTCTCCCGACTTTTAATGATATACTGGATCTTCCACCAGTAGCATATGAAATTGACGGACAAAGTTTTGCAGGGATCCTGACCGGGGAAGAGCATGATACCCGGTACTGGGTTTATTCTGAGAAAGCGGGCATGGAGTATGCGGTCAGGTCAAAAGATTGGAAACTCCTTCCTGATAGTAAATTATTTGACATGAGATCAGATACTCATGAGGAGAATCCCATTCTGGAATCAGCTGACACACCTGCTTCTGCGAAAGCCCGCGTCACTCTCGATTCAATCATGACGGAACTTCGGGGCAGCTGGTAAGACCGACCGCCCTAGAGATGGGAAAAGACTTCTTATTCACCAAGCTGTTCAAGCAATACTTCACAGGCCTTTTGCAGCTGTTCATCAAGGCCTTTTGATTTGTGGTTCGGCGAATTGAAAACTTCAATATCCGGTCTGGCCGGTTCCAAGTCCATGTTCATATCGTTCGCCTTCACGAACCAACCCCTGAAGGGCATCCTTACATAGGAACCATCAATCAGGCCGACCCCGCCAGTGGAGATCACTGCACCAAATGTGGGCCTTCCAACCAGGGTCCCGATACCAAGATTCTTGTATGCATGCGAGAAGATCTCAGCATTTGAATAGCTGTTTTCATTACAGAGCGCTATGGATGGTTTGTTCCAGGCGAAGAAAGGCAACCTTGTTGAGAACGGATAATATTCCCGGTAATTTTTATGGTTGGATAAGCTTGTATCCGCTCCCCTTGGAATGGTATAAGCATGTTGTTTCACGTTCAGTATTGCCATTAAATAATCCGTTGTACTCCCTCCGCCATTAAACCTGACATCAATCACGATACCTTCCTTGCCATGACCCACAGCGGTCAGCTCTCTCTCAAACCTTTCAAAACTTCGCATATCCATCCCACGAATATGCAGATATCCAAGTCTGCCTCCGGAATATTCATCCGTCAGCCTCCGTCTTTCCTTAACCCATTCATTATACAATTCCGTCCTTAAACTGCCTACGGGCCGGATAACCACCTCCCGCTGGTTGCCATTCTTGTCCTATACGCCAAGCAGTAACTTTTCATCGGTTGTATTGGCCAGTAGTGACCAGAAATTAATGTCCCCGGTAGCATCCTCCCCGTTAACTGAGATAACAATTTCCCCGGCATTAAGTGTACTGGTAATTTTATCTGCAGGTGAGTCGGGAATAACGTGCTGGATAAGGGCCCCTTGCTCGTGAGGTACCACATCTATCCCCAGCAGCCCTGTCCTCTCAGATTGTGTTTGTTCCCTGTCCCGTCCAAACAGCCCCATATGACTGGCATTCAGCTGGCCCAGCATGATATTGTACATGTACATGAAATCTGTTTTGGTGGAAGCTTCCATACAGTATGGTTTGAACTTTGCTTTTAAACCGTCCCAGTCCCTTCCGTGAAACTCAGGATCATAAAATCCATCCCGCAGGGCTCGCCATGCTTCCTCGAATACCTGGTCAAGCTCTGCCTGGTAATCTATCTTCATTTTGGCCGCCACCGGCAGGTTTTCCAGTTCCTTCCCATTTGTACTGATCCTGGAAAGTTTGCCCTTGGTATTCATGTAGAGGAATTTTCCTTTCGGGTCAAGTTTCACATTATTAGGATTTTTGCCTCCCTTTGTCACCTCTTTCATATCCTTCCCGTCCCATTTTATCTGGAAAATGTCCCTGCCTCCCTTACCCGGTGTATGGGTAGTAAAGTAAAAGGTCTTGCCATCTTTTGATATTGCCAGGTTTCCCTCGTTGCCTGACAATGAGGTCAGCTGAACCAGCCTTTCATGGATGTCTTCAAAGTCTATCTGCAAAGACTCAATCTTATCTTCTTTCTTCTCCTTGTCTTTCCCATTTTCATTATCATCTTCTTCCTCTTCTTCCCAATCCTGTTTGGTTTTCTGGCTGTCTTCCTTTCTTAGCCATACAAACCATATATCATCATCGAGATTGTTCCTTGCCGAAATAAATCCCAGCTTGGAGCCATCACGGCTCCATACAGGTGAACGATCTCGCCGCGGATGCATGCTCACATTAACCGGTCCCTTGCTGCCATCGGCGGCCTGGATATATATTTCACCATTGAAAGTCAGGTCCTCCATGGCATAGGCCAGCCATTTGCTGTCCGGGCTCCACCG
>SDBT01017979.1_pt1 | contig 11131 bp, 13 predicted proteins | sample 2277101 | NCBI WGS metagenome assembly SDBT01 (sample SAMN10404973, study PRJNA504765) | marine sediment metagenome | isolation source: marine sediment core GS10_PC15, 103 cmbsf | place: Arctic Ocean: Southern Knipovich Ridge | collected 2010 | reverse complement strand
CCATGCGCGCCGACATCGTCGGGCCGGTGTGCGAGTCGGGAGACTTCCTGGCAAAGGATAGGAAACTGCCTGCTGTCGAGCAGGATGACTACCTGGCAGTCTTCTCCTGCGGCGCGTACGGCTTCTCGATGGCCTCTAACTACAACGCGCGGCTCCGCCCCTCAGAGGTGCTCGTAAAGGGCAACTCCTTTCAGCTAGTGAGGGAACGGGAGAAGTACCAGGACCTGATCCGGGGCGAACGGTTCCGGGGGGTATGACCGATGGGGGAAGTACGGTTCACGAAGATGAGCGCCAGCGGGAACGACTTCATCATCATCGACAACCGCAACCGTGCGGTACCTGGTGACGAGGCCGCCTTCGCCCGCTCGGTCTGCAGGCGCCGGTTGTCAGTCGGGGCCGACGGGGTGCTCCTGGTCGGGCCCTCCGGGGAGCCCGGGGCGCACTTCCGCATGAGAGTGATCAACGCGGATGGGAGCGAGGCTGAGATGTGCGGCAACGGCGCGCGCACTGTCGCGCGCTTCGCGCAGCGTGAGGGCATAGCGCCCGCCGGGATGCGCTTCGAGACCATCGCGGGGATCATATCGGCGGAAGTCCTGGGTGAAGAGGTACGGCTGGGGATGGGAGACCCGACAGGCCTGGAGCTCGCCTTCCCACTCACGGTGGAGGGCACCGCCCTGGAAGCGCATTTCGTCAACACCGGGGTGCCCCACACGGTCGTCTTCGTCCCCGACCTGGAAGCCGTGGACGTGGTGGGACTCGGCCGGGCCATCCGCCGTCACGAGCGCTTCCAACCCGCGGGGACCAATGTGGATTTCGTCTGCCAGGGTGCACAGCCGGGCGAGCTGGCACTTCGCACCTACGAGCGCGGGGTGGAGGACGAGACGCTCGCATGCGGCACGGGCGCCGTGGCGGCAGCCCTCGTGGCACAGCAGGCCGGGAAGGTCAACCCCCCGGTGAAGGTGAAGACTCGCGGCGGGACGACACTGACAGTCACGTTCCGCGCACACTCGACAGGGGTGAGCGAAGTCACCCTCGAGGGAGATGCGCGGATCATCTACGATGGAGTGCTGACATGGGAAACGTGAGATTCGAAGGTGCGTGGACGGCACTGGTGACGCCTTTCTCGGACGACGGCAAGGTCGACTGGGACGGCTTCACGAAGAACGTCCAGTTTCAGCTTCAACAGGGAATAAGCGGCCTCGTCCCGACCGGGACAACGGGTGAGTCTCCCACGCTGGGCTGGGAAGAGCACAACTCGCTCATCCAGCAGGCCGTGAAGCTCTCCCGCGGGAAGGCGCCTGTCCTTGCCGGCACCGGCTCCAACTCCACCAGGGAGGCACTGGAAGCGACGCGAGAGGCCCGGGATGCAGGGGCCGAGGGAGCGCTCCTCGTAGACTGCTACTACAACGGCCCGTCATCGCTCGAGCTTCGAGAGAAGTATCACGGTCTCATCGCCCGGGAGTGTCCCGATATCGCCATCGTGCCCTACGTGATACCGGGCAGGACCGGGACGGCGATCGCCCCCGAGGACATCGCCATACTCGCCGCTGAGTACCCCAACATCCGGGCCGTCAAGGAAGCCACAGGCGACCTTGAACGCATGGCACTGACACGCAAGCTTGCGGGCGACGGGCTGGCTATAATGTCAGGTGATGACGATGTGACCTACCAGATGATGACGCACCCGGGGATCAGGGCCGCCGGGGCCGTGTCGGTCATATCCAATGTCGTGCCTGCCGCAGTGGAGGAGCTCACCCGCGAGGCGCTGGCGGAAAGCACCCGGGCAAGGGAGCTTGCCGATGCCCTCACCCCACTCGCGGGAATAGTGACGGTCAGGGCGAAGAGCGAGAGAACACTTCCCGACGGGAGGAAAGTCCAGGTCGAGGACAGGTTCCGCAATCCCCTTGCCATCAAGACTCTGATGGCCGGCCTGGGAATGCCCGCAGGTCCGCGCCGCGCTCCGCTCGGAAAGATGAGCCCTGCCGGGATCGCGGTGGTGCGCGAGGCGGTCCGGAAGGTGTGGGAAGCAAACCGTGAGATACTGAGCCCTGTAGAGAAGTTCTACAAAGTGGATGTGAAGGAAAGGCTAAAGGACGACAGGTGCTGGCAATGAAGCAGACCAGGCTGATAGTGAACGGAGCAGCGGGCAGGATGGGTAGACGCATCGTCAGGCTTGCCGCTTCCGGACAGGAAGGCGTGACGCTGGCCGCGGCTGTAGAGCAGCCCGGGCACCCGGACCTCGGCAAGGATGCCGGGGAAGTCGCCGGCTGCCCGCCCACCGGCGTGGCTCTCTCGGACGACCTTGCCGCGGCGTACGGCCGGGGAGATACGATCGTGGACTTTACTGCTCCCGCTCCATGCCTCGCCGCGCTCAAGGAAGCCGCGCGGGCCGGCAAGCCCATCGTCATCGGTACTACCGGGTTCTCGGACGAGGAGCGAGTGGAGTTGGAAAGACTGGCAAGGACAATACCCTCGGTGGTGGCCCCGAACATGTCCGTGGGGATGAACCTGATGTTCCTGGAAGTGGAGAAGTTTGCCCGCGCGCTGGAAGGCTACGACGTGGAGATAGTGGAATCGCACCACAGGCACAAGAAAGACGCCCCCAGCGGGACCGCGCTGGGGCTCGCGCGCGCAGCAGCGCGCGGCCTTGGCCGCGACCTGGACAAGGCGGCCGTCTACGGGCGCAAGGGCATCACGGGGCCCCGCCCCCCCGGACAGATAGGCATACACGCGGTCCGCGCCGGAGAAGTAATAGGCGAGCACACGGTTCTCTTTGCAGGGCCGGGCGAAAGGGTAGAGATCACTCACCGCGCGGAGAGCCGGGACGCGTTTGCCCGAGGGGCAGTCCTGGCAGCACGGTTCGTAGCTGGAGCGGCCCCCGGGATGCACGACATGGCTGAAGTCCTGGGCCTGAAGTAGAAACAAGTCCGGGGACACCGGGCCAGGAGCATCCCACACACCGGAGGACAAACACTTTGCCGATAGAGATGGCCGAGAGGCTTAAGAAGCTGCCCCCCTACCTTTTTGCCGAGATCGACCGGATGAAGGCGGAGGCCCTTTCCCGCGGGGTGGACATAATCAGCCTGGGGATAGGAGACCCGGACATCCCGACACCGCCGGCGGTCGTGGAGCGCCTCGCTGAAGCCGCCCGCGACGAGAAAAACCACCAGTACCCCTCCTACGATGGCATGCTGGAGTTCCGCAAGGCAGTCGCCGCCTGGTACAGGAAGAGGTTCGACGTCGAACTGGACCCGGAGACCGAGGTTTTGACCCTGATCGGCTCCAAGGAAGGCATAGGCCACCTGCCGCTCGCGATACTCAACCCCGGAGACACCGCGCTTATCCCTGACCCCGGATACCCGGTCTATATGGCAGGCACGACTTTTGCGGACGCAAAAGCGGAGCCGTTCCGCCTCGAGGCCGAAAACGGCTTCCTGCCCCGGCTGGACGCGATCCCGCGGGACCTGGCACAGCGAGCTAAGCTGATGTTCCTCAACTATCCCAATAACCCCACGGCAGCCACTGCAGACGAGGGGTTCTTTCAGCAGGTAGTCAGGTTCGCTAAGGAATCCGATATCGCCATCTGCCACGACGCCGCATACTCGGAGATAGCCTACGACGGCTACCGTCCGCCGAGTTTTCTCTCTGCGGACGGCGCGAAGGATACAGGCATCGAGTTCCACTCTCTGTCCAAGACTTTCAACATGACCGGCTGGAGGATCGGCTTCGCCGTGGGCAACAGCCCGCTGCTGTCCGCGCTCGGCCGCCTCAAGGCGAACCTCGATTCGGGAGTCTTCCAGGCAGTCCAGCAGGCTGCGATAACCGCCCTGGAGTCACAGGAAGAGACGACCGCGCGCAGCTGCGAGATATTCCGCGAGCGCAGGGACAAGCTGGTGGATGGCCTGGCGCGCATCGGCTGGAAGGTGCCGAGCCCGCGGGCAGCTTTCTACGTTTGGGCTCCGGTGCCTGACGGGTATGACGCAATGGGCCTGGTCCAGGTGCTGCTCGAGCGCGTCGGCGTAGTCATCACGCCTGGCACCGGGTTCGGTTCAGGGGGAGAAGGCTACGTCCGCATGTCGCTCACTGTATCGACCGACCGGCTTGAGGAGGCCGTGGACCGCATAGCCCGCGCAGGGCTGTGACCCGCGGACGCCCTCAAGAGGGCAAGGATGCCGCAGAAACCGCGCCCTCCGAGACCGCCTACATCGGCCTCGGGTCCAACCTGGGCGACCGGGAAGAGAACATCCGGCTTGCCCTTCAGGCAATGGACCGCACCGGGGGCATCCGTCTCGTACGGTGCGCCTCACTCCACGACACCGAGCCGGAAGGAGTCAGGGAACAGCCGCGCTTTCTGAACACCGCAGCACGCATCGAGACCACCCTTCCCCCGCAGGAGCTCCTCGCCGCCTTGAAGGACATCGAGAAAGACCTTGGCCGGCTGCCCGCAGAACGCTGGGGGCCCCGGGCAATCGACCTTGACATTCTGCTGTGCGGTGAGAGAATTATCTGCAGTGAAAGCCTGACGGTGCCTCACCCGCTGATGGGCGAGAGGGTCTTCGTTCTCCGGCCCCTCGCGGAGATGGAACCGGAGCTGGTGCACCCGGTACTGAAGAAGACCGTCAGGGAACTCCTGGAGGAGAAGACAGGTGGATCATCCGCCGGCCGTTGAGATGGAGCTCGTCCGGATACGCACGAACGATAAGGGCGGCGACCAGCTCATCGTCCTGAAAGAGAAGAAGGGCAAGCGCTACCTTCCGATAGTGATAGGGCTCTTCGAAGCAGACTCCATCCGGATGCACATGACGGGGGTGAAGCTGCCGCGGCCGTTCACCCACGACCTGCTGCACTCCACCATAGAAGGCCTGGACGCCAGCGTGGAACGCATCGTGGTGGATGAGCTCCAGGACCGCACGTTTCACGCCAAGCTTGTACTGAAAACATCCGCCGGGGACACGCGGCGGATCGACGCCCGACCCAGCGATGCCATCGCGCTGGCAGTGAGGGCCGGGGCGCCCATCTTCGTCTCACGTCACGTGCTCGCCGCCACCGGGGCCGAGGAGGCATAGGGAGCGCGTGTGATGAAGTCACGGCTGAAGATGGTCGAGGTGATCAGCGTCAAGCAGCTCGGCGGACGCGCCTTCGCGGAGAAGCGGGCCGGCAAGGGCAACACCTACTGGGAAGAGATAACGGAGCAAGAAGCAGTCAGGTTCGGCTCGGCAAGCGCTCCGCACAGTGTCGAGATCACGCTCTCATCGCCTGTCAGCCCGGTCCAGCGCATCGTGGAAGGAGGCCGGCTCGAGTATGGCTCGGCGATGTGCTACAAGGGAACCGGTCCTGGCGGGCGTCACGAGTACTGGCACATACCGACGGGCACGGTGATGGTGGAGGACGAGACATACGCGCTCCGGCAGATAGCCGATACGCTGCTGATACTCGAGCGCTGGGTGGCAACAAGACAGATGGAGGTAGCCACAGCATGAGGATGATGAGGATCACTGCCAGGGCCGCTGTCCTGGCAGCTCTGCTGGCATGCCTGCTCTGCGGGTGTGCGACTTACCAGAACCCGCTTACCGGCGAGGAGGAGCAGACGCTCTACAGCGTTCAGGACGAGATCGCCCTCGGCAGACAGGTCGCAAACGATATCAACAAGCAGATCAAGCTCGATGAGGACCCGAAACGCATGGAACTCGCCCGGAGAGTAGGGAAGAAGGTGGCCGCCGCCTCCGAGCGCCCCGACCTGCCGTACGAGTTCAGGGTCATAGACTCGAAGGATTTCAACGCCTTCGCCCTGCCGGGAGGATTCATATATGTGAACAGAGGCCTGCTTGAAGGAGTCAGCGAATCCGAACTGGCTGCCGTGCTGGCCCACGAGGTGGCGCACGTTGTGGCACGCCACGGTGTGAAGGCGATGGAAGCCGAGTTCGGCTACTCGCTGGCAACCCTGGTAGCCGTGGCCATATGGGGCGAAGAAGACGTGACCGAGGTGACCGACTTCTCCGACAGCGCGTTCGCCCTGGTACTCATGGGCTATGGCCGCCGCGACGAGCTGCAATCGGACCGGCTCGGCATCAGGTATGCGACCAGGGCGGGGTACGACTCCGGAGCGATGGTCTCCATGCTGACCAAGCTCAAGAAAGCACAGGGCGGGAACGAGTCACTAGCTTTTCTCAGCACGCATCCCCCGATAGACCTCAGGATAGAGAAGGCACGCGAGGCCGCCGCCGGACGGACAGCTCCGGAGAAAGCACGCACGGCCCCCGGGCGAACAAATTCGTGGTAATGCACACCGTTGAGACAATCGCCGCGGTCCGGGAAGAAGTCCTCCGTCTGCGCACTGCGGGCAGATCAATCGGGTTCGTTCCCACGATGGGCGCTTTCCACGAAGGGCATCTCAGCCTCATGCGGGCAGCCCGCCGTGAATGCGGAGCCGTAGTCGTGTCCGTCTTTGTCAATCCCACCCAGTTCTCTCCCGGGGAGGATTTTGACCGCTACCCACGCGACCTCGCGGGCGACCAGGAGCTTGCAGCGGCCGAAGATGTGGACATCCTGTTCATACCGTCCACAAAGGAGATGTACCCGCCCGGGCATGCCACAACAGTACATGTAGCCGGACTGACCGGGCGGCTCTGCGGAAAGGATCGTCCCGGGCACTTTCGGGGTGTGACGACCGTCGTCGCCAAGCTCTTTAACATCGTGGGCCCCGACACCGCTTACTTCGGCCAGAAGGACGCGCAGCAGGCAGTCATCATCAGGAGGATGGTAAGCGATCTCGATACGCGGGTAAAGGTTAGCGTGCTCCCCATCGTGCGCGAGAGCGACGGGCTGGCGATGAGCTCCCGGAACCGCTACCTGAACCCGGAGGAGCGGCAGGCAGCCGCTGTCCTCTACCGTGCCCTCTCCGAGGCCCGGGCCGCAGTGGAAGCCGGGGAGAAGGACGGGAAGAAGGTACACCGCCTGGTGGAAGAGTGTATCGCAGGCGAGAAGCTCGTCAGGATCGAGTATGTGGCCGTTGTGGATCCGGATACCCTCGAGCTGCTGGAACGGATCGAGGGCCCCGCGCTCCTGGCCGTGGCCGCACGTGTCGGGGCCTGGCGGCTCATAGATAACTGTATCGTGGGAAGAGACGAGCTGTAACGCCTTTACGGCGTCTGCCGTCCCTGGAACAGCGGGTAAAGCAAAGGGGGATGAGCCATGAGGCCCATCCCCCCAAGTCTCTATACCTCGTACATAATCCCGAAAGAGCGCCTGTAGATAACACCGACAGTGAAGTCAGGACTGGCGTCGCTGAGCCCGAACCCGATCACACCGGCGAGGTCCGAAAGATCCATCGTCCTTCTGATGCCTACATAGGCATCCAGCGGCGAGTCACCAATAGCATCCTCGGTATCATCGCCCGTCAGCTCTATGGTGTAGGCGTTCATCCCGGCCGGGATCTCCACGGCGATACCGTAGGCCAGCACATCGTCCGCGAGATCTTCCCCGACGATGAGATACGAGATATTCAAGTGCCCTACCCAGCTGCTGTATCCCTTGGAAAGCGCCACATCGACATCGTAGTCGATCTCGTTCTCCACACCGACGATGTCCTCATCGCCAGTATCAAGGATAATATCCAGCCCCAGCGTCACTCCCGGCGTCGTGTCCGACTCGCCGACCGCGCAGTACCTGGCGCCAAGCGCCAGGTCGCCAAGACCCGATATGCTATCGCCGTTCTCCATACTGATATACGGCAGGTCAGCCCCGATCTCGATGGTGTCGGTCGCACCGTAGTCCAGGCCCACGCCTATAAACCAAGCAGTGTCAGCCCCGCCCACAAAAGCCGGGTCGCCCAAGTCCGCATACGCCACATCGAGTTCCAGCTCGAACCCGCCGGCCGTAACCACCGTTGCATCATCCAGCACGACCGGGCCATAACCGATCTCGGCCCATGCGGGAGCCGCCATAAGGCAGCACACCACGAAGCAGATCCCCAGCGTCCTTCTCATACTCTTACCCTCCCTTCCCGATATGGGACCTGGCACTCCAGCCGACCGGGCCGGAACCCATGCCCCTCCCATCTCCTACAATTAAGAGCATGCTATCGGAGATACGGCACCTTTGTCAAGAGAGAAAGAGTGGGGACGGCGCCCTCTTTGGCCTCGAGCTGCTACCGGCCCCGGAGGACTCCCTTAATGCCGGCCGAGCCCCGCCGGAGCAGGAACTCTCTCGCTTCCTCAAGCCGGGGGATACTCGCCCGTCCGCCGATCCCTAGACACTTCAAAGCCGCCACCGCGCCGGCGAACTCCGCCACCGCTTCCAGAGGCCAGTCCCGCAGCATGCCGTAGATGAAAGCGCCGTGGAAGACATCGCCGCACCCGGTTGTATCGACCACTTCCACGTCAAAAGCAGGCTGATGAAATGTCCGCTCTCCCGTCACGCACAGGGAACCCCTGGCGCCGGCGGTCAGGACGACCACACCAGGACCCAGGCGCAGCAGCTCCCTGGCTGCGGGTTCGGGGGCGGCAATGCCCGTGAACCCGAAGGCAAAATCCTCCGGCACGATCGCGACATCGGTAAGCCCGATCAGCTTCTCGATGCCGGGCTTATCCGGGTTCTCCGCGTCGAGCACTACCTTCACGCCTGCTTCCCGGGCGATTCCCACAGCCGCCAGCGCTGAATCGACCAGGACATCATCGACAAAGAGGAACCGTGCCGAGGCGATGACGCCTGCGTCCAGTTCCTCTTTCTCCAGCCCGGTGACCTTATCGCCCGTCCACATTATCGTGCGCGACCCGGTCTCCTCGTCCACGAGCACGAATGCAAAGAAGGGGCCGGTGCCCTCCTGCCTCACAATGTGGCTGACGTCAACGCCCTCGCTGGTGAGGCCATCGATAGCGGCGCTCGACAGCTCATCGCTGCCGAGCTTGCCCATGTAGCTGACCGAGGCCCCCAGCCGCGCAAGCGCCACCAGGCCGGTCGCTACAAGCCCTCCCCCCTGCCTGCTGAGACTCCTCATCCGGTTCTTCGTATCGGGCCGGGGGAACGCGGGGACGACTCCCACAAAATCCACCGCGCAGCATCCCACCCCCACGACATCTATCATATCAAGCAGCTGCGAGCGAGCTCGCGCTCCCCTCTATGCGGTAGTAGTCCCTCAGAATAGTCTCCATCTCCCGCCGTACTGCATCCCGGGCCGCGGTCTCATCCTGCGCATCTCCCAGCGCCCTTTCATACACCTGCCTGATGGCAGTCCCGACGTTGATCTTAGTTATGCCGCTTCTGATACCAGCAAGCACCGCCTCCTGCTTGACCCCCGAGCCGCCGTGCAGCACGAGCGGTACCTGCGTGCACCCGGCTATCTTCTCGATGTGCTCGATGTTGAGCCTCGCCTCGGGCTTCTTCCTGTCTTTTGCAGCCCCGCTTATCGCACCGTGTATGTTGCCGGCCGCCACCGACAGCCAGTCCACACCGGTTTCCTTGACGAACCGCTCCGCCTCGCCGGGGTCCGTAAACCCCTTCCCCGAGCTGAAAAGCTCCTCGTAAGGAGGCAGGGGTCCCTTCTCGTGCCCGAGCACAGCGCCGAGTTCCGCTTCCGCCGGGATGCCCTTGCCATGCGCGATATCCACCGCCGCCTTCGTCACGCTTATATTCTCCTCCAGCGACAGTCTCGAGCCGTCCACCATCACCGAATCGTACCCGGACTCCAACGCCTCCGCCAGGAGGCTCTTCCAGTCGACTCGCTCTCCATCCTCGTCTACGACCGGGACGTGGTCCTGGTGAAGGCGCACGTAACCCCTGTCGGCACACGCGGAGAACTCCTCGCTGACGGCCCGGAAACTCACAGCCCCAAACTTCTCTATGTCCGGCCGGGCGACCTCCACCAGGCCGAAGGAATCAAGCGCGCAGATGGCATCGACAACGGGCTTCACCATCGGCAGGTAGGCAATATTGAAGGCGGGCACCGCAACATGGCGGCTGTAAGCTCGCCGCATTATCTCTTCGAGTGTGATGTTTTCCAGTCCCATCGCTCTTATATCCTCTGCCGTAAGCCGCATGAAAAGACATCAGTCCCCCGGCAGCAGCTCGCCGAGGATGTCCTCCACGTCCCCGGCACTGCCTACCACACTGATCAGAGTGCCCTCGCTGTCCAGTACCGCAAGCGACGGTATACCCAGTATGCGGAACTTCTGAGCCACTTCACCGTTCGTGTCAAGCACAACCGGGTACTTGACATCGTTATCCTTCACGAACTCTCTGGCCTCGGCCTCGGTTTCCTCCAGGTTGACCCCGTAGATACTCACTCCCTTGCCGGCGTAGTCCTCGTAAAGCTTGTTGATCTCCGGGACGCTCAGCTTGCAGGGGAAACACCAGCTCGCCCAGAAGTCGAGGACGGCGATCTTGCCCTTGTTCAGCTCGCCCAGCGTGGCAGTAGTGCCGTCCAGCTTCTTGAGCGAGATCTTCAGCGCCTCATCCACATCCGACTGTGTCGGGCCGCCCTTCCGCACACACGAGACCATAAGCGAAAGAGAAAGAACAACAAGCAATCCCCATACCATGTACCTTCGCATCGCTCACCTCCGGACTATAGTTTCTATTTCAGCCACAAGCTCACTGCCTTGCCGATGAAGACAAGTCCCAGGAGCACCGTCAGGACCCCGAAACCGCGTTCCACTCGTTCCATCCACCGCCCGGGCTTCGGCAGCGAGGCCATCAGTCCGGTGAACGTACCTATCGCCACCAGCAGGACTCCCATCCCGAGCGCGAAGAAGAAGAGAAGGAGCACGCCGTAGACCACGTTGCCCTGCTCCGCGACAAATGCGAGCAGCACGATCAGCACAGCCGCGCTGCACGGGGCCACGACGAACCCGGACACCAGGCCCATGATGAACGCTCCCGGCATCCCGCCGCGTCCTCCGCGTCCACCGCGCCCGGAAAGCAGCCCTGGCACCGGCAGCCTGTAAACACCCAGGAGCGACAGCCCCACAGCCAGGATCAAGACGCCGACTGCCAGCGGTATCGCCGGGTGCCTCTGAAGCTGCCCGAACCACATCGTCGTGAGACTTGCGACCGCCCCGAGCGCACTGTAGGTGACGGCCATCCCGAGCACGTAGAGCACGGATAGCATGAAGCTCTTTCTGCGCGACCCCTTCGC
>SDBT01017978.1_pt1 | contig 11132 bp, 11 predicted proteins | sample 2277101 | NCBI WGS metagenome assembly SDBT01 (sample SAMN10404973, study PRJNA504765) | marine sediment metagenome | isolation source: marine sediment core GS10_PC15, 103 cmbsf | place: Arctic Ocean: Southern Knipovich Ridge | collected 2010 | reverse complement strand
CCGCTCGCCCAGTCTCACAAGCGCGTTCCCCAGGTTGTTCTGGGTCATCGCCCACTGAAGCGGCACGCGCTCCCGGGTGTATTCCTCGAGCGCTGCCCGGAAGGCCGCCACCGCCTCCTCCAGGGCTGCTGCCTCCCCCGATTGCTCACCTATCACGACAGCAGCCAGAGCAAGTGAGTGGAGGAGGGAGCCTCGCTGATCTCCATCGAAGCCGCTCAAATCCCTCGACAGCTCCCGAAGTCTGTCCCGCACCGGGGTGAGCACCTCTACGAGGTAATGACCCTGACTCTCCGTGATTGGAGAGACCTCCGCCAACGCACAGGCCACAACCTGAGCCCCAAGCGCCTTCGTCAAGCTTTCCGGACCCTTGAGCTCAGCGGCAAAGCGCGGACACGCCAAAGGACCGCTACCTCCTCCGGACTTGGAGAGGAACCGGAGCTGGAGCGCTTGGCCAGTATCACGACCCCAGACCAAGACATCCGCATTCTGCTCCTCGATCCACGTCAGCCCGGTCTCCTCGGCCTTCAGCACGTTCTCATCAAGGTGACCAACCCCGGGCAGTTCGAGGACTCTGCCTCGACGGACAACATGAAGTCCCTCTGTCTCTGCCACGGCATCCGCCAGGAGAGAGGTCTGTGTCTGGTGCTCGTCGTCACCTTGGAGGTCGGCCACTAGAATGGTGAAGTGACTGCCCTTCGCTGGTGCAACCCAAAGGCTCTTCAGGAACCGGATCACCTTTCGCCTGGTCGGCTTGCCGAGCATCCACCAGATCGCACCGCCCAGAATCACAACAAGAGGGGCGATCAACCCCACCCACGACAGCCGCTCGGGAAATGGGCTCGTGGCACCCTCAGACGACATCGCAGCAGTGTCGGGGAACTCGGCCTGCTCGATGCTTGGTGTTTCCGTCTGGGCCTCAAGACTGTCCGCTTCGGAAGCTAGAACCGTGTCCTGTGCGGGAATCGTGTCGACTTCCTGGGAGACACCAGTGAGGGGCAATATCGCAGCTAGGCTGAACGCGATCGGAACCACCAGTGGGAGTCGGCGTGTGACGCGGGAATCGAGAGTGGGCATTGTGGGCTGAGCTTTCTGCAGAGAACGCGCGCGGTTCGACTCGGCGATCCATCCCACCTGGCGCTACCCGCGGGGGGGCAGACGGGCAGCGCCGCAGCCATTATACCCTAGATGAAGGGTGAGAGCCACACGGACTCTGGCAAGAGCGAATAGGTCCTCAGGGGCCCGGACCCGAAGGGGCGCCAGGGTTCTGCCTGTTCCACTCTATCCCTGCCCCTCTCTTCGCATCATCTGACAGTTCTTGGAGCTCAGCGGCGCTGAGGTCTTCCACAGGCTCCTCCAGACCGTAGGGGGCCACGATCGCAGGCTCGCCTTCCGTCGGCCGGAACTCGATCCATCGCTCTTCTCCGGGCAGATCATCATCCGAGACCGAGTCGTAGATCTCCACCTCCCAGGTGGTGCCGTTGGGGTCGGTCCAGGTGATGTTCATCCGACAGGATCTACTTCCTTACCGCAGTGCTTGCAGATCTTCGCCTTCGTGAGGATGAGCTCTGCACAGTGTGGGCACTCCCGCTCTTCACGGGGGGATTGGGCAAGAGCTGGCTGCCCCTGCATGGCCTGAAGGTGTACCTGGGCTGCCCGGGCGTGGCTTGCGGTGGATCCCTCCTGAACGTTCCGGCGGAAGTCGAGCGGGTCGTTAATTCTGTTAAACTGCTCTTTCGTACCGCCGGTGCCAGTCACCGTGATGGTGCCATATCCGAGGATCCGCCCACCGATGCCCTGGTCGACGCCAACCCCCTCCACCTTCTCCAGAAGCGTCTCGAGCGTGTTCCGACGGATGAGACCGACCTTGATGATCACGCGCCGGTCTGTGACCGCGAATTCGGAACTCGCGAATCGAATCCAGGCTCCGAGACCTATGATCACCGCAAGGGCCAGCAGGAAGGACCCAGTGGCGCGGGTCTCAGGCAGAAAGAAAAGGGGGACGGATGCAACCGCAAGAAAGACCGGCCAGAAGAAGATGATCGGATGCAAAGACGTGCGGAAGGTCACGACCTCACCGTCGACGAGCTGACTATCAACATACTTGGCCATGGTGGCCTCCACTGCTTCTGCCGCTGGGGGGGAGACGGCGGTGGGAACTACATCTCTTCTTTGGGCAGAAGAATGGGGAGAGGGCAGCATAGGGACAAGAAGGGAGGAAGAAGGAGGTGGCACTTGTTCCATCCAAGCCAGTAGGGGCTGCGTTTCCCGAAACGCCAATATCGCGTTTTAAGCCCCGAGACACCCTCGACCCTGGCTGGGACCCTTCTGCGGTGTCTTCGGTGTTTCTACGGCCAGCGAGACGTGCTTGCCATACCCCGTGGATACCCTACGGGGAGGTCTCGAGCGACATCCGGGGGCGGACGGGCCACTCACCTTGGGTGGCCCGCTTTCGCATTGAGGGGAGGACGCAGACCGCTTGACCAAGATCCTAGCCCCGCCGCGATGCTCTGTTCAGGTTGCCGGTCTGCTAGTATGCTCCGAGAGGTCTCCCTCTTCAACGCATCCTAGGCTGGCTTATGCGCCCGCTCATCAGGAAGACGCCGCTCTCTTGGGGTCAGATCTTCTTCATGTGGCTTGGGGGTGTGCTGGTAATGGTCGCATTCGTGGCCGGTTCAAGCCTCGTCTTCGAGAAATCATTTGACATGCACGAGGCAGCAGACAGCACGGTGCACTCTCTACCTCCCGCCGACACCATTGGCTTTCCGAGCGACACGGCCAACCCCTCGGTACTTTTTGACATATTCAACAGAACGTATCTTGAGAATGTGGACAGCACTCGGCAGGCTGGTTTTGCTGAGGCCGCTTCGCTTCAACGAACCGCCCGCATCCTGATCGGGATAGGGGCTCTCCTGATACTCTCGGCAATGGCTGTCCTGGCCTTCCTTTTGATGCGGAGCTTCCACGCCTCAGCACGGCCCGCGCAAGAATAGGTCGGGCAGTACATTCTGGCTCAGGTGCCGCCTAACGCCATGGCCTCAACAGTCGGGATGGTCTCGCTCTTCTGCGGCCAGTCGGCGGACCTCTTCAGCCTCCACGAGAAGCGGCCCCAGTAGCTCGTCCTCAAGGTCCTTCATTCTGTCCCGGATCTCAGCGTAGGGGAGCCCGAGAGATACCATCTCATCTCCTGCGTTCCGAAGTCTGATCCGCTGCAAATGGGCTGCCCATATGACCTCCGCCATGCGTTCGTCGTGGGACATACTGCGGTCCTCCTAGTTGGGTTCTGCGCAGAAGCTCATTGTGGGAACGCGGCGGGGCCATGGCTCCTTGGGACGGGGACGCGTAGTATTTGCGCATCCCCCCCGGACACATGAGCTGAATACGCTAGAAGCTGGAGGCATCCAATGGTGGTTCCGAATCAAGAAGCATAGCCCGTGGCCAACCCTAAGCATCTTGAGATCCTGAAACAGGGCGTCGAGGTTTGGAACCAGTGGCGGGTTGAGAACCCGGGCATCGCGCCCGACCCCGGCAGGCCCGACCTCCGCAAGGCCGACCTCAGCGGGGCCGACCTCCGCGGGGCCAACCTCTTCCATGCCAACCTCTTCGCGGCCAACCTCAGTGGTGCATCCCTCACCGAGGCCGACCTCAGCAAGGCCAACCTCATCGGGGCTGACCTCATCGGGATCACCCTCATCGGGGCCGACCTCAGCAAGGCCGACCTCAGCAAGGCCGACCTCATCGGGGCCATCCTCGTCGGGGCCGACCTCAAGTGGGCCAACCTCAGCCATGCCAACCTCAGCGAGGCCGGCCTTCTCGGGGCCGACCTCCGCAAGGCCGACCTCAGCGAGACCAACCTCAGTGGTGCATCCCTCGGGGGCACAGGGTTCGGGCACACAGATCTCTCCAAGTGCAGTGGATTGGAGGAAGTCTGGCATTTGGGAGAATCCCACCTGGATCCGGGCACGGTCCTCCGTTCCGGAGGCTTGCCCGAGGCATTCCTCCGCGGAGTCGGTTGGCCAGAGCGGATGATCGAACACTGGTCGTCGATCGCTGAACAGGGCAGCCAGTTCTACTCCTGCTTCATCAGCTACAGCCACGAAGACAAGTCGTTCGCCCGACGCCTTCACGACCAGTTGCAGGGCAAGGGGATCCGCTGCTGGCTGGATGAGCACCAGCTCCTTCCGGGTGACGACTTGAAGGATATGATCGATCGTGGCATCCGGATTTGGGACAAGGTGCTACTGTGCTGCTCCGAAGCGTCACTTACAAGCTGGTGGATCGACCAAGAGATCGAGAAGGCCATCCAGAAGGAGGAGCGGCTCTGGAAGGAGCGGGGAGAGAAGACGCTCGCAATCATCCCGCTCAATATGGATGGGTATCTGTTTGAAGGGTGGGAGAGTGGTCAAAAGTCCATGATTACCCGAAGACTTGCTGCTGATTTCGTCGGCTGGGAGTTGGACAACGCGAAGTTCGAGGAGCAGTTAGAGAAGGTCGTGAAGGCGCTCAGCACCGATGAGCTTGTCAGAGGTGTTCCCCCGGAGCCGCGGCTGTGAGATAGTCCCTCGGGGCCCTTCGGGTCCGGGCCTCAGCGACGGGGAGTTCCAGGCCCTGCTGGAGAGGTATGCGGTGGACGTGGAGCGGGACTGACCCGCCAACTTCTCTTCTTCCGCCAAGCCCCGAAACGGCGTTCTAAGCGCCGACACCGCCCGGCCTAGCTCTCCTCCGCAGAAGCCCGCGACAGCGCCCAGACAGTGCATAGAAGCAGGCGGCAACGACCTGAAAACCCCCATGCCGCAACGGGATAGATGACGTAGATTAGGGGCGTCCCCCCTTCACATGGCGAGGGAGAGTAGAGACGATGACAAAGCAATGGGTGAAGATCAGGCTCAGTCCGAGCCGGGAGCTAACTGTTCATACTGAAGAGCTTGATTGCTCCAAACTCGTGGGTGTCCTCTTTCCCGACCCGCCAGAGGAGTGGTGCGACATTCTCAAGGGTCTCGCGCTGAAGGACCCGGGCGAATTCACCACTGATCTCCTTCGAGAGGGCGACCAACCATACTGCTTATTCGATGTGGCAACTGTCCCGTGGGGCAAATTAGGGAAGACCCATGTTGTGTTGACCGTTTTGGCGTTGACGGATAGGATCGTCAAGACCTTCCAGGAACTAGCAAGTTTGGTCGATGCAACAAACACCGAGTTTGGGGAACGGTACAAGGAAACCATCCAAGCCAACGAGATGATCCACACTGCCATGAATGAACTCGAAGGGAAGGGGTGGGCGGTTGAGTAAACTGCGGGGGATCATGGGCACAAGATGGGCACAAACCCCCCGAAACGGATAGAAAGGAACAGAAACCAGAGAAGATGCGTAAACGGGAAAGGCCAGGCGGGAGAAGAAACTCGTTCGCCCGTCATCCCCTCCAGTCCGCTCGGAGACTCCGGCTCGGCAGAATCCTCCCATGCATCCATTCAATCCAAGACACACCCAAGGCATCCACCCGCTACTCCATGCGCCGGGCGGTTGTTCTTCCTGCAGAGAGGTGAGTGGTTCGGGTCCGCTGAGTTCACCCTGTGAGCAGCAATCGCGTTAGGTGGAACAGTTGGTCAATCCTTCGACCTCGGCTGCCGACGGCGCGGAAGTGGTCCGCAATTGACCTCGGACGTCCAGGCTTCCTCGGCGAACACAAAACGCACTACAAGTTCGATGGCGTCGAGAAGGCCACCGACATCCCGATTGAGTGTAGCGGCGAGGGAAGCCATGGCCAGACCCTCTTGCTCGGAGAGGGTTAGGACCCAACGGAACGGTCCGGCATGCCAACGCTCATCCATGAGGGAGTGGAACTCTTCCCAATCCCCTGTTTTGCCCGCGGCGGTCATCTGCCCATCGATTTGGGCGACTTTCGCCGCACCCTCTTCGTCGAGGACGCAGGGCGGGATGTACAGAGGGATTCTGTGGGCGGCCGGATCGCGCACGGCCGCGAGAGCACGCCCCCACCCAGCCAAGTCTCGGAGCCTCGCGGCTAACTCTGCATCGTGGTTTCCGAGTGCCTCTAGAAACCGATCGCCGAAAAGATGCGTGAATCTGCGATGGCTACCCTTGGCCTCGCTCGGTCGCTCGACCAACTGGAAGTTGTGAACCAAGGCCCAAGCGGCGTTGTCAATACTCCCTCTGAGAAACAGAAACAGGCTGTTCACCGCAACGTTGACCTCCTTGACCGTATGCAGCGGAAGCGCCGGTGCCCCGTCCGGAGGAAGGTCAGCGAGGGTGAGTATGCAGTGCTCAAGCATCCGAAGACGCATGACCAGGCCGTAGGTGAGGTGGCGCTCGACGTGTTCCTGGCTCTTCCACGGGTGCGGCTTGGTGAGCAGTTCTAAAAGGCGATGGAGGCGCGCTTGGAATTCGAGGTGCCGAAAGCCCATCTGTTCTTCGTCAGTCCTCAACGACATCCTCCAAAGATTTCACCTAGCGGATTGCGATTCTGCTGCGGAACAGGATGCCCGTGGACGTCCGGCTGCACAAGAGGAGGATCTCGGTTGTGCCAATCCTTGTGACAAACCCCCCGGTTTCTGGCGGGCACACCTTGGGCACATCATGGGCACAAGTCGCCCGAAACGGATAGCAAGGAACGTAAACGGGAGAAGACACAAGATCGGGAAAGGCTAGGCGGCAGTATGGATTCGGAGAGATTAGCAACGATTCGTAAAAGGTCTCACATAACTTGTATTTCTGTCCGCTTCCGCACGGACAGGGGTCATCTCGACCAGTCACGAATCCATCCTCATTGCCACCCACATTCCTTGGCACCTACGCCGCCAACCGGAAGAACCAATACGACTGGGCGGTGGTCGCTCGTAATGGCCCTGGGTGGTCCTAGGATTCGGAGTCCCAGGTGCCTGGGAGCCCTTCAAACAGGTTTGTCTCTCGGGGGCGAGGAAATGGTAGTGTACCGGCTGCCCATTCGCCAGGCTTCTGAACCGGGTTAACGGTCTCTTGAGGCCCGGGAGAACCCGGTCCAGCTAATGGGGTAGCCTGGGCTCTCTCCTCACAAACTGGCAGCCTAGGCCGTAAACCGGTATCGCAGGCGATGGACCCGGACGGGCCCGTGCTTCACGATAGTGCCACTCAGCTCCCTGAGCGAAGTGCCGCCGCGGAGTATCAGTACGAGTCAGCCAGCGGCGTCAACTGAGCGAACCTCAGGGCCCGTGCGAGAGTTTGGCGTTAGGTGACGTGAGCTCTCCTAGACCTTCAGGATCTTGGAGTGGAGAACCTCGGCCAGCTCTTCTGAGCGAGCCGCGACCTTCTTTTCGCTCCAGCTCTTTGCCTCCGCCAGGACCGGGTCCATCGGGACTGAGTCGGCGACGTACGCAGCTTTTTTCGTCGGAAACCCCTTGTTTCCCATTTTCGCGTTCAGGTCCTCGGGAAGCAGGAGCAGATTGCCAATCGAACCAACGACTTCCGTCGGCAGTCCCTTCCCCGATCTTGGATTCTCTGGGGCGATGTGTTCGATGTTCATCTGCACATAGTCCGGCGCCGCCCCGGTCCTGTAGTGACCATCGAGCTTCTCAAGCAGATACCGAACCACCGGCTTGTCCCGCGTATTGTCCGACAGGAACACCAGCTCGCCGAGGTTTGCCGCGAACTCCTCGGAGCTTGGCACCCGTGCTTTCAGTTTCTCAATGAAGGCCTTGAGTACCTGTGCTCGGGCGTTCTTGTCGGCTGCATCAGCCAGATCCTGAGCAGAGGCTGCGTACATCCTCGCCGTTCCACCACCAGTCCTTTGCGACGTCACGCCCGTGAACTGGGCGTGGAACTTCTCAAGCGCGACGAACACCTGCTTCGTCTGGCGCAGTGTCAGGTCCTTCTCCAGGTAGGCTCGGATCAACCCTAGCGTGAGGGGTGCGGGTTGCAGCACGCGGAACATGTTGAGGCTCCTGAGCGCCTGGGCAATCGGCCGTTCTTCCTTCTTCCATTTGTGGGAATCCGGCTCAAGAACAATGCGGTAGTACCCTGCGTCCGAAACGAAATCGTCCAGGAATGCCATCGCCTTGGGTTTGGTGATCTTCTTCCGCGCCTCTCGGAAGACCTTTCCGATGCCGACATAAGGATGTCCTGATATCCAGGAGTGGTAGAAGAATCGGTTGATGTCGAGGTCTGCTGCCGACTCATCGATCGTCGCCCTGATCTTGTGCCACTTGTCCTTGGCTACATCGACACCTTTGGTCTTCGGCCTGAGCTTTCTCGTGAAGTGGTTCTTGAACAGGTCGGCAATTCCGAGGTCTTTGCCGCGGGTGTTGAGCGTCTCGAAGATCAGGTAGGCGTCTTCCTCGTTAGGAAGCTGAATCGTGATCAGCTGCAGTCGAAGCAGCTTGTCACGTACCTCGGTCAACCTCTCCTTCTTTACCGTGGTCTTCTTCTTGTCCGCAATCGTCGTATCGACATCAACGGCTGCAAGTAGCCCGGACACTTTCGTGCTGAGCAGCTCGAACGATTGCTTCAGCGCTTGCTCCTCCGAGCCCGGATCCCCGGTGAGCTGCGCCGGACCGTGTTTCTGGATGCACTCCTGGAGATAGGGATATCCTGTCTCCGACTGCAGAATGAAATGCTCCTCGTTTTCGAGATCAGCGGTCTCGATCAAACTCTGCACGCCCTTCGCAAGCTCCTCCTCGCCGATTTCATCGAACCCATTACGCACAGCCGCAAGCAGTATCGTGATCGTTGTGAGCCGCTGCTGCCCATCTACGATCATGTAGGTGCTTGAGTCCTTCCGCTCGGGGAAGACGACGAATGAGCCGATGAAGTAGCTCTCTTCGTCGGAGGTGATGGAGTCGGCCCAGAGATCTTCAACGTGGGTCTTCTCCCAGGAGTAGGGCCGCTGAAACCGTGGGATCTTGTAGAATCCAGAATCAAGGAGATCCCGGATGGTCCTGTCAGTTGGCTTGATGTCCATGACTGGCGTTCCCTTCGAAGCGAGGGGTGGCACCCAGTAGCCGTGGGTGGCCGTGCCACGCTCGACCTTGAGGTTGGATCATGTCACCTAACGGACCATTTGACTCAAGACGCGGAGGTGAGCGCGTCAGCGCTCACTGGAGTGTCCGCGAGCGGCCGGGTCCGTTGCTCACCAGGATACTGCCTTTCAGCTCATCAGCGAAGTGCATCCAAGGACCCGCGCTTGAGTCAGGCGTTAGCCGTCGTCGCCTTCCCGCCAGTCAAACGGTTCAGAGGCGAGAACATCAGCCAAGTTGGTTCTTCGCTCATCGCCTCTGGCCCACCCAACTTCGACAAATAGCCAGGGGACGTCAGAAGTGACCAGCGTGACGATCTTGGTGGGATCGTGGTCGAACACAGCCCCATACGAACCAAGGTGGTCGGGGTGTACGAGCCCGAGTCGCATGCGGATAGTCCATCTCTCGGGCAGATCCCGGAGATCGACAAGGCATATCGCGTCCGACCGCTTTCCGGAGAAGTGGGGATGGCGTTCCGGCCAATTGAATCGAGGCGCGTCGATGACTGAACCCGACTCATGGATCACTATCGCTTCAGTGATTTCACCGACCGGTGGTCCTTTCCACCGTTCCAGCTTCTCGCCCGACTCTAGATCGGCACTGTGACCGACGCCCGACGCATGGTAGGAGGTCTTCTCCTTCGAACTGCGAAGACCGAAGTAGAGATCATCCCCGCGCCGGACGACGTAAGCGTGCTCGACGGTCGTGTGACCATCTGAGATGAGGATTCGAGTTCGATGTTGTTTCACTGCCATGGCACCAGCGATGACGGCTAATGACCTCTTCCCGACACCTGTGCCGCCGAACGGGAATGCCAATCCGACTTGGCGGCAATCGGACGGAAGGAGCGTGACTCCTCCTGGGATCAGGATCCCCACCTGCCTGGGGCCCAATTCCCTCAAGGTCTTCTTCTGGGGGGGTGAAAGAATCGTAGGGTGCCACCCGGAGATCCGCTAGGGTGCCAAACCGGGTTAACAGCCTCCTGACGCCCGAGGTAGCCTGGACCAGAGCAACGGGGTCCAGGCCAAGGTCCTCCCCTCGCAAACGGGCAGCGATCGCGGTAAACCGGCATCGCCGGCGATGGCGCCGGACCTGGAAGGCCACCAACTGCTCAAGAGGGCCATGGCCCACCGCATGGGGAGCCGGAGCCAATGGACGCTGCCTACCTCTACACGGTCCTTTCGGCAGATTGCGGCCCCTTCCCCACCTGGCCTGGAGGGTCCCACTTCCGTGGGCCTGACGAGAAGTCTTTCCCGCCTCAACCTACCCAGTCTCCGTACCCAGTCAGCGATGGGCCTCAGTGTTGGCGGGCAGAACAGGGCGTCAGCCATCTGCTGGGTGAGCAGAAGACGGGAACGAAGGTGGGCCCCTCACCGCAACCGGTGACCTAACGGCATACTCTGACGGACCCCTCGGTATTCTAGACCCGGAGCCGAGCCTCTGACATCACTCCACCAACCCGATTGCCGATCTCGCGGTCCCTGGTACGACGTGAGTTGATCCCATCGACACCGGGAACATGCTTGGCGTTTCGCGGGGTACATCCGACTCATCAGATTCTCACATGGAACACGCCTACGACGCGCCCAAAGCCCAGGTGGATGCGCTTGCTCCTAGTCCAGCGGCAGCGATAGAATCAACGGCAGGAAAGAGCCCACCCATCGCTCTCCCCCCCGAGCGTGTGCCTGACCTTTCCCTTTCGTTGGATCGGTCGGCTGGTCTCGGGTCGCCATCATAGAGAGCTGAACCCCAGACAATGACAAGAATCCGGGCCCCCAGACCATGAGCCAACTGACACTCGCCGAACTGGAAAGACACCTGTGGGGTGCCGCCGACCTGCTCAGGGGTTCCATCGATTCCGGCGATTTCAAGCACTACATCTTCGGGCTCTTGTTCTACAAGCGGCTCTGCGATGTGTGGGAGGAGGAATACGAAGAGCGGCTGGCCGAGTACGAGGACGAGGAGCTGGCGGCCGATCCCGAGGAGCACCGCTTCCACATTCCAGAGGACTGCTTCTGGCAGGACGTACGCAAGGAGTCGGTGGACATCGGCACGATTCTCAACACCTCCTTCCGGGCCATCGAGGATGCCAACCCAAGGCTCAAGGGCGTCTTCCAAGACGTGGACTTCGC
>SDBT01017977.1_pt1 | contig 11132 bp, 15 predicted proteins | sample 2277101 | NCBI WGS metagenome assembly SDBT01 (sample SAMN10404973, study PRJNA504765) | marine sediment metagenome | isolation source: marine sediment core GS10_PC15, 103 cmbsf | place: Arctic Ocean: Southern Knipovich Ridge | collected 2010 | reverse complement strand
TATTGAAGCAATATAAAGCTCGTACCGAATCCAAAACATCAAATCCAAGAAAAAGAGGTGTTACGCCAGTGAAAAAAATATCACCAGTAAGAAAAAGAACCCCAGTTAAAAAAGTAATATCTGAAAAAAAGATTTCGGTTTTAGGTAAAAATCTCCCCATGAGTCCCACTAGAAGGACTATTCCTACCATAGTTCAAAAAAAAATAGTAATAGAACCTGTAGTAACTATAACTTTAGATGCACCTTTGGCTCTTAAAATAGTTACAATGCTTTCTTTGGGAAAATTATACCAAATTATGCAAGCTAGTCCAAATTTAAAAGATTTGCTCAGTACAAATGTTAAATTTTGGGCTAATATTTATCTCAAGAATTTCGGTGTTACGCCTAATTATCGTCGTATGGCTCGATCTGCAGTTGCTAAAGAATGGATTGATTTGGTTAGAAAAACTTATTTGTTAAGACTAAGGTGAATTTTTTATCTACAAATGAATATAATATACCTGTTATTTATAAAATAGAAAAAAATTAATTATAAATGATATTAAATATGAATAAACTTATTTATTATCCTCCAATAAAAGTTCATTGGTATCCTATTTATAAAATAAAACCATTAACTGATGAAAAAATTAAAGATTTTAGATACATAGAAAATATACTACTCACGGATGATGAATCATGGAAATTGTTTAGTAAGAAAGTAAATTGGAAATATAGAAAAGGAATTAAGCACGAATTGGATACTTATTTATCTAGACGTTATTATAAATCTAGTGTAATTAAAATTATAAACGAATTTCATAAATTTATTATGAAATAAAATTGTGAATGAACGCTAAGATTAATATAATATACCTGTTATTTATAAAATAGAAAAAAATGAATACTGATCAATTAGAAAACTCAATTAAATCTGTTTTCTCTGGGTGTTCTAAGACTATTAAAGAGAAAAAATTCTTTGCTAATCATATTGGTAATACCATGGTTGGTATGAAAACTGGTAAAGATGTGTGTAAGTATATAGAAAAATGGTCCGACCAACAAGTTCTCGATGAGTTCTATTCTATTTCTAATGTCGAAAAAAGAGCCAAACTCATACAGTGTTTGGAATCACTTAATTATAAGCCATAAAAAATAAAATATATAAACGTACAATATATTTTGAATTTAAGTTTTGTTAATCAGTTCTTTTCGGACTTGACTTAGAAAAAAATTATTAAATAAAACTATTTTAAAAATGACAAAACGAATTTTATAGTTCATTTATCAAAAAAATAAGTAATAAAATGGAGCTTAATACTCCTTATAATAAAATTTGTTGGTTAGCGTCACATAATGCATATGCCAATTCCCAAGAAGGTTGGATTTACGCCCAACAATATTTGAGTTTAAATGAACAATTTAAACGAGGAGTTAGATGTTTTTTATTAGATTTTCATTGGTATGAGAATACTTCTTGTGTAGTAGGTCCGTTTAGTATAGGCAAAGATGTTAGGTATATGGCACTGATGCATGGAGAAGATAAAACCCTTAATAAACTTCAGTACCCACACTCCCCTAGAAAAGTATCTTGGTTATTAAATAAAGTCAAACTGTGGCTTAAAAATGACCCTAATGCTATTATAACACTTATAATAGAAGATTATACTGGTAACGAAGGTCATAATAAGCTCATTAAAATGTTAAAAACTAGATCTTTATTTGATAAGTGTTATGTAGTTGAAGATAATACTTCTTTGACTCTAAATGAGATGATCACTACGGATAAAAGACTAATAATAATTACTAGTCATAACTCAGAACTTACTAGAAATAGTCCCATTGTTATGACTAATGAAATATTAAAAGAAAATAAATTTGATCTTAAAAAATATCCCCAGGGAGATGAAGTTTTGAGATTAGATGGTCAACTGTCTTTATTTAACCACTTCAATTCATTTAATATACCTGGTAGTAACTATGCAAAAATAAATGCGCACAAGAGTATTATATCAAGAATCAATAAATTTAAAAGTAAATTCGGATGTTATCCAAACTATATAGCTTTAGACTTTTTGGATCAAGGTGATGGACAAGATGTAGTAGATATAATAAATACAAAAAACATATAAAATGGACTATACTAAACTAAATAAAAAAGAATTAATTGAAGAAATAAAGCATCTTCAATTACATTTGCCTGAATAATATTTTTAGATCTAAGTTTATTTTTTTACTTTATCTGGAGTATAAAAAATGAGTTTTTATTTTAATTTTTATTAAAATAACCATGTTTGGACTAGAAATATTTCTACTTTTTATTGTGCTTATAATTATAGTAGTTATAGCAGTTTTAAATTCTGTTGCTGCTGTTAGAATAACTACTATAACAAATTATGAGGCAGATATAGAATTAAAAAAAGCACATTCAAGATTAATCATTTCTGCTATTATAGGATGGGTTGGTCTTATTATTATAGTTGGAATTTTGGCTTATTATTTCTCTAAAGTAGAAGACACTGCAATCGCTAAGCCTGGAGAGGAAGGTAACAGTACCACCGGAGCGGGACTTAAAGTATTTTTATTTGTAGCAGTGGTGCTTATATTCATCACCGGTATTTTATCTGCAATTGCTGCAGTTGAATTAGATAAAAGTAAAAATAAAGATGTTAAAGAAACTGGGGCTCGATCTTTGTCTAATTCGGCAGCTGTAGCTGGTATTATTGGTGCTATAATAGTTATAATCACATTAATTATAGCATTTACTAGTAATAAAAAAGCCAAAGAAGGAAAATCTGATTCTGATGAGTCCGATTCTAATTCAATAGATATGGAAGAATTAGCGGCACTTTAAACTAAATACAAATATATTATTTATTATATATTTATTTTTTATATATTTATTTAGTAGTGTGTATCGTTGATGATGGTCTCCAACAAATCGGCCATAGTCATAGGAGCATTAAATACCATGATGTGTCCTTGATGATCATGATTACCGAAGTGATGATGTATATTTATCTCTTCCTCTAACTCTTTTATTTTGTTGTTGTTGTCATAGTTTTTCTTCAAAATAATTCTAATATATAATGGAACTCCAATGATCTTTGCCCTACACATAGGGCAACAATTTCCATCTATTTGAACGATACAGATATAATGAAACCGATGTTTACATCCTAAAACTAAGCTTCCAGAAGAACTGTTATTTTCCAGACAAATAACACAAATAGAATCAACAGTGTCAAGCTTATTTTTAATTACTTTGTTCTCTTTAGATTTACTTGTTACCTTTTTGTTTTTAGGTTCAGTTACTACTACCTTATGTTTAGATTTATGATAGCCACATAATTCTGTTTCTTTATTCTTAAGCTTTCTTCTACACACTTTGCCTTTTTTAGGTCCAGAATTAATTAGTCCTCGACACTCCATTTTGTCTGTATTTTTTAAATAAAATTCATTTTTAAATGAATTTTTAGTGCTAATTGACACTCAAATATTATTAAGATTGCGTCGCCTCCTTCTATTTCTATTAACATTACGTGTTCTACTACTGATATTAATCGTCCTACTAACAATTCTTCTATTTGTTTCAAGATTATTTTCCATTTGACTTAAAATTGCATACATTCCATGGATAACTTCTGAACGACTACTATGTTCAATAGATTCAGAACTACTCATATTCAACCTTATTTGCATAGATTTTATCTTTTTATTAGAATCATAGTTCTTTTTCAAAATAGTAGCAATATATGAAGGGACACCAGTAATCTTACTACGACACATAGGACAACAGTTACCGTCAATCTGAACAATACAGTTAAGATGAAATCGATGTTTACATCCCAAATTTATACTTTCAGAAGGACTGTTATTTTCCAAACAAATAGCACATGCACAATCAGATGATACTTCGAAAGTATTACGTGTGGGAGGAGTATCATTTATTACTATAATGTTTTGATTACTAATCGACGTTTTAGTCTTTTGGTGATATCCACATAAACCATGTTTGTGCTTTTTAATCTTTCTTCTACACTTTTTTCCATTTTTGGGACCAGATTTTATTATACCTCGACACTTCATTTTAGGAGAAATTTTTTAATGCATATTCATTTTAAATGTTTCAGAATGATGTGGTATACTTAGTTCTAAAAATATTAATTGAACTCATTTTGTAAATATGTGTATGTACATATTTTTGGTTTTTTTTTAATTTAGTATTTTTCAGTATTTTTAGTATTTATAAGTTCTTTGTGTAGTAAATCTAAACGTGGAAGATATGAACGTGTTTTTATAGTTTTTATTACTCTATTTAGTTCTTTTTTTTAATTTCTTCCCGACGAAGTGAATAAATGGTATTTATTGCATACTGGTAGTTAGCTTGGTTATTTTCTTCTTCATAGATACAGGCTAAAGCCTCTTTACGTGATTCATTCGAATACCAGGTGCCAAATTCTTTAAAATTCATTGAGCTCTCATCCATAAACCATTCATCGAAAAAATCTTCCATTTTTGTTGATAGTGAGTAGTCAGTTCAATTGAACAATTATTTTTGGAGATTTTGATAGATAATAAAAATGTTATATTAAGTATCAATTTGGTTGTATAATTTTAATTGAAATTCATTTTGTAAATATGTGTATATATAATATATAGAATATATAGAATACACACCTACATAAAAAAATGGCTAATATGAATATCACTCTGTGACTTCATTAAGATTATTTGGAAGCGATTTTAGTTCATTATCAAAACAATACAGTGTTTTAAGGTTAATAAGACCATTTGGGAGAGATTTTAGTCGATTTTAATCAAAAAATAGAAAAAGGTGTATTACCAAATATTACTTTGAAAAATGAATTTCAATTAATTTTTTATACTCAAATCTGTATATTATAAATCAAAAATAATTTAACAATGTCAACTCTATTTCTTTATTATATTACAACCAAAGGTCAAGAATACGGTGTACTTGTTGGTCCCTTTAAAGAAAAATATGCACAATTCAGAGAAAAGTATCTAGGAATCGGTAGACTATGTGAATGGATCCATTTCAAATACAATCTGTTGGTCGGTTGTGGATGGATCTTTCCAATGGAAAAACTAGATGAAATCAAGGCAACTCTAACAGCAGAGAAGATTACTTTTACTGAAGAAGTTTTCGATAAGAATGTTAGAGTACAACGAAGAAAAGAACAACGTCGTGACTATGCAAGGAAGTATCGCTCAAAAAAGAAACTCCAAGCCGCTAGTACTGCCACCCTTTTACCCAAAGCAAATCGGGCTATAGAAAATATTCGAAATGAAGATTCGTATGAAGAATGCATGATCAAGTTGAACAAATTGAGGCTGAATTTTCCAGCCCTTTATAATTTTGCTGAAACGGTCTTTATGGGAAAGCGTATCCCTAAATAGAAATAGTCATAAAAGTCACTCATTTAAATGATTATCAAAACAATGGCAAGATACTAGTATTCATTTTCAAAAAAAAATGAATTTAAATATACGTCATAAAATATATAAAGAAAAAAACATTATATATTCGGTATTTTTTTTTAAAAATTTCAATGTTCCAAACATTCTTCGGACTCACATTCGGCCAAACGAGATGCTAAATCTGACCCCAAATTATCAAAATAATCTTCACCTTTAGTCATTACATCTATAGTAGTAAGTAATTCTTTTATTTCTGAACAATTCAATATAGATAAATCATATCCAACTGAGGGTATAACTATTTTTTTACCTGATTTAAACTGAACAGGTATTTTTTTATTATCATTTATAGATAACACTGCACCATAAGAACAATTTCCATCAACTTTTCTTACTTTAGACAATTTTGATCCAGAAAGACGTACAAATGTGTTCAAATTATCTATTAAAGCATTGATATTTAAAACTGGAGTTTCATTATTTTTAATAGACTTGACTGTATCTTGTATCTGCTGATGAAATTGTTTTAAATTGTGGTCAAATTTACTCTTATAACGGTCGTTTTCAAGTATTACAATTTTATCTTTACACTCTAAGATACTAGGAAAGTGATTTATATTAATATCAACCATTTTAACTGTAGATTCTACTTTATATTTATGTTCATTTATTATTTTTCTAAGATCACCAAAATTAAATCTACCACACTCAATCATACTGATAATCGTACTGACTACATTATGACTGCTCTGTACTATATTAAACATTGATATTTTAAAATTGTCATCCATTTTATTAGCCATCATAGCATTACTGTTAATGCCGTCTACAACTGTATCAAAAAATCTAGTATTATTCATCAGTAATCTTACGAAAGTACTCACTGCTTCGATAAGAAATTGTTTATGTTCAGCTATAGACTGTTCTCTACGTAAATTGGTTTGTAATTGTGTATGGGATGGTAATTTTATATGACGTATTGGATCAAAAGTACCATTATCAACTAAATATGACTGAAGTAATTTATTACCAACACCAGGTTGATTAACCTTTATTTGTTTCATATCGGAACCCATTTTAGCAAAAATATAACATTTACCTTCACTATTTTTTGGAATAATGGGTGGAGTTTGATTTTTTATAAGTCCTTCCATACTCATAGATCCATTTTGCTCTATTTTATCCCAATTATCAGTCCTCATAATAACTCTGTTAACAAGTTCTACAGTAGTAGAACCACCGCCTGGCTGACATATTTCAAATCCAAAAATTTGTTTGATCCATTCTTCAGTTGAAGTAGCTGGTCCATTACTAGTTATATCTGCTATAGCAGCTTTAAAATTTTCATACCTATGTTTAGTTGCACTTTTATCTACATAACCATCCTCATCCAGAACTGGTGATAGTTTTCTGATTGATAACTGAGTTACTAATGGGTCATGTATAAGATCTTCAATTGTAAATGGATTCATCCATTTAGATGAAACAATTCCACATATATCAGAAAGAATAACATGTATTTTTTTCTGACCACTGACTCTAGTTTTGTAATAGAAGCCAATCAATGAATATAATTGTTTGGTAATTGATAATACAAATAAATTGACTGGATCTTCTTTTCTAACGAAAATTAAACCAACTCCCTTAATTTTGTTAGGATCTATTTTGTTGCACAACTTACTCATTTTATAATAATACATAATTTATAAAGAAAAGATTTCATGTAAAAAATGGAGATAAATTATAAATATATATTAACAATTGACAGATTTTACATAAATTTATTAGATTTGATCGATCTTATCCGAGAAATACTTCCAAAAAATCACGACAAGTTAAAATCAGTCATTATTCTAGCTAAAGAATATGTTAAAAATTTATCTTCAGGGGAAAAAGAAACATTCATTCAAAATTTTATATCCAAATCTGAACCATATTGGAATGATGATATTTATAATAAAAAAACTAATTTTTTCATAAAAAATGGATTCATTTTTTTTCCATCAATAGGAAATGGTTTAAAAGTCATAAATGAGATCATTGGAAATGAAAAAATCATATCAAATGATGATAGAGATGAAGTTTGGGAATATATTCATAGTTTTGTAAAACAGAGTATAAAATATATTCATGAAAAAAGAAAGCCCACACACGTTTTGTATCATAATAAGTATCAAAAAGTATACTCTGAAGATTTTATGGATAAAATTCCATTATCTATACATGCGGTAAAATGGGATGTATCACTTACATGGACTAAAGAATAAAAATTTAGGTTTTACATGTTTACTGATTCGTAAAATTATTAAAAGTCCAACTTCTCAATCTAAAAAAAACGAAAAATGAATTTTATATATTTTTTTGCTCTTGAAATCAGATTTATTTACTAATATTTTTTAAAGATCGTAACAATGAATACTGATACTATAATTATTTTTGGGGAAGGTAAAAATAAAATCAAGCTTTATGCTAAAGGGAAATTAGATATAAACACAACAACAATAACTGAAAAACACAGTTATAATAGTATCGCAAAGAGAATATGTATTGACCTTTCTCTTGTTTTATGTGGTATGTGTTTAGGAATATTTTTGATGGAACCATGTCCGAAAAAAAACAATTAACACAACTTCGAATTCAAAATATATTGTACAAATGTATATATTTTATTTTTTATGGTTTACAGCAATTTTAATCAGTTTTGATCATAATTATTGTGATACACTTAAAGTGATTTGTTCAGAAAAAAAATAGAAATGGATATGTTAGTATTGTAATAAAGTTATTGCAGGATCCTTAGAATAATATTTTAATGCTAATTTTTTATCTACAAAATGAATTTTTTATAGCCTAATCTAAAAAAAATTTGAAACAAAATGGATAAATCTAATAGTAACTCCGAAGATTCTTTAGTAAAAAAGTTGAGATTTATAATAAAAAAGCAAAGGGGAAAAATCACCAAACTGGAGTCCAATAATAACCTAATCATCGAAATTGAAGAATTGAAGTTAAAAATAAACAAAAAGAAGTGCAAGATCAACGATTTAAAGAAAAAGTTTGATAATTTTGAAATATATGACAAGATAAGTAAAGGATTAAAAATTGACAACGTTCGTAGATGTTTGTTTAATATGAAAAAAGGATGTTTAGTTCCAGATTTATCATATTTACCTGATAATGTTATTAGATCTGAAGATGTTCTGACTGTGAGTGTTGATGGGGAGTTTTTAAAATTTAATATATTAAAAATTAAACTAAGTACTTGTATAGGTGGCATCGACGAGGACTTAGTCGAAAATGGTATTGGGTATGATTTTGAGAATACTGATCTAGATCCGATCGATGATGAAATTAATATTGATAATTACGATCTTTACTGGATTGAATCCGTCAGTCATTATGAAAAAGAAGCCAAAAAAAACTACGATGGTCCTGACAGATCAGTTGGAAAATGGTCTTATACAAAAATGGATCTGACAATTTCGGGATCTGAATATTACTACTACGTATATGCCTTAAGGGAAGTTTTTTTAATAGTCCCTATGAAAAATAAATGTAAGGCCAAAAACCAATGAATCTACTTTAAGTCTGTCAAAAGTGATTGTAAGTAAACAAAGTGAAACTTAAAAATAAAAAGATAATACAGCTAACAAAATATTATTTATATTAATATAAATAATCAGTATTTTTTTTAAAAGAATGTATAGTTATAAAAATGGATCCCGAAATAGTTGGTCCTGGTATATGGTTTGTATTTCATTCTATTGCGATAGAATGTGATTTAACTTTGGATTTCAATTTTTTTTCCAAAGTTATTACCACTATAATATATAGTTTGAAGTGTAAAAAATGCAAAAAACATGCCATTCAATATATTACCAGGAATGATCCATACAAACAAATTAATCGTAAATTTCTTCCCAGTAAATATATAAATATATTCCACAATACAGTCAATATTTTCTTAAAAAAACCGATATATTCTATTACCGAATCTAGAAAACAGTACAACCAAGAGTGTAAATCATGTGGTGATCTTAAATTGGAAATTAAAAATACAAATGTAGATAAAATCATTTCTAAACCTAAAGAAATTATTAGTGATGAAGTTAGTTACATAAATTTCTAATTTTTAGGCTTATATATTCATGTGATGTACTTATTATAAAGAAACATATTTTTAAAAATGAATTTGATATAATTTTTCACAGACCAAATCTATGTTATCAACTACTTTTTGAAATATAGAAAAACCTGAAAATGTCTGCTTCTACTAAAAACACTGTTACTGTCACCCCTAAACGCAAACCTTCTTTAAAAGATGTACCAAAACGTAAACCTGTTCTGGTTCGTAAACTTCCTGCCAACTGGTCTAATCATAATGAAGACTCTTCTGATGAAGACTCTTCTGATGAAGAAACTGAAGAGTTTCACTTTGGAGATTTACCTGAAGAGTCGGATGGAGAACCTGAAGATTCTAAGGCGGAAACCAAAGAGTCGGATGGAGAACCTGAAGATTCTAAGGTGGAAACCAAAGAGTCGGATGGAGAACCTGAAGATTCTAAGGTGGAAACCAAAGAGTCTGAAGTTTCGATTCCTTCTAATAGAAAACAGAATGAAGAAGAATTTCTCAAAGGTCTCGAATTATCTAAGACGGTCACACATGAGTTTTGTCGTAGAGTTAAACCTAATGTTCACTATATTTCCAAATTAACAGATGTAAATGATTACTATGACTTAGATAACGAACAATATCTACCTGGTGATGTTGTTCTTGCTGGAGGTAAGAAAGGTATGCCTAGAAATGTGTACATTGTCAAAACTATGACAAAAGTGGCCAAAATCACCGGAAAAGATAAAATCGAAATTGTTATCAACAGTGATTTCGTTAAATGTCCTCGTCTGGTTATTAAAGGACGTACACATGAACGTACTATTCCTGATACTATTTTGGATAAGTTCGGAGTTGGATATTGGACTAGTCTTAATCCAGAGAACTCGTTCCAATCTAAATTCTACACTATGAAGAGACTTGACCATATGAAAAAATTTATGAAAAAATATGAAAAAGAACCACTGGACGTGATAATGAGTTCAATTCAAAAAAAATACGAATATCCTGTCACAATTGGATACTTAGAAGGAATCAAATCAATGTAAGATGAAATAATAAATAATAAATAAAAAATATGTATATATATATATATTTTAAGTAATTTTTTTATATTTGGTATGTAATCGTAAATGGGGAAAATCCGTACACGATATCGATAGTGTTAGGATATGACCCAGATATTGGGGATATAATTATATTACCACCAGTAAATAGTACTACAGTACCAGTATTAATAACAGCACTAGCACCCAATCCGGTTGTGACAGGTATTATCATTGACAATTGTGATTGTGGCATAAATGGATTTATGTACGCAATTTGAACATTACTTGGTGTTCCAATGCCAATAAATGAATTGAAAATGAATTGTTCGGTTACTATGTTATTATAACTAGACCAAAACATAGCACCTGTTGATGTTAATGATGGAATAGTACCAGTTTCGTCTATAACGAACATTGTCAAGATTTCAGAACCTGTAAGTGTATTCGATAAAGGCCCAGTAGGACCAGTAGGACCAGTAGGACCAGTAGCACCGGTTAAAGAGGAAGATCCCGGTTCTCCTGTAGGACCAGTGAGACCATCTAAACCG
>SDBT01017976.1_pt1 | contig 11133 bp, 7 predicted proteins | sample 2277101 | NCBI WGS metagenome assembly SDBT01 (sample SAMN10404973, study PRJNA504765) | marine sediment metagenome | isolation source: marine sediment core GS10_PC15, 103 cmbsf | place: Arctic Ocean: Southern Knipovich Ridge | collected 2010 | reverse complement strand
CAATAGTATCCTGCCCAAGGTTCCGGATCGTTAAATAAAGAAGGGCGCCTGGGTTTGAATGTTTTGCTATCTCAATATCGGCTTGAATTTCCTTACCCCACGCCAATATAAACTCATGGCCATTAAACTTTATTATTTCTGCTTCATCAGAGAACTGGCGTTGATTATGACTGTGGAATGAAAAGAGAGGAGGAGGATTAGATAGATTGAAGAAATCTCCTTGTACTGTCAGCACATGCGAAATTTTTAACCCGGTCTGGGTAGTCAATCTTACCGATTGTACATCCTGGCCAAAAATTATACCGGAAACAATAAAGAAAAAAATACTAATCCGAATGAAAACTCTCATAGTAACGGGTAAAATTATTAAATATTGATATTTAATCTTGATTATTAGTACTCCTTACTTCCGATGCAATACTTATATTTAATAAAGACAGTTTTGCCCTTCATCGGCAAAAGCCTTGATTAATTCTAAATCAGCATCAAAAAAATGATCCGAAGGCGCTAATATGAAACCACCATCCTTACCTGCCTGTTCAAACAGTTTTCGTACAGCTGCTCTTGTTTTTGCTGGTGTACAGTCTTTAAAATAGTGAAATTGATCAAATCCGCCGATCATACAAACCTTGTCACCAATCCTTTTTTTTGCTTCCAATAAATCGGTATCACCCCCAAGACTGGAAGGTGTAAACGTTTCTATGGCATCCGGATGCATTGCGGCAATGTTTTCCAGTATAGGCATCATACCACCACAGGTATGATACACAATACGTTGTCCCATTTGATGAGCAATATTAATTAAATCACTATCATAAGGAGCAACGAAATTATCAAATATCTGAGGAGATATAATAGTACTGGATGCGTCACCTCCACCATGTTCCAGAATATCAAAATTGGCTCCCTGTGTAGATTCAATAAAATTTTTTTTACGCTCAAATAATATTTTGAGAAATTTATGGATCCATTCCGGATCTTCATATGTCGCTTCAATCAGGTTAACGATACCATACAACACAGCTGCATCCTGCCAGCATCCCGATTGACCATATACATCAAAAAAGGAAACAAAACCACGCACAATACCCCGTTCTCCAAATTCTTTTGCCTTAGCATTAACTCCATCAACATTACATTTTGGTGCCGGGGCATATTCAGCAATTATATCAATATCACTGCGATCTTTTACTAGTCTCTCAATGACCCAAGTTGTGTATATATCACTTTGAAGTACCATGGACAAAGTTTTTTTAGGTGTTATAAAATTATAACGTACAGTTTTGTATTTTTTATGTGGAATATCTTGGGTATTAATACGCCAGTTATTACTGCATATTCGCCTGGCCTCTAAAAATCCTAATTCCCCTTGCAGGGGATCAAAGTATTCTCCTTTTGATTCATCCGGACAATGATCTGCTATCCATAATATTGGATCGAGTCCGAAATGATCAAAAAATTTCTGATAGTGAATACCATCCATATATTTATTTAAAAAGTAGGGCATAACGTGGTGAGTTGTTACAGGTAATCTATCCGGAATTTTTCTTTCGATTGCGGTATTTAAACGTTTTTTTGATGTCATATTTTTCTAATGTAAATAATATGGATATTTATTTAATATTTACTATGAGAACTAAAAATTTTTAAGTCTCCGAGTCTGCGGACAACAAAAAAAATAAACCATTTCTAGCAGTAATTCAAATATTCTTTGAATTAAATATTGGAATGGTCTATATTCGATTCAAGCCCATTTTTACAAACATCGATCCTCAGTCATGCCTGATACACGGTCTTTTATATTAATTTTGAAAAAATACAGAAGCATCTGTATGAATAAAGATGTAAGGAGACAGCAAGATGAACTTACACTGGATAGATCTGACTATTATCATCTTTTACTTAGTGATTGTAGCATTGATTGGATTTTGGATAAAAAATCGTGCCACTGCCGGTTTAGATAGTTATTACCTGGCAGGTCGTAATATTCCCTGGTGGATGCTGGGTTTCGCCGGTTGTTCCAGCTATATTGACATCGGTGGCACTATGGCAATGGTTGGTGCTCTGTATTACTTAGGTTTAAAATCTGTTTGGATGACACATATATTTTGGGGTTGGTTTATCATTAGTTTCTATATGGCCTTCCAGGCAAAGTGGATTCGGCGCTCAGGAGTGATGACTTTTGCTGAATGGAATAAAACGCGTTTTGGAGATAATATAGATGCTGAAAAAGCACGTATTGCCACGGCTGTATTTTTGCTCGTCCTGATGATTTTTAATTTAATGTTTATTGCCGTTGGTATTGGGAAATTCGCGGAAGAATTTTTGCCCTTGGAGCGTTGGCAGGCAACCTTGATTGTTTCGCTATAGTGGGTGTATATGTAAGTTTAGCAGGATTGCTTGGAGTCATTATAACGGATATCATTCAGACTATTCTTATTGCTTTTGGAGCAGTGATATTAACCATCATTGTGTTTCAGACGGGTGCAGGGTCCGAATTGAGTTTATTGAAAGAATCTGCCTGGTTCTCGTTAAAACCGAGCTGGCAATTATGGAGTGGATATCTTGAAAGTACACCAGAAACTTACCACCATTTTTATTTTTTTGGCCCTATAATCCTGGCTGGCTTTTCCTGGGTAATTTTTCGTATCCTGGCCGGCCCGAATGTCTGGGATTTTCAATTTTTTCTAACGGCTCGTAGTGCCCGTGATGCAGCTTTGGCTGGTGGTATGTGGACTGTGGGCTATACGTTACGTTGGATTGTGGCTTGTGCCTTTCTGGTTTTAGGAATATCCCATTTAGGATCAGCAGCCGGATTTGATGCAGAGAAAATTATGCCTTTAGTGCTTTCTAACCTGCCTGTTGGGATACGTGGGTTATTTATGGCTGTTTTACTGGCTGCTTTAATGTCTACGCTGGATGCCATGATAAACGTTACTAGTTCTGTTGTAATTAATGATTTTCTCAAACGCTATTTTGTGAAAAATTTAAAGGAGAAACAACTGGTTCGACTGGGTCAGCTTTCTTCACTGGTTGTAGTAACACTTGGATTTTTGTTTAGTCTGTTGTTTGATCATATTATTTCTGCCTGGGAAATGATGATTTTTGTGGTTGTAACCATGATATTGGTACCCGCAACGATGCGTTGGCATTGGTGGCGTTTCAGTGCCAATGCTTTTGTATGGAGTATGGTCACTACTGCCGTGGTAGTGATTTCGCAAAAAGTTTTTTTTAATAATTGGCCGGTTAGTACTGCCCTGTCAGTGAGTATTATTGCGAGCTTGTTGCTAACTATATTATTCGGATTCTTAACCAAGCCGACGGATAAAGAAGTCCTTATTAAATTTTACTCGCGTGTTCGCCCCTTTGGATTTTGGGGGCCCATTCGCAATGAAGCTATCAAGCGTGGTCTTATCCCTGAAGGAGATCCCTTGCCTGCAATTGATGCCATTAATGGGCTGATAGCGATGATGTTCCAATTTGGACTGGCATTAGTACCATTTTATTTTTTCCTCCGCAAAAGTAATGAAGCAATGATTTGGTTAGCAGTAGTGCTGGTCTTAGCTATTATTCTGTACTTTACGTGGTATAAAAATCTACCGGCACAAAATGAAGTTTAATAATTAAATAATCCCGAATTTAAGATGAAGTTTCCTAAAGTCCATTTAATATGCAATGCCCATTTGGATCCCGTCTGGCAATGGCAGTGGGAAGAAGGGTGTTCTGAGGCGCTGGCCACATTTCGAAATGCGGTACAGTTACTGGAAGAATATGAAGATTTAATATTTAATCATAATGAAGCTGTCTTGTATCAATGGGTTCAGGAATTCGATCCAATCTTATTTCAGAAAATACAAAATTTAGTAAAACGTAAACGTTGGTTTATAAGCGGAGGATGGTATTTACAACCTGATGTGAATATGCCGGGTACTGAAGCTTTAATTCGACAAATCCTTCTTGGTCAAGAATATTTTAAAAAGTATTTTAATACACAACCCCGTGTCGCCTATAATTTTGACTCATTTGGGCATAGTTCAGGACTACCTCAATTATTAAATCAAGCTGGATATAAAATGTATATCCATATGCGTCCGCAAAACACAGAATTGAAGTTGCCTTCTGACTTATATCGCTGGAAAGGAGTCGATGGATCGGAAATTCTTACTCTACGCATCGCTGTTGGTTTATATCATACAGAACGAGATAACATTGAAGAACGCCTTGAACAAGGCATAAAATTGGCTCTTAAATTAAAGCGAGATGTACCTGTTTTCTGGGGCTTAGGTAATCATGGTGGTGGTGCAACACGCGAGGATATGAAAAAAATAAACGCTTTTATACAATCTGAAAAACGTGTAGAAATAATACATAGTACACCTGATTTTCTTTACGAATGCTTGCAGGATATGGGTGACCTTGCACCAGTTGTAACGAGCGAAATTCAACGTGTATTTACAGGTTGTTATACATCTCTTTCGCGATTAAAACATAGAGCTCAAGAAAGTCTGGGACAATTAGTACAAACCGAAGCATTATGTACTACGTCATGGTGGGCGCGGGATCAAGAATTTCCCAATAAGGAGCTTAGCGAAAATTGGAAAAAACATTTGTTTAATGATTTTCATGATATTTTACCGGGAAGTTGCATAGAAGAAGCAGAAAAAGATGCCCTTGATTTGTATGGTGCCATTTCGAATTCTCTTAGGCAATTACGTTTGGCAGCTACCTTTGCTCTTAATTATGGTCCTCAAATTAACGCGTATTTACCTGTTACAATAATGAATTCAAATCCGACATTAAACTATTGTCCTGTAGAATTTGAATGTATGTTTGATTACAGACCCCCTTGGAAGGGGAAATGGTATATGCATTTGGTTAATATGGATGGGAAGGAGATAGATTGCCAGGAGGAAGAACCGGAAGCTTTATTGCCCTTCAATAGCTGGCGTCGTCAAATTTGTTGTATGGCAGATTTGCCTACCATCGGAAGGGCCCGATACAAATTGGAAGTCTCAGAAAAAAGGGGAGAGAAGAGAGGATTTGATCCCTCTATAAGATATAGTCTGAATCCAAAATTGGGCTTAATGGATAAATTATATTCAACTAATCATGTACAATGTTTGAGCGGATTGCTACTTAATCCGTTAGTCATTAAAGATGAAGGTGATTCCTGGGGAACAGAGTGTTGGAAGTATCGCGAAGAAATGGGAAAGTTTTCACTGCAAGAAGAAAGTGTAACCACGATCGAAGAAGGATCGATACGAAAGAAAATAGAATCTGTCTTTAATTATGGTAAAAGCAAAATTGTAATGCATACGATCACTTATAACAACTGGCCGGTTTTAGAATTCAAATTAAGAATACATTGGAATGAAGAAGGAAAAAGATTAAAATTAAGTATCCCTACTGTTTTCGATAAGAGTAAAATTTATTGTGAAATTCCGGGTGGTGCTATTCATAGAAGAGCAGATGGTGAAGAATACGTCCATGGAAGATGGTGTCTACTAGAACAAAATATTGATGGGGAAGAAACTGCTTTTGCTGTAATTAATAAAGGACACCATGGTATCGATTTTCTGGATGGTGAGATACGATTATCGGTTCTTAGAAGTGCAGCATATTGCCATGAGCGAGGGTATAAAATCACTCCATTTCCTTCAAAAAAATACATGGATCAAGGTGTCCATGAAGTCTCATTACTTGTGACTGCGGGTGATACGAAAATGATCTATGATCAATTAAATGGATTGGCCGACTGGCTTAGTGCTCCTCCTATAGTCTATGCCCACCTACCATTTGGGTCGACATTGGGGAATCAATCAGTTCAGGATAAAAAAAGTATTAATTCTTTTAGTTTGTTAGAAATAGAGCCTAAAAATATTAGAATACTGGCCCTCAAGAAATCGCAAAATGGAGATGCCTTAATAATCCGTATGATGGAGACTATCGGAAAAGATACAAATGCCATGCTCAATATTCATAAACCAGAAATTAATATAGATCTTGAATTTAGAAGCTTTAATATAAAGACGATCAGGATTGAGAAAAACGGAAGTTGGCGGGAAGTAAACTTAATTAACGAAATATAAAATACTCTTTTATGACTTTAATCTCATAAATATTCTGGTTGTGATAATCTTGTTTAGCCGAATTTTAATCTGATTATTCTTTTGATTGATAAACTTATTATCTAAAGGGATTTTTAATCCTTCCTCCTCCAAAAATACTCGTTTATTTAATCGTACTCCCTTAAAGCGTATAACATAATCTCTTGAAAATTGCCCCTTTATGGTAAATGTTAATTCCTTTTTATCCATATTACATTCAAAAAGAGTTTGTCCTTCATCTTCAATAAATAAATAATCACTAAAAGAGTCTGGGTAAACGTTCAAATAAAGTGGATTAATTAAATTGTTTGGGATTCTGAGGGCTTTTTTCATCATAGGAATAATTGCACCATTGCGAACAAATAAAGGCAATTTTTGCAATGGGGCATTAATTTTACAATTTTGTATACCCTTGTAAATAGTTCCATCTTCAAAATCAATCCATCGTCCTTTGGGAAAATAAACAAATCGTGTATTTTCCGCATTATAAATGGGTGCAACCAACAGCCAATCACCCAGCATAAACTGAAGATCTTTATCATATGTATTTGGATCATTTGGAAAAGCCAAAGGCATGGCGCGTATCACCGGCATACCACTTTGACTTGCTTCATATGCTGTACTATAAATATATGGAAAGAGTTGGTATCGTAGTTCAATATATTTTTTTACAATCTCTAGTGCCTTTTTGCCAAAATACCAGGGTTCACGAGGACAATCGCCGTGCATACGACTATGTGAACAGAACAATCCAAACTGTGCCCAGCGAATATAGAGCTCGGCAGAGGGCATACCGCGAAATCCTCCGATATCATTACTCCAAAATGGAACTCCTGACATACCTATAGATAGACCTCCACGTATTGTAGCTGCTAAACTGGCAAAATCAGCAGCTGGATCTCCTGACCAGCAGACAGGAAATCGCTGAGAACCAGCGAAGCCGGAACGAGCCCAAACCAGTTGGTATCCTTTTTCTTGTTTGGTAACTTCAGATACCGTTTGATTATATAAAAGTGGATAAAGATTATGCATGGTTGCACCGGACTTACCATTACTAAAATTACTATCCTCTGGGATATCTTCACCGAAATCGGTTTTAAATACCGAAATTCCGTTTTGTAACAGGGGTCTATGCAAATTCTGATACCACTTACATGCGTCTGGATTAGTAAAATCAACAATCGCCACAGGAGCATTCCAAGCTTCATCTTTAGCAGCTTTGCGTATGATACCATCAGGGAGTGGGGCTAAAGATAAGCCATAATCAATTATATAAATATCACCATTCTGACGTTTTACAAAATAGTCATTTTGCTTTCCGATTTCAAAGAGTTCGCTTTCAACAGAAACATAGGGTTGACTCCATAGTGATAATCGTAAATGGTTATGTTGAAGTTTCGATATTAAATTTTCAATCTCTGGAAATGCCGTACGGTCCCATTGAAAGTCACAATATTTACGATATCTCATCCACCAGGTATCAATATGTAAAACATCTGCTGGGATTTTATATTTATTCAAACCAGTTATTAGGTTGTCAATTGTGGCTTGGTCGCGATATGTCCCACAAGATGATATCCATAGTCCAAATGACCATTTAGGTGGAACAGGGGCATATCCGGTAAGATCACTGTACCTGGCTAGTATTTCAGCTGGAGTTGAGCCATAAATAAAGTAAATATCCAATACATCACTTTCATTGTGTATTGAAAATGTTTGAGATGACACCGTGCCAAGTTCCCAGGTAATACGTGCTGAAGAATTTACAAATAAGCCATACCCACGTGTGCTGAATATAAATGGAATATTTTTATGCGAACGTTCACTGGTTGAACCCAGGGAATCCTGTGTCCAAGAAATGATTTTTTGCTCTACTTTGTCTAACCGTGTGAATTTTTCACCCAATCCAAAAAGATGTTCATCAGGATTAAGCAGGAAAGATTGTGTTGTTAACTTAATTTTATTTTTCTTCTTTAAATAACCAAGCGGAAGAATAAACAACCGACCCAGGCCATCAACATCCTGAGGATTTTCCCGACAAATTTCTTCATGATTCTTATTCAAGAAACGCATCATCCATGGGTTACGATCAATTTGTATGCTTAATTTAGATCCTTCAATTCTAATATGGTCATTTGTTTCTTCTATTTCAATTTTTGTCTTTTGTTTAGAATTATGCTGAATGACAGAAGTGAGGATGTTATTTTCTGTATTTAAGGGATTAAATGTATACCTCCAGGTATAATCGGTTACTGCACAGATAGTCATATGTACTAATTTTTTACGTGCTGTTAAGGCTGTAATATGTAATCTGTTGTCGTATAAGGTGTAATCTTGTAGATGGGTAACCCAATCAAATCCCTTTTGGGCCATATACGGTAGATTTTTCATGTTCTATTTAAGCCGATCAATTTATAAATTTCATTTAAATCTGTGATGGGCCAATTTTCTCCGATTAGACCGTTTGTAACATCAAAGTTTATAAATAATCCACGATAGGTTTTGCATGATTCTAAGATTCGTTTAATATAATCCACCATACTATGAAATTGAAGATCACGATTAAATCCAATCCTGCAAGCAAGTACAGTTTTTCCGCCAAATCTTTGCAGTACATCTGGAAAGGGAACTTCACTGGCACCAAATTCAATTCCCCGCAGCTGGTGTACTTTATCCAAACTTTCGAATTGATGAGACCAATTGCCACAAGAATGAATGTAAATGCCGCCAAATTCCTCGGAAAGTTGATTGAGATAGGGTAGATGAAATTGATTATGCATTTCTGGTGAAATCATTACCCAGTCATCGTTAGAGATAGATATACCCAATCCGTCTGGTAGCCAAGGTTGGAACATTGCCGGCACAAACTCAACATTATTTTCATGAGCTATTTTAGATTGTGCTTTCACTAAATCGATGGTTAAATCTGTAATTAGTTGCATGAGATGATGTACTTCACCGGGATGTGACATCATTGCAGCGAATAGATTGTTGTGACCGCAAATGAGTGCTGCATTATCCAAAGGTCCCTGAATGTCGGTAAGACGTAAAGGATATTTTCCCTCGGTTATTTTTATAAAGTATCTACTATAATCAAGTATTCGTGACAGTTCTCCTGCATTCTCTGCGGGTTTATTTATGTTATATACTTCAGCAGGTAAATTCTTTATTATTGCCTGAACAGATGGGAAATCATTTTCCCACCACTTAACCGGGCAACCAAAAGCAGAGGCTATTCCGATCACACCCAATGACGGACAGAGACTGGGTATAAAATCCCCCGAGAGGTTTAGTTGATCTTCTATTTCCTGTAACTGCGCCGCTATATATTTCTGTGGATTCTTTAATCGATCGTGAACGGTGTCAACGCCATCAGTAGAAAAAAGTGCACTTTTTATCGCTTTACCACCTTTTACTTGTGGTCCAAGGTATCCAATCTGAAAGGCAGGGCGGTTGTCATTCTCAAGACACCACAGTTTAGTTAGGAATTCTTTACTTTGTGCTATTTTCCCTTTATGATTTTGTATTTTCTTATTAATCATATTTCCCGAAAAGCTGCGCCGCTTTCATCATGGCATTTATATTTTCAATAGGGCTGCCAGGTGGAATATTATTTCCATCCTGAAGGATAAATCCTCTAGAAGGGGCTAATTTTTCAATAACTATTCGAGATGCCTCAATAACATCTGCCGGAGCACCATTTTTAATAAGCATGGGATTAACATTTCCAATCAAAACCACTTTTCCACCCATGATGTCTTTTATATGGTTCAGGTCAACCTCATAGCCAAAACCTTGCAATTCGTTGATTTTCAAATCATCCCTAAAAATTTCAAGCAGGTGATCTGATTTACCACACATATGCAAACTAAGATACCCGTCAAAATGAAAGCGTAGTTTTTTTTCAAATGGTAGTACAAGATTACGATAATCCTCCATGGAGAGCGATACGGCCAGGTCATCTGTCCAGGCAAAATCCTTCGGTGTAGGCAAATTCTCTTCTTCCCAGCAAAAATCCAAATATTCGATAAGTTTATCTGTAACAATACGTAATAATTCTCGGACAAAATCGGGGCGCTCATGTACACCAAGAAATATCTCGGTAATACCCATTAAATGGCCTGCTACGCCGAATGGTCCATCCGAAGTATGAGTTAATGCCGGATTTTCACCTGGATAAAATATCTCTCCACCTAAAAAACGTACTGGGTATTTCTCAAAACTTTTCATCATACGTTTACGATATTCAATTTGTCGTGCATTAATACCACTGTGAATAAAATCCATTTTTTCCAGTTTCTTGAGATCCGATTCAGTTTTTATCCAACCGGGTTCTACCCAGGGAATGTCATTCTCGGGAAACATGATTTCACAACCCAGACTACCTGCCTCGAAGGTATTTTGAAAATCAGTCCAGGCACCAACCCATGCTCCTGTGATACTGTACGCATCAGTGTGTACATTTTCCATAATCCATTTTTGTGCCATAATCTGGGTGCGTAACATGATTTCAGGATCTTGGTAGTATTCCCAAAATTTCACGCCGACTTGGGGTATGAGAAATCGATGGGCAAGAGCAGGAAGAACGGGTATACGATCGGGTGTTTCAAACCGTTTAACCTGATTTATTCTTTCACGTCGCTGCTCAATTTCTTCAACTGGTACGCCAATTTCAATTATCTTCTGCATGGCCATAGAAAACCTGAAATAATAGAAAAATTCGAGTGGCTAATAATATGATTTTATCTCCTGTCATATAAAAATGCTTTTAAGATGATAATTCATTTAATTACGACAAACTTGCCCACATGTATTTCTCCATTTTTAGTATCCTCAACTGAGAAAAGGTAAATACCGCTGGCGACCGTTTGTCCGATGCGTGACGTCAAATTCCAATCGGCAAAACCGCGTGTTGTCTATCCATAGCTCAGGATTTTTATCCTCAGGCTGGGGTTCCCATCGTAATATGGTCTGATGATTGTCTATACTGGCTCTTAGTTTAGGGGAAGGTGGTGGACCAGGTGTT
>SDBT01017975.1_pt1 | contig 11134 bp, 6 predicted proteins | sample 2277101 | NCBI WGS metagenome assembly SDBT01 (sample SAMN10404973, study PRJNA504765) | marine sediment metagenome | isolation source: marine sediment core GS10_PC15, 103 cmbsf | place: Arctic Ocean: Southern Knipovich Ridge | collected 2010 | reverse complement strand
CTCTGAGTAGTATTCCTCGTCCGTGCCGTCGCCAGATATGTCAATCAGACGAAAGCCCTCGGTGTTGGTGGGAGGGCTAGCCAGAGTGTCTATCGTGTCCCACGCCGTTGCGTTGTTCAGGTCACCGGAGTCGCTCAGGGCCAAGACGTTGTTGCCCTGAGATGTTCCGTTGATCTTGAACTCCGCGAACGTGTTGCCATAGCGCCTGGTCGTGCCGATCAACCTGCGACGGTCGATGTCCACACCGAAGTCGCGGGTCTTGATCATGAACCTGTGGCTGATGCCCTGCGCAGCGTCGCCGTTCAGAGGAACTGCGATGTGATGAATGTCGCCGTTGTCCCAGGCGAGTCCGGGGCCGTACAGTTGGGCCGTTACCACGGTGGCGGTGTTATCTGTGATCAACGCTCGAGAGCTGTCCGTGATGTTCTTGATCGTGTACCCGATGAACTCGTCAACGGTTGCGCCAAGGGTGGAGTCGGTCAGGTCAGTTTCGGCAGCGCCACCCGTGTGAGTCCCGGCTTCGTGACCGTAGTTCCAGAAGTCGTCCGTGATGATTGCGCCGTCCTGCAAGATTTGGATGTGCGCGTTGGCGGGGCCGAAGTTGACGATGCCGTCCCATCGTTCCTCTGTCGTATTGGCGCCTTGAATGACCGTGCCATCGTACAGATGCTCGATAGCCGTGGCATCGACGTTGAACCCGTTGACCAACGTGACGATGTTATCTGTCGAACGATTGGACGGGTTCTTGTCGATGATATCGACTTCGATGTTATCGGTGGGCGCTCCGCCAGAGTCGAATGCCTCGTTGTCGGCGAAATCCTGAATCCACCTGTGAAATTGAATGACCGTCGCGTAAGAAGGGGAGCCCGCCGAAAGGGTGTGGTCGTCCCCGATGTATCGGATGTCTCCTGTTGCGCGATCGACCGACCAGTCTGCGTCTACCATTGCCATTGTCTTATTCTCCTATGGTCATGTGACCGTGACCCCTGTGAGTAGCCCATTTACATCTCGATCTAATGTCACGAGAGATACCGTGTCCGTGAGCGAGGCAACGCTCTGGTTGGGGTTGCGTGAAAGGGTCCATGTGGCCCCTCCTGTGATCGCCACCGTCGCGATGAGGTCGTTCACGTCGCGGGTAAGCGTGAAACTCTGCGGAGCCCCGCCGCCTCCGCCGCCGGTTCCGCCGCCTCCGAAGATGACTCCTCTGGTGCCGCCCCTGGTAGACACTACACCACCCTAATCCTTACCTCAGCAGCACGCGCATTGCGGCTGAGTAGTTGTAGGTACGGGTTCCTGGCCGGGCACACCTCTTGTACCGACTTGCCGACACCGATGATCGCCGGGCACCCACGCACCATGTCGAACTTGAAGTCCTGAATATGCGACAGTCCGATCAGGGCAGTCGTCGCCGTCTTGGTGAAGCAGTAGTAAATGCCGTCTGTGAGCAGTGGGTCTGCGGCTTGCACCGATGTGACATCGACCGCGATCTCGATTTTCACCATCTGCCAGCCGCTAGCCCCCTGCGTGCGAATGTCGATGGCGTAAGGCGTGTCCGTCATTACGGGGACGGGGATGTAGATGCCAGACTGCGGGCCAGCGTCGGGTCCGAACTGGTTGTCGAGCTCGAGAGCGCTTGGCGGCGGATCTCCGCTGTAAAGCCTAGTCATAGACCGCTCACCTTCTGACCCCCGGTGCTATTCATCTGTGACTGCTGGTGTGCCATCTGTGGGCTCGATTGCTGCGTGTTCTTGCCGAGAGCCTGTTGTTGCATCGGTGTCTGCGCAAAGAGAGGCTGCGGCATGGGTCCGTATGTTTGAAGTACACCAAGGGCGCCGCCTGTGAAGGTATCGAGGCCGAGACGCTGTGCTTCGTTGAGCTTGTCCCAGTCCCGCGTCTGCATGAACTCGGCGATGTCCAGCACCATGTCGGAGTAGAGCTCCGGGTAGACCGTCCGAAGGGCGTCTACCGCTTCGATGGAGACAGAGCCGTCCTTCGCGGAGGCGATGACAGAGGCCGGGGACTCCAAAGCTCCCACGGTTTCGAGGTACGAATCCACCTCGTGCATGGAATAGTCTTGTGGACCGATGAGCGGGTCGGAGCTGCGGGGCATCTGTTGGAGCAAGTAGCCCTGAGCGGTCGCCAGGGTGATGGAGTAAGCGGTTGCGGCCTCCATGTCGTGCTGCGCAAGGTGACCAGCTGTCTTGCCGATCGCTTCGATCATCGTTTCCGGGGTCGAGGCAACGGACAGCACCAGCTCGCTGATCGACTCGAAGTTTTCTCGCTTTCTTTCCTGGGTCAAGTTGCGATACGCCAATACACCACCAAAGAGAACTGCGCCTCTTGGTGACCCAGCGAAAAGGAGATAACTCAGAGCTCTGCCGGTGCTCGACTTGAACTCAGACACGGTGCGTACCTGAGTCTCAAGAAGCTCGTTGCCGAACGTCATTTCCCCCCGAGGACCAGTTGGCATCTTCGATACAGAGGCGAAGCCGTCGCCCTCATTGAACAGGATGGCCTTGCGGGCACCATTGGCGTCCGACAAAACCTCGAAACCGCGCAACACGGGCTCGCGTACATGCACCTCTGCGTCCTTGGCGATCTGCTTCGTGACACTTTCCCTGAAGCCCATCCCCTGAGCACCTGCGCTCATGCCTTTGAGCCTGTCTGCCATGCGTCCTGCGGCCAGCGCACCTCCAGAAAAGTTTCCTGTATTGCCAGTCTCTCGCATGAGAGTCTGTAGGTCACCAAAGTTTTTGCCAAACATCTCAAGGTCGATAGTCTGCTGCATGACCTTGGCGTCACCGCCGACTACCAGATCGATCGAGTCGTCAACCCATCCCGCCCACTTCTGGGCGGCGATGTCCCCGCTGTCGATAATGGCTTTCTTCGCTGCGAATAACTGCTCTACGGTTTTGAGGCCGTTTGTGCCGGTCTTTTGTAGGTTGCCAGAGATTGCTCCGATCTTGCTCGCGAACGTCTTATTACCGACGCTCAGTGCCTCCTCGAAAATTTCACCGACAACCTGCTGTGCCCCGCCGATTTCAGCGAGCTGGTACTCAACACCCTCGATGCCGTGATACGCCCAGCGGTTCCATTCGTCGGCGTACTCCTTGACGTTCTGCGCAGTGATGTGCCAGGAGCGAACTGCCGTAACAGCGTCGTCCGCGTTGTCCGCAATGTTGAGCAACCGCCGAGCCGTTTCGCGATCTGGTGCCTTTTCTGCAAGCGCCTTCGCTGCGGACCGTAACTCCGACGCCTGCCCCTTGACCGAGGCAACACGCAGGGCCTCTCCGGCCTCTCGAAAGCTCAGGGAGACGGCCTGAAAGTCTTCGATGAGCTCGCCCGTTAGCTTCTTCGCGGCGCTGGAGTGTACGCCTTTTTTGAACCACTCCATGTTTTTCACCTTACGGAATACTTTGGCAAAAATATTGGCCTTCAGCGCGCCAACGATGGGTGTGTTTCCTATGTACGAATACCTGCGGGCCGCCTGGCCGCCCACGTCCACCACGAAGCCTCCCAGTTCTTTTGCCGCACCTTTTTTGGCTGCACCTGACGCTCCCCGCTGGCGCCCCTTGGCCAACACGCTACGTCCTACGGAGCCAGAGAATCCTATCCCACCAGCGAAGGCCATGCCCGTAAGCCACAGCACCCCTGCGTCGGCAGCGAGGGCCTGTGCGCTGAAATCCTTGTTGTAGTCGGTGATGTCTGCTGCCGCGATGGCCAGAGACAACGGAGCCTCTGCCACCGCCGCACTCACGAGCCCACCGCCGTAGTTTTTCAGGAACAGGCTGTCTGTTCTTTTCCCTATCGCTGCTCTTGTCACCTTCGCCGCATTGGCCGTGAGGCCAATCAGGTTCGTGTTGGAAATGGACTTTCCGACCGCCGCGCTCTGAGCAAGACCAGACGCCTTGCCGGTGGCCATCGCGCCCTTGCCAAGTATCTTAGCGGCTGCGCCGTAGGGGAACAGGAGTCCGACTGCGATCCCTCCAAAGGTGCCTGCGGTCGAAATGAACGGACGCGACAGGTTCGCTCGAGCTCGCACGTCGGCCTCACGCTCATCTTCATCGAGCAAGGCACCGTAGAGGCCCATGCTGCCCACATTGAGTACTCGCTCGCCAAGCACTCTGAACCCAGAGCGGCCACGCCCCTCGAACGACCGAACGCGATCTTCTTTGTAGACGCTTGCCGCCTTGAACGCGGGGTCGCCTACTCCAATGGCTAACCTGCTTGGGTAGGCTGGCTTGCCCTGGTTCTGTGCGACAGTGACCGCCTGGTCGGGATCAAAGGCTACCGAGCGGACACCGCCATCGTCCGTGAACGTGAAGCCCTGGATTGGTCCGATGGGCACGTACATGGGCTGTGACGCGCCTGGAGCAAATGTCCTCATCCCGCGCTGCGCTGCGGCAACACCCATCTCGACAACGGCGTTGTCTTTGGTGCGGCGCATCCGGTATCCACTCTCAGGCTTTGGCTCTCGCTCACTCAACGTTTTCCTCGTCAATCTTTGGAGGTTGCCAGCCATTCAGTCCATGGAAGAACGGAGTGAACTGTCTTTGGAATGCGTCGGTTGCTTGCTCATATGTAGGCAGGACGCGATTTGTCAGATTGCTGCCACGGAACATCGCAACCAGCATTGCTCCGTCGTCTGGGATAAGGCCCTGTAGGAGTTTCCATGTCTCGACTTCGCCCTTGCCACGCATGGCCTCTAGCTTTCCAGCAGACATCATCATCTTCGTCGTTGTGACAATGCGCTGTAGAAGGTTGTGCATCTTCACTGCATCCGGTGGGGCGCCGTCTACAATGCTGAAATCTCCGTTCTTATCACGGCTTATGAGCCGCATTACACGTCCCGTTGTTCCAGTGAGGTTCCCCTCCACGGTAAGGACGGATAGCTGTTGCCAAAGCTGTAGCAACTCACCGCCAGAGCGGAATGCGGCCGCGACATCGATGCGAGCCTTCTTTGACGGGATGGCATTGTATTCTGCGGTGGGTATGAATGTTCGCTTGCCGCCGCCCTGCTGACCGATGGAGACTGTTGTCCCTTCCTCCGCTGGACCTATCTGAGCACTCTCGACACCGGGGAACAGGGCTTCTCCTGCTTCGTTGGTAGCCGTGAGGATATCTTGGAACTCCTGCGGCGTCGGTGTGACACCGGCTCGCGTAAGGGCGGCCTGTATCGCTTGCACCCCGGCCTCGCTGCGCGCCTCCTCCTCTGAGCCAGGCACGTCGAACTCACCGGCCTCGCGTCTTGCCTGCCACGCTTCGCCGCCCATAGCCTGCGCAAACGCTTCTTGCGCCACCTGAATCACGTCTCCTCGAGCTGCCTGTTGAGCCTTGCTGAACTGAGACGCGATCTTCATCTGCGTAACCGATGTAACGCTTCCGGCTGCGTCAATCAGAACTTGCTGTTTCTGGATCGCAATCTCCGCGATCATCACACCCACCTGAGCTCGCATGTCTGCAGACGCCGATGAAGCGGAGAGTGCCTGCAGGGTGACCTCTGCCTGAGACAGCAACAGAGCGTTGTAGACATTGGCCTGGTTGAGCCTGTCGATTCCAAGAGTCCGCATCCTGTCGAAGATTTGTATCTCTGAGTTGAGTACGGCGCGGTCATGGGCTTGGTTGAGCGCCTGTGCCCGCATATTCCTGTTGATAGCGCCGTTGATCACGCTCAGCGCCGTGTTGGGTCCACCGCCAAGCGCAGCAGCGAGATGCCCAGCGGCGACCGCCATCGACGCGGCGAACACCCCGGCGTCGCCTATGTTGGCGAAGAACTGCCCAGGGTTGATGCGATTGGCCAACACGTCATCCGTCATTTCCTGGATGCCTGCCAGTTGTCGCTCTGCGCTGTCTAGTATTTCGTTCGCTTCTTGGATCAGTGGCATGACAAGGCGCTGCTGCTGCAACGCAAGTCCTTGGTTGAAGTCGGCTACGATGTCCATATTCGCTGCGCGAATCGTTAGCTGTGCAGCCGCGTGCTCTCCCAGCATGTCGCGGGCTTCGTTCTGTGCCGCAAACATGCTTGCAGGCGCAGCAGATCTCGTGCGGGTCACCTGTCTCGTGCCACCGCCCGCGCCGGACTGCGCCGCCTGGAACTCTGCTAACCCAGCGGGTGTATGTGCCTGATTGAGATTGCCGCCCGGATTCTGTTTTGCTATCAGAGATAGCTCATCGGACTCTTTTTTTTCGGCCAATCCCGTTTCTACCGTTGCATCAGAGGGTGGCCTTGGCTGGTCAGCGATGACCACATCATCGGTTCTGGGAACATCTGGGCGGCGTTCAAAAAAGGCTTTACTGGCCTTCCCAATCGCGGACCCGGCCTCACCGAAAACACGACCAAACGACTCCGGCTTGGCGACACCCGCAGCGGCAGCCTTCTTCTTTACGGGAGTCTCGGCCATTAGAAACCCCCTTGCATTTCTACCTTCAATTCCTGAATCATCTGCGCAGCTTCTTCGGGGTTGATTTCTCCGCGATCGAGCGCGGCCATTACGTCGTTCTCAAAAGAAGACATGATGGCGCTCTGCCGTGCGCTAAACTCTGTTCCTCCGGGGCTTGGCTCTATCTTTGCTGGCCTCTCTGACGGACTGGTCGTAGTGGCGATGTATTTCGCCTTACCCTCGTCGAACATCTGGTCGGGGCTCACGATGGCCTGCATGGCGAAACCTGCCTCGACATTGTCCTGGGCAAGCCCCTCTCTTGTTTCACGTATCCCCTCAAGACCAGCCTGAGCGCCCTGCATAAATCTCTGCTGGTCGCCGACCTCTCCGGTAGTCGCATCGAACTGTCCAGACGTGGTGCCTAGCTGTCCAAGAGCCTGGCGTCCTGGCCCGAGAACGGCCTCTTGCCCCTGCGGGGACGCAAGCCCTGTATTTGGATCGACTACGGTTGAGGCAGGCTGAGTCAACGCCGCCGAAACTTCCTGCCCCGCTGGTCCTTGGTCCGCGCCAGCGAGACTTGTTGCCAGTCCAGCCGCCGCTGCGCCACCAACGGCTGCACCAAGCTGTAGACCGGCACCCCTACGCCGTCGCTCCTCATCCAAAAGCAGCCTGGTTCCAACGATTCCTTCCTGAGCGCCGATAAGACCAGCAGCCTGTGCCCCGCGACTCGTCATTTCCTCTGCTGACCTGAGCCCAGCCCTAACCTGGCCCGACGAACCTCTGCCCCCGGCGTTGCCCGCCGTGCGCCTACCAGCTTCAGAGCCCGCCTGACGAGCCGCCGTAGCACCAGCGCCACGTCCTTGCTGCATATCCCGCAGGGCGCCTGTCTGCTTGGACTTCAACAGTCCAGGGATGGCTCCTGCGATGGAGGGAAGCATCCCAAGGATGCCGCCGATGGCTTTGCCCTTCTGAGACTTCTTCTTCGGTTTTTCTGTATCTTCATGTCCATGGGTCATGCGAAGAACCCTCCTGCTCCGGGTTTCAACCCCGCGAATACGTTGGCGAGCTCAAGTCCCATGACAGCGGCTTGTTGTGGCAGCTGGGCTTGTCCCTCCTGCTGCTGCTGTGTGTTTATTGCTGCTGTGCCCAGCTGTTCCGGTTGTGCTGGCTCAGTGGCAGGCGTTGCCGTCTGTGTTCTCTCGTTAGACCCGCTCTCGCCTAACTCTTGGGCCTCTGCCGCCCCCTTACGACGCATGGCCTCGGCAAGTTCGCGTTTGCGCTTTTCCTCCTCGCGCTTCTTCTGTCCGATCTGAGAGCCCATGCCGATGATCCCACCAAGCACGCTGAACGCCGCTCCAATGCCAGCGCCCACCGGTCCACCTACCGTGGCCACGCCCGATCCAAGGGAGCCGAATACATTACCTATCTGACTGCCCGTACTCATTTCAGAACCGCCTCTGCTAAGTGGCGCGTCACGCGCTTGTCTACGCCAATCTCGAAGTCGATCGATGAAATCTCGAACCCTTGTCCAAGCGCATGGGTGTCCCCGTTGGGGAGGTTCGCAGGAAGCACTTCCTCGAACTCGAGCTTCACGGCCTGGCACCGACCCCTGCCCTCTGGCGGGGTGATCGTGAACTGCAGCCGCTCCGCTCGGATATTGCGCTTACTGAACGGGTCGAACCCAAAGTCCTGGTACTTGAACAGCTTCGTCTGTGGCGTCACATCGAAGCCTTCCTCGTAGTCGTACCAAATCTTGACCTGAATGTCGCAGGCATCGTGCTGGCGCGGTATAGAGAGACGGCCCAGCGTCGAGAGATACCGGCCAAGAATGTTCATGCGGTGCAGGCGGCTGTAGCCCTGTCCGTTGTCCGAGATTGGCAGCCAACCGGTACGAAGAAGTGTGCGGTTGTCGCCAGTCGGATCTGTGTAGTCCCGGTCGGTGTTCTCACGCTCCTGCCAGATGCTCCAGTCGCTCAACAGTCTAGTGTACCGTCCCTGATGAATGGTGGACGCGGCACCTGGGTAGTTGGCGAACACGGACCATTGATCCTTTTCGTAGTCCCATACGAGAGCGAAGTCGGAGTCGGGGGCCTTGTTCTCACGGATGGGCCTCGGAGGTCGCTCTGTGCCAGCGCCGGGATGTCCGCCGTCGGGATCTCCCTGGTCGCCCGTAACGACGCACAGAAACCGCACCTCGCCACTCGCTGACACGAGCTCCGCAGACACTACGTCGATGCCCTTGCTCAGATCGAAAACCTTCTCCCCGATGTATTTGATGTTCAACTTGCGATCGAGGAGGTAGAAACCCCTCTCTTTGCGGAAGAACACCAGGCCCGCTGGACACTCGACGATGGACTCCTGGTCCTCACAGCCAACGTCGGTCGAAATGTAGTGAACAGCAAAGTCCTCACCCTTGCCGTTATTTTTCGGCCCGTCCCCGTAGATGACATGGATGTCGTCTTTCTCGAAGATGATCGTCTTGTCGTCCATTTTGTCGATGCACAAAAGGTCGCGCTCGTCTCCGAGATTGATGTCCAGCAGAGCGTTGTACTCCGGGGCGATAAAGTCCTGAAACCGTTTCGATACGAGAACTTTGCCTGCGTTGTTTGAATCCAGGGCAAACATTCGTGTAGACGTGACCACGGAGTTGTTCAGGGCTGGCCATGGATCGGAAGGCAACTCTCCCCCTGCCGTGTAAATCGCTCTTGCTGTACGCACCGGCAACTCGAAGTCGTTGCCACCTGGACCGAAAGGCGTATTCCAACGCACCAGACCGATTTCTATACTGCACTGATCTGGCGTTAGCGTTGTTGAGAGATCTAGAGTATTCGTATCGATCAGAACCGGATCCGTATCTGGCCCGTCTGACACGTAAGCCTCAACAAAGTATTCCAAACTAGACGGCAAGAGAGACAGCGGCAGGGTGAAGTATATTGTTGCCCTTCTTCCGCGCCAGTTTTCTGGAAACGAACCCAGTCCGTCTCGCCGGTCAACGTCTGCGTTGGTCACGTTATGTACGAAAATGACAGACGACGGAGCGGAGCGATGTTTGTTGCCAGCGGCGTCGAAGTAGCCAACGATAATTTGTATCTTGCGCCACTCTTTAGTGACTGTGGCTGCATCTATTCCCTCATAGTTGATGCGACACCGTGGTGGGTTGCCGTTTGGATCGTCCCCGTCGAACCCGGTTTCCTCCATCCGACTATCTCGCACGTCTATGATCTCCGGCTGGTCCAGTGGACCGGCCTCGCCAAAGAACCTGCCGTCAAACCACATCGGTATGGCAGATGGCACAAACACGCCGTCTCCGAACTCAGACGGTGTTAGCTTTCTTGCTCCAATTCCTTTTGTAATCTTGTAGATCCGGCACATAGCGTCGGCAGGGTGCTCCAAAGACACAGTTCTTTTGTCGCTAGGCGGTACGCCGGACTCTGACCACTTCATGCTCAAGTCCTCGGCACGCAGAATAATTCTATTGGGAACCAAAACGCTGCCACTTATGGGTATCGCAGGAGGCAGGTGAACCTGCATTTCTGTTTCTGCGTATTCGCCAGTCTTTGATGACCCTGGGTCGAGCACTGCCACCGGACGCACAGAGTTAGCACCAATGTCAAACACAGCGAGGACCGTGCTGCGCGGGACGGTGGCTCCTAGAACCTTTACGTATGGCTTGTCACCGTTGTCAGCCATGTTGTCAGTGTACGGAGTGCAATCATGCCATTGCTGAACAGCGGCGTAGAGCTCGTTCTCTTGCCAAAAACACTCTGACGCAAGCCGGTGGTGCGGGAGAAACCTTGGCGTGCCTATTGGATCTCCAAGACTCAGGTCGTTTAGTGTGCCGTAGTGCAACCCTGTATTTCTGTCACGAACGGACTCGAGATTGAAACCAGGGCGCGTTGGGGCTGTTAGCTCTGGGTCATATCCAACAGCCTGCCCGGAATCATGGATCATCCATGCGACTTTTGAAGTCAGCGATTCCTTGCGCAGACTGCCGTGTGTGTAGGTTCGTGGATAAAAGTCAGTTCCGGCAGCGGTGTCGTCTCTAACTGTCTCGGACCATTCCTGAGCAAGCGTAGTTGAGTTGTACCTTCGCACGATCACTTGAGAGCGCCGCTGGACGGTGGACCCGACTGTAGACCCACGAAAACCTCCGAACATCAAGTGTATCTGTGAACCAGGAGAGAACTCGAGAGCGAACACCTCGAATCGTTGTGGCGTCGTAGCATTGGCGATCGATGTGTCATCCTCGACACCGACTAAATTGTTGTTCAAACGCGCAATGGTGACGTTGCCCTCAAACTGGTAGAGCACGAGAAGCCTGTCGGCTTCAAAGTCTGACGCTACATGGTAGCGGGCGTGGCCGTCTGCACCTGCGCCAAGTCTTGTAAAATCAGCCGGTGACGGCTCTGTCAGCGCAGAGTATGGAACAAACGAGGCGTGTGCTTCCATGCCAAACACCGGCGATACTGTGAGTCCAGTAGCGACCCCAAAGGGGGCGAGGAAGTTGGACTCAGGTACGTATATGCGCGTATATAACTTGTCGTCGTCGATGTCCTGGTAGATGACTGTAAGAGCATTGGGGAAAAGAACTTGGTTTGGATGCAGCAATACCTTGGGGGAGCGTGCGTTTTCGATGCGCTTCTGAGACAGGAACCGACCGTCAGTGCTGTAGTTCTGCACGACAACATGCTTCGGTGTAGAAACCCATGCGCCCAATGTGCTGTTGGACGTAGATGTCTCCCGTACTTCATAGA
>SDBT01017974.1_pt1 | contig 11134 bp, 3 predicted proteins | sample 2277101 | NCBI WGS metagenome assembly SDBT01 (sample SAMN10404973, study PRJNA504765) | marine sediment metagenome | isolation source: marine sediment core GS10_PC15, 103 cmbsf | place: Arctic Ocean: Southern Knipovich Ridge | collected 2010 | reverse complement strand
GAACCGGTCGAGCTGCTGGCCGAAGGCGATTCCAACGGATTACCGATCGAGCTCGTGCCGGTCGCCCGATCGGTTTTGCCGGGCAAGGACTTCAATCTGGTCGTTCTAGACCCGGACGACTTGCGTATTGAGGTCAAGACGAAGGCCGCATCGTTGAAGAGCGGGCTGGGAACGTATCACACGTATGACGAACTGGTCGGCGAGCTGGTCAACTTCGTGTCGGCCTATCCGGGTATTTCGCAACTGATTTCCATTGGCCAATCGGTCCAAGGCCGCGATCTCTTGGCCGTAAAGATTACCGACAATCCGACCACCGAAGAAGCCGAACCCGAGGTGAAATACGTCTCGACGATGCACGGCGACGAGTCGGTTGGCACGGAAATGTGTTTGTACTTGATCGATGCCCTGCTGGGTGGCTACGGGGTCGATCCGCGAATCACCAGCTTGGTCAACGAGACCGAGATCTGGATCCTTCCGCTGATGAACCCGGACGGATGGGAAGCCGGCTCGCGATACAATGCCGACGGGCTGGACCTGAACCGATCGTTCCCCGAGGGTTCGATCGACCCGATCGGCAATATCTTGGACGGACCGGCGATGGATACGCTGGGGCGTCCCCCGGAAGTGGCTGCCGTGATGCAATGGAGCGCGTCGCAGAGTTTCACGCTGGCGGCCAATTATCACACCGGCGCCTTGGTGGCTAACTATCCTTACGACAACGATGGGCTGGGTAGCGTCGACTCACCCACCCCCGACGATGCCCTGTTCGAATACCTGGCCGAAACCTATTCCGCCAGCAACGGCCCGATGTACAACAGCCCCACGTTCCCCAACGGGATCACCAACGGGGCGGAGTGGTACGCGATCAACGGCGGAATGCAGGATTGGAATTACCGGTATCTCGGCGCCAACGCGATCACCATGGAACTGTCCGACGTGAAGTGGCCGGCCGAGGGCACTCTGCCGGGATTCTGGGCCGACAATCAGGAGTCGATGTTGTCTTACATCGAGGCGGTCCACATGGGAGTCCGGGGCATGATGACCGACGCGGCCTCCGGTCTGCCCCTGTTCGGGTCCGTCACGGTCGCAGGCAACGCCCAACCGGTCTTCAACGACCCGGACGTCGGCGATTATTATCGGATGCTATTGCCGGGCGCCTACGACTTGACGTTCTCGGCGCCCGGCTACGTCAGCCAGACCTTCGAGGGCGTGTCGGTCGTTGACGGGCAGGTCGCTTCGTTGGACGTGGCCCTTTCGCCGTTGGCCGCCGGGATCGTGATGACCGCCGGGACCTGGGTCGGGCAGATCGCCCTTCAGGCCGTCGACAGCAACGTCATGCTCCTGGTCGAAGACACCACCGGCTTGATCGGCACGAGCAATGTTTTCAATGTCGTCACCGGGCCGCTGGACCACTTCGACATCGACCCGATCCCTTCTCCTCAACAACCGTATGGCCCCTTCCCTGTCACAATCTCGGCGGTCGACGCCAACGGGTTCCCGATCACCGATTTCACTGGTCCGGTGCAGATTGCCGGGCAAACCGGGCAGGGGGGAACCGTAGTGATCGGTGGCGGAACCGGGTCTTGGGATCAGCCGCTGTACACCTACTACGAAGACAGCCGGACTCAGGTGATTTACCTGGCCGAGGAAGTGGGGGCCGCGAGCGTGTTGACCGGCTTGTCGTTGGACGTCGTGGGGCTGCCCGGGCAAGATCTCGAAAACTGGTCGATTCGGATGAAGCATACGACGCTGGACAGTTACCTCGCGCCGGCGTTCGAGGATACGGATTGGACCACCGTTTACCAGAACGACGTGGTGATGGATTCGACCGGCTGGAACTTCTTCTCGTTCGAGACGCCTTTCGCGTACAACGGCAGCGACAACCTGATGGTCGATTTCTCTTTCAACAACTCCACCTTCTCGAACTACGGGTTCGTGCGTTTTACGGACACGGGCGAAAATCGGTCGATCTACGGTATGGCCGACAGCCAGCACGGCGATCCGCTGGACTGGGTGGGGAGCATCGACCCGACCGCTAACCCCAGCACCCGCATCCCCAACATCCGTCTGACCGCCGCCGGCAACGTGTTAATCGATCCGATAGTAAGCGGAACCTTCCTCGACGGCGTTTGGACCGGCGATGTGCGGGTCCTGCAAGAGGCGGCCGACGTCTACCTGCGTGTCGACGACGGCAGCGGCATCACCGGCGTGAGCAATCTATTCCAGGTCGAAGGTGTCTTCATCGGCAGCCAGATTCAAGGGAGCAAGTTCAGAGACGTCGACGGCAACGGGCAATGGGACCCGGGGGAACCCGGCCTGCCCGGCTGGCACATTTACGTCGATCTGAATGACAACGGTGTCTTCGACGACGGGGAACCGGACGCGATCACCGAGCTCGACGGTAGCTACACGATCTCCGGGTTGGTGCCGGGTACTTATACGGTGGCCGAAGTCCAGCAGCCGGGTTGGGAGCAGACCTTCCCCGTCGAGCCCGAGTTCAAGATCGACATTAACTTCGCGCCCGGTGAGTTCACCCCAAGCCAAATCGACATCTTCTCCGACGCGGCCCAGCGATGGTCCGAGATCATCATCGGCGACTTGCCCGACGACGTGACGCAGGGCGGAGTCCCGGTCGACGACCTGTTGATCGAGGCGAGCGCTCCGTATATCGACGGAGTGGGAGGTATCTTGGGTCAGGCCGGCCCCACTTGGGCTCGGGGTGGGTCCTTTCTGCCGATCCACGGGATCATGCTGTTCGACTCCGCCGACTTGCAGTCCATGGAAGACAGCGGCCGGCTGGAAGACGTCATCCTCCATGAAATGGCCCATGTCATCGGATTCGGGACCATCTGGCCCCTTTTGGGACTGATCGACGACGAAGGCGGGCCCGATCCCCAGTTCAACGGCGCCGGCGCTACCTTGGAGTACAACAATCTGTTCAGCCTCAGCGCGCTGTCGGTGCCTGTCGAGAACACAGGCGGGGATGGAACTCGCGACGGGCATTGGCGAGAGACCGTGTTCGATAATGAACTGATGACCGGTTGGATCGAAGTGAGTGACAATCCGTTGAGCCGAGTCACCATCGCCTCGTTCGGCGACATGGGCTACGAGGTGAACCTGGATGCGGCCGATGCGTATACCCCGCCCGCCAAAAGCGTGGCCGCGAAGAGTGCCGAAGATTGGGGAAGACTCCTCACGCTTGATCGGCCGCTGAAAATCTCCAAGGGGCTGACCTCCGCCGAGACATCGACCGGACAAGAAAAGGCCGTAACCAACACGAACGATGCGGCGGGAACCTGGACCGTCGAGTTGATCCAAGACGACCTGGCCACCGGGGTCGACTTCGGCAACTGGATCGAGTCACCCGGCGAAATCCATGGCATGAAGTTCCACGACCTCGACGGCAGCGGAACACTCGACGGCGGTGAGCCTGGTCTGCCCGACTGGAAAATCTATCTCGACCAGAACGTCAACGGGCTGTGGGACGAGGGTGAGCCTTTCGAGATCACCGACCAAGACGGGTATTACGCGTTCACTTATCTTCCGCCGGGCCAATACATCGTGGGTGAGGTGGCCAAGGCCGGCTGGGAGCAAACCGCCCCGTCAGCCGCTAAGAAAGCCGTGGCGAACGAGCCGGTCGGGCCCCAGGTAGCTCCCGGCGCCAAAGGACGGGAAGACGCGATCGAGCACGCCTTTGGACGTGTTTCGCAACTGAAGGCTTACGAGGCGAACGAGTTGGCCACTGCAACGCGCTGGGTGGTCCGGCTGGCTCAAGGCCAAGGCATCGGCGAGCTGCCGGCGATGCTCCGCAAAGGCCAGTTGCAGGCCACCGGCCTGATCGATCGGACGTTCATCTGGGACATGCCCGCCGACGCTGATCCGGCCGAGGCGATTCGGGAACTCAAGGCCGCCCGAGCCATCGACGGTTTCTATCCCTTGCTGGCTAGAACCATGACCAAACGCGCGATCCCCGACGATACCTTGTTCGGCGATCAGTGGCATTTGCAGAATACGGGCCAGTCGGGCGGTCTGCCGGGCGCCGACCTCAACGTGGTCGGCGTGTGGGATTCGGTGTTGGGGACCGGCGTGGTGGTCGCAATTGTCGACGACGGGCTGGAGCACACGCACCCGGATCTGGCGGGCAACTATCGGGCCGATCTGAGCTACGACTTCAACGACAACGACCCCGATCCGGCGCCCGGTCCGCTGGACAAGCACGGTACGTCAGTGGCCGGTTTGACCGGCGCGGTGGGGTTCAACGCCTTAGGCGTCAGCGGCGTCGCACCCGACGTCTTCTTGGCCGGACTGCGGTTGATCAGCGCGCCGATCTCGGATGCCGACGAAGCGGCCGCACTGGCCTACCTTTCGCAAGAGATCGACGTCTATAGTAACAGTTGGGGACCGGCCGACGACGGACGCCGTTTGGAAGGCCCCGGACCGTTGACCCTGGCGGCCCTGCAGGACGGCGTGCTCAACGGACGCGGCGGATTGGGGAATATCTATACCTGGGCTGCCGGGAACGGCCTGACTAGTAGCGACAACGTCAACTACGACGGATACGCCAACTCCCGATTCACCATCGCCGTCTCGGCACTTAACCACGACGGCCAGCAAGCCTACTACAGCGAACCGGGTGCTCCCATTCTCGTCGCGGCCTATGGCGGGGGTAGCGCGGCCGGCTTGACCACCACCGATCTGCCAGGCGGGCCCGGCTATGGCCCCACCGACTATACGGACGGATTCGCCGGAACCTCGGCCTCGACTCCCGTAGCCGCCGGCGTCGTGGCGCTGATGCTCCAGGCCAATCCCAATCTGACTTGGCGCGACGTTCAGCATATCCTCGTCAACACGGCCTCCCAAAACCACCCCGGTGACACCGACTGGACCTTCAACGGCGCCGGGCATCTGGTCAACCACAAGTACGGGTTCGGGGCCATCGACGCCGGCGCCGCGGTCAACGCGGCCACCAGTTGGACTAACGTCGAGCCCGAACTCTCTACCACTGCCGGACCCCTCGCGGTCGCCGCGCCCATTCCCGACAACGATGCCACCGGCATCAGTTCCACGATCAGCGTGAGCGAAGACCTCAACATCGAATGGGTGGAAGTTACCCTCGACGTGACGCACACCTATCGCGGCGACTTGGAGATCGTGCTGACTTCGCCCTCGGGAACCGAGTCCGTTTTGGCCGAGACGCGAGGTGACCCGGGCGACGGGTATTCCAGTTGGACCTTGACCTCCGCGCGACACTGGGACGAAGCCTCGCTAGGCGACTGGACGCTTACCATTCGCGACCTCTTGAACCTCGACACGGGAACTTTCGATTCGTGGGAACTGAACATTTACGGCACCGTCGGCCAAGCTCTCGACGGGTTTCATGTCGTCAATCTGGGGCCAAGTGAAGTCGTCTTGGGCATCGATTTCGGCAACCGCTTCAACGCTCCGGCAAGCTTCGTCGGGCAGCATCTCTTCTACAACAACTCCCGATGGGACGACCCGGCCAGAGGCTTCACCGACAACGATGCCATCGCACTCGACAAAACGGCCTTGTTGCCCGGTCAGACGGCCACTTTCGCCAACTACACCAACTACGTTCGCGGTATCAACGGGCTGATGGTCGATATCAGCGAGTTGACCGGGACCCCCTCGGCCGATGATTTCGAATTCCACGTCGGCAACAACAACGACCCGACCTCCTGGGTTCCGCTCGTGGTGACGCCTTCGATCGAAGTGTTGCCCGGGCTGGGCGCCGGCAGTTCCGATCGGATCGCGATCACCTTGCCCGACTACCTCGTTACGGGCCAATGGCTGCAGGTGACCGTGCTGGGGAACTTCGACACCGGGTTATCCCAGGACGAGGTCTTTTACTTCGGCAATGCCCCCGGCGAGACGGGTGATTCACCGACCGACGCACACGTCGACGCCGTCGATATCCTGGCTACACGTAGCAATCCGCGACCCTTCTTCGATCCGGCCACGCTCGATACGGTTCACGATTTCGATCGTGACGGGCGGGTCAACGCGTTGGACACCCTGATCGCGAGAAACCATCAGACCTCCTCGCTGGATGCCCTGGAGCTGATTTTGGTGTCGGCGGCCAAGACCGCGCCGGGGGAGAACGGATCGAAGGTCAAACGCGGTACCGCGAGCCAAGGTCGCGTCGACCGCGACATTTTCTTCGCCTATCTGGCCAAGGACGAGACGGACGACGCCCTGCGTCCGGCGGAGAATATCGATTGGCTCTACGAACTGGAACTGCCGCCCCGCCCGGAATCGGACCGCGCCAAAGACCTCGTCACGAAGGCCGTCGACAAGCTCATTGCCTCTCATGCGGGATAGAACCCACCCATAGTAACGGCAAACAGCCGGTCTCCCCCGCGCTTGCCGGTGCGCGGCTGCCGCAAGTTTTCCGGACAAACTTAGTTGACTTGGCCATGAAACTCTATTAACTTAGCTAAGATACTGTCTTTTCGTTTATCTTTTCAAGTCACTTGTCAAATCGGCCCGTAATGAAGATTCATTGCGAACCCGAGCGGGGCGTGCAACGAGCCGTTGCTTTGCGGTGCGGTTCTTGTGTCGTCGAAAGTAGAATTCCGCGAGTCGCGTTGGTGGGACTCATCGTCTGCGGGATTCTTGTCTCAGGGACATTCTTGCTGGCTGCTGAAGAATCACGGGATGAACTCGAATCGCTACGGCAGATGGGTACCGAGTTGGAAAAGGAGCAACTCGACGTGGCTGAGAAGCTGCTGAAGCGATTTCCCAACGACCTGGGTGCGATTCTCTTAATGGCCGGCGTGCATTGCGGCCAGGGCAATTCGGTCGAGGCGATGAAGTATTGGCAGCAGGCCTTGCGGCGGGCTCCCCGTGATCCGAACATCTACTACCAGATGGCGAACTACACGATGCGCCGAGGGAAGATCCAAGAGGCCGTGCCACTTTGGCGCAAGGTGCTGCAACTGGCCCCCAAGACGCCCCGCATTCACGGCAAGTTGGCCTCCGTGTTGATGGAACAGGGCCACATTCACGAGGCCATTGCCGAGTTGGAGAAGGAGATCGAAATCTCCCCGCAAAGCAACTTCGGCCACTATCTGTTGGGGCGAGCGTACCTACAACTGAAGGAGTATGAAAAGGCGAAGGATAACTACGAAAAGGCGCTGAAGATCAAACCCAAGTCCATCAATTCCCGTTTCGGGCTGGCCACCACGTATGCCCGCCTGGGTGAGAAGGAAAAGTCCCAAGAGATCTTGCAGAAGCTGAAAAACCGCGATACCGAGCTTTCAGAGGCCGTTCGAAGCGAACAGCAGTGGGCGACCGACGTCCACGATTCGACGCGCCAAGGCATGGCTTCAACGCTTGCCGGTGCGGGCCGAATCTGGAGCCAACACGGGTACGCGTGGCAGGCCGAGAAACATTGGCGAAGAGCGGCAAAGGTGGCGCCAAAGGATACTGCTTGCCGGCTGGCCCTGCTGTCGTTTTACGAGCAAAACGGTCGAGCGGCAGAAGCCTTGTCGATCTGCGAGCAGTTGATCGAGATTGCGCCGCAGAACCCCAACTTCTATTTGAAACAGGGGATCTTGTACACCCATATCGAGCGATTCGACGAGGCAAGCAGTAGCTTCCAGAGCCTCATCGAGCGCTGGCCCAAACAGGCCGCCGGATATCGGCTGCTGGCGGAACTCTACGTCGTAAGAGACCACAAGCTGCCCGAGGCGAAGACGCTTGCGGCCAAAGCCGTGCAGCTCGAGCCAACCGCTATAAACTACTTCGTGCTTGGCCGGGCGTGTAAAAAAAACGACGACCAAGCAGACGCCATCAAGGCGCTTAGCGAGGCCGTCCGTCTCGATCCCGAGAGCGCCACTTACCAAAAACAACTCAAACGGATTCAGGGCAACCAGTGACGTGGTAGATTCTACAACGAAACGCCGGGCGTATACTGTGCCCTCAACCTGCGATGGGCTCGGGGTTCAGGGTTCAGGGTTCAGGGTTCAGGATTCCAGGGTTCAGGATTCCAGGGTTCATGATTCCAGGGCACACGTTGAACCCGAAGTGCTGAACCCCCAACCCCGAACCCTGAACCCCCACTGGCCGCGCCTCTGCCTCGCTATGTTATTCTGCGGAAATTCGGTCCTGGGGCTGCTCGCCCTACCCACGGCATCGGCCCAAAGCCCGATTACGCTCAGCGAGGTGACCGACCATACGGGCATCACCTTCCGGCACACCGACGGCGGCAGTGGCCGGAAGTATCTTATGGAGGCGGTCAGCGCGGGGCTGGCCCTGTTCGATTACGACGCGGATGGGGATATCGATATATATTTCCTTAACGGAGCACCGTTGAAAGGGACCCCCGTCAGCGGTCCGCCGCCGAAAAACGCCCTCTATCGAAACGACGGTAACTGGAAATTCACCGACGTGACCGACCGGGCCGGCGTGGGAGATAAGGGCTTCGGGTTGGGAGTTGCCGTGGGTGATTACGATAACGACGGCGACCCGGACCTCTACCTGAACAACTACGGTCCTAACGTGATGTATCGAAACAACGGCGACGGCACGTTCACCGACGTGACCCGGGAAGCCGGTGTCGATGACGGCAACAAGGTCGGCGCCGGGGCCTGCTTCTTCGACATGGACAACGACGGCGACCTGGATCTCTACGCGGCCAACTATATCAAGTTCTCCTACGAGAAACACGTCACACACACGTTTCGGGACGTTACCGGCTATCCCATACCCAGAATGTACCCAGGGGAACCCGATACGCTGTTTCGCAACAACGGCGACGGAACCTTCACGGACGTCAGTGTTGAATCGGGGATCGCGGGCCATGTCGGACGCGGAATGGGTATGGTCTGCGCCGATTACGACGACGACGGTGATACGGACATCTATGTCGCAAACGACACCTCGAACAACTTCCTCTTCGAAAATGACGGCGCCGGCACGTTCGAAGAAGTGGGGATGATGGTCGGCCTGGCCTGCGACCTGGACGGCAAGTCCCAAGGAAACATGGGCGTCAACTTTGGAGATTTCGACAACGACGGCCGACTCGACTTCCATGCCACGAACTTTCAAAGGGAACGGGATACGCTCTACCGCAACCTGGGCGATGGCCTGTTCGAGGACGTAACGCGCGTCTCCATAGCCGGGGTGGGGACCTATTATGTCGTCACCTGGGGAAACGCACTGGTCGATTTCGACAACGACGGCGATCGCGACCTGTTCATCGCCTGCGGACACCTAGGACCCAACATCGAACAACTCGATGACACCACAACCTACCATACCCCAAACGTCCTGTTCGAAAACGACGGGCAAGGGAAGTTCACCGACATCTCAAAGCGGGCGGGTGATGGCATGGCGGTGAAGCTCAGCAGTCGCGGGGCCGCCTTCGACGACCTCGACAACGACGGCGACCTCGACGTGGTCATACTCAATTCCCGACGCGAAGCGACGATCCTCAGAAACGATACCAAAAACGACAACCACTGGATCCAGATCCGGCTACGCGGCGCCAAAACCAATCGCGACGGCGTCGGTGCGCGGGTCACCGTAACGGCCGGCGACCTGACGCAAACTGACGAAGCCTGCAGCGGCCGCGGATACCAGAGCCACTACGGCACACGGCTACATTTCGGCCTAGGCGCCCACGATCGCGTCGATCGGATCGAAGTCCGTTGGCTCGGCGGTCGAGTCGATGTCGTCGAGGACGTCCCCGTTGACCAACTCCTTACCATCACCGAGGGACGCAATGCGAAATAGTCGGGCTTTTTGGCTCATGGGAATCGTCGTCTGCGGGATTCTTGTCCCCGGGAATCTCTTGCTGGCCGACGAAGAATCTCCGGGCGGAATCGAATCGCTGCAGCGGATGATTACCGAGTTGCGAAAGGAGCCACTCGAGGTGGCCGAGAAGCTGCTGAAGCGATTTCCGGACGATGTACGTGCGATCCTCTTGATGGCCACTGCGCATGGCAACCAGCCCAATTCGGCCCAGGCGATGAAGTATTGGCAGCAGGCCTTGCGGCGGGCTCCCCGTGATCCGAACATCTACTACCAGATGGCGAACTACCGAATGCGCCGAGGGGAATTCGAAGAGGCCGCACCACTTTGGCGCAAGGTACTGCGGTTGGCGCCCCAAACAACGGGCGTTCGCAACCGGTTAGCTGCCGCACTGGTGGAACTGGGCCACGTCCAGGAGGCCATTGCGGAGTTGGAGAAGGAGATCGAAATCTCCCCGCAAAGCGATTACAGCTACTATCTGCTGGGGCAAGCGTACCTGCAACTGAAAGATTACGAGAAGGCGAAGGACAACTACGAGAAGGCGATAAAGATCCGACCCGACGTCACCAATTCCTATTACGGGTTGGCCACCGTGTATGCCCGTCTGGGTCAGAAGGAAAAGTCCCGAGAGATCATGCGGAAACTGAAGCTACGCGATACCGAGCTTTCCGAGAACATTTTAGACGAGCAGGACACGAGGGCCAAGATCATCGAGTTGACTCGTCACAACGTGGCATCGACGTATACCGTAGCCGGCCGAATCTGGAACCTACACGGGTACGCGTGGCAAGCCGAGAAACATTGGCGAAGAGCGGCAAGAGTGGCGCCGAAGGATACCCGTTGCCGGCTGGCCCTGCTGTCACTTTATGAAGAGAAAGGTCGAGCGGCGGACGCCGTTCCAATCTACGAGCAGTTGGTCGAGATTGCGCCGCAAAACCCCGGCTTCTACTCGGGGTTGGGAACCTTGTATGTCCGGCTGAAGCGATTCGACGAGGCAAAAGATCGCTACTTGAACCTCATCGAGCGCTGGCCCGAACAGACCCTCGGATATGGGTCGCTGGCGGAACTCTACCTGATGACCGACCAAGAGCTTCCCGAGGCGAAGAAGCTGGCGACCAAAACCGTGCAGCTCGATCCAACCGCTAGGAATTATTTCCTACTTGGCCAGACGTGTGAGAAGAACGATGACCGAGCAGGCGCCCTTGAGGCGCTCAGCGAGGCTGTCCGCCTTGATCCCGACAATGCAACTTACCAAGAACAACTCAAACGAATTCAAGACAGCCAGTGATGTGAGAAACTCTGCAAGAACACGTCGAGCGTATGTTGTACCCTCAGCCTGGGCTAGGTTCGGGGTTGGGGG
>SDBT01017973.1_pt1 | contig 11135 bp, 15 predicted proteins | sample 2277101 | NCBI WGS metagenome assembly SDBT01 (sample SAMN10404973, study PRJNA504765) | marine sediment metagenome | isolation source: marine sediment core GS10_PC15, 103 cmbsf | place: Arctic Ocean: Southern Knipovich Ridge | collected 2010 | reverse complement strand
TTCTTGCAGAGATGACTGAAGCTGGTAGAACAGGTTTGGCAACAGGAAAGACTACTGTTCAGAATGAGCTGGTTGGTGATTTCCTTTTTGACAAGACACAAAAAGGTCGCGATGAAGCTTTTGAGAAATTGAATCCTTTGAATAAAAGACTTGCGAACAGTCTTGCAAAGATGATGAGTCAGAATAGTAGAACTGGAAATGCACTTAGAAGAATGAGATGGATAAGGTTAGATCATATCACAAAGGAAATTGGAAGACTTGAAGCAAGAGCTACTCAGACTGATGTAAGTAAAAAGAAACTTGTAAAGATAAAACAGCTAAGAGATAAGGTTGCTATCCCTGATGCTCCTGAGAATGTTATTGAAATCGGAAGAGAACAACAAGATCTTGGAACATTTGACAAGTGGATAAATTCTCAAAGATGGGGAACAAGAGAGTTTTATTATATGACTGAAAGTAATCTCAACGCTCAGATGTCTGAAATGTTTGAACCTTTGATTCCTGGTGATCTTAGAATAACATCACCAAAGGGAAAACAGACTCCTGTTTATACTCCATCGGAAACTTTGACCAGAGAGAAGAAAGGTAAAAGGTTAACAAGACCTGTTCTTCAGGCTGTTTTAATGCATATGAATAGAGTTCAATCTGCTGCAGCTATTCAAGAGATGATGTATGAACTTCAAGAGAAAATGAGAAATGTCGAATTGTCTCAAGATGATTTAAATAATCTTAGTCGATATTTTGACAATCTCACAGGTATTCCACAACATGTTGGAACTCCGACAAAGATTGCTGAGTTTGCAAATAGAACTTTCTGGAGATTTTTTCCTCTTCAACTTGCAAGAATTGGACATTTTGTCGGACGAAACCTGTTACAGAACATGGCGAATGCACCATCGCAAGCATCTTATAAAGAGTTCTTGCTTGCATCAAATGCTATTTATAGAACAAAGAATGTAAATCCCTGGTTAGCAGAACATTTTGAACAGAGCTGGTCAGAGGTATCTGAAAAGATGCTGTTGCAGAATGAATTCATGTTGCTTGATTCAAGTGGCATGGCTGCTGATCCATTCTTCAAGAAGTTTCCTGAGCTACAATTTCGAGCTACAATGTCGATGGACTGGCTTGGTAAATCTATTCCTTGGTCTGATGAAAGAAATAGAAGATTGATCTTTCCTGTTTTCCATCAGATGGCTTATCGAGATATTAAAAGATATCAACGAACAGGAAACTATTCAGCTTTTCTTAGAAACCTTGAGGTTCAAACTTTGAATCCAGTTCAGGTAGATGAGTTGAATAGACTCGTTGCAGATAAGAACTTTAAAGAATTTACTCGAAAATATGCAATTTATAAAACAGAAAATGTTCATTATAAATATCGAACGAGTGGTAGAAGTCTAACAGAACAAGCTCGAGCAGAAAAAGTATTGATGGGTTTGGTTGTTTTTCCAAGAGGCACTGCAGAAATTGGTTATTACAATGGCATCAAACCACTCTTCAAAGGATTGAATCCTAAAAACTTTGACGCTAATCAGGCTTATCAGGGCATGAAAAGTCTTGCAAAACTTACTCTTGGTTGGAGAACAGCTTCTCTTGTATCTCTGATTCTAATGGGTAAAAGATACAAAGATGACTATAAACTTCTCGGAGGTCTTTTAGGTTATGTTCCAGGAAGTGTGGGATTTCAAAAAGTTATCGGTGCTTTTGAAGATAACATGAATCAATGGAGTGGGATTGTTGAACAGTATGGTTACACTGAAGTAGCAGCAAATAAAATTGTTGCGGGTGCTGTTAAGACTCTTGAGTTTGCTTTTCCGATGGCGGATGTTCTTGTTAACGCTGCAGAAGTTTCTGGCGACACTGCAGGATTGAATTTTTATACAGCTGTTCGATCACTTATGGATGATTGGTATCTACAAGAACATGGTGTTAGACTGAGAACTTATGACAGAGACATGTTAGCAAAGATACAACATGTTCTTTTTGGATCGGAAGAAGTACCGTCGCAAGAATTGAGGTTGACCACTGAATCAATTGAAGAATTTCAAAGTCTGTCAACCAAAGAGCAGGCTTTGTATCTTACAACAGGGCATTGGCCGCAATGATTTCGTGCTCCTCGTTTTATTGTGAAGCCCATCAGTCAGAGTCTTTGGTCGTTTCTCTATGGCTGGTGGGTTTTTTTTTGTTCGCTTCTCTTTGAAATTGTCGCAAGATTCTGGAAACACGTAGATCGCGGTGCATAATGTACAAAGGTAAAGAATATTCATTGTGTTTACTTGAATCTATCCAACACATGTCAAGAAGTGTTAACACACCCTGTTCAAAACCTTTGTTATAGTCATCTGCGTGAGCTAAATACATTTCTCTTCCTGCTTCGCATCTTGCCTCAGCTATCTTTGTTTCAAGTTCTGTCATTTCTTTTTATCCTTTCTTAAAAGATTTTCTGTAAAACTTTCCGTTTCTTTTTCTTTGATCTTTCTAACAGATCTAAAACTATATGTTGCCTTTCTACCACATCCGTTTATCTCAACCTGCAGAGTCTGTTCAAGAGTATCAAGGATAACATCCAAATCTTTCGCTTGCATCTGGTGAGATACCAACCTCAACAACAACGGGCTCGAGATTGTTTTATGTTTTGTGATAATGTTCAAAACTTGATTAGTAATGTCTCCAATTTCATCGGAAGCAATAGCCATTAAAACACTTTCCATTTCTTCTTCTGCTTTCTGAAGAATGTTCCTTGCAACAAAAACATCTTCAAGTTTTATTTCTCGAGAGCTATTCATACCAGCAGATACAATCATAGCAAGCTTGAATAACATAACATGTCGTCGGGAAGAATATCCAGCGAGATATTTATTCTTAACAAAAGGACTATCTTTCATAAACTTCAAATATTCCGCTTCAAGAAATTTCCATGCCTTTTCTTCAATAGCATAAGAACCTCTTATCTTTGCAACTTCATTTAAGTCATGAATAATAAGTTTCTTTCTTTCTTTGTTCTCTTCTGACATGTAGGTTCGAAGCATGAGCTTGTCGTGGTCAGGACGATATACAAAAACAATACGAGATGTGAATCCAGAACCAATAGAAATAGTAGGAATAGCATCTTTGATACCTTCAATGGTAGAACCTCCGAGAATAGATACACAAGAGTTATAAATGATTTCTTTTCCATGAGCTCTTGTTAGATATTCAAAACTGTCTTTACTGTCCCACAACGAGATTAGAAAAGATATCAAACCAGATGCAAAAGCACCTCTGTCGATTAGTGTCGTCAGTTCGTCAACTATAATAATGCCTTCTGCCGATGCTGACACTGATCCTTCTGCTTCATGTTTTACACTTGCAAGAGCGTTTATTAAAGCCGATACTGAAGCCTTCTGAGAAAAGATATTAGGAGCGGGTCTAATTTCTTTAATAAACATTTCCGCAATTCCGATTGCGGTACTCTTACGACACCGTCCTGATCCTGCGACAAGTACAATGTACATATTACCAAAAACTGTGTAATGACCCATATCAAGAAATGCATCTCTTCCAAGTGCAGTCGAGATAGTTTGAACAGCACACCACAATGCAAAAATCCAAGGGATCTCCGTCATGTCGCAAAATTTACAAAACTCACTTATGATACCATCTTTAAGAAGTCTTGTCATTGTAATCCTCAAATCTAAGATGTAACTTTGACGACACGCATCATCTTTGTATGTACATGTCTATGACAAGAACAACATAACCAGTTAATGTCTAATGGTTTATCGTAATCTTCATGGTGAGCTACTGTTCTAAAAACATTACCACAAAGTTCACATGGTTGTGGAATCAATTTGCCAATCAACACTTGATATCCCACTGCATCACGTGCTTTTGCTATCTGAGGTGTTCTATTCCAATGTACCTTTTTTCCACCTCGCCAATTAGGGTTATCTTTTCCATAACGAGGATAACCTTTTTGAGCTGTTCGCATAAAAGAACATGAACTTGAACAGTATTGTGCTTCTGCACGTCCTTTAAATTCTTTTCCACATTCATTACATTGATGTAACCATCCGACATTTAATTTTTTAAGCTTCATTTTTCTTTTTCCTTCCATTTATCATAAGGTGTTAAATCTTTCCAGTTGAATCCCAGACTGATGTCTATTGGTACAATTATAGGTTCATCCGAGACGAAAAGAGGAATCTGAGATATTCGATTCATCAATTCAACAACCAATCCTATTTGATTGATAGAACATTCAATCAAAACACTATCATGTACCTGGTTTATGGTTCTTGCATCTTCTGGAAGTTGCTCTGAGAGTCTCCAGAAGATTTGATTACAGACGTCTCCGATTGTTGATTGTGGTTCAAAGGCTGTTGCGACTCTGAGGAGCGTGTTGTCGACTCGTCCGAAGAAGAATCGTTTTCTTCCGAGACAGGTTGTGATTGTTCTTGTTGAGGCGATTCTACTTTCGATGTCTTTCCACCAGACTTTAAGTCCTGGTAAGCTTGCATGGCGAGCTTCGAGGATTCTTTTAGCGTCTGTGTAGTTGATGTCTCTTCCGTTGATTTGGACACCTCGTTTGAGTCCTTGTGAGACGAGGACGTATGGTCCTGCTTGATAGTTTCCGCTGTGGTTTTGGAGCTTTCCGATTTGACGTTGTTCGTAGGTGATATCTTCTTCTCCGATTCCATAAATTCCTGAGGCTGCCCACTTATGGACATCGAAGTTTGGATCTCTGAATCTTTCTGAGAGCTTTGGGTATCCACATCTTTTGAGACACTCAGCAACAATTCGTGCTTCAGCTTGTGATAAATCGAGGTTGATGAATATTTTAGATCCACGTGGAATAAACAAGGATCGTAACTCGTCTGGAATATTTTGAAGATTGCCACCAGTATCGTCAATGGTTTTAGATGAGGAAATTCTTCCTGTATCCGTCCCGCTTGCATCAAAACTTGTGAAGAAAATAGCATCTCGCGAGAGCTCTGCTTTAAGATAGGTATTTGTGATTTTAGCGAGTTTTCGATGAGAGATAACCTCTTGGAGAATTCTTTCATCTGGGTATCTCTTTTTAAGAATCTTAAGTGCATTTTCATCAGTCGTAACCTTTCCTGTTTTAGAATATTGTGTTGGGAATTTTAATTGATCATAGAAAAGCTCTTTCAGCTGTTTCGGAGAATTGATGTTTACCTTTTTACCTGCAATTTTTTCAACAGCTTCTTCTATTTCTTTTAAAGTTTTTTCATTTTTCATCTTCAAAGCTTCTCTTGTTTCTACATCTACAAGCATACCAAGCTGTTGTGCTTTTGTAAGAGCAAGAGCAAGGTGATGCACATGTTTGAAATATAAAGAAGATACTTTTAGTTCTTTTAACTCATGGTCAAGTTTTTCAGAGACAACGAGAGTTACAACACTGTCCATGCAGTTATATCTCCACTCAGACATGTCATTTGCGGTTTCTTTTTCTGTCCAGTAGTTAGAAAAATCTGTGTACATTGTTGTCAGGAAATTTAATCCTTTTTGAAGTTCGAGATAACAACAATGGTGAGCATGCATAGTGTCCATGTGGTGGTTTTCAACTATGATCTTAAACTGTTTCCACAAACGAGGAGCGTCAAAAGATATACTGTTCTGTCCAATCTTCTGGATATCTTTATCTCGAAAAAGTCTATTCGTCAATTTCAATATTTGAAGTTCTTGATTTTTATCCCAATAAGATGTAAAGGTAGAAGACTCTGGAAAGACACTTATAGCTGTTCTCATGGCTGTTACTTTTGACGCTCCAGGTTCATTGGGATTCTTCATGAATGGAATACAAATAACACTGATTCGATTATCTTTCCGACGCTGAGCAAGTCCAAGACATCTTATCAAACCTGTTCCACTCTCAGCAGAGGACGCCGTTTCAATGTCAAAAGATATTCGATGCTTGTAAAGTTCCGCAGTTCTCATCCATTTTAAAACATCTTCAAATGTAGGTGCAATCCAGAAGTCTACTTTATCACAAGGGTTGTTGTAAAACCTTGTTTCACTTTCCTTTTTAGCTTTTGTAAAATCCATTTCACAGATAACATGTCCTTCATATTTCCGGAGAACATAGCTTGGATGATATGTCGGAATAATCTTCTGTCCATTTACAACAAGAACAGAACCTCGCCAAGCTTCAATTCCATGCTTGTTTGTTATCGCTCTTAATGCCTCAGCTCCTAAACAGATCACAACGTTAGGATTAATTTCTGCAATCTTTTTCTTTAATATCTCAATGCCTCGTGTTAGTTTTGGAAGAAGAATCTTTCTCTTTGTTGTTTCATAGAAATATGAGAACCGATTTCCAGGCGGACGTTCTGACATTATGTTTGTTACATAACAACTGTTGAAGTCTATCCCAGCATGGGAAAGCATTCTTTTAAGTTGAAGACCTGCTTGACCTACAAAGGGTTTCCCCAATCTTTCTTCTTCCTCACCTGGTGCTTCTCCAATCAACATGATCTTAGCATCCGGAGGACCAATGTCATTTACCATCATTTTTCATAATCCTTACAATTTTCTGCAAAAAGTTCTTCAAATGCAATTTCCATTTCCATCTTTGTTAAATCCATCTTCATGTGATGAACGAACCATGCTAAAAGACCTCTGTTTTCTTCGTAACAATTACGAAATTCTAAGCACTCTTTGCATCGTTTCTTTTTCACTTAATCCTTTCTGCTTTACCAATTGAACAAAATAAATCTTTTTCAAATCTTCCACCAGACCAAAATTCACATGGTGGCATTTTGTTTGGTTTAATGTCTTTGTTATAGAGGTTTAAATCTTGTAAGACCTCGATATCAACCTCTGAACAATGAAGCTCTGGTGTTTGTTTCAGGTTAATCCATGGAAAAAACGTCAGACTAAGTTCAATCAATCCTGGAATTCCTACTTCATAATCTTTCCTTGCAAGATAAGGTTCAATTGCTGTTCTAACAACCTCAAAAGAAATAGGTTTTTTCAGATCAAGATGCCGGATATAAATCTCACCATTATAAAACTTTTTCCACTTGTGAAAAGCATTTATCTGAACACCTTTTTTCTTTGCCCATTTGTTTTCTTTTGTTGCTTCAAAAGCATATTGTAGAAAAATTGATTTCATAAACAAAGCAACATGGGAAATATCAGCTGCTTCTTCTTTTGCACCCATTAGTCTTTGCACTCTTTTGATGCTTTTGCTAACTCGACCATTTCCTGAACAAAGTAAGATGTCACATGTGTTTTTCTTCATGTTTTTTCCCTTCTCTTGGTCTTCTTTCTTTATCTAAGCGGTAAAACAAACTGTGAATCTTGTCAACCAAACTGTGTCTTTTTTCAAGTTCAATGTTGAAACCTTGAAATAGATCATTTATCCGATTCTTGATTGACAGCTTTTCCATTTTCTATCCCTTCATGTTTAATAATGTCGCCATCTTGTGTTATTTGGTTATTATTAAGCATCCCTTGTGCAATGTCAGCAACCATTTGACCTGATGTCCAAGCCTTTGTGGAATAAATGAGGTCAGCGAAAAGCTCTAAGACCTCTTGTGGGTCTTTAAGATCACCGCAGTTAAAAGACATCAGTCTCAGTTTTAAGTTTCCTACATCACGAGCCATGTTCTTGCTCCTTTCCCCGTGAGATGGCTTGCTCTAAAAAGTCCATTATTGCATTAATGCCTTCGGCGATTATTCTCCTTTGATTCCATTCACAAGAAGCCCTGTTCGATGAACCAAAAACCCTTTTTATGTCTATTCTTTTCATCTTCTGTGTCTTCTCCGACGCCCCCTCAAGCGATGTTATCCGAGCGACAAGGGGGTTTTTCTCGCAAGTTAAAACATGGTCTGTGATTTTCTCAAGATTTTCTTCGTGGTTCAGAAACTTTTTGTAACAGTATGCACATATAGCTGGTTTATCTTTCTCAAGCTCTGCCACTCGCTTCTTGCTGGCGGCGAGGTGAGTATTAAGATTAAATACCTTTTGTTTTTCGTGAGCACATTCTTTCCTTATGGCGGCGAGGTCGGCTTGGAGTTTATTTCTTTTCATAATACATTGACCAAGTTCGGTTTTCTCAAATTCCATCTTTATGTTCCTTTCTGAAAGTCTGGATTTTATCGTATATCCACTTTAAACCATCACTATCATCATAAACACCATCTGACTGCACTTGTTCTTCTCCACAAGATACTGCTTTAATTTCAAGTATTAGTTTCTCCGCTTCTGCCAGCTTGGTGCGGAGGTTGATTACAACAAGACATTTCTCTTTATCGCAAATATGTAAAGTACAATCTTCTGAATGACCACAACAGAGACAAATTTCACTCATCTTGTTCTCCTTTCTGTTTTTGAATCAAATCATAAATTTCTTCCCTATGAACAGACACAGTTTTCGGAGCTTCAATTCCAACTCTTACTTTGTCACCTCTAACGTCTACAATTGCTATTACAATATCATCTCCAATGATAATTTTTTCTCCTTTTTGTCTACTTAAAACTAACATCTTGACTCCTTTCATTCATCTTGTAAAAATTCCAAAGCACTATGATAATTTTCTTCTGAGAGTTCAAATCCGATTCCCTGTCGGTGCAGTTTCTTAGCACTCTTCAGAGTTTGACCACTCCCTGCAAAAGTATCAACTATCAAATCTCCCTCAACAGAGCTTTGTTCAATGAAGAATTCAATTAACTCTGGCGGTTTGTGAAACGGATGAGCTCTTCCAGAGAGAGAAACTGTTGAATATTCTAAAACACTATGACAAGATTTATGTAAATACTTAGATCTCGGAGGTTTACATCCAAAGAGAATAGGCTCATATATCTGAGCATAAGACAAACCTCTGAAAGGTGTTGTTGTTCTGTTTTTCTTCCAGATCAATGGAACAAAATCAACATGAAAACCTACTACTCTGAGAATGTTTGAAAGCTGTTGATAATATTCTGAAGCAAAGAACATATAAAAATGTGCTGATGGAAGCATTTTATCAAACATCTTTCCTGCAACCATTCCAATGGTTCTGAGAACAGTTTCATTATCACTGTTATCTTCTTTCTTCATCATAGAACCATATGTTCCGGATGCACCTTCGAGATCAACGATTGCAAACGGAGGGTCTGTTAGCCACAAAGCAACACTTTCATCTTCAAGATTGTCAACAAGAGAACAAGCATCTCCATGAAAGAGATTTGTTACAATTTTAATTTCATTGTTCTTAACTCTTTCTGCTCGCTGTTTTTCTTCTTTCAACTGCTGCATTTTCTTAAAAGCCACATTTTTTGGGTACTGTGCAAGTTGAACTTTTAAGTTCATGTCATTCTTAATAGCTTCAGCAAGTTTGATGTCTTGTGAAACTGTCCCAGGACTTTCGTTTAGAAGAGTTGCTGTGTCTTCTTGCTTCCATCCAACACCCTGTGTACCATGAGGTCCGGATGTGGCTGAACCATGTTGTAATCTTTTAAGTTCATCTATTTGTCTCTTCGCTTCAACTTCTTCCATCCAAGAGAGGTTTTTTCTCTGAATGTTTTCTTCAAGCTCGATTTCTTTTTTCATAAAATTGGAACAGTTTTCTTTTAAACATGCTTCTATCTCTGTCCATCCGGATAGAATTGCTGCACGGTATCGACGCTCACCTGCTATGAGTTCATATAGATATTTCTGACGTTCTATTGGATCAGAAACCTCAACAACAACGATTGGCTGAATCTGACCATATTGTTGAAAAGATTCTGCAAGCGACATTATGTTAGAGAAATCTTCTCTGACACGTTTGCTTACCTTGATTAGTTTTAACTCAATTATCACTATTGCAAACCTCCTCTTTTTGTTCTTAGTTGTTCAGCTCTTGTTGGTACTCTGATTGGAGGTTTCGCGAGATGAATAATTTTTCCATCTACTTGTTTGATTCCTTTTGTAGGAGGATCAAAGATAAACAAAATCTTCTGTTGTGGTATCAATGTAAAGGGTATTCCTAAAATAGTGTCATCAGCTTCAAAATCATATTCCTTAAGAATTTTATCGTATTCATTCTCAGGGTCGTATCTTCTTGAAAAGAACACAATGTGAAATCCCATCTGTTCATATTCCATTGTTTGTTTTACTACATCACCACGATAGATTTCCTTTTTAAGGTCATAAACCTCAATGTTGGTAACTGGAATATGCCGATTTTGGATCATTATACGAGCATTGTTTCTTTTTTCTTGTGTATCTTCCACGTTGTCTGTCCTTTCTAATCTTCGAGTTCAATTTTAAAATATTCTTTTACCTTGTCAAATCCAATGTGGTCAAGAATATTATCGATTCCAAGCTGGTTAATTACATTCTTAATTATAATTTCTTCAACAACAGATTCAATTCTTTTGGCTTCTTCTTCATTCTGGATCTTTTTTAGTTCTCTTTTTCTCTGTTTTTCTATTTCAGGTAATGTATCATTGTCGGTCATTTTTCTTTCCTTTTTAAAAATGACGAGAGCCTCCGGTAAGACTAAGAGGCTCTCATCGGGCAAAAAGTAAAAACCTACTCCGCTTCTTCGTCATCTCCTTCGAAGCGATAAGCTTTGATGATACTTCTTGGTTTTCCTTGATACATGTCAGTATCAACTTCAGCTGTTAACTCTGAACCATCAAGATCAGGAAGTTCAACCAAACCATCATTGTCAGCTGGATCAGTACCACAAGAGCGTGAGAACTGATACAGATTCCACATAGTTTTTGGTGAAATAACAATCTGATCCCAGATAACTTTTCCTTCAAACTCGCCTTCGTCTGTGATCTTCAAACAAAGTTTAACCATTGTGTTTTCTGATGGTGCTTTACAAGGTACTTCCCTGAGCTTGTTTGTTATCACAAAGTGATATAACCCAGGATCAACTACAACTGGAGCCTTTCTCTTAAGCTCATCGGGATTGGACATGTCAATTTTGATCGGCATTTCTTTTTTCCTTTCTTTTTTAAAAACATCTAACTTTACTAACGACATCGAACAGTTCTTTAACTGCCGGATTTGCAGCCAAAATCTCTTCAGCTCTTTTTATTTGAGCTAAATCTGATTCAAGGCTTTTTCTTCTTCTTTCAAGTTTGTCACTTAACGTTGGGTTCGACACTAATCCAACTCCACCAACATCGCTTGGGGTCATTGCTGCACATT
>SDBT01017972.1_pt1 | contig 11135 bp, 12 predicted proteins | sample 2277101 | NCBI WGS metagenome assembly SDBT01 (sample SAMN10404973, study PRJNA504765) | marine sediment metagenome | isolation source: marine sediment core GS10_PC15, 103 cmbsf | place: Arctic Ocean: Southern Knipovich Ridge | collected 2010 | reverse complement strand
CAGAGACAACGTTCTCAAAAAAGACGATCTCCAAAAAGACGAGCCACAATAAGACGACGATCTCCAAGACGACAATCTCCAAGAAGACAAGCTCAAAGAAGACAAACTCCAAGAAGACAAGCTCAAAGAAGACAACAATCCGCAGCATGGAGTGAATTCGAAAGATCCGTGAAGGAGGTAGAAACAATACACCGAGAATATGATGTACATTTTGTCCGTCCTATCGGCAATATTAAAACGTGGTTAAAACATGCAGATATTGCCATCACCACAAGAGGATTGTCGCTTCTAGAAGTAAAACATTTAATTCATATATTGAAATATAACGTATTACCATCCATGTATTTTTTTATGGCAAGATCCCGCCAGGTTTCTTCTAAGAAACGCTAAAATAAAAGCAGTATTTTTATCATTATTTTCAAAAAATCATGACAGAAATTGAGGAACTTGTAAATACTCCTACTTGCCGTGGTTTCGATCTTTTTAATTTTGTCGATGCTAATGTTCCATTCAACAATCTTCCTCCATTGAAAATAAGATTTGGTTTGGTTGCGATGATTCCTCTGAATTGAAAGTTCGTGGTTTGGAAGGACAATCCATAAAATTGGATTCTAATTACTCGATCACGACACGGATGCATTTGACACAAAATCAAACCAAATCATTGGTAGAAATTTTGAAAGCTTTTGTTGGAAGTTATTTGGTACCGGCGGATTATGAATTTAAAGATGATAATAACTGTACCTGGGTTGTCAAATGCGATCCAAAAACCGACATCTTAACCATACAAACAAAAAAAATTGAATGCGCTCATTTCATTCCGGCTATCGATGGTTACGGAATAGGGTGGCTGAGATTGGACATTCCGGAAATCCGTTTCAAAGCAAACAACAAAATGCGATTGAGTAAGCCGATTGTTACCATACAAATTTTGCCTTTATTGCGTAATTTTTTAGAAACTGGAAAATTGCAATAAAATTTACTAATCCTCGGAACCTTTGATATAAATCGACTTATCTCGATCGATTTTTGTCATCAGGGCTTCCCATATTTTTTCGTTCAAAATAAATTTTTCACCACAAAACCTCGGCTGAATTATGTAATCTAGATGGTATTTTTTTATATCAAAAGATATTTCGATTAATTTCCTTATTATGTAATTGACTGGTAAAAAATTGATTTTATCAGGAAATTGGTCTTTCATGACCTCTAAAAAAATAGAATGAATTTCGTTGAATTTGAGTTGTAAATTTTCTTCTTCCTCCTCGGTAAATACGAACGGATTCTTCCAACCCAAACGTTGACTGATATTAAAAACATTTTCCTGACCAGGAAAATGTAATCTACCGAGACTCCTGCGAACGTGTCTTGGATTCCAAAATTCGCTGGAAATTTGGACCTCGTACGGACTTCGGTTCTGGACCTCGTACGGACTTCGGTTCTGGACCTCGTACGGACTTCGGTTCTGGACCTCGTACGGACTTCGGTTTGCCGGTTCATTATACAGAATGTCATTTTTAATTGCCTCGATTTGTTTTTTTGTGACAGGACAATTTTCTTTCCCCTGTAATGTTCGTAATAATATCTTAAAATGTTTTTTCAGATCGTAATGACAAGTCATTTTTACAAAAAAAGAAAATGTGTAAAAAAAAAATGAATAAAAATTTTTAAGAAATGGGAAATTTTGATTGAGACTTTATAAAATAAATGTTAGAAGCTCGCGAAAAATTGTCCTATGCCAAGGTGTTGCATGACATAAATGATGATTCCTGGAAAATACGCAATCCTGGACGGGGGACTATATATCCAGAGTGGAAGGAACACCTGATAAAAATGAGATTTCAGGATGAGGATGGTGACTACTACGAAACTACACAATCAATAGTCTGCTACAATTCGGAACCGGGAAGTCGCGATAGCACTACGTGCACTCATGAAAATGGATGTTTTTTTTGCATCGGTGGTAGTTTCGATAGACCCGTTCAAGAATTATATGATATTGAGAGAATATGGCAATTTTTGGAATACGAAGAGGATTACAAAAGGCAAATGAAAGATCGAGTATTTCATAATTGGGAAAATGGGTACGATTCCTGGGGAGAACCCATTTTCAATAACATCAAAGGATCGGAAGAATAGTGTCAATTCCGCCACTAATTCGATTTTAGTGGTTCAGTGAGGTATGCGACTTTTATTTATCCTTTGATATTATATCCGAAACCGTTACGATAATTATTTTCATTACAAACAACAAACCTGTATGGGATTGTGATTATTGCAATAAATGATTTTACCTTGTAATAAATGGAATTTTATGAGAAATCAGAGACCATTTTTCACCGGCTCACTTTATAAAAAACCATGTCCAGCGGTCACTGCAAATCGAGCGGCTTCTCTGCGACCCGGATGGATGACCTCGCAGAGTTGGGCGAGCTCATCCAGGAAACCCGCGATCGCTCGAGACGGTGCTGCAATGAAGTCAGAGAGCTCCTGTTGGACACACCCGAGATTGTCCTGCCTCCGCCCGTTGATAATATTTGGGCGACCAGTCTGAGCGACAACTTCGTCGTTTGTCTCGCTGGCTGCGAAGGGCCTGACGTCACGGTCATCTGCCCGGTCGCTCCGAGCAAGTGGGCGAAAAAACAAAAAACTCCGTATGCGATCGTCTTCAGTGACGATTCCGACGAGGACGCGCCCAAATGCGACTGCGACAGCCCGGAAGAGGTAGCGGCGGAGCTTCGCCGACTCGCGGAGACGAGGCCGCGCAGTATTGCCGATTGACCTTTGATGCATCATTCCGGAATTCATTTTTTTAAAAACATTTTAAAAATTCGTTCGTGTCCACAAAATATGACAAATAATATATTTTATTAAAACAATCTCAAAAATATTTAATTTTTTTTATTAATGTCTTCGAAAATAAAATGAACATTTTCATATAATTATTTATTTTTATCGTTCGATTCTGATCTTCCAAATCACCCGTCCGGATCCGGGACATCATCGTTCTTCTCAGTTGATAAGTAGCGGTCAAAGGTTTTCATGAGCTCATCTGTCGTCGTCTTCATTGTTTTTCCAACAGAGTCTATTTTATTGTACAAATCATTCATATAGGAATACCTTTCGTTCATTATCTTTTCCAACTCCTTGAGTTTTTTTGTCAATCTTTCGATTTCATCGGATTCACTTTGTAAAACACTTCCCCGATCATAAACTCTTTGAAATATCGCAATCATGTTTTCGGTTTTTGATTTAATTTCCGTAATCATTTCAAATTCCTCTTCCATAGTGTGCACTTCAGTTTTTGCATTTTCGATCTCTTCTTTTCTGACAATGAGATCTTTCTCCAAATTTTCTATTTTTTCCACTCCTAAATAAATTGTGTCAATCGTCGTCTTTACCTCTGCTTCCGTCAAAATTTCTCGATCGTTGTTTTTCGACTCTACTGGATTGGTGTCCATGGTTTCCTTTTAAATCTTGCAATATTATTTTATTGTTTCCAACACGCATTATTGAGGATGTTCAATTCTCACTTTGTAAGCAAATGATAAACTGCACTCGATCGTCCTCTTTATGGAGGTGTGCGAGGAGAGGAGGGCTTTGCCAACCCCCGGGTTGGATTTTTTCCACATGAAAACCCATTGTGACATTGTTCGGGGAACTTTCGGAACGGTACGATCTTTTTGCTTTGTAATCACCATAAACATGGGATTTACGATTCGTCTCCATCAAGCGAAGTGCTGCCGTGATACTGTGTTCTACCTTCGCATCCAATCCAAAAACCATCAGTTCTGTGATGGAAATCAACGGGCTGTTCGACTCTTTTGGTTCGAATCCATTTGCCCAAGTCCAAAACCCCAGAGAGAGACAAACCAAGCCAGTTGGGGAACGATGAAACACCGCTTCTTGAAGACTCCCGATGATGTTTCCCGCCTCTTTGTGTGTCTTCAGAACCATTGCGGCCGCAGAATTCTCACACTCCAGTCGATGCCTCCCCCAGTCGGCTTTTTGACACTCTTCGGAGCAGTAAAATGTCACATGACAATGTGAACATTTCTTTTTGGCAGATGAACATTCACAGTTGACACATTCCATCGAATCGAGAAAGGAGGGACGGAACAATGCAATGTCACCAAACTGTCGTGAGTGGGTGACGTAATAATTCACCGAATATGATCTATTTTTCGTAGAAAACATTCTTCCTAAAGTTACAACTCGTTCGTCATGTAATATTATGTAATTTTTTTTACAATTTTTTTACGCAAGGTAAATGTTACATATTTTTTCGCTCAAAGGATTTCAGTTGCTTTTCAAAGAATCTCAGTTGGTTTTCAAAGAATGATGAAGGCAATGTTTCCAGCACAATTCGCGGAGCTGTTTTGCAAAGGAGACCACTTAAAACTCGAAAGATGGGATAATGAAAAGAAGTTCACAGAAATTGAAAACTACATCAACGAGTCGCCTTTGAAACGAGATTTTTTTGATCACCACAAAGACATGACGAGCCCGATCTTCGGCAAGTGGAATTGGGATCTGAGAAGCTCTTCGGCCGCTGGAAGTGGAATATGAAAAAAATTGTCACTCCAAAATTTGAAAAATAAGTGATATATTTATAAAAAAAATGGTAAATTGTAAAAATTGCCAATAGGGAAAATTATTTTGTTTTGTTTGCAATAAAAGGAATTATGAGTTCTTTCAAATTTAAAGCTTGTGTTCGTGAATTTATTTTTTTGGAAGAAATATCTGCTAGTAACGTAGAAGATTGTTTAAATCAAGCTGCAAATGAGGGTAAAAAATATGCGGCAATGTCTTGTGCCTCTGGATATGCTTTTACTTGCTTCGTTGGAGATGATGATTATGGTACGGTGGGTTTCCCCGATAATTATTGTGAAAAGTCATCATGCCAAAATGTTCCTAATAACCCGTATAAAGTTGGAAATGCAAGCCCATTATATAACTCGGTTTATGCCCTTTATGAAAATGAAAATGATAAAAAGTAGGAAACTTTTTGAGATTGACTTGATATATTGTATTTAATAAATAGTGCATTTTAGTCTCTTCTTCATAAAATGGTTTCAACAATTCCCATAATTTGTCCAGTCATTTTTCATTTGAACATGAAGATACTTATGGGTTCTTTTTCTGTGAATCGCTTCTACACATGAAAAAGATACATCAAATTTGTCTGCAATTTCTCTTTTGGTTGCAGTATCCTTCGCGTCCCAGATTTTTTTTGCAAGTTCGGAATCCATTCCTCTTGTGTTGCCCTTTTCTCTTCGAACTTGACATATTTGTTCCGGAGTCCGAGAACACAGATGAGTGGGTTCGATGCAATTTATATTATCACAACTTCGTGAAATCTTAATTTCATCAGACACTTTTTCACAATTCCCTTCAAAAAATTCCCAAATCACTACGTGAGCACAACGATGTGCTCCACCAATGCTGGTAGTATTTGGATCCTTTAAGAGAGGCAAAAATAAACAATTCGTATTTTCGTCGCGTTTTGCTGTTTTCTGCAAGCGTTTCCAAACTTTTTCATAATCATTTTTCGTTGGTTTTAAATATTCCATCTTCAATTTTTTGCAAGGGATTTCTTTAGTGTTCTCACATTTTCGTTTTAAATGTTTCCATGAAATTCCACCATCAATAGATTTGATGGTATGCTTATTCACGTTGTATTTTTCTGATCGTTCTTGTGCTGTCCCTTCACCTTTAGAATCCAAAATACTTTGCGCTAATTGATCGGACATTTTAGCACATGGATGTTGTTCTCCATACAGTATAGTACCATCTCTCAGTTTATCAGAACTATTTTCAAGAGCAGTTCCCAAGTCCAAATGTGATATTTCAAAACAGTTTTTGTTTTTACACTTATGGCGTATCTGTAATTCTTTGGGAATTTCACCATGTTCCAAAATCCATCTCATTCGATGTATTGCTGTCTTTTTAGATACCGGAGGGTAATTAGTGTAACCATAACCTTCCTCCGTTGTATAGTTTGTCCATAAAAGACATTCACCATCTCTCTCGCCTTTGCTCAATATATTCTGCAAATACCAACATTGTTGTAATTCTTTCATATCCAAATGGTCATTGTCCCATCCCAAATCTTTCAAATAAAGACCTCTTTTGTTTTCTTCATATATTATATGTTTTATATTAACACATTTGATATTATTGCATGTCATAAAAAAGGATCGTGTGTTATTTGTTTCGTCAACTTCATTGCAAAATAATGAGTAGATAAACTTTCTCACCGAATATCGTTTTTGTGAAACTTTGATTCTAGGAACTTTATCCATTGTCCCTGTCCATTCAAAACATTCATTTTTTTTTACTACTCTTCTTCGTATTTCTTCCAAAACTTTTTTTTCTTCTGAATTACACTTTTCGATTATATTTACATCAATCCCTAAATCCTCCCAATTCATGTTTGTTTCTATGATTTTAACAAATAATTATTTATTTTGTTTGTTTTCTTTGAAATAGTCTGGACATAGATGTAAAAAAAAAATAATTACTAGTAACAACCAAACCCCCAGATAGTAAAGCTTCCTTGTTTTATCTGATGATTTTATTTTATTCACTTTAAATAAAAAACACTTTATAGTAAATAAAATGGATCCTTCTTCTTGCCCTGGTTCTCAATGGTGTGGTCCTCCTGGGTACACGGGTCTCTCAAGCCCATATGCTTTTCGTAAAACCTGCTTTCAAAGTCCATTCGTGAGTCAATGTGCGAATCCCGCTTTAAATTGCATCACGACTTATGCATCCCGTGGGAACTGCTGGTTCGATATCGAATGCAACTCTGGAAAATGCCTCAATGGAGCATGTGCACCTGCCGACCTGGATATCCCTCAAGTCGTCAGTTCTTTGAGTTATGGGGATTATTTGAAATACATGAAGGGTGTTACTGGCGGCACCATGGAAGGAGTGCCAAAAGCGAGATGCAAAGAGGGAATGGTTTTAGTGAGATACAAAGGGGAGACCGAGCCCTATTGTCCGATTCCTTACGAACCAGGAACTATGCCGGTTTGTCAGCAGACGATGCAAAAACTCTGGCAATGCGGACAGTATAAAGATAAAAGCCAACCCGGAGCTCAGAAGACTTACGAATTATGCAAACAAATGGAAAATTGTTTCATTTACAATGTTCAATATCCTGATGGGAAAACGCATCCTGTTGCTGTCAAAATGAATTCGATGTGTCTTGGAGCATCAGCAGCGGCTGTACAACAATCTGCGAGTAGATGTTCCACTTGTCAACCTGGAGCGTCAGCCACATGTGGAGGATCATATGATCAATTGTCTCCATTTATGATGGCTCCCGCCTCTGGATGTGCGAAGAATAAATGCGGTTAATTAATTGTGAAAAAAATAAACATTAAAAATAATTCTGATATTTATTTTATGGGTGCAATGAATATTTGCTGTACATGGCGAATCCCGTAGAAAAATCGAAAGGAGGAAAAAAAGAAACCCCCTACAAAGTATTAAATCGGTACTCTGATGGCTCAGAATGTCTGCAAGTAAAGCCCGGATTCAGAGATGTATGTGCGTTGAATTGCGCGACAAAAGACAGTGAAAACGAAAATTGTGTCCTCTGGTATGGCGAATTGATACCATTATTTTCTGATAGGTTTTATCTTTCAGAAAACATGGACAAAATTTTTATAATAGATGCTGGATTTTATCAAGTAAATTGTAAACTTGCTGGTTTATCCATTGGAAACTACCAATTTATTGTTTCTATATTAGTGGATGACGAAATTGTCACTACAATGTACGGATCTTTCAATGAAGGACATGTTTCAGATGTTCATGCCAATTTCGTATACAAATTCAAAAATGATTGTCCCATTTCAGTGCGAATCGATCAAGGATCTTTACACCATGGAAGAACCACAGACTCTTACATTATCATCAGAAAATTGATGTAAAATTTTACTTGTTTCAAACACGTATGGAGTTCATCGAACAACGGTCAGACAATGGTGTCCATTAATGATGGCGCCTCCATCTGGATGTGCAAAGAATAAATGCGGTTAATTGACTTTAAATAGAATACTAGTTATGAAACTGTTATTTTCCTATTTTCGCAATGTATGCCGAATCTCTCATGGAATCTAGTTTATAATCCTCAGCAATTTTTTCGGAAGGTAATGGTAATGGTCTAGCTTTTTTGTTTTTTTTGGGGAGTTCTGATTCGAGCAATAACCTGAGTTTATACAACAACTTCCCCGTTCTTTCGAGTTGTTCGGATGCATATTCTAGACTTATTAGTTGTCTTTTCAGAGTTGTCCTGATCATAGTCTTGAATACTGAAATTATCATGTACATTATAGTTTTCGCAATATATAGTTTGTTGTTTTTAAAATCAATAACTTCTTGGGTGCACATAGACAGATTTCGATTATAGCCATGAAATTTGTCAGCATCATATTTTAAATACCAATGTGTCGCGTCTTCTGCGGTACCAATACCTTTCAATGTTTTCCATTCTAGTGAGGATTTTTGTTTCACTGGTTTTTGCATTCTAACTACCAATTTTTCCGCAGATACACCCATCAACTGATATTTATATGCTTCTAACAAGGTTGAAAACAAACAATTTTGTGTCAGATCCCAATGTTGTCCATTAAACACACTCGTATATATATCATACGAATAGGTTGAGTAAGGGCGACGACGAATCTCATCCACTGATATATCAGTGACCATGGCATTTAGAGTGACAGCGAGCACAAAGAACATCCATTGTAAACAATTTTCACACTCGATCTTGTAAACACTCAAATTATTTACATACTCGTCCCCTATCCATTTGATTTGGTATACAACACCTTTTTTTAAATAATTGTGCAAACAAAATGATAGCAAGGAGGAAGCATAAAGTAATCCACCTATTCTAGACGTATCTACATAATATTTTAAACACAGAGAGATTGCATCATATACTCTTTCATTATTACACTTCATCAAAATTTCGGACACAGCAATCAATAATTCCTTGTCTTCCATATACATTGTTGTGATTTTGAAAGGATTTGCAAAGGGTAAGTTTGGTTTCGTGAATATATTCGAGGTATACATTTTGAGACATTTCCAATTCTGACAAGATCTAATTATACGCTCGATTAAAGGTTTTGCTTTTGAAGGAGGAGATCGCTTGGGACTTTTTTTGGATTTTTGTACACCATATTTCTTTTGTGGAGTCTTTTTAGGAGATTGTTTTTGTTTTCCTTTTTGTTGTTTAGGAGTAAGGGTCTGAATTTTTTGAGGAGATTTTTGTTGTTTTCCTTTTTTCTTTTTGTACGGACGGACTTGATGACACCCTTTACTTTTATTCCATCGACAGTTTTCTGGTTCTTCACGATGTTTCTTGCACTCGCCGGAACGTATATAATCTCCACAAGAATTGTTCATCATACTTCTTTTTTTATGTAATATATATTTTTTTATAAGGGTTGGTGGATACTGCAAAAGATATTGCCGAGGATTTAAAATAAATTTTCACATGTAAAGAGTAATTTATGGTAGTCTTTCATTGTGGGAAAAAATATTCTAAACCACAAAAATATGCTAAATTTTCAGTAAATAAATGTAAACAATAGTTTATTTTTCGTAAAACGTAATAATGTAAATAAAAATCAAAGATAGCACTTCGTTTCGAGGATTGAACGATTTGTACAAATCATACCATATCTGTCAACTCAATTGCAGGAGATGACGTGGACTTCATCACCAAATACTTCTTTGTGGTGATGAAATCCACGTACCCTTTTCGACCCATGGGATCTTGCGAATTTGGTAAAAACTAAATAAAAATTCCTCGTCTGAATTTGTACTTTTAGTCTGGTTTCAAACAAATTCACGACAGAGGTGCGTTGATGAAAGGCAACAAAAAAATACTCTGGAGTAACAAAGACCACATCAATGGATGTCGAAATCAAGAGATTTACACTTGAGTTTTTTCAAAATCTTAAGGGTATTTACAATGGAAACAGTGTAATAATGATGTTACACCAATTTTTGCTAGATAAAAATACAAGTGGAAAAGACAGATTCACAACTACGATGAAAGGGCACATTTTTGAACAACTTTGTTTATATTTGTGTTTGGAAGACCGAGACTTGGGAGACAAATATAAAAAAGGATGGCGCATCCATGACAAGGCTTTTCCCGAGGACATCGAAGAAAGATTAAATGAAAAGAACCGAGAAATTTTGAAACATAGAGGCATTGGATTTGATTTGGTTTTACTCACATATGATGAAGAAATTCATTTCGCCCAATGTAAATATAGAGGCAAGAAACAATGTTTGGTGCTTGAAAAAGTCTCGAATTGTTGTAATTTTGCTAATATATGCGATATTTCTCCAGCAGATTTATTGATATTCACTACCTGTCCCAATATTTCAGGTGTGATGACAAGAAACATACCCGAAATTCAATCTTTTTTGAAATCATGGTTTATTACCAGACCGGAAGTGACGTGGAAAAAAGCTCATAGCTTGTCAAAGGATATTTCTAAAGACGAATATCATCTAAAAATATCAGAAAATGAAAAGAAAAACAAAGAAAAGGAGTATGCAAAAATACGTGCCCATTGGTCCGATAGTAAGAAATACCATCTTGACTCAGTCACAAAAGTGAGCAAAGAAATAGCGGATTTAGATCGACAAAATCCGAGCATCACCTCATACCAGGGTTCCACGCCAGTCTCCCCGAATCTCGCACTCATGGATGACGGAGATAAACACTCGGCGCCGAGTGAACATGACAATATTATGGTAGATAACAGCAGCGCACAACGATCTACTATAGTCTCCATTAACACCTCGTCAGTTTCATCTAATAACTGTAAAACAGTTGAAGAGCCTCTGAATAAAAAACGAAAACGTGATCCAAATTGGGCAAATGCTGCACCATGGACTGGAGAGCAAAAAACATTCTTTATTCGGCTAGGAAGGGAGTACGAAGATAATGAAAAAAAAGAGAAAAAATGGGATTTCATAAAAAACGAATTTGCGCGACAATATCCAAATAGTGAGCGTACTAAGCCCGCTTTGACTGAAAAGTGGAGGAAAATGAGCAAGGGAACAAAAAAGCATCCAATATCTGAAGTCGA
>SDBT01017971.1_pt1 | contig 11135 bp, 10 predicted proteins | sample 2277101 | NCBI WGS metagenome assembly SDBT01 (sample SAMN10404973, study PRJNA504765) | marine sediment metagenome | isolation source: marine sediment core GS10_PC15, 103 cmbsf | place: Arctic Ocean: Southern Knipovich Ridge | collected 2010 | reverse complement strand
TCTGCCCTCTACCTTTGTCGAGAGCCCTCTACAGATTCACACCCTTTTATGCAAAACAAACCCAATTTATGCGTTTTTTGGGCCGTAAGTGGCGATTGTGAAGAAAAACAAACCCAATTCAAACCCAATTCAAAGCCGATTCAAACCCAAACAAACCCAAAACAAACCCAATCAAAGCCAATTTCCCCGCATAAAATAGCTAAAATTCCATGCTCTACTGTTCACCTGTCTATTTATGCCTTAGGTACTGTTCTCCGTCAGTCCGCTCAGGGACGCCTAACGGCGGAGTCCCGAGGACAACTATCTCAGGCCAAACCCCTGCCGCAAACCCAATCAAACCCAATTTCCGTCTACTGTCCTCTGTCTACATGTCTTCTGCTCTACTGTCAACTGCTCTCCTGCTCTACTATCTCAGGCCAAAGGCTTGGCTTCAGGCCGTTTCTGTGGATTATCGGAATCTCGACCGGCCGGTTTTTACAAATCCAAAAAGCTTTCGATGTTTATCTTTATCACACTAACGTTGCTTTTTGTAAACACAAGAAAATACCAGGCGATTCCGTGATTTATAGTCCTATAATGTAAAATAGGGTGATTAAAGAAAAATGGGCGTTGACAAAACGCAACATAGTGTTAAAATGCGACAAATGAGCATTTCTGCTATTTGAAGGAAACAGGTGGTTCTAACTATTTACGTTACAAACTGTTAGAGCCGGCTAAGCCGGTTTTTATCTTTATTTTTCGACATTGGCATATCATTTGCGAATCAATTTACTTAGCCTTTGTGGTGATGATATTGGGTGGACGCCCTAAACACGAAACCGGAGGAGGGTACAAGTCCGCCCGATTTCAGAAATATCCAAAGTCGATATGGCCGATAGTGATGTTAGGCGGTATTGATTTTGTTAATATACTTTGGCGGGGTCGTGCCTGGAGGAGGAACGGCTCCGTTTCTTTTTGCGCTCAAATCCCGCCATAAGCCGCCAAATCAGCATATAACCAGATAGCCGTGCTGCTTAATATGGTATTTATACTACTCAACCCTGATACGGTAACGTATAATCAAATGCTATGGAGCAAAGCGTTTACAGAATTATCGATGCCAATTTCAATCGCGCCCGCGAGGCCGTTCGCGTAATAGAGGAGTTCTGCAGATTCGCCTTGAATTCAACCTCATTGACCAGCCGTGCCAAACAGCTTCGCCACGAACTCTCTGCCGCCATCGCTAAACTCGATGCCGCCCGCCTTATCTCAGGCAGAGATACACTCGGCGACGTAGGTGTCGGCAAAACCGTCGAAAATCAACTTCAACGCACCAACCTTTATGAGTGTTTTACCGCTGCCTGCAAACGTCTTACAGAGGCCCTGCGCACCCTTGCCGAAATGACCCAGACCCTCGACCCTTCAGTAGCTGTGGAAATCGAACACCTGCGCTATACGGCCTACACACTTGAAAAAGACATTACCATTTTCAGCGACACCGCTGAAAAATTCAAGACGGTTAAATTGTATGTGATAATCAGCAGCTCATTCGGCGCCGACATATTTTCTTTAACCGGCCGCTGTGCCGCTGGCGGCGCAGACTGCATCCAATTGCGACCCAAAGCTGTAAACGATGACCAGTTTTTCGCTCTCGCCTGCGAATTCACAAAGACATGCAAGGCCACCGGCGTACTGAGCATAATAAATGACCGCCCCGACATCGCAGTTGCCGCAGGTGCCGATGGCCTCCATCTTGGCCAAAACGATTTGCCAATTGACCAGGCCCGCAAACTACAAACCTCGCCGTTAATCATTGGCAAAAGCACACACTCGGTAGAGCAGCTGCAAACCGCATGCAAAGATAATCCCACCTACGTTGCGCTGGGCCCTGTCTTTGCCACCGAAACAAAGCCGGACGCCGAACCTGTTGGCCTTGATTACCTCACCCGGGCCGTGGACATACTGACCGATACCGGAATTAGCAGCGTTGCTGTAGGTGGGGTAACTGCTGACAATATTGACGATGTTTTAATCGCCGGCGCAAAGGCAATCGCGGTCTGCTCCGCGGTGACAGATGCCCCCGATCCAACGGCCGCCTGTCGCCGGTTGAAAGACAAAATTACCGCCTTCGGCGGACAATAAAACCAATTATAATAGTTATGTCGCACACCTCTTGAGCCGGATTTTTCTACAGATTATCCACGAACAACACGGGCTTTCCCACCCACAGCAGCAAATCCTTTAGAATTTACAGACACAGTTAGTCGGCAAATCGACTTGCCGCCAGGAGTTTGTCGCTCCAAACCATCCATTATCGCAACCTCCACTCCCACAAGAAGTTAGCCCACAGAAACCGTTTCACTAAAGACGTCAAAATGATACTGTCGAAAGCCAAAATTTGCCTTGTTAGCGATTGTCACTACTGCCTGAAAATCGAGCGAAGACTCAAAAATCGAGTTTTCAACAGGTTATCCACATCGCCGAAACTTCACGCCTAAGCCTTACGGACGACGGCCTCAAACCCCCTGACCCGCATATTTCATACTTACTGTGGTTCGGCATTTTTCGGGTAGTTTACCTTGTTGCTGATGCATACATTCGCAATAAAACTATTTAGTGCCCATTAGCCAGTGATTAGCAAATATGGCAAAATCCGCGAAGTCCACATCACAGTCCCCGTCGAGGTCGCCAAGGTAAACAAATGCAAACTCATAGGCGCCCATGTCTACGATGTGGGTCCTGTTACAATCGCCATCTGCGAATCTGGGGTGGCTATCGAGGTCGCCGTTATCGGCCGCACAGTAGCTTGGATTATATGGCCCCGGCGGCATTTGCGGCGAAGTGTCTTGAGCAAGGCTCCGCTACGCTTCACCTTCCTCAAGACAAGGAGAATGAATGCGGAATACTCTCATAACAACTGGTACATAAAAAGGGGGCAGGCCATACAAGCCGGTTATAATATGACCTCGTCCATCGAAAGTTCCTCTGAAATAATGAGAATGATCATAGCCGACAGGCTCAAATCCTATATACGCCATTCCAATTTACAGTATCAGAACAGTCAATATCATTCATCAACGCATAATGGGCGACTAAATTGTCTTTCATTTCCTGCAATTGGGTGGCATTGGTTATTTGATAGGGTTCGGCTATCGTCCCGGCTCCGCCTCCACTAAAAGCGCTTGCAGGCGCCGCAATGAGAAATAACCCGATAAGCGAAGCTACTCCGACTGAGACCATTTGAGTCAAAACTCTATTTATTCTGGTTTTCATCTTCCTGTTCCTCCTAAAAAATTATCGTTTTTTCGCAAGAAAATGCCATTACCAGCCAACTTTTTAGATTTCTTTTCTTACCCATTTTTTATCATCCAAAAAACGGGTCTATTTACGCCTTTTGCTGGCTGTAAAGCTTCGCCCGCTTTACGGTGATTCAGGTGGAATGCTAAAATAACTGCGTTTTAGCTATCCTCCTCCCGGATAGCCGGAAAACACAAGATAAATAGTATAATAAATTTCTGCTATATTTCAAGACAAAAGTTTTCAGGCCCATTTACATGGCACCATTGGTACTAAATACGGAATGTAGGATGCGGTAAAAATGGGCCTAACCATAGCCATGGTGTAATTAAAAGATTCTAAAACACCGTGAAATATCCGGGCCAGGCCCGTTTTTATACTTGCCTGTTTAAGCAGGCTTTGTTAGAAGGGAAGTCGGTGTGTTGAGTTAAACAGAATAAAGGGAAAGAGGGCATGATTATGGCAGAAGAAGAGAAAAATTCAAAAGCAGATGAAAAGCCGCAAGAGCAGGAAAACCTCGGTTCCAAAGAGGCTGGGGCCGGTGAAGAAAAGGCCGAAACTCAAGAGCCGGGTCAAGGCGCCGAACAGGAAATCAGCAAAGACGCCCGCACATGGGCAATGTTCTGTCACCTGGCGGGGCTGGCAGGATGTGTGTTGCCGCTCGCTGGTAACATTGTCGGGCCGTTGGTCTTATGGCAGTTGAAGAAAGAACAGTTCCCATATGTAGATGAGCAGGGCAAAGAGGCAGTCAACTTCCAGATTTCGATAACCATCTATGCGATTGTATCAATTATGCTTAGCTTTCTGTGTATCGGCTTCTTTCTGCTGGCTGGCGTGATAATTTTCAATTTTATTTTCCTGCTGATTGCAGCCGTCAAAGCCAACGATGGTCAATACTATCGCTATCCGCTGGCCATTAGATTCATCAGGTGAAAAAGCCGCCGTAAAAAGAACCGTGATTTGTTGCCTGATTTGATGGCCCCTGACCGATTTGGGCCCAGCGACTAAGGAGTCTTTTTTCTAATGGAAGAAAAAATGAACAGGCGGCAATTTCTAAAAAGCGCAACCGCTGCGGCAACGGCCGCTGCCGGCGCAGGTTTTCTCACCGGCTGCAACGGCCTTTTCAACTTCAGCCGTGGACCGGTGCTTCCAAAACACTGGAAGGGCGGCAAACCCAACTTTGTTATTATCTTCTGTGACGATTTAGGCTACGCCGATGTCGGCTGTTTCGGGGCCAAGGGCTTTACAACACCAAACATTGACCGAATGGCAGCCGAAGGTATGCGCTTTACAGACTTCTACGTTGGTGCGCCTTTCTGTTCGCCATCGCGTGCGGCGATTCTGACCGGCTGTTATCCGCAGCGGGTAGGTATTCCCGGCGTGTTGTTTCCAAACCATAAGCACGGACTGAATCCAGATGAGACAACAATTGCCGATATGTTGAAGCCGAAAGGCTATGCCACGGCGTGTGTTGGCAAGTGGCACCTGGGACATCACCCGGAGTTTCTTCCGACACAACACGGCTTTGATGAGTTTTTTGGCCTGCCTTATTCGAACGACATGTGGCCAAAGCACCCAAACAATAAACGTCATAAATTCCCTGACCTGCCGCTTATCGAGGGCTCCTCGACTGTAGAACTCAACCCCGACCAGTCGCAATTGACAACACGATACACCGAACGCTCGGTAAAATTCATCGAAAAGAATAGAGACAAACCATTCTTCCTGTATCTGGCCCACACAATGCCCCACGTGCCGCTTTTTGTCTCAGACAAATTCAAAGGCAAATCACAGCAGGGCCTCTATGGTGATGTCGTTATGGAAATTGACTGGTCGGTTGGCCAGATTCTGTCGACATTGAAACGGCAGGGCCTCGATGAAAAGACGATAGTGATATTCACCTCTGATAACGGGCCCTGGCTGGTATTAGGTAATCACGGCGGTTCAGCAGAGCCGCTGCGTGAAGGAAAGGGGACAACCTTTGACGGCGGCCAGCGCGAGGCCTGCGTTATGCGATGGCCGGGCAAAATACCTGCAGGCTTAATCTGCAACGAAGTTTCCACAACTATGGACATTCTGCCGACCTTCGCCGGATTGGCCGGCGCTAAACTACCTGCCCGCACCATCGATGGCAAAGACATTCGCCCCCTGATGGCAAATCTGCCCGGTGCGAGAAGTCCGCACGAAGCGATATTCTTCTATAACGGCTGGAATCTCCAGGCCGTTCGCAGCGGCAGATGGAAATTGCACTTGCCTCATGGGTACAAGCACGTTGCCGAAGCAGGAAAAGACGGCAGGCCGGGAAAAAGCGTTCGCAAAAATATCGGCTTTGCTTTGTTCGACCTCAAGACAGATATTTCCGAGCGGCACAACGTCGCTGAAAAACATCCCCGCGTTGTCGGACGGCTGCTAAAGTTGGCAGAACAAATGCGCCGCGACCTCGGCGACGGCAAAAAAATGACCGGCAGGAACAGAAGGCCGCCCGGCAGGATTTAAATCATAAAATTGTTAAAAAAGGCTCCTGGACCGGAATTGAGTGACACTGTGCGATTTATCATTAAGTTATTGATTAGTGTAGCCATAATCATTTTCTGCACACAGATTGGAAAAAAGCTGCCAACCCTGGCAGGCCTGATTGCCGTGATGCCGCTGACCGGCCTTATCGTGCTCCTCTGGCTGTACGCCGATAATCCCGGCGATTTCAACTTGATGATTGATTACACCAAAGGTGCTTTGTGGGGAATTTTGCCGAGCATTTTATTCTTTCTCGTCGCGTTTTTTTGCTTTCGCAAACAACTTAATCTGTGGGTCGTACTCTCTGCCAGTTTCGCCATCTGGATTGCCGCCGCCGCTGTCCACCAGTGGTTGCTGAACAGATAAGAAAGATCGACCTGCCCTTTTTTTGTACCGTATTTTAACTGAATGTCAGAAAGGAACACAAGAATGAAGCGATGCCCAACGAACCTGGTATTTATCGCATGTATCATATTTCTCATCAGCGGATGCACAGCTCCTGTGACAATCCCCCAGACCGATGATTGATGGCAAAGGTGTATTGCGCCGCTGGTTCTCATTCGCGACGCTTGGGATGCCGGAAGGAATAAGAATCAGCTTTAATCATCGCAAGTGTTTGCTCGATTGTGGGCCGATCGCCCCAATAAGTGCCATAGTAGGCAAACTTAACCACCCCTTCAATATCCACGATAATTGTTGATGGCCGATTAATCCATTCATCGTGCACAACAAATTCCATCGGGTCAACTCCATACACTGCCCCGACAGCTCCGGCATTATCCACCAGATGTGGCCACCATAAATCCTGCCCTTTAGCCATCACCCCGCATCGATAACGGTCATGGCATTCTATCGTTAATACTTGTATATCAGCCTGTTTAAATTGCTCTTCGGCCTGGGTTAAATCATGAAACTCACGATGACACACCGGGCACCAGTCAGCAAATATCCATATAAGAACAACGGTCTTTTTGTTCTTAAAATCCGACAGGCGCCATGTCTTTCCGTTAGTATCTCTCAGTTCAAAATCCGCAGCCGGCTTACCTGTCTCCACCTGGCGAAAAGTTTTCTCATCAAGTTTGGCCCAGGCCTTTATCAATTCATCATTAGTCGTCACGCCTTCTTTAAGTCGGCCGATAGCCAGTTTCACTCGATGTCGTACATGTCGGTTTTTGTCATGCTCGCCGACTTTTTTCAGTGTGAAAAGAGCGCCGGTGTCTCCAATTTGTCCCAGCGCTTGTGCCGCCTGGCCTCGAACAACCGGGTCCGGGTCACCGATCAATCGTGTTATTAAATCGCCACTTGCCTCTTTGGCGCCTAACACTCCCAATGCTGTGACACAAACATGGCGAACGTGCCGGTTCTCATCAGACAGGCCGGCCCTGGCAACAGACACCGCCCCGGAACCCAAACGCACAAGATCACGGATTGCTAACGTACGAACCCGCCATGCATTATCATTCAAATTGCCTACGCCGTCATAACCGCTGTTTGCTTCAAAATCATGTCTCCGCACCCTGTCAAGGATATGACTGCCTGTCGGGCCTGTTACCTGTCGCAGCCCCGAACCGTCCGGGGCAATAACATAAAGATATTCTTTCCCGCTGCGGGTTGAGGAAAAAGCAATCCACTTCCCATTGCCCGACCACGCAGGCCACTGGTCTTTTGCTTTGTGACGTGTAAGATTGCGCACGTTTTTGCCGTCTATATCTATTACATACAGCTCGTTGTTACCTTCGAAGTCGCCCACAAAACAAATGTTTTTGCCGTCCGGGCTGACCGTGGCTACCCAGCAATTTGATTTTTTTATCTTCAGTTTTGTTAGCTGTTTAAGGCCGCTCCCATCAGCGTTCATAATATAAACTTCAAAAAAACCCGTCCTGTTTGACATAAACGTAATTTTTTCCCCGTCAGGAGTCCACGATGGACATCTGTCAGAGCCGGGGTCATCGGTAAGGTTCCTAACTCCGCTGCCGTCACGGTTCATAACGAAAATGTCCATATCACCGTTAGCTGTGCAGATATAGCTGATACGGGAATCATCCGGCGAGAAGGAAGGACACTTATCCTCCTGGCCTGGCTTATTGGTCAGACGCTGAACGTTCGTTCCATCGATATTCATAGTATATAAATCTCTGTTGACATCATCCCGCTTGGAATCAAAAACAATCGTCTTGCCATCATTCGACCAGTCCGGGCACATATCACCCGTCGGCGAATTGGTCAGGTTGGTTACTTTGCCGCTCGCTATTTCGACAATCATTATCTCTCCACCGGACTCATAAACCAGATGCGAATCATCCGCCGAAAAATTCGGGTGTACATCACCAGCATATGTCACAGGGGTTGTGATGGCCAATACTGCCAAAACCGCCAAAATGTTTGAAATTTTGAAACTCATCGTAATTCTCCTGTAAAATAAATACCTGCCACTCTGATATCACAACCTCATTGGCCCGCAGAGTACAAAAGTACCTGTGCATCAGGTACAATATAAAAATAATAACAGTTAAGACTTCGAAAGGCAATTATGTATGTCTGATAGTGTGTTGAATATTCGAATTCCTTGGCCAACCGAGTTTAGACCACTTAAGTTTTGGTTTGACACAAGCCGAAAGCTAAGTTAGCCTTTAGTCATTAATAATCGTTAATAGGGGCGCAATATGCCTGATACACTGACCATAACCATTATCTTTATCGTGCTGGCAACCTTTGTCGGGGCCTTTATCAAAAGAAGGAGCAGAGACAAATGCCTCAAGGACTTTTCAGGGTTTATGGTCACCCTCGAAAAAGCAGACCGAAAGACTATCTGGGGCAAGTTGCGGATTGAAAATACCGGCCTTGAGATGGTCTATGAAAATCTCCACAAAGACGACCAGGGACATGACGAGGCCAGCTATATTCTTTACAAGGCCGAATATTCCAACATTCAGGCATTGGTGCGCTTCCATGACCAGTTAAGCACCGACGACAGGGCCAGAAGGGACAGCGACCTGGCAAGGACTTACCATCCCGGATTTTTCAGAAGACTCGGACGGAAAGTAAAAAACATTTTTAAAACCATCAGAGATTCGGTCGTGGAAGTGGTCAATGTTTTGCTCAGCCACGCCAAGAAAACCACACCCTCAGGAGCCATGCTGACCAGCCAGGACAAATACGTCTCACAGATGAAGCAGGAGTTGATTAGTTCGGTGACTACCGCTTATGAGCCTTTGTTGGAGCGGCATATCGGCCGAAAGGTTGTGCTTGAGCAGGTCAAAGCCGACAAGGTCGTTGAATTTACCGGCGTGTTGAAAGATTATACATCGGAATTTATCGAACTCATGGACGTTGATTACGCCACCAGCGGAACCGATGCGCTGCGCAAGGCGGATATTGTCACGCTGCGAACCTGCGGCATCGTCCGACACCTTGCAGAGTAACACTATAGACACCTGCCCCAGGGTCAGCCTTGCTCCGGTTTTTACCGTATCTTCCATTTCGTATTTAGTGCTAACCGTGCACCTGAAAGAGAACTTTTGTCTTGAAATTTAGGAAAGGATGTCGTATTATAGTACGTAGCATATTGTTGGCTATCCGGGAGGAGGATAGCTAAAATGCGTTTCTTTTTGCACCTCTTCCAAATAGCCCACAAAAAGCCTAAATATTAACGCGGAGGAAGAAAAAACGGTTATTTGCAAATTTTCCAGAATGGGTGTGGTTTTAATGGTATCGGCTGTGGTGGCAGTGTTTTTTTTGATTTGCTCGACGGCCTATGCGCAGAATACACCGCCGGTGACGGATGCGGGGCCTGACCAGGATATTTTTGTGGACGAGTACACACTGCTGCAAGGCAGCGCTACTGACGTGGATGGCCAGCCGATTGCTGCATGGCTCTGGACAGTCGAATCCGCGCCTGACGGAAGCACGCCGTACATCTCGTGGACAAATATCCCCGACCCGAGGTTCTCTGCAGACATGGCCGGCGACTACGTGCTGTCGCTCATTGCCTCGGACGGCATTGACTGGAGCGAACCCGACTTCGTGACTATCCACGTGGCCCAGGTGTTGCCGCCTGAGGCCATTGCCACCGCGGATGTGACCAGCGGCCCGGCGCCATTGACGGTCCAGCTCGACGGCTCGCAAAGCTTTGACCCGCAAGGAGGGGACCTCACGTACGACTGGAACTTCGACGACGGAACCCCCCCCTCATCCGAGGCCTCACCGATTCACGTGTACGAGAGGCCTGGAGATTTTACTGCTACCTTGACGGTGTATGACACCCGGGGCCAATACGACTTCGATACTGTGAACATCATGGTTTGCGGGACGGTTTATTCGAGTGATTTTGATGAGGACTGCTACGTCGATTTTTACGATTTTGCCGTTTTGGCCGCAGCCTGGAAAAGTGAGCCGGGCGATAGCAATTGGAATGCAGCCTGTGACATCTCTGTGCCGAATGATAATGTTATTGACGAGCTTGACCTTGAAGTCTTTGCCGGAAACTGGTTAGCCGGGATATAACTGTTTAACAGTGTAAATGGGAAATGTCGGACGAGAAATGATTAGAAGAATTTCAGCAGAGCAAAGATTTGTTTTAGCTGTGGTGGCAGTGTTTTTTATTAGTGCGGGCACGGCTCTGGCAAACGAGCCACCGGTCGCGGATGCGGGGCCGTTCCAGACCATTTTTCTCGGTGACTCGGTCACGCTCCACGGCTCGGCCACGGACCCGGACGGCGACCCAATCATGGGTTGGTACTGGGATGTCATCTCGGCTCCGGCGGGGAGCACGTACTATCTTGCTGGCGCTGACACGCCAGACGCGACTTTCACGACCGACACGCTGGGTGACTACGTCATCACACTGATTGCGCGGGATGTCTTTGCCTGGGGCGACCCAGACGCAACGTTGGTCACTGTTGTGGAGAATCAACCACCGACCGCCGTTGCCGCGGCATCGCCGCTCTCAGGTCCGGCGCCGTTGCTCGTGAGCTTTGACGGCACCGGCAGCTCCGACCCCGAAGGGGGCCCGCTTCTGTACGATTGGAACTTCGGAGACGGCGAATACGGCATAGGTGCAACTACCGTGCACACGTACGACACTCCAGGCATCTATTCTGCGATTCTCATGGTGACTGATGACCATAGCAACGACGACTTCGACATTATCGATATCACGGTTTGCGGGGTGGTTTATTCGGGCGATTTTGATGAGGACTGCTACGTCGATTTTTACGATTTTTCCGTTTTGGCCGCAGCATGGAAAAGTGAGCCGGGCGATAGCAATTGGAATGCAGCCTGTGACATCTCTGTGCCGAATGATAATGTTATTGACGAGTTTGACCTTGAAGTCTTTGCCGGAAACT
>SDBT01017970.1_pt1 | contig 11136 bp, 9 predicted proteins | sample 2277101 | NCBI WGS metagenome assembly SDBT01 (sample SAMN10404973, study PRJNA504765) | marine sediment metagenome | isolation source: marine sediment core GS10_PC15, 103 cmbsf | place: Arctic Ocean: Southern Knipovich Ridge | collected 2010 | reverse complement strand
TAATTGCTGTATTCATTAATGGTTTAATTAAGGATGCAAATAAATCTGATGTAGTAATTATGAAAAGATCAATAAACATAAAAAATAAAAGAAAACCCAGCAAGAAAAACACTAAAAAAACTCACAAGAAAATTAAAACTAAAAGAAAAATAAATAAAGTAAAAACAAATAAGAAGACGAATAAAAAATCCATAAGAAAACAAAAGAAAAAACTAAAAGAAGAGCCTCTCAAAAGAAAATCTAGTAAGAAAAGTATTAAAAAGTCCAAGATAAAATTAAACAAAAAAACTAAGATAAATAGTAAAAAAGAAAATAAGAAAAGAAAAACATTTAACTTTTCAACTATTTTGATTGTTATCGCTATATTTTCATTTTTTTTAACGTCAAATTTTTTATATAAAAGACAAAAAAATAAAGTATATCAAGAAGAGTCATCTTTGATTATAGAAGATGATGAGCCATTAATACAATTATCTCAAAGTGAGGTTGAAGAGATCTTCGATGAGAACAAGCCTTTATTAGAGCAAATACAAGATCAATTAGTAGATATTGAAGACTCTTTGATAGAATCATCTGAGAGTGAAACTCCAGATTCATTAGAGGTAGCTGATTTATTAATAGAAGAGGTTCAAAATGAGATATCAGAGAAAATAGATTTAAACGAGTCTAATAGACCGGAAACTCAAGATGAAAATCAAAATATTTTATTCAATATGATTGAACCGTCTAAGTCTTTAAGTGAAAAAGCAGATGATGAAATTGTAAAAATGATAGAAGAGAGTTCTTTTAATCCTGCTAAATTGCAAATTGAATTGATAAATTTTTTAAATAAGTATTTAATAAACGGTTCATACCAACTTAAGCCAATTTTAGATCAATCTCAAAGTATAATATCAAAAAATGAAGTTCAAAAGGATTTGAATATAGAAGAAGTAAAAATCTCTCAAGATAGCTACTGTAGTAAGTGTCAATCTCAAAAGCGATTATTAGGCAAACTACGTATAGAAGAGTCTAAAAATCGTGGTTATATGCAAGGACAGCAGATTTGTAGAGATGATCTACCAATAGGATATAATGCTCCAGGTAGAATTGATGTTTGTGGGGGAATTAAGAGTTATATTATTGCAGATTTTATCTATTTCGAAGAGCTTGAAAATCAATTGGATTTGGGAGCTATAAATATTACTTCTCCGACTCCACAAGAATTTGAGATTCTTAAATTTAAAACGGGCTATCAGCCAGGATTTAAAGTAGGGGTTGGAGCTTACTTTAAAAGAAATGATTGGGATTTATTCGCTCAATATACAAGACTACATAAAACTAAAAATACATTATTTGATCCCAGTGGAAAAACAGGTACTTTTAATACTTCTTGGTTTTACACAAATGTAAGTCAACTTCCCTTATCAACTATAACTAGTGATATAAAATCTACTTGGAAAGTTGATTTAGACAGAATTGATCTAGAGCTTGGTAGATCAAATTATTTAGGCAGTTCTCTTATAACTAGACCATTTATCTCTTTATCTTCTCATAGATTGGATCAAAGATATGATTTAAGTTTGACAACTACTCAATTATATAGTTCTTCAACTAAAAATGATTCTTGGAGTATAGGACCAAGAATTGGTTTTTCGACAAGCTGGTTTTTCTATAAAGAATTCAATCTTTTTGGCCAGGTAGCTCTAAGTTTGCTTTTTGCAGAAAATGAAATTTCAGGATCAGGAGATGAAAATTTAATTACATATAACCTGAAGAAGGTCGATAAATACATTTTAAGAGATGTTGAAGAGCTAAAGATAGGTTTTGGTTGGGGTGCTTACTTTACGAGTAACAAATGGCATTTTAATTTATCTGTAGCATATGAAGCTCAAAGATATTCTCATACAAATTATATGTCATATGTGTCTCAAATTAACCTAGAGGCGAACGAAGTAAATCCTGGAGATCTTTTCCTACATGGATTAACGATTGCTGCTAGATTTGAGTTTTAATAATTCTAAATAAAATATGATCTAATTTCATGATTTTTCTCTGTAGTTTTTAATAAATATAAATAATTCACATTTTTTTAGATAATAATTGAATAATAATTCGTTTATGTAATATGCAAAAGATTAGGGGGACGTGAATTATCATCTAATAAAATATGAGATTCTCTAATAAACTTATATTATACGTATTTTTTTTCTTTTTAGTTGGCGTGTTTTTAAATGGCAGAAAAAAAGAATCTTTCCCAAGTGAAGCTCAAAGATTAGTCGAAAAAAAAGATGACCCTGTCAAAGAGCTGATATGTGATTATTCTGTAGGGGAGAGTGAAAATCAAAACTATATTCAAGATGAACAAATTTGTAGAGAGGAGCTATCGATAGGATATAATGCTCCAGGTAGAATAGATATTTGCGGGGGAATTAAAAGTTTTATAACTGCGGATTTTATCTATTTTGAGGAGCTTTCAGATCAACTAGATTTGGGAACTGTAAATATTACTTCTCCGACTCCACAAGAATTTGAGATTCTTAAATTTAAAACGGATTATCAGCCAGGATTTAAAGTAGGAGTTGGAACTTACATTAAAAGAAATGATTGGGATTTATTCGCTCAATATACAAGAGTACATAAAACTAAAAATACATTATTTGATCCAAGTGGTAAAACTGGTGATTTTTATACTTCTTGGTTTCACACAAATGTAAGTCAATTTACCTTATCAACTATAACTACTGACATAAAATCAACTTGGAAAGTTGATTTAGATAAAATTGATTTAGAGTTAGGGAAATCGTACTATTTAGGTAGGAATCTAATTGCAAGACCATTTATATCACTCTCAGGACATAGACTAGATCAAAGATATGATCTAAGTTTGAGAACTACTCAGTTATATAGCTCTTCAACTAAAAATGATTCCTGGAGTATAGGACCGAGAATTGGGTTTTCAACAAATTGGTTTTTATATAAAGGATTTAAGTTTTTTGGTCATATTGCTCTTAGTTTGCTTTATGCAGAAAATGAAATTTCAGGATCAGGAAATGAAAATTTAGTTCCATATAATATAAAAAAGGTTGATGAAAACATTCTAAGGAATGTTGAAGAGTTTAAGTTAGGGTTTGGTTGGGGATCATATTTTACGCATAATAAGTGGCATTTAAATTTATCAGCAGCTTATGAAGCTCAAAGATACTCTCATACAAATTATATGTCATATGCCTCTCAAAATAACTTAGAGGCTAACAAAGTTAAACCGGGGGATCTTTTCTTGCATGGTCTTAGCGTAACTACTAGATTTGATTTTTAATAGTAGCTTTCAAATTAAAGTAATTTTAGGCTGTCCTTTGTAATCAGTTTATTTAGCATATAAGCATCGAAATATAATATTTTATAATAGTGTTTGCAAATTAATTGCATTGTGTATTATGCAAAATAATAAGACAGGATATTATATAAACAAGGTAAAATTATGAGATTATTTAGGAAAATGCTTTGGATGCTACCAATTTTTGCATTAATAAGCATGTTTCTTTATGGAAGAAAACACGAGGATTCAATTAGCGAAAAAGCGCCTACGCCAAAAGATGCTAAGTTATGTGAGCCTTTATTAGAAGAAGTTCAAGATACTTGCTCAGATCCATGTGAGCCATGTTCTATAGAGGAGCCAAAAAAAGCCTATAATCAGGGATATGCTATTTGTGAGAGTGATCTTCCAAAAGCTTATAATGCTCCAGGTAGAATTGATATATGTGAAGGGTTTGATACTTTTGTCACAGCTAGTTTTATTTACTGGGAAGCTTTGGGAGATCAATTGGATTTAGGTATTGTTAGATTTGGGGCTTTAGACCCTCAAGAATATGAGATTATTAAGTTAAATACTGAGTACAAACCAGGTTTTAAAATAGGGTTAGGTTATAACCTAAATCTTGATAATTGGGATTTGTATGCTCAATATACCCGTTTTCACTCCTCAACTTCAACTACTTTTAACCCTAGTGGTTCCTCTAGTAATACTTTTCAAACTACTTATTTTATGGCAGGACATAACGGTTATACTTTTGGGAATTTTAATGGAGGTATAAAAGGTGCTTGGTCTACAGATTTAGATAAAATTGATTTAGAACTTGCAAGATCATGTTATGTAGGTACCAATTTAATTTTTAGGCCATTTTTTGGTGGTAGTGTTCATTGGTTAGATGAAAGATATGATTTTAATTTTACATACGTAAATATTCCATTTTTTGGGAATTTTAAAAATGATTCTTGGGCAGTTGGTCCTAGATTGGGATTAGATGCGAAATGGATACTTTATAAAGGATTTAGTTTCTTTGGTCATGGCGCTTATAATTTACTTTTTTGTTCAAATGAAACTACTGGATCAGGTAGTGAAAATGAAAGCCTTCCACCTGCTGTGAATGTATTAAACTATACATTAAATAAAGATAAACAAAATATTTTAAGAGATGTTACAGAAGTACAAATTGGTTTCGCTTGGGGATCATATTTTTGTCAAAATAAATGGCATGCAGATTTTGCTATTTCTTATGAAGGTCAAAAATATTCTCATACTAATTATATGAGTAGATATGCTCAAACAAAAACTGTAGTTTCTAATGCATCTATAGCAACAGTTCAAGTTAAACCAGGCGATCTTTTCCTACATGGATTAACTGTGACTGCTAGATGTGATTTTTAATATTTTTAAGTTAAGTAAGTATAAAAGGGAAGATTTTTTCAAATCTTCCCTTTTTTTATTGATAGAATTTCTTAAAGTATCGGTATAGCTTTTTCAATGATATTTACCCCTGGAACTTTTTCTAAAAGATGAAGTATATTAAATTTCCCGAATACTGATTTTAAAACAGCTTGTGCGATTGCTTTTTCGATTTCATCTATAGGAAATCCCGTTTCATCAGTAATGTTATAAAATTCTAGCTTATCGATCGTTGGAAAGCTCTGTTTTTGACCATTTTCTTTGGTTAACGCAACTGTTATGTTGTAAAGAGTCAATTTCTTAATCAGATACTTTCTTTTTGTCTCTTTTTTAGATTTTGATGGAGTGTTCATAAGGGTTGTCCAATTATTATTAGATCCAGATGAGTTATAAAATTCTACTCCAATGATATTATTAGTAAGAGTGAATGAATCTATAGTTAGAGTCTCTGCCCTAACTTGCGATAAAGATGAGCTAACATCAATTTTTTTAGAAAAAAATGAGCTATCAGTTTTTGAGCCTTTCGGTGTGCCAATATTTAAATCATCAATTTTTAAATGCTTTTTGGTAATAGTAACGTTTTGTACAGATACCGGAACATTAAACTCCTTAGTGAGCATATGAGCTAGAATATTTGGGATGTTAAACCAAGTAACAAAGCCTATAATCACGATAATTATTATAAAAGAGAAGAATGGAATAAAAAACTTTTTCATATAAAAACCTTGTGTTTTTCTTTTTTTATCTTATAAGTATTTAAAAAAAAACACAAATTGTTCATATATAAAAATAGAAAGATAAATATAGGAGAGAGAGTTATGAGGAAACATTCCCCATGGTTTATAGCTTTATTTGCAATAATATTAATAGTTGTGGTCGTTTGGGTAATCAAAACCCCAATTATAGCATCTTATCTATCAAGTAAGTTAAAAACAGATGTGTCAATGTCGAATATTGCTGTTTCCACAAAAAAGATGGAGATAAAAAACTTTAGAATAAAAAATCCAAAAGGATCTAAAAATAAATATGCTTTTATAGCTAAAAAGATTGAGGTTTACTACTCATTTTCTGAGCTTATGTCTTCGCCATCTATCGTCGATAGTATCTTAGTTCAAGATATAAATTTAGATGTTGAATGCTCAAATCCGCTCTGCACTAAAAATAATTGGACAACCATCATTGATAATATAAGTGCAAAAGAGAAGAAAAGCGCGTCTAAAAAAGAGATGATACTTAAAACATTGAGTCTTAAAAATATGGATGTGGCAATTACAGGGTTGGGTCTTGATTTCAATAAGACAAAAAAAACCAATGTTGCTTCGATGCAATTTAACAATATAAGTAATAAAACAGGTTTTCCAACTCAAGAGTTAATTGCAGCTATTTTTAAATCTGCAGGCTTAACAGATTATCTGAAGGGGATTTTAGAAAATAAAGGATTTTGGGAAGGTGTGATTAAAGGGTTTAAAGAGGTCGGTTCTTCTGATAATTCATTAGAAGAGAGTTTGAAAGCTACTTAAGGTTTTGAGTCATTTGAAATGAAATCTTTGTTTGTTGACAAAATTAACCTTATAAAAAAATGCAGCAAAAAAAGCAATATAGATACAAAAAAAATAAGCATCACCGTTTGGTGATGCTTATTTTTAGATTTAATTAATCAATAATTATTGATTAATATCCCATTCCCATAGGAGGCGCCATTTGAGGAGCACTATCCTTCTCATCGGTATCTTCTGTTATAATAGCTTCTGTAGTAAGTAATAAGCCTGCAATCGATGCAGCAAACTGAATTGTACATCTAACAACTTTTGTTGGATCTACAATTCCTTTTTCAAACATATCTACGAAAGTATCTGTTGCAGCGTCATATCCTTCAGAGTCTTTTAAACTTTCAACTTTTTGGATAATTAAAGACCCTTCAACTCCAGCATTTAAAGAGATTTGACGAAGAGGAGAAGTAATAGATTTTTTAACTATTTCAGCTCCGATTTTCTCATCGCCTGTTAAAGAATCAATAAGGATTTGCAAAGCTTTTTTTGTTCTGATAAAAGCTACTCCACCACCTGGTAAAATTCCTTCCTCAACAGCTGCTTTTGTAGCGTGCTGAGCATCATCTACTCTATCTTTCTTCTCTTTAACTTCAAGCTCTGTAACTCCACCAACTTTAATGATAGCAACTCCGCCAGTTAGTTTAGCTAATCTTTCTTGAAGTTTTTCTTTATCATAATCAGAATCGCTATTTTCAATTTGAGTTTTTATTTGATCTATTCTGTTTTGAATATCTTCTTTTTTACCAGCGCCATCAACTAGTGCTGTCTCTTCTTTTTTGATAATAGCTTTTTTAACTCTACCGAGCATCTCTAGGGTTGTATTTTCTAGTTTGATTCCTAGATCTTCTGAGATGAACTGCCCACCTGTTAAAATTGCAATATCTTCTAACATAGCTTTTCTTCTATCTCCAAAACCTGGCGCTTTGACAGCAACAACTTTTAGATTAGCTCTTAGCCTGTTAACAACTAAAGTAGCTAGAGCTTCTCCTTCTATATCTTCTGCTATGATTAAAAGAGGTTTTCCTGTCTCTGCAGTTGTTTGCAAGATTGGTAAAAATTCCTTCATTGAAGATATTTTTTTCTCAGAGATAAGAATGTACGCATCATCTAGCTCTGCTTGGAGTTTGTCTGGGTTTGTAATGAAATATGAAGATAGATAACCTCTGTCAAAATTCATGCCTTTTACAACTTCTAAAGTTGTTTCAAAACCTTTTGCTTCTTCAACTGTTATAGTTCCGTCTTTACCAACGCTATCCATCGCTTTTGCGATTATTTGACCAATTTCTTCATCGCCATTTGCAGAGATTGTTGCAACTTGAGCGATCTCTTTTGTGTTATTAATAGGTTTAGAGAGCTTTTGAAGGGATTCTACTATTGCTTGAGTAGCTTTTTCTATCCCTTTTTTCAAATCCATAGGATTTGCGCCAGCTGTTACGTTTCTTAGACCTTCTGAATATATAGCTTCTGCTAAAATAGTCGCTGTTGTTGTTCCATCTCCAGCTTTATCAGCTGTTTTATTAGCAACTTCTTTTACCATTTGAGCGCCCATATTCTCATGTTTGTCTTCGAGCTCAATTTCTTTAGCTACTGTAACGCCATCTTTTGTGATCTGTGGTGATCCATAGGGCTTGTCTAAAACAACGTTTCTTCCTTTTGGACCTAGAGTTACTTTAACTGCAGCGGCTAGAGTCTGAACTCCTTTTAAAATTTTTTGCCTTGCTTCTTCTCTAAATTTTATTTTTTTTGGTGCCATTTTTTTACTCCTAATTTTATAAAATTTTACTATTCAACAATAGCGATAATATCATCAGATTTTACAATAATGAACTCTTCATCATCGATAGTTATTTCTTGACCTGAATACTTGTCCATGAAGATAATATCCCCAATTTTTACAGGCATTGTGATAGTTTTATTTTCATCAGTTACTTTTCCAGGGCCGATTGCTATTACTTTAGCCATTTCTTGTTTTTTCTTAGCTGAGTCGGGAATGATAATTCCACCTTTTAGAGTCTCTTCACTTTCTAGTCTTTGAGCTACTACTCTATCTGCTAATGGTTTTAGAGTAGTTTTTTTCTTTTCTGCTACATTTGACATGGTTGCCTCCAAATAATTGTATAATTTATTTTGCATTGGTTTATTGAGCGTCCCCATATTAACATTATAGCTTTATTTTATTCAACCTCTTAGCAAACAAAAGAGTTAAGTGCTAATATTTAAAACTTTGATGCTAATAAATTTTATAGAGAAAATCCCTTGTCCTTTAAAGAGAGCTTCTCTTTAAAAGCTTAAAAGACTCTTTAAAGCGTATAATGTAGTGGTTTTTTTTGAAAAATTAAGTTTATTTTTTGAATAATTTCTACAAAACTTTAAAAGTTTAAATAAATTTATTTGATTTTTATATTTAATTGTTATATTCTGATCTATAACACACTTATAAATTAAATTATAATGAAGCATCAAAAAAAAGCATATAAAGCTACGTTTGTCGTTAAAAATGAAAAGGGACTTCATACAAGACCATCTACGGAACTTGTAAAATGTTCATCTGCTTTTAATTCTCGAATAAAATTATTTTATCGAAACTATTCTGTAAATGCTAAATCTCTTTTAGGAATTTTAATGTTAGCAGCAGCAAGAGGAGCTAAAATTAAAATTGAAGCTGAAGGTGAGGATGCTCAAAATGCTATTAATGCTATCTTGACTTTAGCGGGCAATAAATTTAATATTAAGTATTAATTGAAAATAAAGATACTTACATGAGTGAAGCTAAAAAACAACTTGGAGTTGCTGCTGCTAATTTAGTAGAAAGCGGATCTATTGTAGGACTTGGAACAGGAACTACCGCAGCTTTCTTTATTGAATCCTTAGCTAAAAGATGCGAAAAATCTTTATCTATCAAAGCTGTAGCCTCATCAATTGCTTCTTCTACTCTTGCAAAAAAACTAGGTATAGATCTAATTGATATTGATAAAATAGATCATATTGATATCTATATAGATGGAGCTGATGAAGTAGATCAAAAAAAGCAGATGATTAAAGGAGCCGGCGCTGCTCTTTTAAAAGAAAAAATCTTGGCTGCCTTTAGTAAAAAAACTATAATCATGATAGATGAAAAGAAGCTAGTAGATAAATTAGGAAAGGTTTTACTTCCTGTCGAAATAGTCCCGTTTGCAAGCAATTTAACAAAACTTCAATTAGAAAAGTTAGGATACTTATCAGATTATAGAAAAGATGAAAAGGGGAGTTTTCTTTTAACGGATAATCAAAACTACATTTTAGATCTAAAACTTCCTCATCTTTTGGATGATCCTACATTAGTGCATAAAAACATCATTTCAATACCTGGTGTTATAGAGACAGGGCTCTTTATAGATCTTGCTGATAGAGTCATTATTGCCAATGAAAAAGCTGAGTTGGAATTCATATCTTAAATATTTTCTTTGATATATATTTTTTTTTTGTATAAATTAAAATTTGTGCTTAATAAAGCCAGGAGAAAATACAATGGGTGATAGTTTAAGTGTTGGTAGATTGCCAGAAAATAACAAGAAATTACCAACAGATAATCAAAAGCCACTTGCTGAAGAGAGCGAAAGAATAACAAAAACAAGAGAAAAATTAGAGAAAAGACTAAAGCAGCAAGATGAAAATGTTACAGAGGAAAATCTAAATGAAAAAGTTATACAGATTCATGAGCAAATAGCTCGTTGGGCAGAGCTAAGAGTTTTTGTAAAAAAAGAATCTTTAACTCTTTTTGATAACAACAATACTCCAGCAAAGAGCTCTACTAGAGTAGCTAACTATGCTGAGAAAATTCTAAATGCTAAAACTTTTACTAAATCATTAAAAGGCGTTGAAAATACTTTAAAAAACAGAATTATTGAACGTCAATAGAGAGCTTAAAAGAGCTAATTTTGATTTTGGATATTGTAAAACGTTTTTTCCTATGTCTTTACCTAATCGATTCAATTTTACCTCCTAATATATTTTTTTTACCTTCTTGATCTAAAAAAAAATCTATTGTAGCCTAGTTATTTACTACTACATAAGGATAAAAGATTTAAATCATGACAAACGTTATAGAAGTTTTACAAAAGAGAAATTTTATAGATCAGTTATCGGACAAACAGCTTAAAGAAATAGTTAATAAACCAATATCTTGTTATGTGGGGTTTGATCCAACAGCTGATAGCTTACACATTGGTCATTTAGTTGGAGTAATGGCTCTTTCATGGTTAAAGAAGCATGGACATAAGGCTTACGCTTTAATTGGCGGCGCTACTGGCAGAATAGGAGATCCTGCCGGTAAAAGTCTAGAAAGACCATTTTTAGATGATAAAATAATCTTAAAAAATATCTCTTCTATTAGAACTTTTTTAGAAAAGGTTTTAGGAAAAGATATCCAAGTTGTTAATAACAATAATTGGTTTGAAAAAATAAAGTTTACAGATTTTTTAAGAGATATAGGTAAATATTTTAGAATTGGTCCTATGCTTGCAAAAGAGAGTGTAAAACTTAGGATGGAATCTCAAGAGGGAATGAGCTTTACAGAGTTCTCTTATCAAATTTTGCAATCATATGATTTCTATCATCTTTATAAACACTCAAATATTACTCTTCAAATTGGCGGCTCTGATCAATGGGGAAATATCACAGCCGGAATTGAGCTTATTCGAAAACTAACTCATAAAACAGTCTATGGAATGACATTTCCTCTCCTTACAAGAGCGGATGGGAAAAAATTTGGTAAAACTGAATCAGGAGCTGTTTGGCTAGATGAGAAAAAACTATCCTACTTTGATTTTTATCAGTACCTAATCAGAGTGCTTGATACAGATGTTATAAAACTTTTAAAAATGCTTACATTTTTATCGTTAG
>SDBT01017968.1_pt1 | contig 11136 bp, 4 predicted proteins | sample 2277101 | NCBI WGS metagenome assembly SDBT01 (sample SAMN10404973, study PRJNA504765) | marine sediment metagenome | isolation source: marine sediment core GS10_PC15, 103 cmbsf | place: Arctic Ocean: Southern Knipovich Ridge | collected 2010 | reverse complement strand
TTCGGGTGCAGTGCGATAGTCCCAGTACAGCGTTACAGACGAGGGCAGCCGGGTACCCAGAGTCCAGGGAGAGATAATATCCCAGGCGGCCAGAAAGTCGGGCGGCCACCATCGCTCCCAGAGCAGGCTCCCTTCCAGGGTGATACCAGTTCGGAGGCTAGTGTTCAGCAGCCTGGAATGCCACCACTGAAACGAACTGCTTAGGGCGGTGTTGGGGTTCCCCCCCCTCGCAGCCTCCTTCTGGCTGAAGCCGGCGCTGAAATCAAAGCTGCCCCGCCCCAGTTCGCGTACGCGTACCTCGATGTCGGCAACCCCAGGCTCCATTGCCTGCACCAGGGGCGTAATTTCAACAGCGCTGAACAGCCCCGACTCAAAAATCCGCTGCTGACTCAGGAGGAGCCTACTCCGGCTGAATACATCCCCGCGGTGAAACAACAACTCGCGGGTCACATACCACTCCGGAATCTGCTTGAGACCCGTTACCGTCACATCACCGATCAAATAAGAAAGACCCTCGGAAATCGTAAGACGCAGGTGAACATTATCGTTAACCTCGATTTCCTCGAGGATGTCGATGGTAAGCTTGCCCCGGTCCTGATAATGATGCCGCAACGCCTCCAAGCGACTCCGGATGTCTACCGGATCATACGGCTCCCCAACCCTGAGGTTCAGGAACTGGAGTACCTCCTCCCTGGTAAGGAGCCGGTTCCCCGTCAGAGAAATCTCTGACAGCATGAACTGCCGCCCTTCGGTAACTCTCAGGTAGACCTCCACCCGTCCATCAGCGGCAACAGTGAAAGACTCATCTACCCTGGCTTCCAGGTAACCATGGCTGAAATAAAAACGCTCGATGGTGAGGGCGTCGACTTTTAGTGCCCGTCGGCTGAAGGGAGTACCGCTAGACAACAACCTGGGGACCTTCAATCTCATCAGGCTGGTCAGCTCGCCGGGTTCAAAGGTCAGGCTGTCGGAAGGGCCGATGAAAGTCAGGCTGTCGGGAGGGCCGATGGTAATACTTGCAATCGGGGGGTTGGCCTGCTGACCGGCCAGCGGGACCACCGAAATAAGAAAGGACAGAGAGAGAATGGCTGCCCGAGACGTGAGAATCATGAAAAAGGAACCGGCCCGATGACTAATAGCGGAACTTGAGCCGGTACTTGATCTGGTACAGGCCGTTTTCATCAACCGAACCCACCAGCGACATATTCCGGTTCAAGCGGTACGTAACCTGGTATCCGTATTGATCGAAGCTCTGGGTTGGATCAGCCTGGACGCCAACATACAGACGGGGTGAGAGCCGCTTGCCGATATGGATCCGAACCTCCCCCAGTTCCGGAATTATGGTGCGGGGGCTGGCGGTCTGAATCTGGAAGCGATCAAGGCCGGATACCTGGCGGGTCCCTTTCTCAATTCTTCTAAGCACGATATCCTTCAAACTCAATCCCATTGTGAAAGCAGGATCTACTCCCTCTTCCACACTTTGCCCCAGCGCAAAGAGCTGGAGAAAATCACTCTCGCTGTATAGCGCCGAGGACTCGAATGATATTTGCGGGTCATCCAGAGTCCCCGTCAGCACCAGCGTTACATCCACCAGTTCATCTTCACGGATAGCGGGGACGCCGGACCGAAGCATATCAACCTGCGTGGTGGCCCGGAGATAAAACCGGGGATTGATAGTAGAGGACTCCAGCGTCACCGTTCCCTCATCAAAGACGAAGTCATACCCGTTGTAGACAAAATTGCCGCTCAATACGTCGATGGTGCCCGCAAAGCGAAAGTCTTCCGATCCCACCTTTGTAAGGGTGATTTCGCCCTCGATCTCCGCATTTACACTACTGTTATCGACAGTGGCACCCGAGTACAGGGGAATATGGATGTCGAAGACCAGAATTGTGCCCTCATCGACCTTTTTAAGGGCATAACTCTCGGGGCCGGTAAAGTCCATGCGGAGAAACGCCCGACCAGGATCGGGAACAAAGTCGCCCCGAAAATATACCGTATCCCTCCCTGTTACCGTGAATGCGGGAGACCCCACCGCCTCGATTTCCCCCAACGGCCGGGCAAAGTAGGCGTGTTCGCCACTAATCTGCAGATCGAAGACGGGTTTGAAGAACCTCGTCATATCCATGGTGCCTGACACGGCAAGACGAGAGTCATCCCTGCCCCGCCGCCTGCCATATGGGGTGTGGCCTTCCAGGCGCTTTACCATCAGCAGGTTATCCACCAGGACCAGCTCACCTTCCACCCCCACGATGGGATTCTCCATGACGAACAGCTCGACCTTGCCGTTTTTGAAAGTCAGCTTCCCGTTGCGGATCAGCCGCTTAAAGGTGCCCGAAAGGGCCATCTCGATTTCGTACTCCCCGGTCAGGGAATCAACGTCCCCAAAGTAAGGGGTCATGAAATCGAGCTGGGTAGTGGCGCCGGAAAAAGCCAGGTCCACGGGCGCATCAACGATCACATCCAGCACACCGGTAGTGGGGCTCAGGTCCGCCGGCAGTTTGCCGCCACCGGAATATGAACCCGTGGCGGTCTTGAGCACCAGGTCGCTGAACTGCACTCGCTGATGTTCATATCGCAGGCGACCGGTAAGCAGTTCCCCTACAACCCGGTCAAACCCGGGCTCTGCGATACTCAGAGCCGCCAGATATACCGGATCGTCGGCCTGGCCCCGGGCGGTGAAGGTTCCCGTTGTCCGACCGTGTGTCTCTTCTTTCCAGGGTAGAAAGGGCTGGAGATCGTGAAACTGGAAATCAGCCAGACGACCCTGGAGATCCAGCGAATCCAGGGCTCCCAGGCCACCAAAGCGGGAATCATCCCGGGCATAGACCAGTTCGCCGGTCACCGCCGCCTGCCCATCCTGATGCAGCCAGTCCAACTGCTTGAAAACCAGCCGGTTGTCCTTCAGGAAAAAATCAGAGTTCAGCCGGGTAAAGGGTATCTGGCTGAATTCGCCATCGGCGGCAGCTACCGTTCCGGCTAGAGCCAGGCGGCCACCCTGCATGTCCAGACTGGCGCTGGCATCCACTACCCCGCGCAGCCTGGGCGGCTTCCCCAGAAACCGAAGCAGGCGTTCGAGATCAACCCTTTCGCAACTCGTTTGTAGCGCCAGATTGCCAGGATCGATCCAGCTGCCGGCGAGTGTAATCTGCCCACCGGCAACGCTCAGGATGACCGGTGAAATTTCAATCCGCTCCCCAACTCGCCTGGCGATGATGGGACTGCCAGCCAGCACCTCTGTATTGCGCCAGGCCGTAACGGTATCCAGAACCACGCGTACCGGCTCGGAAAGAGTAAGGTACCCCCGGGTATCCAGTTTTTCCAGTCCCTGGTATATACGCAGGGTACGGGCAAAAACGGTGTCTCCCTCGAATATGAACTCCGCTTCTCCGCCTTCCGCCGGCACCCCCATGATGCTCAGATCTCCCGTGGAGGCATATAATCGACCGCGGGGCCGGGTCATGGCGTTGTCCAGAACAAACTGGATGAATGCCTGGCCAGCCGTAACCTCACCGTATCCGGCACTATTGAGCATCACCGCGCCCGTAAGGGAAGGATCATTCCAGGAGCCGCTGGCCCATAGCTGTCCATTGGCCCGACCCTCGATAGGAACTAAACCGAGAGAATCCAGCAGGGTGCCCAGAGCATCGGTCTGGAGATAAACCTCAAGATCGAGGGTCTGCCGCCCGGCGTCTACCGATCCCCACAGCTGAATATTACTGCCGGCAAATTGCAGGTTGGTGGTGTCGGTGATAGTCCAGAGCCGGTTCTCCATGGCCACCCCGCCGTGAATATCGCGGAGAACATGATCCCGGTACACCAGCCGATCTAGAGCCAGGGCCAGCTGCAGAGAGTCGATCTCCTCATCCTGCCAGCTGATCTGAAAGCCTGCGGCGCCGTCCAGAACAAGGTCCGGGACACCGGGTAAGAAGTCTATCAGCCGGACCTCGGAAAACGATGCGTCCAGAGCCAAGCTCCCTCCCGGATCCACTTCGCCACGGGCCTCAATATGCTGTGATCCCTTGACAAATAAGCCGCGATTAATGTGAATTCCTCTGTCCGTGACTTTGAAATCAATCTCCGCCTTGTCGAGAGGGCTGTCCTGAGAATACAGCGCCAGTGATAACTGACATTCCAGCGATTTGAGGTTTCCACGCAGGTGCCCTTCGACTGACTGACAGTCGAGCCATGCGGGAAGTGCCGCGGGACGTAGAAACTGATCAGACTTGACCTGAAGGTCCAGATCCACCGCCGGGATAACCTGGATACTGCCATCCAGGGCTGCTCTATTTCCCTGATAGCTCAGGTCCCCGGATGCGATGGCGATCCGCTGTCCGTCAAAAGCGAAGTGTTTGGCAGCCAGGTGCAGTGTATCGGGCAACTGGGGATAAGCCAGGTCAATCCGGGCGTTTTTCAGGGTTATAACCTCGGCAATAGCCAGATTGCCGGAGACCTGAAACCAGAAATCGGTATCACCCCGGGTGACGGTAGCGTCATCAACGTTGAAGTTCTGTATAGATACCCACGGCAGGCGATCCGTTTCCAGTCTGTCCATCGTACCGGAGGAATCCACCGATGGTAGGTCCAGACGGAGTCTGGCTACAGAAATCTCATCAAAGAATAGATCCCGTCTCAGGAACCGGAGAAAATCAATATTCATGCGGGCGTCTTCCGCCCTCAAGGTAAAGGTACCATCTCTGGCCGTAACGGTGATGTCTTGAAATTGGAAGGAGCTGAACAGATCTCCGACGAATCCGTTGTAAGAAACACGTAAGCCAACTGGATTCAGGTACTTACGGTTTGCATATGACTGGAGGTACCTGGTGAAAAGGCCAGGGAAAAATACGACCACCGTGAAAGCCGCCACCAGCACCAGCAGCAGTACTTTCCTCAGGGAACGGATTATTTTACGCCACCACTTCATAGGTTTCAATACCTACCCGTTTGAAATATACAACCGTAAACCGCTCAATAAAACCAGAACGGGTGATATTAGACCACCCGTCCCATGTTTGCCGGTATCTTCGGGAAATTACTTCTTATCATCTACAACTTCGAAATCAGCGTCCTCGATCTCGCCATCATCCCCTTTGCCGGAGGACTTGGACTCCGTTTCCTCCCGGGGCTCACCTTTCTCATCGGATTTGGTCTCAGCATACATTTTCGTTGCCAGGTCGGACCAGACCCGGTTAACGCTGTCGATGGCATCCTGGATGTCCTTGGTGTTAGAGCCGGCGTTGGCCTGCTTGAGCTGTTCCAACTCCTTTTCCAGGTGTGATTTGTCACTGTCGGACAGCTTCTCACCGAACTCCTTGACCTGCTTTTCCGTCTGGTAGATCAGCTGATCCGCGTTGTTGTGCAGCTCCACCTCTTCCCGCTTTTGCTTATCCTCTTCAATGTGCACCTGCGCATCCCGGCGCATACGCTCGATCTCCTCTTCGGAAAGACCGCTGGAAGCCTCAATCCGGATGCTCTGTTCCTTGCCTGTCGCTTTATCCTTCGCAGCCACGTGCAGGATTCCGTTGGCATCAATGTCGAAGGAGACATTGATCTGTGGGATACCCCTGGGTGCAGGGGGAATGCCGTCCAGGTGGAAACGCCCGATGGTTTTGCTATCCAAGGCCATCTGCCGTTCACCCTGGAGAACGTGGATCTCCACCGAGGGCTGGCTATCAGAGGCGGTTGAAAATATCTGGCTCTTCTTGGTCGGGATGGTGGTATTGGCCTCGATCAGCCTGGTCATGACGCCACCCAGGGTTTCGATGCCCAGGGACAGTGGAGTCACATCCAGCAGGAGAACATCTTCCACCTCACCGCCCAGGACACCACCCTGTATGGCAGCGCCCACGGCCACCACTTCATCGGGGTTGACGCCCTTATGGGCTGCCTTGGCGAAAATATCCTCGACAATCTGCTGTACCTTGGGAATCCGTGTACTCCCGCCCACCAGAATGACCTCATCGATGTCCGCCGGCTTGAGGTGGGCATCTTTCAGGGCTTGTAAGCAGGGCTTCTTCAGCCGCTCGAACAGGCCCGACACCAGGTTTTCAAACTTGGCCCGGGTGATCTGGATGTTCAGGTGCTTGGGCCCGGCGGCGTCCGCCGTGACAAACGGCAGGTTGATGTCAGTCTGAATAGCACTGGAGAGCTCCATTTTGGCTTTCTCGGCGCCCTCCTTAAGACGCTGCAGTGCCATGGGATCATCACGAAGGTCTATGCCCTCGTTTTTCTTGAACTCATCGGCCATCCAGTCCATCAGTACCTGATCGATATCGTCGCCACCAAGGTGCGTATCACCATTGGTGGACTTAACCTCGAAGACACCGCCACCCAGCTCCAGGATGGAAATATCAAAGGTCCCGCCGCCAAAATCAAAGACAGCGATTTTCTCGTCCTTCTTTTTCTCCAGGCCATACGCCAGGGCAGCGGCAGTGGGCTCGTTGATAATGCGCCGGACGTTCAGCCCGGCGATCTTGCCGGCATCCTTGGTGGCCTGCCGCTGGGAATCATTAAAGTAGGCCGGGGTGGTAATGACGGCATCGGTTACCTTGGTCCCCAGGTAGGCTTCAGCGGTCTGCTTGAGCTTCTGGAGAATCATAGCACTGATCTCAGGGGGTGTATATTCCTTATCACCTATCTTCACGAGGACCTCCCCTTTCGAGCCCTGCGCAACCTCAAAGGGCACCTCCCCGATTTCCTGACCTACTTCCTTATGCAGCCGGCCCATGAAACGCTTGATGGAATAGACCGTGTTCTGCGGATTGGTAACGGCCTGCCGTTTCGCCGGTTGACCCACCAACCGGTCTCCATTCTTGGAAAAGGCCACCATTGAGGGAGTGGTACGCCCCCCTTCGGAATTCTGGATAACCGTCGGGGAGCCTCCCTCCATAACTGACACACAGGAATTGGTCGTCCCCAGATCGATGCCGATAATTTTTCCCATTTTAAACCTCCTGTTGAATGCTCAGATTAATGGGGTACAAGAATAGTGCCTGGTGAAAAATTATGACCAAATGGCACAATTGGCAGCGGAAGTGGGTAAATATGGCGTGTTTAGAGCCTGGTGAAGGGCTGAAAGGACCTCAGTCAGCTTCCTTTGCCAGGGAAACGTCGGATTTTTTAGGGTCGGAAGCTTTCTGGGTGAAAAAGAGCTTCTTGCCCCGGACACTGATGTTGATATGGCCATCCTCGGTGAATTCCCTCGTGAGGAATTTCTCGGCGATAACATTCTCAACCCGATCCTGTATCACCCGGCGCATGGGCCGGGCGCCGAACGACTTGCTGTACCCTTCCTCGATAATCCGCTCCTTGGCCGCTTTAGTGATGCTGTAGGTCACATGCTTGCTGGCCAGGTTGTTCTTAAGGTCGCGCAGCTGCAGGTCCACGATCTGGAGGAGATGTTTCCTGGTCAGGGAATTGAAAACGACGGTCTCATCGAGCCGATTGAGAAACTCCGGATTGAACAGGCGCTTAACCTCTGCCAGGATGTCGGCGCTGATCTTCTCGTCGTTCGGCTCAGAAGTCTGGCCGAAACCATACCCACCGCTTTCGAGACCCCTGGTCCCCAGGTTGGAAGTCATGATGATGACGGTGTTGCGGAAGTCCACCCGGCGGCCAAGCCCGTCAGTAAGGGTCCCTTCATCGAAAATCTGCAACAGAACATTGAAAACATCCGGGTGGGCCTTTTCAATCTCATCGAAGAGCACCACGGCAAAGGGGTTACGCCGGACCCGCTCGGTGAGCTCGCCGCCCTCTTCATAGCCCACATATCCCGGAGGCGCTCCTACCATCCGGGAGACGTTGAACCGCTCCATGTACTCCGACATGTCGAGCTTGATCAAAGCATCATCGCGGTTGAACAGGTGCTGGGCCAGGACCCGGGCCAGCTCGGTCTTACCCACGCCGGTGGGCCCGAGGAACATGAAGGAACCAATGGGGTGCCGGGGGTCTTTCAGCCCGATGCGGGCTCGCTGGATAGCCCGGCTGAGGGTCGCGAGGGCTTCATCCTGCCCGATGATATATTCCCGCAGGACGTCTTCCAGATGCAGGACCTTATCCAACTCCTTCTCGGCCACCTTGTTGACGGGAATGCCCGTCATCATGGCCACGGTGTCAGCGACGTCATCCTCGCTGACTACCGGCCATTCCTGGGTCTCTCCCTCTTCCCACTCACGCTGCAGGTGCTCCACCTTCTCAATGAGGTGCCGCTCCCTGTCCCGCAACCTGGCCGCCTGCTCGAAGTCCTGCCGGCTGACAACCTGTTCTTTCTGGTGGCGGACTTCCTCCAATTCCTTTTCCAGATCAACCAGCTCCTGGGGTACTACTAGGTTATTGATGTGGACCCTCGCGCCGGCTTCATCCATGACATCAATGGCCTTGTCCGGCATGAACTTGTCGGTAATATAGCGGTTGCTCAGCTCCACGCACAACTTAATGGCCTCATTGGTATACCTGACATGGTGGTGACTCTCGTATCTCTCTTTCAGCCCCTGAAGGATGTGCAGGCAGTCTTCCACGCCGGGCGGGGACACCATCACCTTCTGGAAACGCCGCTCCAGGGCACCGTCTTTTTCCACGTGACGGCGGTATTCGTCCAGAGTAGTTGCGCCGATGACCTGGATCTCCCCGCGGGAGAGCGCCGGTTTGAACATATTGGCCGCATCCAGGGATCCGCTGGCACTGCCGGCACCTACGATAGTGTGCAACTCATCGATGAACAGGATAATGTTCCGGGCAGTATCGAGCTCATGCATCAGGGCTTTGAGCCGCTCTTCAAACTGTCCCCGATATTTTGTGCCGGCCACCAGGCCGCCCAGGTCCAGGGCTAACACTCGCTGGCCGAACAGCACTCGGGGCACCTGGCGGGTTATAATTCTCGCGGCCAGTCCTTCCACAATGGCCGTCTTCCCCACGCCGGGCTCACCGATTAATACCGGGTTGTTCTTCTTGCGCCGGGCCAGAATCTGGGCCACCCGCTCGATCTCCCGCTCGCGACCGATGACTGGGTCTAATGTCGAATCCAAGGCCAGCTGGGTAATGTCCCGACTGAAATGATCCAGGGTTGGAGTAGAGGACTTCTTAGGCTTGCGGCCCGCTTTCCGGATTGGGCCGGTGGACTGCCGTTGGGCCAGGACGCGCTGTTTGATGGTGACGTAATCAATACCAAAACGGATTAGAACCTCGCTGGCCACACCTTCTGTTTCCTTGACGATGGCCAGGAGCAGGTGTACGTCGTCCCCCACCTCCTCATTAAAGCTCTTCGCCTCAGTGAAGGTGGTGCGCAGGATTCTCTCAGCGCGGCGGGTATGGGGCAGGTGCCCCAGGGTAATAGTGCCGCCTGAAGACCGCACCATGTCTTCGATCTCGGTCTGAAGTTCCTGTATGTCGCTGGCCAGGCCCGTCAGAATGTCATGCGCCGGACCACCGCCCTCTTTGATGATGCCCAACAGCAGATGCTCAGATCCGATATAGCTGTGTCCCAGGCGCAGAGCCTCCTCCTTGGCGTTCCTGAGAATACTTTGCACCCGCCTGGAAAAAGTTTCCTTCATACCGCTTTCATCTCCTGCATCACTTCAAATTTACATCCAGGGAGATCATTCATCAACCTCCGGTGTGAGTTCGATCACTCCCTTACACAAGTATAAGCGGTAATCCGCCTTTTCGGCCAAGGTCTCACTGTGGGTGGCAATGAGAAATGTCTGGCCGTGATCCCGGCGCAACTGCTTGATCAGGTTCAACAGGATAGCTCCATTTTCCGCATCCAGGTTCCCGGTTGGTTCATCGGCAAGAACAATGCCAGGCCGGTTAACCAAGGCCCTGATCACCGCCACCCGCTGGCGTTCCCCCCCGGAAAGCTGGCTGGGATAGTGGCCACGGCGATCCATCAGACCGGTAAGCTCGAGCAGCTGCCGGAGGTAAGAAGTGTCCAACGCACCCCGAGTACTGGCCAGCCAGAGCGGCAATTCCAGGTTTTCCCACAACGTAAGCTCCGGCAGCAAATGATGAAACTGAAAAACGAACCCGATGTTCCGGTTGCGGAAGCGGGACAGCTCATCATCCGTCAGGCCGCTGATATCCCGCCCGTCCAGGAGCACCCGGCCCCGGTCAGGTTGATCCAGGGTGCCCAGGATATTGAGCAGCGTAGACTTGCCGCTGCCCGAAGGTCCCATGAGGGCGACGATGCTCCCCGGCTCAACCTCCAGGTTCACCCCTTTGAGAATGTGCAGTCGGCCGCCGTCCAGGGGATAGCTTTTATGAATCTCTTCTGCCGTCAGGAGCGCCATCTTACTTTTCGTAATTTACCGCCTGCCCCGGCGCAATCGAGCTGGCAGTGCGAGCGGGATACCAGGCCGCTCCCAGGCTCATGACCAGGGCTCCCATCGTTACCACCAGCACATCCAACCAGCGGAGGTCCATCGGCAGACCACTTTCGGTGTACAGCCCCTGGGGGCCGGGGATGAAGTGATAGGCGGCCTGGCTCAGGGAAACCGCCACGCCAAGACTCACCCCCACACCAACACCTACCAGCCCGATCAGCAGGCCCTGGCGGAGAAATAAAGTCCTGATGAACCGGCCGGTAGCACCCATTGAGCGCAGTATACCGATCTCCCGGTATTTTTCCATCACCGACATAACCATTGTACTGGTGGCATTTAAGGAAGCAACCAGGATGATGAGAAAGAGGACCACAGTGCTGCCCAGCTTCTCCATCTTCATAGCAGTAAGCAAATCGGCATGGCCGGTCTCCCAGGTGCGGAGTTCCCATTCTTCCTCGTCCAGAATTCCCTTCGGCAATCCTTCGCCAAAGCTCAGGACAAGGCTCAGGGCAGGCCCAAGCGGCCGTTTCGTACCGCTGTTATCGGTTCCCTCGATAGACAGCCCGCTATAGGCAACCAGGCGGGGCACCAGCTTTTCGGCCGCCGGGAAATCGGTGAAGAGATAGGCGTCATCGAAATCAAGGATGCCGAACTCGTAGACGGCCTGAACACTGGCCTTGATCTGCGGCGGCCTGGGATCGGCCAGGGAGATGTCCAGCGGGGAGATGAGGCGCACCTCATCACCCGGCAGCAGGCCCAGCCGGTCAGCCAGAAGGGACCCGATCATCACCCCGTGCCTCAAGGGCGGATAGGGCAGCTG